>Ga0268277_1000496_pt1 | contig 30753 bp, 24 predicted proteins | sample saktaG_5_FD_190132 | JGI IMG/M metagenome (GOLD analysis project Ga0268277, IMG submission 190132) | Saline water microbial communities from Sakinaw Lake, British Columbia, Canada - sak_2010_1_5_50m | ecosystem: Environmental > Aquatic > Non-marine Saline and Alkaline > Saline ... | reverse complement strand
TGAACTGAATACGCTGCGAACTGACGCCGATCACTTTTGAGATCGTGGTCACCAGGAGCGTCTTAGCCAAACCGGGAACCCCCATCAGGAGCGCGTGGTTATGGCAGAATATGCATTGCAAGGTGAGATCCACGAGGCCATCCTGGCCCACAATGACCTTGTGGATCTCGCGTTTCACATTTGCGATTAACACACCGAATGCCTCGGCTACCTGGGGTTCGATCTTTGTGTTTTCCATCTCTGTTCACTCTCCCTTAATGCTGTAATCACCAAGAATATAGATACCGTCAAGCACGCCGCCCGCCATCAGCACGCCATTCGGCAGTTCCGTGAGACACCGCACCGGCATGCCACTCTCGAGCGACCAGACCCAAGCCTTCCCATCCCAGTAACGCAGCCCGCCGCCTTGCTGCGTACTCACCCAGACGCGTCCGTCGGACGTCGCCTTGAGCAGGTTGATCGCGCCTTCCTCCTGCAACTTGCCTTCCCAGGTGTTTCCGTCAAACACCCACACACCGTTGCCGCTGGTGGCGGCCCAGATCGTGCCTGTCTTGTCCTCGACGAGCGCAAGCACGGCTGAACGCTCATCGCCGAGATGCCGCGTCATACCGTCGTCCTTGAGCACCATCACACCCCCTCCCCACAGCCCACACCAAGTTTGGCCCTTCGAGTCGTTCAGGATGCCCGTCACGGTCAGCCGGGGCAGGTGATGGCGGAACGTGTCCATCCCCGTTTTGGGGTCGAATTCGATCACACCGTCCCCTTCGATAATCAGCCAAAAGGTCCCCTTCGCGCCACTCAACAGATCGTCCACCTTGCGATTTTCAAACAGGGCAACGGGGCTCCACGCATCGCCATCCGCCTGCATCAGGCTGTTGCGAGTGGAGGTGCCGTTCTTGACGATTGCCCAGATCTTGCCGCCGACATTCTGCAACGGGGCGACCGTGTTATTTCCGAGCGTTTTGACCACGCGATCCCCGTCCAGCAGCAGGGCGCCTTCGCTGTGGCCAACCCATAACCCGCCTTCGGGCCGCTCCGTGATGTCCCACACCTTGAGGTTCCGGGCCGGAATCAACGGATACATCCGGCCATCTGCGATCCGCACGGCGCCGCTCAGCGTGCCAATCCAGATAGAACCGTCTTCCGTCCCGTTCTTGATGAACTGAATCTCGTCGCCGGGCAACTGTGAATGGCTCGTTTTCGACACGTGCTGCCATTCATCTGCGGCCTCTGCACGGAGGACGCCAAGCACACACGTCAGTCCGAGCAAACGTAAGAAAAAAACCATTCGTCCCTCTTTCCTTATCACCTTCCAAACCCAAGTCATCGGTTCCGAGACAACCACCCTAAGTTGATGAAAAAAAGGCGTCTCTGCGGTGTATTAGCAATAAGCGTACCAAGCGCGTGCGCAGCGACGATGGTTCACTCAAGAGGCGCTTGCAGAACCTCCTTCGTCGGTTCTGCAAGCGCCGGTTTCAAAATTCAGTATTGGAACCCTCTCATGGACTGAATACTCTGGTACGCATGGATCGCTGGTTATCCCCGTTTGTGGGCGCCGCCAGGTGGCCCCACGATCTTGAGGAGGGTGGTCTCCAGAAGAAACCGTTCGTCAAGGCTCGTGGAGACGAGCTTCTCGCGCAGTTCCATCAGATAGTGTCGACCGGCGCGCAGCTCGTTCATTGTGTAATTCGCCGCTTGTGCCATCAGTCTGGCCACGCGAAAGGGCGATTGCGAACGAAAATCTCCCGGTAGTGCGGCCAAGGCGATCTCGGCCTCGCGCGGCAGGTTTCCCAGCCACGCCACCCTTCCGCCCTGCGCCGACGCCCACCGGTTGTCCAGCGCAGCGCGCAACACAATCAGATCGCGCATCCGGCCGTCCAGCATCGCCGAAAGCTTGATCGACGGCTCGTTCTGCTCCTCCAACCGACGCAGCGCACGGGTCAGCTTGCCCCCGTCACGCTCCCCAAGCGCATCGGTCAGATCCCACGCCTCGGCTTCCTTACCGACCGATGTGATCGCCTCGACCATTTCTGCCGTGACTTTCCCGGGACCGCCGCGGTAGAGGCTGAGCTTCTCGATTTCCTGCAGGATCAGCCGAGTGTTGCCCCCGACCCGCGCCAGGAAGGCCTCACGCACACTCTCGCTCATTTCCAATCCAAGCCGCGCAAGCAGGCCTCCCAGGTTTTCCTTCGCGGCCTTCTCCACCTCCCTCGGTTTTCCGCCTGAGCCGAAATCGGTCACCGTCCCCGCCTTTTGAATGGCTTTGAACAACGCTGAATTGCGCGGCACCGAACGGGCGCTGATCAGCAACGCGTGGCCTTCGGGAAGTCCGTTCTTGATCAGTTCGGCCAATTCGGAGATCATCGTCTTCACCGTCGGCGAATCAAATGATCGGCCCCCGCCGGCGAGGAATTCGGCATCGCGCAGCCAGACGGTTTTGCCGCCGCCAAAAAACCCGATGGTGCGCACCGCTTCGACGCACTGACGCACCGTGTTGACGACGGCGTCAACAGTATCCACCCGTCCGTTGATGATTTCGAGGCCGAACGCGCGCCCCGCTTCGGGAACCCACGCATCAACAACCGCCTTCGCCCTTTCGGAGACCAGGTACTCGTCCTCGCCGCAAACCAATTGGAGTCGGGTTTCCGCCACGGATGTCAGTCCTCGCGTTTCAGCAGACCGGGCATCAGCCGGTCGATCTCTTCGCGACTCCGTGGAAACAGGTCGACGGCCTCGTTCGCAAATGAGACGGCCATCTCCTTGACAGCCGGGCTGTTGACGATGAACGTCTCCAGAAACAGCGATGCATTGATATACTGCTGGATGCGGTAACGAAACCGCAAAGACGTGGCCTGTCGCTCCTCTTTGAGCAGATAGCGAATGATCATGACGATAAGGACGTCCTCGACATCCTGCCATTGCTTGGTCTTCGCGTTGATCGTAATCCCCCGGGCATCTGATTTCTGCACGATCCATCCCTGGTGCGGATGCCGGAAAGGCGCGATCGGCCGTTCCGCGTCCACCACTCCCGCGCCCGGAACCGGCACGCCGGCCGTCGCGCCCCCCAAAAATTCGTAAAACGCCTCAATGCGGGAAAGCCTTTCCTGAGCCAGCGCCAGCGCCGCCTTCCCTTCCGGTGTCTCGATCCCTTCCTCCAGATTGCGCAAGGCGCGTGCGGCTTTGCGGAAGTCGAGGTTGTGCATCAGTTCGATGTTCACGCCCTCGGTCGCCGTCACGCTTGCCGCCTCGGTCTGGACGCGGGCCTTGTGTTCCTCTTCCAATCGCTGCTTTTCACGCGCGGCCTGTTCCGCCGCGTCGCGCGCCTGCGCGTCACGCGCCTGACGCGTCCGATCGGCTCTGACCTCGTCCAACAGCCGCAGGGCGGTCGCGTGGTCAGCCTCAATCCCCTCCAGGATACTCTTGCCCTCGGCAACCGTCCGCTGTGCCGCGACGGCGTCACACCTGCGGGTCAAGTCTGCCTGCAGGGACTGCAAGGCCTCCAACGAACGGCTTGGAACGTCGGGTTCCTGGATCGCCTGCGAGACCTCCGCGAACAGCTTCGCCGTCATCTCGGCCGCATTTTCCAACTCATACACCCCTTGGAAAATGGCGCGTATCCGCTGTACGACCACCGGCAGATCAAGTTCCTCGATCGGCGCGGCGACGGGTTCCGCATCCGCCCCGCCGTCAGCGGCTGGTTTTTCAGCGGCATTCGGCTTGTCCGCGGATGCCCCGGGCGCGCTTTTCTTCCGCAGCTTTTTCGCGAATAGGGCGATGTTCTCGGCGGTCACGGGCAATCCTGCAGCCGCAACCGCTGCCGCCGCCTCCGCCAGCCGGTTGGCATCGGATTCCCCGGAAGGCCGTCGCGTGACCTCCGGCTCCGGCTCCGTCTCCGGGGGAACGGCGTCCGCATCCGCCTCCTGCGGCGCCGATTCGGGCCGGGGCGGAGTCACATACGGACGGACCACCTCTGAAACGAACGGCGTGGCCTGCGCCGCCACATTTGTGGCCAGCGCCAGGGCTTTCGCCGCGTCTGCCGCGCACTGATCCGCCAGCCCCTTCGCGCGGTCTGCAATCGACTGCAAGCGGGTCACGGCGTCATCACGCACCCTGACCTGCTGCATCATTTCCGTCTCGAGCTTTGCAGCCTGCTTCTTCCCCCACATCATCAACCCGTACAGCCCTCCCACAACGCCCAGTATGCCGATGACCACCAACACGACGATCACCATGATCACCCGCAACACCCTCCGCGGCTTGGCGGATGACGTGGCATCCGTCTCCTCTCTGCCTGATCGGACAGTATCCGAAGTCATCACCCCGCGACCGACCACGATTTTCTTTTCGGATGACGTCTGGGAGCCACTGAGGGGCACACCCGAAGCGGCCGGCCCGGCCGAATCGATATCCGCTGAATCGGTCTGAACCGCTCCGCCTTTGCGGCGCAACACGATCTTCCTGCCACCCGGCGCCGCGGCAACGGAAGGCCCCAGCCGTTCCAGCACCCGCCGGATATCACTCAGCAGCGAGCCGTACGTGGGATAGCGCAGGGACGGCTCGTTCTGCAGCATCCGCGTGATGATCGCCGCCACGTCGGGGTCGATGTCCCGACGCAACTCCGTCAGAGGCTTCAGCGTCTCGGAAAAGCGCGCCCGTACCACTGCATTGGCGTCCGGACCGTCAAATGGCGGCCGTCCCGCCAGCGCATGGTACAGCGTTCCGCCCAGACTGTAGATGTCGGCCCGATGGTCCGCCTTTTGACGCTTCACTTTTTCCGGCGCAATATAATAGGGCGTGCCCCAGATTTCGGCAGACGCAGTCCCGGAAACCGACGCCAACCCGAAATCAACCAGCTTGGCCACCTGGCCTTCGCCCAGCAGGATGTTCTCGGGCTTGACATCCCCATGCACCATCCCCTCGTCGCTGGCATGGCGCAGCCCATCCGCGACCTGCTTGCCGATGCGCATCACCAGCACCTGATCGAGCGGCTCGCCGGACGCCATCAGTTTTTCCAAGCCCCCGCCCTGCACGAGTTCCATGACGATATAGGGCTGACCCTTCTCTTTGCCGAAGGCATAGATATGCACGATATTGGGGTGGTTGATCTTGGCGGCGGTCTGCGCCTCGCGCAGAAACGTCTCGCTGAAGGCCGGGTTATCCCCCAGACTCTTGCGCATTACCTTGATGGCGACCTGCCGGTTGAGCACTTCGTCATGCGCAAAATAAACCGCGCCCATGCCGCCCATGCCGATGATCTTGAGCAGGAGAAAAAGACCGAGCCGAGCCGGAACGGTTAGTTCATAGCCGCAGCTTGAGCACACCAGTGATGCAAAGGCGGGCAACCCCTGCACGTCCATCTTATGGGAGCACTTGGGGCACGCGACCCGACTGACCGGATCCGTCAGAATCTGGACATCAGCGGCATCTTGCATAGGCGCAACGCACTGTTGGATGTGATGAATTCAAACACGGATACCATTTTAGACTTGCGAAAGCTCAACATAGCGTGCATATAGTAACCTCCTTTAGACGGGTTGTCGAATAGAAAAGTGTCAGGTGGGGCAATTCTAATTTTGAGCACATTCGTACAGTCGAAATCGAAATCGCTATCGGGGTCGGGGTCGGGGTCGAAATTCTTGCTTTCTCGTCGATTTCGGTCCCGATCCCGATTGGGATCCCGATAGCGGCTGCCCGTGTTAGAATTGCTGTTCCAGGGGGGACGGATCACATGTATTCGGAAATATTTCAGTTTGGCCCGATCACCATCCGGGCGTTCGGCCTTTGCCTGGCACTGGGATTCATCGCCGCGCTCTGGGTGGCCACACGCCTGGCCGCGCACACGCCGAACCGGAACCCGGACGCCCTTTCGACACTCGCGGTCTGGATGATCGTGGCGGGTGTGATGGGCGCCCGTATCGCCTATATTGCCGAACACTGGTCCGCTGAATTTTCCGAGCCCGTGGGGAGCGGTTATCTCGCGGCGTTCATCCGCCTGGATCAGGGCGGGCTGATGTTCTATGGTGGTCTGGCGGGCGCGGCGTTGGCAATGGTTATTTTTGCCCGTGTCACGCGGGACTCGTTTTTCGAGCTCGCCGACCTGATCGTTACCGTGCTCCCGCTGGGCCATGCCTTCGGACGGGTGGGCTGCTTTATGCATGGATGCTGCTACGGAAAGGTGGCCGACACCCTCATCAGTGTTCGTTTTCCACGGCCTTCCCCCGCCTGGTACGACCACGTCACCCGCGGCCTGATCCCCGACTCGGCCGCCTACAGCCTGCCTGTCATCCCGACGCAACTCATCGAGGCCGCCGGGAATGTGATCCTGTTCTCCCTGCTGGCCAGCCGCTACCGCCGCTGGGCCGACCGCCCCGGCTTGGCCGTCGGCGCGTATGCGCTCGGTTATGCCGCGCTCCGCTTCGGCATCGAAGCACTCCGGGGCGACCCGCGCATGCCGGTCGGTGTCTTTTCAATCAGCCAGGCTGTGAGCCTCGCGCTCGCCGCTTTCGGCCTCATCCTGATCCGCCGCGCGCGCACCGCGGCACATCATTAGAATCAATACCGGCCATCCCTCACCGATGCCAGAATCCACACACCCGCTGATCGTTCCCGAGCAGGCCGCCGGCCTCCGTCTGGACGCGTGGCTCGCCGGGGTCATGCCCGGTCTGTCGCGGTCGCGGATCCAAAGCCTGATCACCGCGGGCGCGGTTACCGTTGACGGCCGCCCGGCCAGGCCGAGCACCCGCCTTCTTGCCGGTCAGACGATCTGCCTGACCATCCCGCCCCCCGAATCCGCAACGCCCCGGCCGGAGGCCATTTCCCTCGACATCGTGTTTGAAGATGCCGCGCTTCTTGTTCTCGACAAACCGGCCGGGCTGGTGGTCCATCCGGCGCCCGGACACGCCACGGGCACGCTGGTCAACGCCCTGCTTCACCATTGTGACGATCTGGGCGGCATCGGCGGCGTCGAGCGGCCCGGCATTGTCCACCGGCTCGACAAGGATACCACGGGACTGATGGTAGTCGCCAAGACCGATGCGGCTATGGCCGGATTGGTCGCACAATTCATGGCCGGTGGCGTCCGCAAGGTCTACCTCGCCCTCGCGCACGGTGTTCCGCGCAACGCGAGGGGCGTCATTGACACGCTGATCGGCCGCCATCCGCACGACCGCAAGCGGATGGCGGTCGTCAGCCGAAACGGCAAACAGGCCGTGACACGGTATGCCGTGTTGCGGCCGTTCGCCGGCGCCGCCCTCATTGAGGCCCACATCGAAACCGGCCGCACCCATCAGATCCGCGTCCACCTGGCCCATCTGGGGCATCCGATCATCGGCGACCCCCTCTACGGCTCCCGCCGCCTGGACCAGGCCCTCGCCGTCTGCCCCGCCCGCCAGATGCTCCACGCCACGCGACTGGCCTTCACCCACCCCGTTTCCGGCGCGCCACTTGACTTCTCGCGTCCGCCTCCACCCGACATGCTGGCGCACATTGAAACGCTGGGCCGGGAATGCAGAGACCGTCCTACACCCGACGTTTCTTCGACGCGGGAACCTCCGCCACCTCGTAGGGTTTGACGAACGCCTCCGTGAAGTCGTAGAGACCGGCAAAATCACTCTTCTTGTCTTGATCGGTTGCGCCCAGCTTTCCCGCCGCAATCAGGTTATAGACCAGTTCGCCGAAATCGTCGGTCGTATGCACGCCCCAGGTGTCGAGAACCACATGCGCGAGCGGCCCGAACTCCTGCAAGGCATAGTCGCGGATGCCCCCGCACAGCTCGGATCCGGTCACGTGCCGCATTCTGCCGGGGGTGTGTTCGGCTTTGCCCACGGCCTTGACGGTATAGTCCAGCGCCTCCCGCATGAAATAATAGGCCTCGGCCGCATAGCGCGGGTCTTTGAGGCGGATTTCGTCAACCGCCTGTTGAAAGGAAGTATCCGCCATCATGCCCCCCGCAGTCGCGCGGCGATCTCAGCCATCTCAGCCGCGTTTTCATAGGATCCGGGGATCCATCTCATGTCGCGGTCGTTCCAGCGGGGGATCACGTGGAAATGGACGTGCGGCACCACCTGCGTCGCGCAGGCGCCGTTCGACTGCAGCACGTTGAAGCCGTCGCACGGCAGACGCGCCAGAAGCCGTTCGCCGACACGCCGAACCGCCACGCCGAGCGCCGCCGCCTCGGCGTCGGGAAGATCGGGCAGGATCGCGGCATGGAGGCGGGGAATCACCAGTATATGCCCCTTTTCAAAGGGACCGATGTCCAGAAACGCCACGGCATGCGCATCGGCGTAAACCTCCGCACACGGAATCGTGCCGCCCAGTATCCTGCAGAAGATGCACTCGTCCATTCTGTCCTCCTGTGACGCCCAGCCTCCCGGCGCGTCTTTCAGATCTGAATCGCGCCCGTCAAGGCGCGCGCCGCTGCAAAGCCATGACGCGCACAGTAGGCTTCGATGCCCTCGATCACCCGCAGCGGGGTCTTCGGATCAATAAAGTTGGCCGTTCCCACGGCAACGGCGGTCGCCCCAGCGATCATAAACTCGATCGCCGCGACCGGCCCGCTGATGCCCCCCATCGCCAGAATCGGAATCCGCACCGCCCGGGAGGCCTCCCACACCAGTTTGACCGCCACCGGATGGATCGCCGGACCGGACAGGCCGCCGACACCGTTCGCCAGGACCGGCCGCCGCGTCTCGATGTCGATCACCATCGCCGGTATCGTATTGATCAGCGCCAGCGCATCGGCCCCGGCCTCCGCCGCGGCCCGGGCAAAGACAGCGATGGACGGCACGTTCGGCGCCAGTTTCGGCATCAGCGGCAGCCGCGTGCGCTTTCGCACCGCCGCAACCAGCGACGCCATGACGCACGGGTCGGCCCCAAAGGCGTGCCCCCCCTCCTTGACATTCGGGCACGAGACGTTCAACTCGATCCCCGCGACACCTGGCACACCGTCCAGCCGCGCCGCCACCTCGGCATACTCCGCTTCGCTTGTCCCCCACACATTGACAATCACCGGCACACCCGCCTCGCGCAGGAACGGGAGGTAGTCGCGAATCAGGCCGTCCACGCCAGGGCCCTGAAGCCCGATGGCGTTGACCATGCCGCCCGGCACCTCGACGTGCCGCGGCAACGGGTTGCCCGGCCAGGGCTGCAAGCGGACCCCCTTCACCGTCACCGCACCCAGCCGGCTGACATCGACCAGGCCCGCGTATTCGCAGCCATAACCGAAGGTTCCCGATGCCACGGCCACCGGATTTTTCATCGGAATCCCACCCAGATCCACACCCATGTCGATGTCGTTTACCACACGATCTCCCGCGCTTCAAAAACCGGACCATCGTGACAGACGCGGCCGATCCATTCGGTCCCGTCGGCCCGGCGCAACCGCTGCACACAGGCCAGACACGCCCCGACCCCGCACACCATATGCTTGTCCAGCGAAAGCCAGGCGCGCGCACCCGCCGCACCCGCCCGTTCGCCGACCGCCCGCAGCATGCCGTCGGGGCCGCAGGCGTAGATCTCGGGCGGTGTGGCGGACGGCGCAGCGAGACAGGCATCCAGCAGATCGGTGACCAGGCCCCGCTCACCGCGTGATCCGTCCTGGGTTGACACCCGGATATCCCACTCCAACTCCGTAAAATCCTCAACACAGAGCACGTCGGCCGCGCTGCGTGCCCCAACCAGCACCACACCACGCCGCCCCAACCGCCGCGCCAGATAACTCAGCGGCGCGACACCGTACCCCCCCGCCACCAGGACCGGCATGCGGTCGCCGCAATCCAGCGGAAACCCGTTTCCCAGAGGGCCGATCACCGACACCGTGTCGCCCCCCGCCAGGCGTGCGAGTTGCTCGGTTCCGCGTCCGACGGTTTTGTAGACCAACGCCAGCACGCCATGATCCGCCCCGTAGATGCTGAACGGCCGGCGCAGCAAGGCGTCATCCAGTCCGGTCACGCGCACATGGACAAACTGCCCGGGGTGCGCGGACACGGTCACAGCCGGCGCTTCCAGCAACAACAGGAGATAATCGTCCGTCAATCTGTGTTGCTCGATAACCCGCGCGTTGCAGTCGATCATCGCAAATTTCTCCTGGCGCCCGTCACTCCGGCGCTTTGGCATCAGCACCGGGTGGCGTACCGTTCGCAGGCCCTTCGGGAGGAGGGCTCAAATCCCGCACGGCCGCCACATATTCCTGCCGGGCCTGAAGCTGGCGAATCTCCGCGTTTACCGCCGCCGCCAATTCCATCTCGGCGGCCTGCGTCAATTTCCGCTTCCACTCATCGAGCTTGGCGCAGTGGCCGTCGACCAGCGTCTGGACTGCCAGCGAGCGGCTTTTCCCAATCTTTCGCAAGAGCTCGATATGCCGTAATTGAAGCGTGCGCAGGGGTTCTGGTTCCGTCACGGTGTGGGCGTCCGACAGCCGTCGATCGATCAGGAACCGCTCGTGTTCCTTGTTGGCGCTCTCCCACCCGAAGAAATCGCCGGCCTTCTGAAAGGCCTCCATCTGTGCTTTCAACGCCTCGATATACTGCTCGGGCCATTGCGCGCGCTGGGTCTCGTAACCCTGTTCGATCTCGGCCAGCTTGCCGTCGAGCGACTGGCGCATCGCCTGCAACTCGTTCAAGTCGGCCGTGCTCGGGGAGACGCCGACGACCTTGGGGGCCACATCCGACGCACCGTCCGGGAGCTTGGCCAACGCGGCCTCGGCATCCAGCAGATCGGGGCTGTTTTTCTCCCGCTTGATCGCCGCGCTCACAACCGCCGCAATCTCGAGCCGGCCCTCGCGGGTATGGGTCCGCAGCAGATCGTTCAGATCGTTGGTATATTTGCGCGAAAGCGCGACGCGTTTGCGTTCACGCCCGATCTTCTGCTCGGCGATCAACCGCCGGTATTTCTCCCTGAGCGTCGCCAATTCGTCAAATTCGAGCGTGGGCGCAGTGCCGAGCTGGCGCGTGCTCTGGAAGTTCTGGATCTCGGCCTGGGTCGCGATCACGCCATCGTAATCCCCCGCTACCTGCCGCCGCTCGATCAACGTCACGAGTTCACGCCGATAGGCGTCGGGCCAGGCAGATGCAAACTGCCGCTGCTCAGCGGCCAGATCCTCCAGTTGCTTCACAAACAGCTCCTGCAGCTTGAGCAGATCGGGCAATTCCGCGGGCGGCGGCAGTTCCTCGGGCGCACCCCGGGCGGTCACGGGTTCCTCCTCAAACGTCGCGACCCCCCACAACCCGGCATAGGCACGCAACGCCGGGCTGAACACCCCCTGTGTGTGAAGCGTCAGGGCGATGGTGTAAAAGCGCCGCAGGCCGCCCACGAGTTTCCCGCCGCTGACCGAGAACGCGGGCGCGAGGCTAAGCACATAGAGAAACACAAACGCCAGCAGGACGGCGACGCCACGAATCACCCGCCCGGACCAGCGCTTGGCCCGGACCCGGCGCAGAAGATCCTGGCAGGGCCCATTTTCGGGGGAGACTGAGACCAACAGCTCCTGACAGATTCGCTCGGCGGTGTCCCAATCGCCGCTCCGGATGAACATCTGCGCACGGGAAAGATCGCGTCGCACGATCAGTTCCGGCATCCGGCGCTCGTCATCGCCAAACGCCAGCGCGTCGCCGGACAGTTCCCGGTACTCGCGAATAAAGTTCTGGGCCCGCTCAAAATTTTCCGCTTTCAGTTCGACCGGAATCAGCTCTTTCAAACGCTCGCGGTGGGTGATCGCCCGTTCGGCCTGCTCTCGCACATCGTGTATCTCTTTGACCAATTGGCGGCCGGCCGGGCCGGCCGGTTCAAAGGCATGCGTACGGCTGGCGAACGCCACCGCCCGCTCATACTGGTGCCGTCCGACGGCAGACCGCATCCGTTCCAGCAGATGCCGGGTTGATTCGTAAGCACGGGAATCGGCTCCGCATGTGCCGCAATACTGGATGCCCACAAAGGTGTCGGCCCCGCATTCGGGACACGCTTCGCCCCCGTCCCAGCCGCACTCGGCACAATAGCGGATGGTCAGCGGATTCACCGTGTCACACCATTTGCAGCGCCAGGTGGTCTTGACCGTCGGCGTTTCGATTTTTGTTTTGTTCTGAACGGCATTCAACGCTTCCGTGAACGCCGCCGCCGAAGCCCACCGTTGTTCGCGGTCCGTGGCAAGGGCTTTGACCAACACTTCGCGCAGCGAGACGGGTATGTCCTGATCGCGGAAATAACGGGGGTTTTGACCGGTGATCGCGAAATAGAGGATCGCCCCCAGACCGTACACGTCCGATCGCTCGTCCGTGAGACTCGCGTCCTGCTCCTGCTCCGGCGAGCCATAGCCCAGCGACAACAACTTCTCGCCGGGTACCGTGAGTTTGTTCTCTTCGGCCCGCATCAGCCGTGCGAGCCCGAAGTCTACGATCTTCGGCTCGCCCGTCTTGTCGAGCAGAATGTTGCTCGGCTTGAGGTCCCGGTGAATGACGCCATTCTCGTGGGCATAGGAAACGGCCCGGCCAATCTTGACCAGCAGGCTGATGGCATCGACCACCGAGAGTTGGCCATTGCGGGAGATGTGCTGATCCAGCGTAAGCGACGACGACGGGAGGCGGGGGACCCCCTCCACCGCCTCATCCGCCGCGCGCGACGTCACGCCGTCGGCGCCGGCGACATATTCCATCACGATGTAAGGGCCGTCGGCATCCTCCCCCAGGGCGTACACATGGACAATATAGATGTGGTTGAGAGCGGCAACCGCGCGCGCCTCCTGCAAAAATCGTTGGCGCAGGCTCTGTATTCCTTGCGCCTGCCTGTTGAGCCGCTTGATCGCCACATAGCGGCCAAGGCGCCGGTCACGCGCCAGATAGACCACGCCCATTCCACCGTCACCGATACGGCTCACCACCGCATACTGGCTGAACAGCGATTCGCCCCCCATCGGGTGCGTTTCCGGCCGCTCCTCCGGAACAATACGAACCGTCCGCGAGCCGTCTTCCCCCGCATCGGGCCCACCCGAATCATTCGCGGCGAGGCGCATGCGCACCGTGCCTTCGTGCGGCGTGTCCGTCGCGTGTTCGTTCGATTCGTTCATGATTGCCTCATACAATAGTGGTTAAGCCCCTCGAACGTCAAGCCCCAGCAATTCTAATTTTGAGCATGAATCAGGCCTTCCCATCCCGGCCGCGTGTCAGGTGCGCACACGCGCGCGCCATCCGGATCATCGGGCTCGGGCAGATGGTGATGGCGCGTGCAGGACAAACCTCGTGGCAACAACAGCACCCGATACAAGCGGAACCTTTCAACGCCGGCCGCGCGCCCGTCCCTAATGCCAAGGCGTGCACGGGACAGGCCGTGACACATTTGCCGCAGCGGACGCATGTCGATCCGAAGATCGGGCGGAACCAGATGAGGCTGCCTACCAGCCGCACCAGACCCCCGGGCAGCAGGGTCAACGCCAGCCGCGACGTGTTACGAGGCAACCGGAAATGCGCCACCTCCGGGCTGTCGCCATGCCACACGCGGGCGGTGTAAGCGGCCGCGTGCGACAACCCAGCCAGGTAGGGAACGCGCTCGGGATTGATCCGCAGCACATCGCACAGCGCGAGATCAAGCGCAAAGGGGTCTGCCGAAGCCGCGAGGAGGTTCAAGGAAATCGGCGTACCCGACGAGGGACCTTCACCCTCCATGGCCAACACGCCGTCGGCGATGGTGATCGAGGCCGGCATCGCGAGGCACACCGCACGCACCAGCCCGCCGAACGCGTTCGGCCGGGAATAGGTCTTGTGAAGTTCCGTCTTCAGGTGGCCGGGAATGACGCCGTAGAAATTTTTGACGGCCGCCGTGAGGAGCGTCAGACTGTGGCTCTTGATCTTGGGCAGATTGACGATCAGATCGGCGTGGAGCGCGAGGTTGCTGACGGCAAATGTGCAGCCATCCCGGGTGAGCGTGGTCAGCGGCGCCGCCTCAATGCTGAGCAGGGGAACGCCCTCTTCCGCGCAAACGGCCTGAATGCCCGTGATCCGCCAGACCTGTTCCACCCGTGTGGCAAAAGCCGGACTGTCGGCCACCACGACCGCCGCGCCGGCGGCCTTGAGCAGCCGAATCGCCTGGCGCACCAGTTCAGGATGGGTCGTGACGGCCGCCTCGGGCGGCCGATCCGTCAGAAGGTTGGGTTTGACGAGCACACGGCAACCGGGGTGGACGAACGCCCCCATCCCGCCCAGCGGCGCGAGCACCCGTTCCAGCGCACCCGACAGAATTTCGGGATCGTATCCCCGGCAACGGGCAAAAGAGACGCGCGTGCTGGGGGCGGGAGCGGAAGCGGTTGCAGGGGTGCAAGACACGGACTGCAAGAGGTTTGCCACCTGACACCTCCCGACCGATCGGCATGGACGACGGACGACAGACGGGCAGTCCGAACGTCCCACGATCTAAACCGTATTTCTATTACACGGACGGCTTGGTCTTGCGCAAGCCGAGCCCGCGGTCGCCCGCTTTCCACTGGCCGCGCTCTTTGAGGACGTTCACGCGCTCGAAACGCTTGAGAACGTTGCGCTTGGCGGTGATCTTTCCGGAACCCCTGAGACTGGTATGCTGGCTCATCGCTCTGCTTTCTCCTTAAACCTGATCTGTTTGTGAACGGCGCTTATGATACCATCCTTCCGGCAATTGGCAACCTGAAAGATGTGATGATCCTTTTAGGATCATGGATCCAGAGAGTTTAGGCTCTTACGAGCCGGGGCGCAGCAGGCCAAATCCGATCGCGCAGGGACAGGACGTCTGATCGCGGCGCCAGCCTGGAGCCGGCCTGCCCTCAGGCCGGAAAGAGCAAGGAAACGACCCCATGAATGACCATTTTCCGGCAGAAAAAAGGAAAGGAAAGTCCGTCCCCCGGAAACCCCCCAGAACTCACGGTCCCGGCGCCAGCCTGGAGCCGGCCTGCCCACAGGCCGGAAAGAGTAAGGAAATGACCCCATGAGTGACCATTTTCCGGCAGGAAAAAGGAAAGGAAAGTCCGTCCCTTGGCAATCCTTCGCCAACTGCATCAAGCTGATATTATATTTTGACTATTTTCACCCCCTCCGCGATAATGGCGGGCATTCGATGGACGTCCGTGCACCTCGTGGAGACGCTACCGTGGGGCGCCGGGCGTGCCGCGTGACGCTGGCTAAGCTCATGTCACAACACACGTCTGGTAATAGAAACGTGCAGGCGGTAACGCCGGCGGCACGGGGCCGGTTGATCCGGTGGCTGTTGATTGCGATGGCTGTCGGGGCCGGCGGCTGGGGATTGTGGCGGGGACGCTTTGAAGACCGGCCCGAACCCGATTCGCCCGTCCCCCACGCCAACGCCCTTGCCGACGACGACCAGGCGTCCATCGCCACCGCCGAACGGGCTTTGGCAGCGCTCCCGCCGTTGGAGCCGACCCCCGCATCCCCCACCGATCTGATGCCCCTTTCGGCCGGCGACGGCGTCTTGTCGCGCCAAGCCGCGCGCGTGGCGGCGGCCAGGGCGCGCCTCGTGGCGGGAGAGGCGAAAGAAGAGTTGAATGACTTGGGGCTGGCCGAGACCGAGGACGCCGGATACGTGGTCCGCGAGGCCCGTCAGGCAGAACGCCGCAAGAACCTCGACGCCCTCCTGCGACTCGCCGACCGTGCGTCCGAGCGCGGTGACTGGATTGCCACCGCGGCTGCCACGGCATCGGTTCTGAAATACGAACCCGCCAACACCCACGCGGCCGCGTTGCGCGATCGCGCCATCCAGGGGATCGACACCCTCGTCGACCGCTACGTGGCGCTGCAACATGAACCCGCACGCCTCGCCGAGCGCAAAGCCGACGCGACCCAGATCCGACGCGGCGCGCGCGGCGGTGACCCGCTGTGCCAATGCGCGGTGGTGCTTTACAGCCGTGATGACCCCACGCTGGAAGAGGCGCCGGATACGTTCATCCGTTACCGCGTGGAGGGCTGGCCCGGTGTGCTCCGACGCGCCGGTCGGGGGTCTCGCACGGCGGCGTTCCTGGCCGCCCGCTGTTATGAGGCCGGTATCGGCGTCGAGCGCGATATGGCCGTGGCGCTCCGCTGGTACCGCGACGCGGCGGAACGCGGCCGTTTGCAGGCACAAAACAACCTGGCATGGATCTACCATCAGGGATTCGGAGGAGTCCCACAGGACCGAGACGAGGCGGTGACGTGGTACCGCCTTGCCGCCCGGCAGGGAAGCGTTCCGGCCCAATGCAGTCTGGCAGGGCTGCTGCTGGATGGCGACAGGGGTGAGACCGCCGACGCCGAGGCGGTGGCGTGGTATCGCCTCGCCGCCGAACACGGGAGCGCCCTGGCGCAGTGCAACCTCGCGCTGCTCCTGATGACCGGCCGCGGCGTCACACGCGATGAACCCCGCGCCGCCACGCTGTTTCAGGCCGCCGCCGCCCAGGACGACACGCTGGCGCAGTTCAACCTGGGTTATCTTTACATGACAGGCAAGGGCGTAATGCAGGACGACGTCGAAGCGGTGCGCTGGTACCGGCTGGCGGCCGAAAAAGGCTTTGCCGCCGCCCAGCGAAATCTGGGCGGCATGCATGCGGTCGGCCGCGGCGTGCCGCGCAATGATGCCGAAGCCGCCAAGTGGTACCAGCTTGCTGCCGAACAGGGAGATGCCGGCGCGCAATGCAACATCGGATGGATGTACGCCCGCGGCCTCGGCGTGGATCAAGACCGGGTCAAAGCCGTCAACTGGTATCGCCAATCGGCTGAGCGTGGCAACCCCGAAGGTCTCTTTATGCTGGGCGTGCTGACCGTCCAGGGCGTGGGAACCGTCCGGGACGAGGAACAGGGCCGCAGATGGATCGCCGAAGCGGCTGCCCGGGGCCTGGAGCAAGCCCGCGCCTGGCTCGAACCCGCCGGTCGCCAGCCGCTCCCCGAACTCCCGTAAACTCCGAATCGGCGCGTCGTGAGAACAGTGGAGATCGGGCTAAAGATGGTTTGACACTCCGGTGCGTTTACCCCTAAGATGCAACCCGTGAATAGAGGTATCTATGAACTTATTTGACCGTGTCATTCAGGATCCGGCCTCCTACTGTTTTGACGTTGAGAAACTGGGCGAATGCAAGATTGACTCACCGGCGCGTCTGCGCCAGTTTATCCAGACGGATGCCCGGGCGGTGATCGCCTACGAGGTCGATCTGCTCAAGACCGCCATGGGGAAGCTCAATGGCATCTTGCCGTCGTTTGAGATGGCCGGGCCGCACCGCAAGATCTACCATGACCCGGCCTGGAGCCGCGCGGCGATCCTCACGGCGGGCGGTCTCTGCCCGGGTCTGAACCACGTGATCAAGGGGCTGGTCGAGATCCTCTCCTTTGATTACGGAATCAAACTGATTTATGGCATCCGCTACGGTTACCGCGGCCTCATTCCCAGCTTCGGCCATGCGCCGATCATGCTCAACCCCGATGCGGTCGATACCATCCACGAAATTGGCGGCACCATCCTCGGCTCGTCACGCGGCCAACAGGACACCGGCGAAATCGTGGACACCCTGACGCGGATGAATATCAACCTCCTGTTCTGTATCGGCGGCGACGGGACACTGCGCGCGGCACGGGACATTGCCGACGAGTGCCGCACGCGCCGGCTGGCCGTAAGCGTCGTGGGCATACCCAAGACGATCGATAACGATCTCAACTTCGTCGGCCGCAGTTTCGGTTTCGAAACGGCCGTGGCCGTAACCTCGCCGATCCTCCGCTCGGCCCACACCGAAGCCAAGGGCACCTGCAACGGCATCGGGCTGGTCAAGGTCATGGGCCGTGATTCGGGGTTTATCGCCGCATACGCGGCGATTGCCAACCCCGTCGTCAACTTCTGCCTGATTCCGGAAATTGATTTTGAAATCGAGGGGCCGCACGGGCTGCTCACCGCACTGGAACGCCGGTTCGATTCGGGGAAGGATCATGCCGTGATCGTGGTCGCCGAAGGCGCCGGGCAACGATTGATCAGCGGCGCTTCGGAACGCCGCGATCGCTCGGGAAACATTCTGAAAAAGGATGTCGGCGAGTTTCTCAACCACGCCATCACCGATCACTTCAAGCGGACGGGGCGGGATATCGCAGTCAAATATTTCGACCCGAGTTATTCGATCCGCAGCGTACCGGCGCAGGGAACCGATGCCATCCGCTGCTACCTGCTGGCGCGCAACGCCGTCCATGCCGCGCTGGCCGGCCGCACCAACTGCGTGATCTCCAATGTTTCAGGAAACTCTTATATGCTCGTCTCGACACAACTCGTGTGCACCGAGCGGCAAACAGTGGATCTCGATAGCGATCTGTGGAAGGCGGTGCTGGACGCCACAGGTCAGTCCCTCTATTTCAACGGCACCTCCCCCCACCCCATCAACCCCCAACCGGTGCCATGAGCACATCCGCATCCGAAGCCGACACCAAGCCGCGGTGCGCCGTGGTGGGCGTCGTGGGCCGAACCAATTCCGGCAAATCCACGCTGGTCAACCGGCTGGTCGGCGAAAAGGTCTCCATCGTCAGTCCCGTCGTGCAGACCACGCGCAACACGATCCGCGGCATCCTCTCCGAACCCCGCGGACAGTTGGTCTTTCTCGACACACCGGGGTTGCACAAGGCCGAGGGGCACCTCGGCACACTGATGAACCGGATGGCCCGCCAGGCCGCATCAAATGTCGACGTGGTGCTGCTCGTGATCGACGGCTCGCACCTGCCCCAGATTGAGGACGACGGCTGGCTGCGACGGCTGTCGCTTACCGAACAACCGTGCGTGTTTCTGCTGAATAAATCCGACCGCACCCCGTTCTACGCCGCCGAATACCAGGCGCTGTGGGACACGATCCGTCAGGAGAAGGGCGTATCAAAGGACGTCATCTGGCTGAGCGCGTCGGCAGCGGGAGGCGCGGGCGTCGATGCGATCACCGATACCCTTTTCGCACGTGCCACACCGGCGGATGAGTTGCTGTTCCCGGAGGATGTGGTCTCTGATTATCCCCGCAAACTGGCGATCTCCGACGTGATCCGAGAAAAGCTCTTCGCCAAACTCATGGATGAGTTGCCCCACGAAATCGCGGTCCGTGTGGACGAAATCGTCGAAGAGGGAAACGACTGGCACATCACCGCCACCATCCTGGTTAATCGCTACTCCCAGAAAGGGATCGTCATCGGCGACAAGGGGCGGACCATTCGCTACGTCAAACGCGGCGCCGAACCCGAGATCAGCGAAATGTTTGGAATCCGCGCCCATCTGGAACTGTGGGTCAAGGAGGAAAAGAACTGGATGAAAAATTTCTTCCTTCTCCGCCAGCTCGGCTATATCGGCGACCGGTGAGCGAGCTTGATAATGGGCCAGTTTTTGAGGGTGTGGCAGAAAACGGGAAGAACAGGATTCAGGGTTGAGGGAATGGAGCAAAGCGCTAGGTAGGGCAGCGGCGTCCCCGCCGCGCCGCAGGATGATGGAGAGGTGAACGACACGGCGCACCGGCGCGAGGCCCGCCGCAGGCCTCGCGTACGTGTGCCGCCAATTGTTAGCCCATATATGCCCGATTTTCTTCTGTTGTCGTCTTTGCAAAGCATCTGGCAGTTCTTCGCGTCGGTCTTCCCGCCCTCGTGCCAAGGCTTGATGTGATCGTCTTCCATTTCGTCCAACTCAAACTTTTCTGACAACACGACGCTTGTGCCCGGCTGGATGCCGCGCTATAGTCTTGGTGCGGACCCACAACAGGAGGATACCGTGCGTATGGCTTTAACCACACGAACGCTGGGGATACTCGGGGCGCTCGCCCCCTGGGCGGGCGGCTGTTCCGATTCCGCCCGCATCACCGACGCCGACACCTTTGCCGAAGCCCGTAACCGGATGGTGCGCGAACAGTTGGAGTCCGTCGGCAGGGACATCACGCATGCCGGCGTGCTGGCCGCCATGGCCAGGATCCCGCGCCACGAACTGGTTCCCGAGGCTTTCCGCGCGCGCGCCTACGCCGATACGCCCCTGCCCATCGGCTACGATCAGACCATCTCTCAGCCTTTTATCGTGGCCTTCATGACGCAGGCGCTCGACCCCCAGCCGACTGACCGCGTGCTCGAGGTCGGCACCGGCTCAGGCTATCAGGCGGCCGTACTGGCGCATCTGGTGCAAACGGTCTACACGATTGAAATTGTCGAGCCTCTGGCACAGCGCGCCCGGGACGATCTCGCCCGTCTCGGGTACACCAACGTTTTCGTGCGCGCCGGCGACGGCTACCAGGGCTGGCCCGAAGCCGCCCCCTTCGACGCGATCATTGTCACCTGCGCGCCCGATCACATCCCGGCTCCCCTCCTCGCCCAACTCCGCGACCAGGGACGCCTGATCATTCCCGTCGGCTCCGAAGGCGGAAACCAGAATCTCATCCTGCTCACCAAGCGTGACGGCGCGCTCCACCCCCAGGCCATCCTCCCCGTCCGTTTCGTGCCCATGACCGGAACCGCGCGCGACCCCCGCTGAAGAAAAAAAACGCGCTGGCCTTTCTTCGCCCTTTTTGGCAAGCTTGCGGTCTTATGAAACGTCCCGAAAGAAACAGCCGTCTGCGTCCCGATTATACCGACAAACCCGGCAGTCGCCTCAAGCAGGCGCGTGTTGAGGCCGATCAGCGTCGCCACCTCGACAGCGCGCTCGACAGGCCCGTCGGCATTGCTTATTTCGTCGAGCGCCTGGTCAACGCCCCGGCCTCCCCGAAAACTCGACCGCGCGTCGGCGTCCTCTGCAATTTCATCCCGGTTGAAATCATCATGGCCGCTGGCGCCGACCCTGTCCGCCTCGATTGCGGCAACAGCGCGGCCGCCCTCGCCGGCGAGGCGTATCTCGCGGATGACATCTGCCCGCTGGCCCAGGCGACGCTTGGACTTTTTTTGCGCGATGACGGTATTCCCCGCACGTGCGACGCCTTTGTGATCCCGGCCTCGTGCGATGCCAAACGCCGCCTGGCCGACATCCTCACTGATTTCGGACCGGTCTTCCAACTTTCCCTGCCGACCGACCCGGACACCGGGCATCACGCCGATCAGATCGTCGCCGAGCTCAAGCGCCTCGCCGTGTTCATGGCCACCATCACCGGCCAGCCCGTGGAACGCGCCGGCCTTCGCGCCGCCATCGGCCTCACCGCACGCCGCAGCGAGGTTATTCACCGCTTGCAGAAGGCCCGCATCGCCCAGCCCGGCGTTCTCTCCATTCGCGATCTTTTCGTCACGGTTCAGGCCTCGCTCTTCTCGCCCGAACCCCTCGAGACCTGGCTCAAACCGGCCGAGCAGCTCCTGGCCGAAACCCAGGCTTATGCACCCACACCCCGCGGCTTCAGGCGACGGGTCGTCCTCACCGGCTCGCCGATTGTCTGGCCGAACTTTAAACCCCTGAATATTCTTGAGACGTGCGGGGCGGATATCGTCGCAGACACCATCTGTACCGGTGCCCAGTCCTGCCTGGATCCGGCCGACCTTGCCGAAACGAGCCTTGAAGCGTGCTACCACGCCCTCGCCGTACGCGCGTCCTTCGGCACGGTCTGCCCCTGCTTCTGCTCACAGACCACTTGCCTCACCCGCATCCTCGAGCTCGCCGAGAAGACCCGTGCGGACGGTGTCGTTCAGTACGCGCTCCGTTCCTGTCGCGCGTTCGATCTCGAACACTACCAGATCGAACGGGTGCTGCGCGACCGCCGCGTCCCGTTCCTCAACCTGAGCACCGACTACACCCTCGATGACACCGAGCAGCTCCGAAGCCGAATCGAGACCTTTCTGGCGTCCCTGTGATGCGCGTATCCGTTCAACGCTTCCAGCAATTCGAGTATCTATTGACTTCCCCTCGGCCTACCCTTAATATTTCATCTCTTTCGTCAACCTAGGAGTGCCACCATGTCACGCATTTTCAATTTCAGCGCTGGGCCGGCCATGTTGCCGGTTGATGTCCTCGCGGCCGCGCAAGCCGACCTCGTCGATTACAAGGGGTCTGGCATGTCCATCATGGAGATGTCCCACCGCGGCAAAGAGTACGCCGCCATACACGACGAAGCGATCGCCAACCTGAAGGAATTGCTCGGACTCGGCGATGCCTTTGAGGTCCTCCTGCTGCAAGGGGGGGCGAGTCTGCAATTCGCCATGATTCCCATGAACTTTTTGGGAGCGGGTCAGACCGCCGATTACGTCAATTCGGGAAGCTGGGGAGCAGCCGCCATCAAGCAAGCCCGGCTGGTCGGCAATGTCGCCATCGCGGCGGATTGCGAAAAAGATGTGCCGACCCGTGTGCCCGAGCCCCAGGATCTGACACTGACCCCGGGGGCTGCCTATCTGCACCTCACCTCGAACGAGACGATCTCCGGCGCGCAATGGAAAGCGTTCCCGACCCCCGACGCCCCGCTCGTGGCCGACATGTCTTCGGACATCCTCTCGCGCCCCTTTGATGCCCACCCGTTCTCACTCATCTACGCCGGCGCGCAGAAGAACCTCGGCCCGTCGGGCGTCACCGTCGTCGCCATCCGCAAGGACTTTGCCGGGAAGGAGTCCAAGACCCTCCCCGCGATGCTCCGCTACAGCACCCACATCGAGAACCAGTCTCTGTACAACACGCCGCCCTGTTACAGCATCTACATCCTGGCGCTTGTCACCCGCTGGCTCAAGGCGTTCGGGTTGGAGCGGATGCACCGGCAGAACGCCGAGAAGGCAGCGCGGATCTATCGGCAGATCGACGCAACAGATTTCTACCGCGGCACGGCCCGCAAGGAATGCCGCTCCGACATGAACATCACGTTCCGTCTGCCGACGGCGGAACTTGAAGACCTCTTCATCTCCCAGGCCTCCAAGCTTGGCATGAAGGGACTCAAGGGGCACCGCTCCGTGGGCGGCGTTCGCGCCTCGATTTACAATGCATTCCCCGTCGCCGGCGTTCAGGCGCTGGTCGCTTTCATGGGCGACTTCGAGACGAGAAACGGGTAACACGAGAAACGGAACACCGCGACCGCGCGCTACTTTCCTGCGACCGTGGTGCGTATCGTCCACGCGCGCGGGGAGGCATCGGTCCCCGCTCCGGGATCGGCCGGGATGACCAAGACCCCTTCAAGCACGTCCCCCGTTTTGAACGGTTCGGGGCCGGCTCGCAACTGGGCGCTCCATCCGGCACCGTCGCGCCGCCACTTTTGTGCGGCTGCCAGATCGACCGTGTCACGCCGGATCGGGTAGAACTGCGCCCGGCCCCACGCCTCGTCCGTCAGCCCGGATTTCACCGGGGGCTCGAATCGCAGCCGCAATCCCCGCCGCCCGGACTGAATGCGCACCGTCCAGCCCTCGATGGGCCTGGGCAGCCGTCCCCGCCAGCGGGCGAATTCGTCCACCTTTTTCCCCGCAGCCGGGGCGGCGTTTTCTGCGGCGACAGCCAGTTTGATCGTCGCCGCGCCGTTCAGCGGCATACAGACGTCGCGACAGACCATCCAATCAACCGTGAGGCTGATCTCGGTCTGTTCGCCCTGAAATTCGCCCGCGACATCAAACTCAGCCAGAATCCACACCCGTCCCTCATACCCGAGCGACACCATCCCGGCGTCCTCGAACCGCGCGGGGACCGGAAAATTCGTGCGGGCGAGACGAATCCCATCCGGCAACCGCCAGCGCAACGTCGGCGTAAGCCCCGCATCACCGGGATTCAGCCAATAGGTGTGCCATCCCGGCTGGGTTTGCAATTCGACCGCCAGCGTGAACGGCACACCGCGCGCAATCGTGTCGCGGTCGGCGATCAACCGCATCCGGTCGCCCGCCGGCTCCGCCGCACGTCCCGGCGAACAGACCAGCAGAGCGCAAATCGCCGCATGAACCCACCGGAGGTTACGGCGCCTCCCCTTGCTCCAATTTCTCATGATGGCACTCCCTTCGTTTGCACGGCCGCCCAACGCGTCGCGTACCTTACGCAATTTCGCACGGGTGCACATGCCAAATAGCTTCCGCATATTCGCGGATCGTCCGGTCGGATGAAAACACCCCCGAGCGGGCCACGTTGAGCAACGCCTTGCGATCCCATTCCAGCGGCTTTCGGTAGAGCTTGTCCACCGCCTTCTGAATCTCGATATAGGCGCGCAAGTCGGCGAGCAACATGTAATAATCGTTGAAATCGAGCAGCGTCTTGATGATCGGATTAAACAATCCGGGCGACAGCACGCAAAACACGTTCTGCAGAATCAGGTCGATCGCACGCCGGATCTCGGGGTCATGCTCATACACGTCGCGCGACCGGTAACCGGCCCGTTGGGCAGCAACCTCATCGGCGTTAAGCCCGAAAATAAAGATATTGGCGTCACCGACGGCTTCGCGGATCTCGACGTTTGCGCCGTCCAGCGTGCCAACCGTCAACGCGCCGTTGAGCATCAGCTTCATATTGCCCGTCCCCGACGCCTCCGTCCCCGCAAGCGAAATTTGCTCGCTGACGTTCGCCGCCGGGATGATCCTCTCGGCCAGAGAGACCCGGTAGTCCGGCAGAAAGACAACTTTCAATTTCCCGCTGATCCGGGGGTGGTTGTTGACCACCTCGGCCACTCCGTGTATCAGCCGGATAATCAACTTGGCGATGTAGTAGCCAGGTGCTGCTTTGGCGGAGAAGATGAACGTCCGCGGATGGATGTCGAGATCGGGATTCTGCATCAACCGGTCGAACAACACAATGATATACAGCACCAACAGCAACTGGCGCTTGTATTCGTGCAACCGCTTGACCTGGACGTCGAACATCGACTCTGGGTCCACCGTGATCCCGAGGGTTGCGCCAATATACGCGACCAGCGCCTGCTTGTTCGCCTGTTTGACCGCCCGGAATTCCCTCAGAAACTCCCGGTCCTGCGCCAGCGGTTCGAGCCTGCCGAGCTGACACAGGTCTGTGATCCACCCCGACCCGATCCGGCCGGTGATCAGATCCGCCAAGCCGGGATTCGCCTCGAGGAGCCAGCGCCGCTGCGTAATGCCATTGGTCTTATTCTGAAATTTCTCCGGCCAGAGGTCTGCAAAATCGGCAAACAACCGTTCCCGGATGATCGCCGAATGCAGCTTGGCCACGCCGTTGACCGCCGACGAACCGACAATCGCCAGATGGGCCATGCGCACATGCCGCTCGCCCGCCTCGTCGATGATGCTCATCCGTTGCAGGCGGTCGATATCACCCGGCCACAGGACGGAAACCTGCCGCAGAAACCGCCCGTTGATCTCATAAATGAGTTGCATGTGCCGGGGGAGCAAACGCTGCATCAACGGCACGCTCCACTTCTCCAGCGCTTCCGGCAGGATGGTATGGTTGGTGTAGCCCACACAGTGGCAAACCAGATTCCACGCAAAATCCCAGTCGAGATGCTCCTGGTCAATCAACAGGCGCATCAGTTCCGGAACGACCAGTGCCGGGTGTGTTTCGTTCAGTTGGATGAAGACTTTGTCGGGAAAGGTGTTCCAATCGTCATTGCCATCCTTGAAACGCCGCACAATGTCCTGTACCGAGCAGGAGACAAAGAAGTACTGCTGCCGCAGGCGGAGTTCCTTGCCCTCGAGCACATTGTCATTGGGATACAGCACCTTGGTGATATTCTCGGCCAAGACTTTATTTTCGACCGCCTCGACATACGATCCGCGGTTGAACTCATCGAAGTTAAAGGCGTCGTCGGCCTGGGCCGACCACAGGCGTAGGGTATTGACAACCTTTCCCCCATAACCGACGATCGGCAGATCGTACGGAACGCCGACCACCGGTTTCGCATCGATCCAGCGCCACTCCGACCAGCCGTTGGCCCGAACCGATTCGACATGGCCTCCAAAGTTAACGGTGCGCGCGTATTCAGGCCTGGCCACCTCCCACGGATAGCCGTTCTTCAACCAGTGGTCCGGTTCCTCGACCTGCGCGCCGTTGATGATCCGCTGCTTGAAGATGCCGTAATCGTAACGAAGTCCGTACCCCATGCCGGGAATCTGCAGTGTCGACATCGAATCGAGGAAGCCGGCTGCCAGACGGCCCAGACCGCCGTTGCCCAGCCCCGCGTCCATCTCGTAATCGCGCAGCGTGTTCCAATCCAGCCCGATTTCCTCCAGCGCCTCGCGGCACGAATCCTCCATCCGCAGGTTGATGACGTTGTTACCCAGAAGGCGCCCGATCAGAAACTCCAGGGAGAGGTAATACACGCGCTTGACGTTCTGTCCGTGATAACTTTTTTGCGTGGCGATCCACCGCTCCACCAGACGGTCTCGCACCGCATTCGCCAGGGCCGTGTAACAGTCGCGCTCCGTCGCAAGCGCCTGATCTTTGGAAAGCGTATACCGGAGATGCCACGCAAAATCTTCCCGCAGCCCCTCGGTCGTCATCGCCACACGGCGGTCGTGCATTTTCCGAAACGTCTTCTTGGTTGTACCCATGTCCACCCCTTCCATCAAAACAACTGGCCGCGCGCGGGATGCTCACCCGTATGCGCATCCGTCTTGCTGATCCTTCCCCCCCCCCCGATCACGGGTAGGGTTTACACGCCGGCCAGCGTGCCGAGCGTGACCCGTTCCCACCCGGGCAGCGCCAGCAGGTGCTCCAACAGCACCGCGCAGGCGCAGGCATCATAACCGGCATCGTGCGGCCCGCCCTGCGGGGACACCGCCCGAAGCCGCGCCTCCAGTCCGAGAAGGCCGATCACGGCGTCGAGCCGGTAGTCGGCGAGGCCCGGATAGGCGCGGCGGGTCAGCGCCAGCGTATCGATCCACGGCCCCACCGGATGCAGCGGCGCGGCGCGGCGCAGAACGGTCCGTTCGGTTCCGACATTGTGCACCGCCAAGGGGCGCCCCGCCAGCCACGCCGCCATCAACTCCGGCCAGCATTCGGTGAGCGGGGGCGCGGCCGCCAGCGCCTCGCGCAGAGACGCGTGGCGCCCGGGCGCGTGCGGATTAAACGGCCTCCCCGCATCAATCCGCAGCAGCAGGCTCTCGCAGCTATCGGGCACGACCCGCCCGTCCCGCATTCTGACCAGCCCGATCTGCCAGGGTTCGACCGGCCAGCCCGGAACGGACCCGGTGGTTTCAAAATCGAGTGCCGTGATCTCGGCCTCACCCGCCGGTATATCCTGCCATACCCACATGGTCGCTGGCTCACCCCGTCTGCGGGGTTCTTTCGCCGTCACTGCACGGCCGGTTCGGGGGATCAGTCGCGCGTCTTATTCTTGGCCTCGTTGACCCGCATTTTGCGGCCCATCACATCTTTGTCGTGGAGCGCCCTGACTGCGGCTTCGGCCTCCGGGCGTACCGGCATTTCGACAAACCCGAACCCTTTGGACTTCTTGTTATAGCGGTTCTCGATGATTCGCGCCGATTTGACGGTGCCGTACTTCTCAAACTCGCGGCGCAATTGAGCCTCGGTCATATCATAGCTCAAGTTGCCGACATAGATTTCCACACAGGAACCGCTACCCCCACCACTGCGGCCGTCGCGTCCACGTCCGCCCCCGCGTCGCTTGCCGCGCGCCATCACACGGCTTATCAGGAGCGTTAACAGCGCGATAACCAGGGCCATTCCACCCCACTGAACCAGCGAAACAAACACATCGTCTTGCACAACCAACCTCCTCAACGGGCCCTTCAAGCCCTGCTTCTGTTAGTAATCTCCGGCTGCGTGAACCGGATGCGCACAGCCACACAGGCCGCCCACAAACGGGCGCGCGGCCTGCGGGACGGGCCTGCAACAGGCCGGCCCGCCATCTTCCGTCAGCGCGTATCCAAGAACCCTTCCAGTTTTCGCAGCCGTGTGGGATGACGCAGCTTGCGCAACGCTTTGGCCTCGATCTGCCGGATGCGCTCGCGCGTCACGTTGAACTGCTTGCCCACCTCTTCCAAAGTCCGCGAATAGCCGTCTGTCAATCCGAAGCGGAAATCCAGAACCTGCTTTTCGCGGTCGGACAGCGTGGTCAGCACCTCCTGAAGGCGTTCCTTCAGCATGCTGTAGGCGGTCATCTCCGAGGGATTTTCCGCCGACTTGTCTTCGATGAAGTCACCGAAGTGCGCGTCGTCACCGTCACCCACAGGGCTTTGCAGCGAAATGGGCTGCTGGGCCATGCGGTAGACCGCGCGCACACGATCCACAGGAATCGCCATCTCTTCGGCGGCCTCTTCCGGCGTGGGCTCGCGCCCCAGCTCCTGCACGAGCTTCTTCTGCACGCGCAACAGCTTGTTGATCGTTTCGATCATGTGGACCGGGATCCGAATCGTCCGCGCCTGGTCTGCGATCGCCCGCGTGGCCGCCTGCCGGATCCACCAGGTGGCGTACGTGCTGAACTTGTAGCCGCGGCGGTATTCGAACTTCTCCACGGCCTTCATCAACCCCGTGTTCCCTTCCTGAATCAGATCCAGGAAAGAGAGTCCGCGATTCATGTACTTCTTCACGATGCTGATGACGAGGCGCAGATTGGCCTCCACCATTTCGGTGCGCGCCTTCTGTCCCAACCGCATCGCGTCGCGCAGGTGCTCGAAGCGCGACATGAACGCATCGGGCGTCATGCCGAACTCCTGTTCCATCAGCCGCATCCGCGACGCGCCTTCGGTCAGGGCAAGGTCGCGCTTCTTGGTCACCCGCTGCTTGCCGAGTTTCTTTTGATCGTTCCGCAGCGACCGGTAAGGCTTATATATCTTTTCGTCCGCTTCGACGCAGAGGCTTTCGATGATTTTTTGCTTGAAGCTAAGGTCAATAAAAACCTTCTGCAACGCTTGTCGCGCTTTTTCCAGCGCTTTGGTGGCGCGTTTACGCTTGGCGTCCGATCCGCCAGCCGCCTCGACTCCCTTGTGCGCATGGATAATCTTGCCTTTGACGCCATGGAGCGCCTTCTTCAACTTGTGAATGCCTTCCATGTACACGTCACGGCTGTCGACGAACTTGTCCGTCACCACACGGTCAAACCGCTCCGTGCCGTTCTCAAGCCGGTCGATCAACTCCAGATAAAGCCTCGCCGTAAAGGCGAACTCGTTGAAGTTTTCCCGGATCGCAACCTCTGAAAATTCGATCCGCTTGCAGATGTCGACCTCCTGCTCGCGCGTCAGCAGCGGCACCTGCCCCATCTGGTGCAGGTACATTCGGATCGGGTCGTCGAAGAAGTCCAGACGGCTCCCACGGCCCCGCTGCGCCTCCAGATCATGCTCGCTCCGGAATTTCTCAACCTCGGCCGCATCGATGATGTCGATCTCCATGCCCCGCAGGATGGCCAGATACGACTCGATGTCGGTGTCTTTGATCACCGACTCCGGCAGCAACTCGTTGACGTCCTCGAACGTGAGGTAGCCCTGCGCCTCGGCGCGCTTGATCAGCGTCTTAATCCGCTCGTTGCGGTCTTCACGCTTGGCGCGCAGCGCGGCACGATCAGGATCCATCACGATCTCATTCTCAACCACATCGAATTCGATATGACTGTGATTGTGGTTGGCGAACTCCTCGCCTTCGGCTCCGAAGGTGTCCTCGTGGTCCAACCCGACCCCATCGCCGGCGTCCGCATCAAATTCATCGCCTATGCCGGCGAGCACCCCGAGATCATGGAGCTCATCGGTGACGTCGGCATGCGCCTCATCCAATACGTCCGGTTCGGTGACGGCGCCGACATGCGCACCGGGCGCCTTGCGCTCGTGCGCCAACGGATGTCCGCCGGGCGCGGCTTTCGGCTTGGGGCCATGCGCATGACGCGCCTCGCGATGCACGGGGTCAGGCGCCACCGGTGCGGGCTTCCGGTCTTTTTTGCCGACGGGTTTACGGACCGGAACACGCTTCACATCCGCACCCTTTTTCGCGGCCTTTGGAAGAGCCTTTGGAAGAGCCTTTTTACCACCCGACGTCTTTTTTTTCGATTTGGCTGTTGCCATGCTTGATCCTTTTCCTCGACACGCGTCATGCGCATCCACATCCGTTTAAGACTGCCCCTCGCCACCCCTCGCTACCCCACGCGTCAATACTCGCCCCGCGCCAACCCCAACGTCGGGTTCGTCGTCGTACCCAACATGCGCACGGCTTCAACGTGGGTGTCAATAAAAGCCACATGCCCGCAAGCCACACCGGCATACCGGTGGTGAAAGCCGATCGACTCGAACGGCATGTCGTGCGTGCCTTCGCCGTCCGGCCCTTCCGCGTCGAGACAGGCGTCCCCGCCGTTTTGCTCCCACGCATCGTCGCTGGTCGGCACCTCAATCTCGGCGAAGAGCATCGTCCGGCTCTTCAACGGGAAGCTCAACAACCCGCCTCCTCCGACCAACTTGTTCATCGCGTAGCTGCGGACCGCGTCCCGCTGCCCGCACACATCAAACCGCCGGAAACGAGGGCAGATGTAGGACGACAACGACATCCCCCCGCCCCGCCAGAGCTCTCCCTCCTTGATGCCGGACAAGCCCTTCGCGCCATACCAGGACGCCTGCTCCATATCATTGCTATGACTGTTTGTATCCGGCCACGTCGGGCGCGGGGGCGGGGTAGTCCAGGATCCTCCCGGGATCCAGTTCACCCAACCGCGCACCTCGTTGTATGGGAGCCGTGCATTGATGTTATAGCTTTCGTAGGCCCGCGCTTGAAGGATGCTCCCGCGTTCCACGCCCAGGATCTGAACCCCCTGGGCCAAAGCATGCAGGTTGGCCTTGCATTTCGCCGAATCACCGGCCTCACGCGCGCGCCCGACCCCATAAAGCACGGCAGCGGCCAGCGTCGCAATGATCGCGATCACCACCAGCAGTTCGACCAGGGTAAACCCGCGCCACCCGTCACGTTTCATAAAAATCCTTTGACCGGCGATCCACGACG
>Ga0268277_1000493_pt1 | contig 31077 bp, 20 predicted proteins | sample saktaG_5_FD_190132 | JGI IMG/M metagenome (GOLD analysis project Ga0268277, IMG submission 190132) | Saline water microbial communities from Sakinaw Lake, British Columbia, Canada - sak_2010_1_5_50m | ecosystem: Environmental > Aquatic > Non-marine Saline and Alkaline > Saline ... | reverse complement strand
GGAGGGCGAAGGCTGTCAGCAGGAGTAGAATCAGGATGGTGTTCTTGAGATAGCTAAATCTTATCAAAGAACATCAACACGCCCATCAACACAAACAAGCCCGCCGCTCCCTTGCGGAGGATGTTGGGCGAAACGAAGCGGGAGATGACCTGCCCGGCCAAAGTGCCAAGCAGGGTAACAGTGACCAACGCCAATGCAGCGCCCAGAAAGACCGTCCGTGGACAGTCGGAACTGGCCGAGGTGCAGATCACTGCCAACTGGGTCTTGTCCCCCAACTCCGCCACGAACAACAGAACGAAAGTGCTCCACAGCAGTTTCCAGTTTATCACGGTGTCGAGTCCTTCCATCATTTCTAATTTCTAATTCCCTGCTCCGGCCAGAAGGGGTGAAACATCATCCACTGCTCCGGGCGAGCGCGCACGTGCTGTTCCAGAATGTCCGCCACCCGGCGGACGTTGGTCATAAGATCCCGCTTGCGGTCGCCGGTGCGGATCATTTCGAGGGGCTCTGTGACCTTGAGAGCGTATCCTTTGTCAGGCTCATAGTAGCAACTGGCCATGATGACCAGAGCGCCGGTCATCAGCGCCAGGCGCACCGGCCCGACGGGCAGATAGGCCGGTCGGCCAAAGAACTCGACCAGCTCTCGATCCTCTGGGATGGGACGATCCACGCCGGTCAACACGATACCGCCGCTCTTCAGCCGCCGGATGGCCGCCCGCAGCGATTGGGGCGTGATCGGCGTGACCTCGAACCCGGCCGTGGCCCGCAGATAGTTCAAAAGGTGAAACCCCGCCTGCGGATTCGCCAGGGAGAGCATCTGGATGGGCAGGTCTCGTGCGCCCATAGACAAGCCGAGAAGGTCGAAGTTACTCATGTGAGCGGCGAGCACCAGCACGCCCTGACCCCGTGCCGTCTCGGCCCGGGCGAAAGCCAGTATCTCGTCAGGAATCGGCACTGCCTCGGCGAGCACTTCTTTTGGCTGACCGATGGCGTGAAAAAAGTCGTAGTAGGTCTGCCCGGCGTGGAAGAAGACCTGGTGTGTCATCCGGTGTAGCGCCAGGTCGTCGGCTTCCGGGCCGAGGATCTGGCGCAAGTTGGCGCGCACTGTCCAGTAGACCTCTGGCTTTCGGCGAGCGATGACGCCAGCGGCGATCCGCGCCAGCCCGTACCCCACCCGAGGCGGCGTATGCTGGCCGATGACGATGCCGAGTCGCGTCATCGGCTTACTGCTGATGAAATCTTGAAGACGCATCAAATAGTTATCTTCTTCGTGTCAATTCGTGAAATTCGTGGCCGATTTTGGTGCTCCCCCAAGTTCCGTATGCGCTGACTCGTGGGAGATAGGCGGCGCGGCCACCTGGAACTCGGCCGACTGGAACAATACTCGCACCTCGATGAGCACCGGCAGCCCCCGCACGATGCAGAGCACCACGGCTATCCAACTAGCCACCGAAGCAACGATCCATACACTGTGCCAGGCTGCGCGCCCCCCCGTCTGTAGTCCCAGGGCCAGGGCCAGCAGCGTGAAAGCGAACGCTTTGGCCACGCCGTAGCTGGTGCGCATGGCGCCCGATTTCACCAACCACCGACCCCACGAAGAGCGCATCATACTGTGCGCCGACTGTCCATGTTGCAGCGCCACGTTGCGAATGGAATCGGTCAGTGCGCCTCGAATGACAACCGTCAGAGGAATGGCCACTGAAACCAGTCTAAGGTGAGCGTAAGTCACCCACAGGACGATCTCCACGGCCCGGTCGGCAGCGATGTCTAGTGCGCCGCCGATGAGGGTCTGCTCGTCACGCCGCCGGGCGACGAAGCCGTCCAGCGAGTCCATCAAGATCAGCCCCACGATGAGAGGCGTGCCAATCAGTGGGCCCACGGTCCCGCCAGAATAGAGCAACAGCACGATCACCACCAGCAGCGGAAACCGCAACACCGTGATTAAGTTCGCTACGTTCATTCAATCACCTCGCAGAATGTAGTTTCTTCATCCCCAGCAGCACTTTCTCTGCTGTGGCTGGCAGCTCTTCGATCCACACCCCCGTCGCATCGTGGATGGCGGAGATGATGGCCGGGGCGGTGGGCAGGGTGGTCATCTCCCCCACGCCTGTGGCTCCGTACGGTCCCGTCGGATCGGGCACCTCGACGATGATGGGCACGAGCTGGCGGGGCGTGTCCAAGATCGTGGGGATGAAGTACTCGCTGAGCTTGCGGGTCTTGACCACTCCCTGCTGCTGGATGTACTCCTCCATGAGGGCATACCCCTGCCCCATGTGCACCCCGCCGCCAATCTGCCCCTTGACCATCTGCGGATTAACGGCCCGGCCCACGTCGTGCGCCGAGTAGAGCTTGAGCAACCCCACCTCACCCGTTTCGGCGTCCACTTCTACCAGGGCGATCTGGGTGGCGTATCCGTAGCTGATGTGGGGGTCGCACATGCCGGTCTCAGGGTCGAACGGCGTGGTCGGCCTGGCGTGGCGGCCGTGGAAGGTGTATCGAGCCTTGATGTGGGTCTCGCCCTCCTCGGCCCGCAAGTCCGCGTGCCACTTCTCCTTGGCCAGCCCACAAGCCGCCATCACCGCGTTGCCGGACATGTAGACGTGGCGGGAGGCGGAGGAGCTGCCGGCGTCGGGCGTCTCGGCCGTATCCACCAGAGCGATGTCCACCCTCTCCATATCGATTCCCAGCACCTCGGCCGCGATCTGGGCCAGGGCGGTGTGCACCCCCTGTCCCACTTCCGAAGCGGCGATCTTCACTACTGCCGTCTCCACCTGCCCAGACTCGTCCAGGGAAAGCTCGACCTGTGCGGTGGACTTGTCGTCGAAGCCCATGCTGTACCCCACGTTCTTGTAGGCGCAGGCTACCCCCAGGCCGCGCAGCTTGCCGTCCGCAGACTTGGGCTTCCCTTCGACAAGCTCAGGACACCGTTCCGGCCGCACCCAGTGTCCGTCCTCTTTCTTGCGCCAGCCAGCGGCCAGCGCCGCCTGTCGCAGTGTGTCTTTGACACCCACCCCCGGCGGCATGGGATTGCCCGTGACGGCTATTGAACCGTCCTCGAAGAGATTCTTCAGTCGGAACTCCACCGGATCCATGCCCAGGGCCTCCGCCAGCTTGTCCATCTGCGGCTCGTAGGCCACGGGAACCTGGGTGGCCCCGAAACCGCGCATGGCCATACTCACGGCGTTGTTGGTGTAGACGGTATAGCCATCTATCCTGGCGTGGGGCACCACGTAGGGGCCTGCGGCAAAGGTGGTAGCGTTGGCCATCACCACGGTGCTCGTGCTGGCGTAGGCCCCGGCGTCGGAGATGAGCTCGATCTCCGTGGCCGTCAGCTTCCCGTCCCGCGTGGCTCCGGTCTTGTGGCGCATGTAGAAGGGGTGGCGCTTGCCGGTGCGGCACACCGACTCCTCGCGGCTGAAGACCATCTTCACCGGGCGGCGGAGGCAGTAGGCACACAGGGCCAGGAGGTGTTGGACGTACATATCCTCTCGCCCGCCAAAGGCTCCGCCCACTGCTGGCACGATCTCGCGCACGCGGTCCTCGGGCAAGTCCAGCAGATGGGCGATTTGATGCAGGTCATCCTGGGCCCACTGTGCGGCGGCCACGACGGTGACCCGTCCCTCCTCGTCAATGTAGCCCAGGCCGGCTTCGGGCTGCAGGTAGACGTGCTCCACGCAGGGGGTGACGTAGTAACCTTCGACGATGACGTCAGCCTCGGCAAAGCCGGCTTCGGCGTCCCCTTTGCGGATTTTGAAGCGCTCCAGCACGTTGGTGCCCCTCCCCTCGTGGACCAGGGGGGCATCGGTCCCCATCGCCTCCCGTGCATCGTCCACCACGGGCAGAGGCTCGTATTCCACTTCGACCAGCTTGCGGGCCGCCTCGGCGATGCGATCGCTCTCGGCCACCACGACGGCGATGCGGTCGCCCACCCAGCGCACCTTGCCCCCCTCGGCCACCAGCACCGGCTGGTCCATGATGTTGATGCCGTACTCGTTGACAGGGACATCTTTGTAGGTGAGGACGGCAACCACGCCGGGGTAGGCTTCGGCCTGGCTCGTATCAATGCGCCGCACCCTGGCGTGGGGGTGCTCACTCCAGACCACCTTGGCGTGGAGCATCCCTTCCATGTAGAAATCGCCGGGGTACCTGGCCTGGCCCGTGACCTTGGCCTGGGCGTCAATGCGCGGCAGACTCTGACCTATGACGCTCATCAGCGAGGTTTTCCGCCTCATGCTTTCGCCTCCTCAGCAACCATGTAAAGGCTAACTTGATCTGATGACCACAATGGGCAATTATAACGCAAAAGGCGGGAAAAGACAACTTAAAGAAAGACCTGACAGGTTTTCGAAAACCTGTCAGGTCTAGGCGCCCCTGCACCTCCTGACCAGCGCAACTGCGAGGGCGGTGAGGGAAGCCAGCGCCGCCAGCACCAGCCACGGCGCCTGTCCTGAGCCAAGTCGAAGGGCTACAAGCCCCAGCTTGTTCACCGGGACGATGATGCCGCCAACGGGGATTGGTGGAGCAGCCGGCGGTTGCCCAGGGCCTCCCGGTTCAGTGATGGTGCCATCTATAAGGAGGTCGTCATCTCCATCGCCGCCATCGGTGATCGTGATGACTATGACATTGTCGCCATCATTGTCACCCATAGGGATTTGGTACCAATGGGCGGCTGGATTGGCGGCTGTAGGGCCACACTTCCAGTACTGGGTATCAGTAGGCACAGCATCCGGCAGGGTTATGGTGATTGTCGCTTCGATGCCAGGGACCAGATTCTCAATGGTGAAACTGAACCACCCGTGGGGGAACACCAGGTTCGGCGGATCGGGGCATGGATTCCCCACGCCAGCGGCGGCGGAGAAGTATCCCGTGCTGGTGTGTAGGGTAGCGACGCCCGACCCTGTGTTGGTGGGGCAGTCGTTGGCCGTGTCATCACAAACATTGCCCCGCTCGTCCTCATCAAGGTTGGCCTGATCTTCGTTGTCAACGGTGGGGCAATTGTCGCAGGCGTCGCCAAGGGTATCGCCGTCCGAATTGGCCTGATCGGCGTTGGGGTTGTCGGGGCAGTTGTCGCACACGTTTCCCAACCCGTCTTCATCGGCATCGGCCTGATCCTCGTTGTCGTGGATCGGGCAATTGTCGCAAGCGTCGCCATGGGTATCGCTATCCCTATTGGTCTGATCAGTGTTGGCGTTGATAGGGCAGTTGTCGGTAGCGTCGGGCACCCCATCGTCGTCGTCGTCATCTTCGCAGGCATCGCCCTGCCCGTCGTCGTCGGTATCTTCCTGGCCGGGGTTGGCATCGTCGGGGCAGTTGTCGCAGACGTTGCCCACTCCGTCGCTATCGGTATCGGACTGATCTTCGTTGTCAATGGTGGGGCAATTGTCGCAGGCGTCGCCCAGGGTATCGGCGTCCGAATTGGCCTGACCGGCGTTGGCGTCGCTGGGGCAGTTGTCGCAGGCATCGCCCACTCTGTCCTGATCGGCATCGGCTTGATCCTGGTTGGCATCGTCGGGGCAATTGTCGCAGACGCCGCCGAGGGTATCGCCGTCCGCATCGGCTTGATCTTCGTTAGCATCGTCGGGGCAATTGTCACACACGTTGCCCACGTCATCACCATCGGCATCAGCCTGATCAGCGTTGGCGTCATTGGGACAGTTGTCACAGGCGTCGCCATGGGTATCGTTGTCCACATCGGCCTGATCAGCGTTGGCGTCGTTGGGGCAGTTGTCGCAGACGTTGCCCACCCCATCTCCATCGCCATCAGCCTGGTCGGCGTTGGCATCGTCGGGGCAATTGTCGTCAGCGTTAGGCACCCCATCATTGTCATTATCATTATCGCAGACATCGCCCACCCCATCTCCGTCGGCATCTTCCTGGCCAGGATTGGAAACCGTGGGACAGTTGTCGCAAACATTGCCCACTCCGTCGCCATCGCCGTCTTCCTGGCCGGGGTTGGGAACCGCGGGGCAGTTGTCGTCGCCATCGTTGATGCCATCGCCGTCGCTGTCAACGTCCTGAGCAAGCCGTTGCCCCAGAATCTCACCCTCGTCGTCCACCAGGGTGCCTACCTGGTCATCTCCCTGCCACACAACGATGAATCCGTTGCTGCCGTTGTAGGCCACAGCCGGTTGGTCGGCGTTGTACGTGGTGTCTCCATCTGTGTTCCCCATGTCGCTGACACGGAAGTCATTGTCGCCCGTTTCCCCGCCTGTCGAGGCAGTAATTCGCTGCCCGTAGACCTCCAGTTCATCGTTGACAAGCGAGCCTGTGTCGTCGTCGCCGCGCCAGACGACCAGATATTCGCCCTCCGAGTCATCGTAGGCCACGGCAGGGTTGAAGGCGTCGAAGTCTTTGCCTCCATCGGTCCCCATGTCGCTGATGCGAAAGTCGTTGGTGCCCACTTCTGCACCGGTGGCCGCATTAATCCGCTGGCCGTAGATCTCGAACTCCTCGTTCACCAGTGCGCCGCTGTTGTCGTCTCCCGCCCACACCACCAGGTACTGGTCGTTGGTGCTGTTGTAGGCCACGGCGGGGTGCTGTGCTCCGTAGGCGGTGTTCCCGTCCGGACCCATATCGCTGATGCGGAAGTCGTTGGTGCCTACCGCTGCACCGGTGGCCGCATTAATCCGCTGGCCGAAGATCTCGAACTCATCGTTCACCAGGGGAGCGCTGTCGTCGTCTCCTGCCCACACCACCAGATACTCGTTGTTGGTGCTATTGTAGGCCACGGCGGGGTGCTGTGCTCTGTAGGCGGTGTTACCATCGGTCGCGCCCATGTCGCTGATGCGGAAGTCGTTGGTGCCTACCGCTGCGCCGGTGGCCGCATTAATCCGCTGGCCGTAGATTTCGACCTCGTTGTCCACCAGTGAACCAGCATCATCGTCCCCCTGCCATACCACCAGGTATTCGTTGTTCGTGCCGTTGTAAGCCACGGCCGGGTTGAAGGCGTCGAAGTCTTCGTCTCCATCGGTCCCCATGTCGCTGATGCGGAAGTCGGTGCCTACTTCTGCACCGGTAGCCGCATTAATCCGCTGGCCGTAGATCTCGAACTCCTCATCCACCAGTGCGCCGGTGCCATCGTCGCCCTGCCACACCACCAGGTACTCGTTGGCGGTGCTGTTGTAAGCTACAGCGGGTCTTTGAGCCGCAAAGGCAGTGTCCCCATCTGTCGCGCCCATGTCGCTGATGCGGAAGTCGGCGCCTATCTCTGCACCGGTGGCCGCATTAATCCGCTGACCGTAGATCTCGCTCTCCCCGTCCACCAGTGAGCCGCTGTTGTCGTCTCCCGCCCACACCACCAGGTACTCGTCGTTCGCGCTGTTGTAGGCCACAGCCGGGCCGAAGGCGTCGAAGTCGTCGTCCCCATCCGGACCCATGTCGCTGATGCGAAAGTCGTTGCTGCCGACTTCGGAGGCAACAGTGGCCGAGGGCGTGGCGCTGTCAAGGGCTGCTGCCTCGCTGCCCTCTGCTGCCAACCCTGGGAACCAGACAACACCCAGGATAAGCAATAGGAGGGCAGATAGGATTACGCCAGTCTTTTTCAACATCGGCATCTCTTCTTCTCAGCGCTCACTTACCTTCTGAGGCGCTCTGCGCTTCAACCAGCGTGTTGACGAGCGCCTCCAGTTGGGCGAGCCGCGATTCCAGGTCGGCGTTCTGCTGCTGGAGTTGTGCAACCTGGGCCTCTCGTTCCAGGACCATCTGGTATAGCTCCTGCACGCCGGCCAGGGCCACGCCGTTGGCGTCCAGCGGGGCGATGTGCTGGTCGTCCGCACCCAGGCCAAAGACGGCGTAGAAGTCCTGGGCCACCGGCCCCATGTGCTGGATCTCTTGGCCCTCGGAGATGAAGTTCCAGGTCGAGATGGGCAGTTGGGAGATTCCCTCCAAAACCTGCTGGCCGTCCACAGGGCGGAAGTTCTCCTTGAGCGCTTGATCGGAGGCCTCGGTGAGCAAACCGTCAAGGGTCACGTTGCCATTGGCATCCAGCAGGAAGACCGAGGCGTTGTTGACCAGCAGTTCCACGTTGTGGTTGGTGGAGGAGCCGAATTGAACGCCGCTGGCTCCAGCGGAGAGTATGGCCGTGGCGCCATCGGTTCGTTGCGCTGCGAATACCGCGTCCTTGTTTGTGGTCTCTAACTCCAGTGGATAACCTGGTGACCACGTCCCAATCCCCACATTCCCGTTGGACTTGAGGCAGAGGGTGCTGCTGGGCGTGCTGGGCTGGATCCTGAAGGGCAGCTTGGAGCCGTTGGTGGTGTCCCGAATGAAGAAGTTGCTCTCGTTGCCGGCCACGTCCCATGTCTGGGCCGTAAATCCCGATGAGAGGTCCTGGTCCAGCCGGACGGTCGGTGTGTCCCCATCAACGATGTGCAGTTCCACATAGGGTATGGAAGTTCCCAAACCTACCCGCCCGTAATCCTCCACATAAAGGGAATTGGCTGGTGCTCCAGCTTCGATGGTAAACGGCCTTCGCCCTCCATCGATATCCCAGATAGTAAAATAAGAGGCGCCACCACCGGTAGTATCGTTTGTTTGGATCTTCCAGTCGTTGGTGGGAAACGCTCCGATGCTGGTATCCTCGAAGCAGAACTGCAGATTGTTTTCCTTGAGTTTTTCGGTGCAATAGCCAAAGCTCTCCCCGTCCTGGCAGTCAAAGCCGGTGCACAGGCTACCCGTGATGATCACGTCGTCATAGTGAAGAACGTCTTGCAGTTCCCACTGGGCGGGATCTCCGCGGTCATCGCTTTCCTCCACTACATCTTGAGTCACGAAGCCTCCGTTGAGGATGGAGAAGCTCCCCGACAGCACCCGCGCTTCTGCGGTGTTCTCTGGGGGTGCAAGGCCTCTCTGCGACTCATCGTACTCCGTCGGGGCTTCTGGCTTGGCCGGTAGAAGCAGGAGTTCATACTTGTAGACGCCGTCCGGCAGCGCCTTGCCCCAGCCATCCGCAGGTTTGAAGGTGGGGCGATCACCAGACTGGTATTCCTGTCGCAAGTACCAGTCGCCTGGCCCAGCAATGGTGAGAACCAGCCCACCGTTCTCGACTTGTGGTTCCCAGGTGACCACGTCTGCCTCAATGATCACGGTTGCGATGGGGCCTTGCTCCATATTCGGTTCCCCAGCTATTGTTGTTCCGCTCCTCAGCAAGCTGAGCAGCATCATGGAAACTACGATGAACGATACTTGTGTGATTCTCCTCTTGTTCATGACTGATCCTCCTTGAGTAGAATGATTGTTTGAGAGTTGACTTGCCCTCGTCTCCCCTCGCGCCAGATGAGATTATATCCCAGCCAACCGCTTTTGTCCAGCCAACGCGCTGACCCTCAAAACAAAAGGTTCTGGCGAACCGTCCACCAGAACCTCTTGCCTTGTGATCTATTCGAGGATATGGATTTCTAGGCCCTGCACCTCCTGACCAGCGCAACTGTGAGAGCAGCGAGGGAGGCCAGCGCCGCCAGCCCCAGCCACGGGGCCAGAAGCTCAAACTTGTTCAGTGGCACGATGACTCCGCCAACGGGGATTGCCTCGCAAGCAAACCGTTGCCCCAGGACTTCAACCTCGTCGTCCACCAGGGTGCCTATCTCATCATCTCCCTGCCATACGACGATAAACGTATACTCGGTGCTGTTGTAGGCCATAGCCGGGTTGTCGGCATTATAGGTAGTGTCTCCGTCTGTGTTGCCCATGTCGCTGATGCGAAGGTCGTTGTCACCTGTTTCCCCGCCTGTTGACGCATCAATTCGCTGCACATAGATCTCCAGCTCGTCGTTGACAAGTGGGTCCGTGTCGTCGTCGCCGCGCCAGACAACCAGATACTCATTGCTCGCGTGACTGTAGGCCACCCAGGGGCCGAACGCGGCGTATGCGGTGCTCCCATCGGTGGTCCCCATATCGCTGATGCGGAAGTCGGCGCCCACTTCTGCTCCTGTTTCGGCGTCAATCCGCTGGCCGTAGATCTCGTACTCACCATCCGCCAGGGAACCCCCATCGTCGTCGCCCATCCAGACCACCAGGTACTCGTTGTCGGTGAAGTTGTAGGCCACAGCCGGCCCGTAGGCCCCAAAAGCGGTATCCCCATCGGTCGTGCCCATGTCGCTGAGGCGGAAGTCAGCGCCCACTTCTGCACCGCTAGCCGCGTTGATTCGCTGGCCAAAGATTTCGAACTCATCGTCCACCAGGGGAGGACTGTCATCGTCTCCGGCCCACACCACCAGATATTCATTGTTCGTGCTATTGTAGGCCACGGCTGGGTGCTGTGCTCTGTAGGCGGTGTCCCCATCGGTGGCGCCCATGTCACTGATGCGGAAGTCGTTGGTGCCCACCTCTGCTCCCGTTTCGGCGTCAATCCGCTGGCCGTAGATTTCGAGCTCGTTGTCCACCAGTGAACCAGCATCATCGTCCCCCTGCCACACCACCAGATACTCGTTGTCTTCGCTGTTGTAGGCCACGGCCGGGTTGAAGGCATCGAAGTCTTCGTCTCCATCGGTCCCCATGTCGCTGATGCGGAAGTCGGTGTCCACTTCTGCTCCTGTTTCGGCGTCAATCCGCTGGCCGTAGATTTCGACTTCGTCGTCCACCAGTGCGCCGGTGTCGTCGTCCCCCTGCCACACCACCAGATACTCGTTGTCTGTGCTGTTGTAGGCCACGGCTGGGTTGAAGGCGTCAAAGTCTTCGTCTCCATCTGTCGCGCCCATGTCGCTGATGCGGAAGTCGGCGCCCACTTCGTCGCCATTGGCCGCATTAATCCGCTGGCCGTAGATTTCGCTCTCTCCGTCCACCAGTGAGCCGCTGTTGTCGTCTCCTGCCCACACCACCAGGTACTCGTCGTTCGCGCTGTTGTAGGCCACAGCCGGGCCGAAGGCGTCGAAGTCATCGTCTCCATCCGGCCCCATGTTGCTGATGCGGAAGTCGTTGGTGCCGACTTCCAGGTCACTGGTGACCGAATATGTGGCGCTGGCAAGGGCTGCCGTTCCCCTGCCCTCTGCTGCCGATCGTGGAAACCAGACAACACCCAGGGCAAGCACAAGGAGGGCAGACAAGATTACTCCAGTTTTTTTCAACATCGGATTCTCCTTGCTTTAGTGCTCACTGCCCTTCCGGCGCGCTCTGCGCCTCAACCAGTGTATTGACGAGCGCCTCTAGTTGAGCGAGCCGCGCTTCCAGGTCGGCGTTCTGCTGCTGGAGTTCGGCAACCTGCGCCTCTCGTTCCAGGAGCATCTGGTGTAGCTCTTGTACCCCGGCCAGCGCCACGCCGTTGGCATCCAGCGGGGCGATGTGGCGGTCGTCTGCGCCCAGGCCAAAGGTGGCGTAGAAGTCCTGGGCCACCGGCCCCATGTGCTGGATCGCTTGGCCATCGGAGATGAAGTTCCAGGTCGAGATGGGCAGTTGGGCGATCCCTTCCAGAACCTGCTGGCCGTCTACAGGGCGGAAATTGTCTTTGAGCGCCTGATCGGAGGCCTCGGTGAGCAGCCCGGCAATGGTCAGGTTGCCGTTGTCGTCCACGTAAAGGGCGTAGTTGGGGGCGCCCGCTTCGATGGTGAAGGGTCTCGTTCCCCCATCCACATCCTCGATGCCGAAATAGCTGGCGCCGCCGTTAGTAGAGTCGTTGATGATAATTTGCCAGTCATTGGTGGGGAACGATCCGATGCTGGTATCCTGAAACTTTATCCGTAGGTTGTTCTCCTTCAATCGAATCGTGTCAAAACCGAAGTCTTCTCCGTCCGCGCAATCATTACCCACACACAGGCTGCCCTGAATGATCACATCGTCATTGTGAACGATATCCGGCGAAAGGAGTTCGACGCCGTGCCAGTCCGCAGCGCTTTCCGCCACGTCTGGGATCACAAAGCCTCCGCTGAGGATGGAGAAATACCCTGACTGCACCAGTGCTTTCTCAGCGCCCTCTGTGGGCATAATGCCCCTTTGTGTCTCATCGTACTCGGCCGGGGCTTCTACCTTGGCCGGCACAAGCTGCAATTCATACCTGTAGCTCCCGTCCGGCAATGGATTACCCATGCCATCATCGGGCTTGAAGGTGGGATGAGCACCAGATTGATATTCTTGCTGCAAGTAGAACTCACCTGGTCCAGCGATGGTGAGTATCAGCCCACCGTTTTCGACCTGTGCTTCCCAGGAGATGACACCCGCCTCAATGGTCACGGTTGCGATGGGGCCTTGCTCCATATTCGGTTCCCCAGCTATTGTTGTTCCGCTCCCCAGCAAGCTGAGCAGCATCATGGAAACTGTGATCAACGATGTTAGGGTGATTCTATTCTTCTTCATGACTGATCCTCCTTGAGTAGAATGATTGTTTGAGAGTTGACTTGCCCTCGTCTCCCCTCGCGCCAGATGAGATTATATCCCAGCCAACTGCTTTTGTCCAGCCAACGCGCTGACCCTCAAAACAAAAGGTTCTGGCGAACCATCCACCAGAACCTCTTGCCTTGTGATCTATTCGAGGATATGGATTTCTAGGCCCTGCGTCTCCTGACCAGCGCAACTGTGAGAGCAGCCAGGGAAGCCAGCGCCACTAGCCCTGGCCACGGCGCCTGTCCTGAGCGTAGTCGAAGGGCCAGAAGCTCCAGCTTGCTCACCGGGACGATGATGCCGCCGACAGGCACTGGAGGCGACAGTCCGGGGCCTCCCTGGTCAACAACCTGACCATCGAGGCCGGCCAGATCGTCGCCCCGCTGACCGTCCACAAAGTTCAAAACCACTTGCCCGGCACCGATGTTGGCACCCGTACCGCTTCCTGCATCAAACAAGAACTCGTACCATTGCACCGCCGCACCAGGTGGATTGGGCCCATGCTTGTAGTACGTGTCAACTGTCAACCCCGCTGGCAGCAGCAGCGTCACCGCCGTTGCTCCACCCGGCACGAGACCCGGCACCGTGAATTGTAACAAGCCGACGGGGAAAGCGACGCCAGCCGGCGCATCGGCCGGCGTGTCCACCGCCTGCACATCGGCGAGGTTTGTCCCAGGCGGCGAGACCAGCGTCACATAGCGTCCATCAACGGCATTGGGAAGGGAAGCGACGTTCCCCTGCTGGCTGTCTGGGGTACCGTCGTTGTTGCCATCGCCGCCGTTGGGCGCTCCATCCTCGACGTCGTCGGGGATGCCGTCGCCATCATCGGCGGCCATGACGGTCACGCCTGCGTCGCTGCTGTTGTTGCCGGGGTTTTCGTCTATCACCGTGGTGGTGATGACAGCGGTGTTGGTGAAGGTGCCCGTCGCCAGGGTAGTGGACAGTTGCCCGGTGATGGTGATCACGCCGCCTTGCCCGGCCGCCAGGTCGGCTACGTCCCACACGTAGCGCGTGCCGCCGACCTGGGTAATGGCCACGCCGCTGCTGATGACGCTGGTGACCGTCACGCTGACCGGCACGACGTCGGTGATGACCACGCCGCTGGCGAGGCCAGTCCCGGTGTTGGAGAAGGTGATGGTGTAGGTGATGGGGGCGCCGGGATTGACGGGTGTGGTGGGGGTGACGGATTTGGTGATGGACAGATCGGGAATTGTACCCGTGCCTTGAATGGCAATGTCATACGGGTTTTCATTCGCATCGTTGTTGGCAATGTCCATGTCCAGGCTGAAGGCACCGCTGGCGTCTACGTCGAACGAGACGTTCAAGGTGGCAGTATTCCCAGCAGCCACGTTCAGGGGCAAGGTCGTGCCCACTACGAAGCTGCTGCAGTTGGTCAGATTAGAGGCCGTGACGCCGGTCACGTCAAGTTGAGCCGTGCCAGCGCTATTGTCTACCGTGTAGGTGAGGTTTACTGTGCCCACAGGCTGATTGCCTATGTTGTCGGTGCCGCCGTCGGCAATGGAGGTCCCCGTGGGACGCTGTACGTCCATCTCGGGGCCGGTGGCGGTGACGGAGCCCGTCTCGGTTGCGCCGGTGTCCTGGATGCTGACGGAGAAGTCGGGGGTCTTGCCCTCCACCAGGGCGTCGGCGTCGGGGTCGAAGTTCATGCAGAACTGGTTGGGGCTCTGTTGGCTGGCGTCGGAGGTCATCAGCACGCTGATCCAGTAGGTCTTGCTGTTGGTGGCGGACACCCGGACGTTGGCATCCCCGTCAGTGAAGGTGACCGTCTGCACGCCGTTGGCGTCCAGGCTGAGGGTGTCCACGTCGGCCACGAGGGTATCGCTGGTCTCGAAAGTGCCGTTGCCACCGTCCAGGCGAACGCGCAGTTTGTCAATGATGGCGTTGGCCTCGCCGGTGGTCAGGGCGGTGCTGCAATTGGATTGGAACAGGTCGAGGTCGAATTTGTTGAGTTCCAGGTCACGGTCGCCGGCGATGCCGTTGTGGGTGAAAACGACCTTCAGCAGGTCATCCTCGGTGCCATCGAGGATGTCATCGGGCGCGGTATTGCTGACGGTGAACCCTGCGCTGCCGCCCTGGTTCTGCCAGGCATTGATCTGGTTATCCTGCCCACCGGAGACGATGTCCAGGTCGCCGTCCCCGTCCAGGGCGCCCACTACCACCGAGTACACATTGCCCCCGTGGCTGCCCACTCCTTTCTTGGTCCACGCTCCGGTGAAGGGATTGCCGGGGTTCTGCCAGGCATTGACCACTTTATCCTGCCCACCGGAGACGATGTCCAAGGCGCCGTCCCCATCCAGGTCGCCCACTGCCACCGAGTACACATAGTTCGTATGGCTGCCCACGGTCTTCCAGGTCGTCCAGGCGGCGTCGAAGGGCGTCCCGTCGTTCTGCCAGGCATTGACATTCTTATCATCCCCGCCGGAGACGATGTCCAGCCTGCCGTCCCTGTCCAGATCGCCCACTGCCACCGTGCGCGCCCAGGACGTATGGCTGCCCACGGTCTTCCAGGTCGTCCAGGCGGCATCGAAGGGCGTCCCGTCGTTCTGCCAGACGTTGACGTTCTTATCGCCCCCGCCGGAGACGATGTCCAGGCTGCCGTCCCTGTCCAGGTCGCCCACCGTCACCGAGTTCACCTGGCCCGTATGGCTGCCCACAGTCTGGCTGATGCTCCAGGCGGCGTCGAAGGGCGTGCCGTCGTTCTGCCAGACGTTGACCTTGTTATCATTCCCGCCGGAGACAATGTCCAGGTTGCCGTCCCCGTCCAGGTCGCCCACCGCCACCGAGTTCACATCATCCGTCCCGTGGCTGCCCACGGTCTGGCTGGTGCTCCAGGCGGCGCCGAACGGGTTGCCGGGGTTCTTCCAGACGTTGACATTGTTATCAGTCCCGCCGGAGACGATGTCCAGGGCGCCGTCCCCGTCCAGGTCGCCCACCGCCACCGAGCTCACAGCGTGGCTGCCCACTTCTTGCGAGCTCCAGGTCCCGTCGGTGAAGGGGGTGCCGTCGTTCTGCCAGGCGTTGATCTTGCTATCCGCCCCGCCGGAGACGATGTCCAGGGCGCCATCCCCGTCCAGGTCGCCCACCGCCACCGACCACACATAGTTCGTATGGCTGCCTACGTTCTGGGCGGTGCTGTCGAAGGGCATGTTGCGGTGCACGGCGTCGTTGCGCCAGGCGATGACTTCATTGTTTTCGGCGGCGCCGCTGCCGGTGGCGACGTCCAGGTCACCGTCGTTGTCCAGGTCGCCAACAGCGAGGGCGTTCACCTCGTCGTCGCTGGCACCTACATCCTTCTTCCGCGCCCAACTCCCGCTGAAGGGGCTGCCATCGTTTTGCCAGGCGATGACCTCGTTGACTTCAGCCAAGCCGCCGCTGCCGGAGGCGATATCCAGGTCGCCGTCGTTGTCCAGGTCTGCCAGTCCCACGGCGTTCACGTCGTCACCGCTGGTCCCCACGGCGGTCAATGACCAAACATCGTTAAATGGGCTCCCGTCATTTTGGAACGTGCGCACCGCATTCCCCACGTCACCAGAAACGACGTCCAAAGCGCCGTCGTGGTCCAGGTCGCCGAGCGCCAGCGAGTTAATGGAGCCGGCGCCGTTGCCCACACTCTGGGTGATCGGCCAGGTGGCGCTGAAGGGAGTGCCGTCGTTCTGCCAAGCCGTGATTTCTTCCCCGGTGCCGCTCGTCTGGCCGGAGACGACGTCTGGATTGCCATCGTTGTCCAGGTCGCCAATGGCCACGGCGCGGATGGTGCGTGCATCGGTCCCGATATCCTGCCGCGTCCACGTGATGGGGAACGCAGTACCGTCACTCTTCCAGGCGATGACGTCGTTAGAGTTATCGCCGGTGACGATATCGAGATTGCCGTCGTTGTCCAAATCACCCACGGCGACTGCGAGCGCATCGGTAGTCCCGTCAACGGTTCCTACGTCCCGCTGCGTCCAGGCCCCGGAAAAGGGAGTGGCATCGTTGTTCTCCCAGGCGATGACCTCGTTATCCTCGCCGCTGCCGTCACTCACGGTAACGACGTCCAGGTCGCCGTCGTTGTCCAAATCACCTACTACAACCCCATAGATATCATCGGTGCTGGTGCCAATGGTGTTGCTGATCGTCCACGTGCTGTCGAAGGGCGTGCCATCGTTCTGCCACACGACGACGTTGCCGCCGCTGTCGCCGGTGACCAGGTCCAGGTCGCCGTCGTTGTCCAGGTCACCCAGGGCCACCGCGTTCACGTCGTTTACATCGGTGGTGCCCACGTCGCTGCCGCTGGTGTCAAACTCGATGGTCTGGCCGCTGATGGGCGGGGTGGCCCCCACGGGGGCGGTGGGTGCGGAGAGAGTCATCGCCAGCAGCGCGGCGATGAGGAAAAGATGAAGTCCTCTGACCAGGATGCGTGTGAGCCTGTTTTGATTCATGGTGCTCATCTCTCCCCTTCAACCAATGCTCGCAGGGGTGGGCGGTTCAGCACCTGGCTTTTGTCCAGCTAAGTGTGTTAGCCCCCGAAATCACAGGTTCGGTCGAACCATCCGCAAGAACCTTCTGCCTTGCGATGTATTTGGGGCACGAGAGGAAAGCGATGGTCACACTTGATCGCCGCGCACAATGTAGAGAAAGTGCAGGCCGTCAACTATCTTGAAACCCCGGTACTCACCGCCAAGGCAATCGAAATGGGGGTCATAAGTGACCAGATACTCCGCCTTCCCCACCACAGCGCAGGCAAGAACATAGTCATCGTCAAGGTCTGCAAGGATGGTAGAGTGGACATTCTCTTCGGAGACATGCACGTATTCAGCATCGGCCAGGATGTGGGCGACAAGTTCAAGGGTTAGCTGCTGATCAATGCCTAGCTCGCCAAACTTCTCGACAACCTCTTTGAGGGCGACCTTCGACACCAGAAGCACAAATTGAGAGTCACGCCAGCGCCGGAACAACTCTGTGTTAGGGCTGCGGGGATTTCTGCTCAGATAGGCGGCCACATAAACATTGGCGTCGAGCACGGCGCGGAGTGGTGCCTTGGTCCCTTTCTCTGGATCTGGGGGGCTGCCCTTAGTCCCCACTAGGGTATTCCTCGACTTTGATCCCCTTGGCTGTGACCTCCGCCGCCAGGGCGTCCAACAAGGCTCGGTATTGGGCTTCTACCACAGGGCGGGGTTGCCGGCGCAACTCATTAGCCCGGTCGGCTGCCAAGGTCAAAATCTCCTCAGTGCTCAGTGGTTTCGTCGGCTTCTCCGTCTCCTGTTTGACTCGGCGAGCATAGGAGATTATCTCTGCTACTTTTGCCTCCGGAAGCCCGACGATTATCTCCGAGAGTTGCCTGATATGAGCCTGAGCTGTTTGGGCGCACATTGTCCTTCACCTCCCTGCTATGCCATCTGCTATTAGCCAGCTTGTATTAGCCTCTCATCTCGATTGCCAATTTCGGGTCTTTGGGAATTGGCGTGAGTAGCGTGCCGGAGTCCCCAACTTGTTGGGGGTTGCAACGCCACATCTCCAACAAGTTGGGGACTCCAACACTGTGACCCTGCGAAATCCCAAAGAGCCCCAATTTCAAAGGCGATACTCATGAGTATTTTATCACCCATCTGCTCCTCGGCCAAATGAGCGGACTATCCCGAAGCCCATCAACTTCAGCCCGAAGGCCGCAGGTCTTTCACGTTGAGTTGCAATCGCTTCCGTTCGTTCCACTCGTTGATTTCCAGGGAGTAGACGACGTCAATGTAACCAGAAAGCTGGCCCGCCCAATGGCCTTGGTGGAAGGCGATAGCGTCCCAGGCGCCCCGGCCATCACTTAAGGCGAGCTTGAGGTGGCTTCCATCGGTGCCCACGGCGCGGGCGTTCCGCACGATGGCTTGGCGGCTCAACAGGAGGGGCGCGGGATTGGCGTAGCCGCAGGGTTCTAACTGGGTCAGCAGGGCCTGGGTAGCCCAATCCATTTCGGATAATTCGACCTCGGCGTCAATGAGGAGGGTGGGGGTTAGCTCCACTCCCTCCAGTTGTTCAGCGGCCAGGTCCTTCAAGCGTTCCCGCAGGGCTTCAATGTTATCATTGGCAACGGTGAAGCCAGCGGCGGCGGCATGGCCGCCGTATCTTACGAGGAGGTCGCTGCACTGATCCAGGGCAGCGGTGATGTTGAACTCGGGGATGCTACGAGCCGAGCCACGGCTTTTCTCCGGGCCCAGCTCGACGACCAGGGCGGGGCGATAGAATTCCTCAGTCAAACGGCCGGCCACCAGGCCCACGATGCCGGACAGGAAATCCTCGCCGGACGCGAAGAGGAGCTTCTCGCTATCGCCTGCCAGCAGCGCTTGCTCACGCGCTCGCTCAAGGGTCTCTGCCGTCAGGCGTTGGCGACGCCGGTTTAGCTCCTCCAGTTCTTGGGCCAGATTCGCGGCTTCGTCTGGAGAGCGGCAGGTGAGGAGATCGTAGCTCGTGGCGGCGTCATCCATGCGCCCGGCGGCGTTGAGGCGCGGCCCCAGGACGAAGCCGATGGCGGCCGCATCAATCTGGCCCAGCTTCAGCCCGGCCTGGGCGATCATGGCCCGCACGCCCTGGCGCTGGGGATCGTTCAGCCTCTCCAGCCCTCGCCTCACCAGGCTCCTGTTTTCTCCTAGCAACGGAACGAGGTCAGCCACCGTGCCCAGGGCAGCCAGGTCTAGCAGATCCTCTTCGTCTACGCTCACCTCGCCCTGGGCCACAGGCACCTGGCGATTGGCTCGCAGGAGGGCCTGGGCCAGCTTGAAGGCCACCCCCACTCCCGCCAGGTCCTGGAAGGGATAACGACAATCGGGTTGTTTGGGGTTGATGACCGCCAGGGCCGGAGGGACCTCGTCGCCCACCGAGTGGTGATCGGTGATAATGATATCCAGGCCCAGCTTTCTTCCGTAGCTGACTTCCCTGATGGAGCGGATGCCGCAATCAACGGTGACTACTACTTCGACGCCCTGAGACGCCAGTTGGCGTAAGGCCCCCGTGTTCAGGCCATAGCCCTCGTCCACCCGGTGGGGGATGTAGGGCTTCACCCTGGCTCCGAGGGCCGAGAGCGCGTCCACCAGGAGGGCGGTCGCCGTCACCCCATCGGCGTCGAAGTCGCCGTAGACGGCCACCAGTTCTCCCTGGCGAATGGCCTGGCGAAGGCGGGTCACAGCCTGGTTCATCCCTTTGAGCCGGAAGGGGTTGACGTCGGGGTGAGCGCCGGCCAGGAAATCACGCACGTCGTGGGGAGCGGTGAGGCCGCGGTTATAGAGCAACTGGACGATGAGGGGTGAGATTTGCGGAAAGCGGGCCAGGTGGTCAGCGGGCGCTGGCGGCGCTACCTGCCAGTTAGGTTTCATAGACGATTCTCTTGAGAACACGGATTGGCAGGATTTACGGATTTCTCCTCGGTCTCAGTAAGCGGCTCCCACGCCTGGCGGGGCGAAGGTCTCCTGACCGAGCCCTGTCCAGCCTCGGTCAGGAGACCTTCGGCAAACAAAGAGGGGCTTTCAGCAAACAAACAGGTCCGTTGAATCCCACCAGTCCGTTGTTACTCGGTTTTGATTATGTCCCAAATGAGGGGATACTTGAACTCTTGGCCCAGGGAGCACACGTAGGCCGCGTAGCAACCGTATCCAACGGCTGCCAGGTCGAGCAGCAGGCCTATGGGTATCAAACAGAGGCCGATCGCAAATACGGCCAACACTGCTATGACGATCCACATGATCCACGACAGCACCGCCACCACGATCTGGTAGATCAAGGACTGCAGGGCTTGTTTGGCCACGTAGTCCGACTCATCTTTCTTGACCAACCAGATGACGAAAGCGGCCACAGGCCCCAGCAGGCCGACCGTGACCGCTCCCAGGAGAATGCTCACGTGGGCCAATATAGCCCACGTCTTCTCATCGCTGGTGATCTCGATCTTTTCGAGGACTTCCGGTGAGAGCGCCTTGACCTCTTCGTTGCTTTCCCTTGTTTCTTCCATCATACCACTGCCTCCTTCTTGCTCTGCGAGCTTGGGTTGGCATTATTTTATCACACTATAGGCAGATGTCAACTGAGGTTGACAACAATGGCATATACGTGCTATACTTCTCCGCAACGGTGGGCAACGAGTAAGGAGTAATGGGTAACGAGCCTGCACTTCCCTCGTTACTCATTTCCCGTTGACTCGTTGCCTCACTGACTAACTTGAGGAGGTGTAGGATGTCACTACCTGATACAGCCCAGGAGATCATCGAGGCCATGCCCGGCGCCTTCCTGCCAGAGAGGGCCAAAGGCATCAAAGCCACTTATCAGTTCGAGCTGACTGGCGAGGGGGGCGGCAACTGGGTGTTGGAGATCGCCAATGAGCAGTGCCAGGTCAAAGAAGGGGTCGCTACTGAGCCCGATACGACCATAAGCCTGGCGGCTGCCGATTACGTGGCCCTGGTCAAGGGGGAACTCGACGCCATGGGGGCCTTCATGAGAGGCAAGCTCAAAGTCAAAGGAAACGTGGGCCTGGCTATGAAAGTCCTTAATTTCTTCCAACGCCCCCCATTCCCCCCAACTTTGGGGGGCTAGGGGGGAGGGAAATGAAGCTGATCGTAAATCCGGCGGCGGCCAACGGCGCTGTGCGCAAGAACTGGCCGCGCATACGCGACTCCCTACAGGCTGAGGGAGCCAGCTTCGACGCCGTTCTCACCGAGGAGCCCGGACACGCTACCCGGTTGGCTCGGCAGGCCCTCGACGATGGCTTCCGAACCATCGTGGCCGTGGGCGGGGACGGCACCGTCAACGAGGTGATCAACGGCCTGGCGGAGGAGGGATCTGTTGACCCAGAGGTTGTTCTGGGCATTATCCCCTGGGGCACAGGAGCCGACTTTGCGCGCATGTTGGGCATCCCCCGCGATTACATGGAGGCTTGTCGCCATCTCCTGCGCAGCGAGCCCCGGCCTGTAGATTTGGGGAGAATAACCTGCCTCCGCGAGGGGCGAGAAGTGGAGCGTTATTTCATCAACGCGGCCGGCCTGGGCTTCGACGGTGAGGTGGCCGAAATAGTGAACCGCTTCCCCAAGGTTCTGGGGGGCACCATCACTTACCTGACGTGTCTCCTCATTGGCCTGGTGACCTATCGGAACAAAAACATAGAGCTTTCCTTCGACGGTCAACCCGTGAGGGGGCGGGTCAACTCGGTCGTCGTCTGCAACGGTTGCTATTTCGGCGGGGGCATGTTCATCGCGCCCGGCGCCTCGTTCGACGATGGCTTCTTCTACGTGGTCATCCTGGGCAACCTGAACAAGCTGGAGGTTGTGGTGAACCTGCCTCGGATCTACAAAGGCACTCACCTGACTCACCCCAAGGTGAGCCACTTCTCCGCCAAAGAGATCCACGTCGAAGCTAAAGAGCGTATGTTCCTCCAGGCTGAGGGGGAGCTGATCGGCGAAGCGCCGGCGACTTTTCGCATAATTCCACGGGCGCTGAAAGTGCTGGTTTGAACGTGAAACGTCAAACGTCAAACGTGAAACGTGAAACGTGAGGATAAGGGAGGACGATAAGTGGCTTTGCAAGAAATTGATCTACTGGTGGCCGGCGGCATCGTGTTGACCGCTGACCAGGATTGGAACATCCATGACCCAGGAGCTGTGGCTGTGGACGGGGGAGCCATCGTTGGCCTGGGGGCGCGTGAGGAGGTGGAGCGGGCATATCGCGGGCGGGAGCGGATTGACGCCAGCGGGAGGCTGATCATGCCCGGCTTGATAAACGCCCACACCCACGCCCCGATGACGCTTTTTCGCGGCATCGCCGACGATCTCCCGCTGGAGACCTGGCTGTATGACTACATCTGGCCGGCGGAGGCTAAGTGGCTCAGCCCAGACTTCGTTCGCCTGGGCACTCAGCTCGCGGCGGCGGAGATGATTCGCTCTGGCACTGTCCTGTTCTGCGACATGTACTTCTTCGAAGATGACATCGCCGAGGTGTGCAAGGAAACTGGCCTGCGCGTGGTCGTCGGGGGGGCGCTGGTGGACTTTCCAAACGCCAACTATAAGACCCCCGAGGAGGGACTGAAATACAGTGAGGATCTGCTACGCAAGTGGGACGGTGATTCCCTGGTGGTTCCCTCGATCCAGCCCCACAGCCCGTACGCTGCTTCATCGGAACTGATGCAGCAGGGCAAGGCGCTGGCCGATCAATACGGCGCGCCCTACCTGCTCCACGTGTCGGAGACCCAGAGCGAGGTGCGGGAGAGCATTGAAAAGTACGGTCGCACGCCCGTCGGTCGCCTGGCAGACCTGGGTGTCCTGGGGCCCAGCACCGTAGCCATTCATGGCGTCCATCTGACCGACGAGGACATCGAGTTGCTGGCTCAATACGAGGCCGGGGTGGTTCACTGTCCGGAGAGCCAGTTGAAGCTGGCCTCTGGCCTGACCCCGGTGCCGAAGCTGCTGGAGGCAGGGGTCAAGGTCGGATTGGGAACCGACGGCGCAGCCAGCAACAACGATCTGGACATGTTCGGTGAGATGGCGACGGCGGCCAAAGTTCACAAGATGATAGCTGGCGATCCCACAGCGATGCCTGCCCGTCAGGCGTTGAGCATGGCCACTCTGGAGGCGGCCCGTGTGCTGGGATTGGGGGATCGGCTAGGCTCGCTGGAGGTTGGGAAGCGGGGGGACATCATCGTTCTGGACCTGGACGGGCCGCATACGGTGCCGGTGTACAACATCACCTCGCACCTGGTCTACGCCGCCCATTCCAGCGATGTGCGCACGGTCATCATTGACGGGCGGGTGGTGATGCGGGATCGAGAACTGTTGACCCTCAATGAAGGCGACATCTTCGCCCGTGCCAGGGAGATGGCTCGTGAGATCGTTGCCAGTTGGGGCTCGAACTGATTTGTCTGCCAGGTGGGAGTGTGATAGAATATCGAGTAACGAGTCAACGGGTAACGAGTAACGGGGAGGGGGCAACTGAGGAGAGCGATGTCTGACTATCATTTCAAGGTTATGCTGGGAAGCCATCTATCGGCTGAGGAGTTGAACGACGCGGCGGATCTGCTCAGTCGAGCCTACACCCGCTGGCAGACTCACCCTCGCAACATTGACCCGGTGCAGACGGATACGTCGCCTGGGGTCTACGCCAGGATGATGCGCAAGAGCACCCACGAGGTGATCCTTTACTACGAGGGGGAGCAGCTCTGTGGGGTGTTTGTACATTCCGTTTCGCCGCAATATGATCAATACCCCCTGCGTAAGCTTTCCTACCTGGGCGTCTTTCCCACCGAGCGGGGATACGAGCCGCTGAAGGCTGTCTTCAGTCGCTACGCCGAGTTCGTCGGCCAGCAGGCGGAAGACGTGGTTCTCGCCAGCGATGTCCACCAGGATACCCTCAACAGCCTGCTGGAGCACGCCGGTTTCCGGGAGATGGTGGACCGCAACGAGACCTATTTCTTACTCTCCCACTTGCTTCGCCGCCAGGTGCTGGCCTTTCAACAGGTGAAGGGGGACTTCGTCATTGACCAGATCATCACTCTGGCTGGCAAGGCCATCCGCCGCAACAAGAAGCTCTACAAGTTGCAGGCCACTCCCTATGACTCCTACGCCATCTACTATCAGCAGCAGATCAAGCGGGTGGAGCGGTCAATCCCGCCCCAGAATCTGGCCCTTTTGCGAGACGCGCTGCGTCACCCCGAACAAGGCATCTATTTCATCAGCGGCTTCGACGGCACCATCACCCTGGAGGACGAGGCTCAGGGCGGCTTCGATGCGCCACGGGCCATGATGGGCCGGCACATCGAGCAGGTCTTGCCTGAGATCATTGACGGGAAAAGGAGCCTGGTCTACCTCCTGCCGGGGAGCGAGGAGGAACTGAGCGCTATGGCGGGCAAAATCGTGCTGCGCCCGGGCTTCTTCGACTTCCTCTGCTTCTGTCTCAAGGTCCTCGCCTCGTTCTTTGTGGTCTCAGGCGCCACGCCCTACCAGGTGAGGCTTGCCCTGGAGCGCCCCCTGGCCCCCACCATCCCGCTGCGCTACATTGACCTGGTCGAGGTGGCGCTGACCCCCGACGTGCAGCTCCTGCCCGATGAATTAAAGCCAGTGTCCGACGGCACCCTGCGCACCGCCTATCGCTACAGCGGCCCCTACGTTGATCTCAGCGGCGGCCAGTACCACGTCAAGAAGGACCTGATGATCGAGACCATCCTGGGCTACAAGGGAGACACCCCCACGCCGGTGGTCTACCTGGGCAGCGGCCTGCGCGATGCCCCGGCGGTGACCAGGCTCTTCGCCGAATCGGCCCAGCGCCGTTTGCCGGTAGTCGTGTTCGACCTGGGCACCCAGTTGACCCAATGGGCTAACGAGGAACTGGTGGACAAGTCGCCGGAGCCCAACCCCTACTTCGGCATCGTTAGCATATTAGATTTCTATCAGATTCCGGTGATGTTGGAAGGGATGGGGTTGGAGATCGAGGCGGGGATTGATCTGGCGGTGGCAGGTTGACCCGTAGCGCCTCAAAAGGAATTGATTCGACAATGAATGTCTCGCTTCAACTGACCGTAGGAATTGGCGCCGCCCATCGTAACCAGTATCTCTTCTCCGACCACTATCTGAATAACCTCTTGCCTGATGATCCCCGCTGGTCGGTGGCCCTGCCAGAGGCCGAGGTGTTCCTGGCCTGGTTGCAGGATCTTTATGCCAGGGAAAAGGATCAGCTTCCTGAGTACAACGAAGACCAACTGGAAGATCACTGGTTCAAGCCGATCCTGAAGAAGCTGGCCCATACCTTCCAGACACGAGCCGGCGTCCCCGGCCTCGAGGCAAACATCAAGTATCCCGATTATGTCTTCTTTCCTGACGAGGCCGCGCGCCAGGCTGCGGTGAGCGCGCAAAGGACCGAGGATTATACCGCCGACGCCCGGGCTGTTGGCGAGGTCAAGCGGTGGGATACCGCCTTGAGCAAGAAACAAAAAGGCGGCGGGGCCAGCTTTGAGGCGCAGAACCCCAGTTGGCAGATTGATTACTACGTGCGCGCCACTGGCCTGGACTGGGGTATCTTGAGCAACGGGCGGCTGTGGCGGCTGGTACACAAGGACAGCAGCCAGCGCCTCTCCATCTACTACGAAGTGGACCCGGTGGACTTGCTCAGTCGCGGCGATGTTGGCGCAATGCGCTACTTCACCCTCTTCTTTCGCCAGGCGGCCTTCCGCCCCGATGCCCAGGGACGCATCTTCCTGAACGATGCGCTGGCCGCCAGCAACGCCTACGCCGTGGCCCTGGAGGAAGACCTGGAGCAAAACGTCTACCAGGCGTTGGAGCACCTGATGCAGGGTTTCCTCGATCTGTCAGCCAACCACCTGGGACCAGACGATCTGCGCGCCATCTACGACAACAGTCTCTACTTGCTCTATCGGCTGCTGTTCATCCTCTACGGTGAAAGTCGTGGTTTGTTGCCGCTTCAGGACGACCAGTACCGCACCAACTATAGTCTGACGCGCATCAAAGAAGACATCGTGGAAATTGAGTTGCTGCCAGCGCCGATGACTACCCTCTACTGGGGTCGGCTGAAAAACCTGTTCCACATCATCAACGGTGACGACGCTGAATTAAACCGCTATCTGGGCGTGCCGCGCTACAACGGCAGGCTCTTCGACCCGGAGCTGCATCCCTTCCTGGAGGAGAAAGCCGTCGGCGACCGGGCGTTGATCGAGGCGATTGATCTACTCAGCCGGCGCGTGACCGAAGCCGGACGTGAGTTCGCTGACTATCGCACGCTAGGTGTGCGCCACCTGGGTTCCATTTACGAAGGACTGCTGGAGTACCAGCCCCGCTACGCCAGCGAACCGATGGCGGCCATCCGCGACCGTAAAGGCGGGCGCTGGGTCAAGGCCGACGACGCGCCCGACGATGCCAACGTGATCGAGCGGCGTGACGCGGGGCAGGTCTACCTGGAGACCGACCGTGGCGAGCGGAAAGCCACCGGCTCCTACTACACCCCGCAGTACATCGTCGAGTACATCGTGGAGAACACCGTCGGGCCGCTGGTCGCTGAGGCGGTGGAGCGAGTCAAAGCACGAGCCAAGGCAGCGAAAGGCAAGGCCGCCCGCGCCGAGGCCGAGCAGTCCCTGGTGGACGAGATCCTGGACTTGAAGGTCCTGGACCCAGCGATGGGCAGTGGGCATTTCCTGGTTGAGGCGACCGAATCCCTGGCTCTGGCGCTGGCCACCGATCCCTACGTGGAGGCCGAGGCCCCGGAGGAAGAGGACCTGACCTACTGGAAGCGGCGCGTGGTGGAGCGCTGCATCTACGGCGTGGACAAGAACCCCCTGGCGGTGGAGTTGGCCAAACTGAGCCTCTGGCTGGCGACAGTGGCCGCCGACCGGCCGCTCAGCTTCCTCGATCACCACCTCAAGTGCGGCGACTCGCTGATCGGTGCGCGGGTGGAGGACCTGGGCGGTGTGCCAGCAGTGGTGCTGAACAAGAAGATATTGCGAGAGCGAGAGGCCCGATACAATGCCGGAGTGCGTCAGGCCAACCTATTCGAGACGCGCCTGGTCGAGAAACTGCCGGTGGTGATGGGTCGCATTCTTGAGATCACCGAAGTGGAGAGCAAGGACTACGACACAGTGCGAGCCAAGGAGGCTGCCGACCAGGCCGTGCAGCAGTTGAAGGCGCCCTTCAAGGCCGTGGCGGATCTGTGGGTCAGCGCCTATTTCGGGAACAAATTCATCGCGGGCGAGTACGACGAAGCGCTGATGCAGATAGGCCAACCCGACGCGCTGCTGGCCCTACCCGCCGTGCAGCGTGCCCAGGCGCTAGCGGACGAACGCAGGTTCTTTCATTGGGAGCTGGCCTTCCCCGAAGTCTTCTACGACGAGCACGGCCATCGGCTAGGCGAGCGGGCGGGGTTTAATGTGGTGGTGGGGAACCCGCCGTATGTGCGAGTTCAGAGAATAGGACACGAATACTCCGACTATCTCTTTACACACTACGAGACTTGCTCAAGGAAGATCGACTTGTCTCTTGCCTTTCTTGAACGAAGTTTACAGCTTAGTAGCCAAGAGGGCTTAGCTGGTTTCATCTCTTCTTCTCAATGGCTTGCCACAGACTATGGTGAAGCGGCTCGTCGATATATGGGTGATGGCAGAGTTGTAAGAATTGCGGACTTTGGAAGCTTGCCAGTCTTTGATGATGTTTCGACCTATCCAGCTATTTTCATTCTGAGTAAAGCTCGTCGAGATATACTTCTATATGCTAAAGTGCAAGAACAAGCTGCGCTGGGCTTGGATACGTTGAAAAGCCTTGACTTTAGAGAAAGAAAATACGACAGGTTAGACGATAGATCATGGATACTAGAGCGGGAGGACCTGCGAGCACTACTTGCCAGGAATACGCAGACTTACCCTCTGTCAGAATGGGGAAATTTCTTTATCGGAGCCCTGACTGGATGTGATGAAGTTTTCGTGGTCTCAGAACAGATCATCCAAGAGTTCGGTCTCGAAGCTGACCTGTTAGTTCGCTATGCTTATCGAGGTGAAGAAATAGAGCGATATGGAACGGTGACCCCTGTATCGAGAATCATCTACCCTTACAAACAAGGTGATCAGGGTGAATCAAGGCTAATACCCGAGGTAGAGTTGAAGGCCAAGTATCCTCACATATACGATTATTTGAGTTCCAGTAAACAGATGCTTACTCAACGGCGCGACTCGCGGCGGTACTATGCTCAAGGATCTAGTTGGTACCGTTTCCTCAGACCAGGGCGCTTCGACTACATAACCCCAGAGAAATTACTGATTCGTGGCATAGCGACAGAATCCCGTGTCGGCATCTTGGATCAAAACACTGCTTTCAACGGAGCGAACTGTCCTGGATTCATTTCGAGCACTGCTGAGAACAACCCGATGTATTTATTGGCGCTGTTGAATTCTCATCTCATTTCTGAATATCTGACTCAAGTGTGTCCGGCCAAGCTACAGGGTTACACACGTTTCAATGCTAACAATCTCAACGAAACCCCCATCCGCCGCATCGAGTTCACCACCCCCACCGACGAGCGTGCCCAACTGGTCGAAGAGGCGAAGGATCGAGCCGAGGAGGCCGTCGGCGCGCTCACATCCTCCGGCGTCCTCGGCTCAGACGCGCCGATGGATCAAGCCATGCTGGCGCAGGCGATATCGCCCACGCTGGGCTTCGTCGAAGAGCGTCTGGCTACCGAGCCGGAGCAAGCCGACGTCGTCCACGACCTGCTGGCCCACCTGGCCGAGCGGATGATCGCGATGCACAAGGAGAAGCAATCGCGCGTCGAAGCCTTCTGGCTGGATCTGGAGGGCGTCACCGACGCCGAGACCTTCGAGACGCTGCGCCACAAGGGGAAGTGGGAGCGCACACTGTGGCAGAAGTCGAAGGCGTGTCGCCCTTTCGTGGACGAGGAGAGCCGATCCACCCGCCGCCTGGACGAGAGCCTGGGCTGGAACGAGGACGCCTTCAAAGTTTTGGTCAAGGCGCTGGTGAGCAAGGTGCAGGGGCTCAGCGACCTGGTAGGGGTCTACCGCGCCCACAGCCCGGCCTATCGCGAGCTGGTTACCCGCATTGAGGCTACCGACCGCCTCATTGACCAGATCGTCTATCAACTCTACGGGCTGACGGAGGAAGAGATAGCGATTGTGGAAGGCCCCGAATCACGAGAGTGAGGAGTGAAATCACCGCGAGAAATGAATAGGCTATCAATCGTAATCCTGGCCGCCGGCCAGAGCACGCGCATGAAATCAGAGCTGCCGAAGGTGCTACACCCTCTGGCTGGCAAACCTATGGTCCAATACTCCGTAGAGACAGCCGCTCAGCTCGCCCCGGCGAAGCCGCTGCTGGTGGTGGGCAACGGCGCAGATCAGGTGCGCCGAGCTGTGGGCGATCAGGTAATCTACGTTGAGCAGCGGGAACAGTTAGGCACGGGACATGCTCTCCTCCAGGCTCGTCCGCTGTTAGAAGGCCGAAGTGAGACGGTTGCGGTCTGGTACGCTGATATGCCCCTGCTGTCTGCTGACACCTTGAAGCGATTGACAGAACTTCAGACAGATGGCAAGGGCCCCATCACCATGCTCACTGTCGAGGCCGACGATCCTATGGGCTTTGGGCGTATCCTGCGCGGCGAAGCCGGCCAGGTGGTTGGCATCGTGGAGGAGGCGGTAGCTACTGAGGCCCAGAAGGCGATCCGTGAGCTCAACTGCGGCGTCTATTGCTTCGACGGCCATTGGCTCTGGCCCCACCTGACTCAGCTTCCCCTCAGCCCCAAGGGCGAGTATTACCTGACCGATATTGTGGCTATAGCCGTGGCCGAGGGACAGTCAGTGGAAGCACTGAAGATCAGCGATGTTACCGAGGTGTTGGGCATCAACGATCGTACGCATCTGGCCCAGGCTGAGGCAGCCATGCGGCAGCGCATAAATGAGAAGTGGATGCTGGAAGGTGTTACCTTGCTTGCCCCGGCCCTGACTTTCATAGACGCCACTGTCGAGATCGGTCAAGACACGGTCATTTACCCCAACACCTACCTCGAAGGCGCGACGGCCATTGGCCGCCAGTGCCGTTTGGGCCCTAACACCATCGTCCGCGACTCTACCATTGGCAACGCATGCGCCATTGAGGCGTCGGTGGTCGAAGGCGCTGTTCTGGAGGATGGCGTGGACGTTGGGCCCTTTTCCCACCTGCGCAAAGGTGCGCATCTGGCCAAAGGGGTGCACGTGGGCAACTTCGGTGAGGTCAAGAATTCGTACCTGGGCCCCGGCACCAAGATGGGGCATTTCAGCTATCTTGGCGATGCCACGGTGGGCCAGGATGTCAACATCGGAGCGGGGACCATCACCTGCAACTACGATGGCCAGCGCAAGCACCGTACCATCATCGAGGATGGCGCTTTCATCGGCAGCGACACCATGCTGGTGGCCCCCGTGCGGGTGGGAGCCGGGGCGAAGGTCGGTGCCGGCTCGGTAGTGACTCACGACATCCCTCCGGGCAGCATAGCCTACGGCGTCCCGGCACGGGTGAAGGGCAGAGTGGAGGAGGACTAGATGGACTACGAGGCTCTGATCGCCAAGGCGATGGAGGCGCGGGAGAAGGCTCATGCCCCCTATTCAAATTTCGCTGTGGGGGCCGCGCTGCTGGCCAAGTCGGGCCGCGTCTACACGGGTTGCAACGTGGAGAACGCTTCTTATGGACTCTCGATCTGCGCTGAGCGGGCGGCTGTCTTCAAAGCCGTCTCCGAAGGTGAGCGCGAATTCGAGGCCATTGCCGTTGTCACCGAGAAAGGCGTCACCCCCTGTGGTGCCTGCCGCCAGGTGCTGATAGAATTTGGAGAAGACATCCAGGTGATAGTGGCCAATGGGGCTGGTGAATATAGAATTTTCGGCCTTCGAGAGTTACTGCCAGAAGCTTTTACTCCCAAACATTTAGAGTGAGAGACCAGGGCCGCTCTTGCCGGGAGCGGTCTTTTTACTTGCGTCTCTACTCACCTGCTCCCGCCGGATCGTCAGATCCGGCGGCTGGACAAGCCGAATTCGTCGCTCCGAGCCAGAAGCCCTGAGTCGGAGGCTGGTTCGGCCCCCCTTGGGCCTGGATTTGGCAATCCAGGCTGAGCAAGGCAAGTGGTTACTTGCGTCCTTGCGAAGCCGATGGTATAATTATAGCGTTTTGCACTTGGGTTTGATACACGTACTACCGCCCCCCTTGCATTCATTAAGGATTTGGCGTATCATTCCAGCGATTTGCAACGCTCACGAGGAGATAATCATGAAACCTTACTCGC
>Ga0268277_1000491_pt1 | contig 31225 bp, 45 predicted proteins | sample saktaG_5_FD_190132 | JGI IMG/M metagenome (GOLD analysis project Ga0268277, IMG submission 190132) | Saline water microbial communities from Sakinaw Lake, British Columbia, Canada - sak_2010_1_5_50m | ecosystem: Environmental > Aquatic > Non-marine Saline and Alkaline > Saline ... | reverse complement strand
AAGGCTGTTACAGTTAAGGGAAGAATAAACCTCTTCAGGTTTTTATTTTCTGTTGAATTTAATCTTTCTTCTTTTATTTTTAAAAAATTTAACTTGTACTTTGACATGATTAATAGAAATACTAAAGTTAAAAAATATGAAAATGCTAATAAAAGTATTATTCCTGTAATAATAGTTTCATTTGAAAAAGACCTCTGGATAAATAGGAAAATCGCTAATGGGACAAAAACTAATCTAAGAACTTGAAAAAGAAATTCTTTGAAAAAAGGCTCTCTAAAATTATTATTTGCTTTAAAGGTGGTTTCTATAAACCCTAAAAGTGAAACTAAAGGTAAATAAATTCCTCCTGCTAGAAGGGCATAAAATATTGGTTTATCATAATAGGTATTTGAAATGTAATATGCTAAAGACAATAAAACAAGCGAAGCTAAAAGCACTAAAATTATTTTATATTTTAATAATTTTTTAAAATATGCTTTTGCCTTTGGAAAAGATTCATCCCCCATACTCTTTGACACAAAGGTTACTAATGCCGATCCAACCCCAAAATCTGCAAAAGATGCAAATAAAATAATTGTGGACAATGCAAGAGTGTACAATCCGAATAATTCTGGCAAAAGCATTCTAGCAAGAATTATTGTGAATACTAATGAACCTGCTTTAGCAATTAATGTTGTTGCTAATTGAAAAGTTGAATTTTTTATTGCTTGTCCTTCTGTTCCTTTAAAATCCCTTTTTTTAAATCTATTAAAAATTCCTCTAAGATCTGATTCTTCTCTCTCTAAAAATCTCATAGATTTACCAAGAAAGCTTATTTTTTAAAGTTTTTATTTGCCTTTTCAAAACTCAAATAATCTAGAATTGATGAAAACTTATGCATTTTTTCCTTGTTGAGAATTATCTCAACATAATCTAAACATAAATGGAATAAAATTCCAATCATGATGAAGTAAAAAAATCTGTGCAAAGATATTCCAAGTAAAAATAAAACGATTATAATTTCAAAACCATGAAAAATATAAAACCCTGGAATAATTTTTTCTTTTTCCTTTTTGCTTAATTTTTTATAATTTTTCTTGATATCCATATTTGACTTATATGCTTTAAAAATATTTTTTTGGTTTAATTTCCAAGCTCTAAAAAAATAATGATCTATATCCACTAAAAAACTAGATAAAAAAATTAAAATTGCAAAAAAAAGATTAATTTCTGAAAAACAAACAAATAAAATAAATGAAAAAATAAACCCAAATATTACGTGTGTTTTTGGATACAATTTATTCTCCAAATCTTTTTACCATCTCTGTAAATGCTGGACGAGTTATTAATACTCCAACAGTTATTCCAATTATTGTTGTAATTGCAAATCCTTTTAATAAACCTGCTCCGGCCCACAATAAAGGTATTAATGCCACTACAACAGTGAAATATGCTCCTAAGATTATTGAAAAAGCTCTTTTTAATTTTTGCTTTAAACTCATAATTGTACTTTCTTTTGATTCATCTAGAATTATTATTTGCTGGTCAATTCCTGTTCCAATTGTTGCTAAAATACCTGCTATGCTTAATAAATCTAAATTCCAATCAATTAAAGAAGCAATTCCTAAAATAATTATTATCTCTGAAAGAACTGTAACTAAAAGTGCTGCAGCTGCTTTTATATTTCTATATCTAACAAATACAATTATTGCTACTGCTAATAATGCTGCTAATCCTGCAAATAAAATTGAATTTACAAAATTATCTCCAAGAATTGGAGAAATAGTGTCTAACTTTACTATTTCTAATTTATAGGGTAAACTTCCTGTGATTAAAATTGTTTGCAACTTTTTCATCTCTTCTTTAGCATTTATATATGCTTCTTCTTCAGTTGCGCCTGTTCCAGATCCAGAAATTGCAATTTGTGTAGTTAATCTTCCTTTAAGACCTTCGCTAATTAAAAGACTACTAACTAATTTTTCATCTAAATATAGGTCTAATTTTTCTGAAAGATAATTTCCTTGAGGGGTTGCATTTACAGATAAAGCATCTGTTAATTCTGCATGTTTTTTGGCAGCATCTCCACTAAGTGTAATTGAGAAGCTAAATCTACACACATATCCTTCTTCTACCCTATCACAGCCTTCTATTCTTGAATTTTGAGCATCTCTTCCAACAGAAGCAACATCTCTATTTCCCCCTATGAAAACTACATCTTCTCCAATTTTTGCTTCAAATTTTCCTTGTTCTGAAATTAATTTTTTAAGATCTTTTGGAGTTGCTCCTGCAATTTCAATTAACATAAAATGATCTCCAGATAAATCTGAGACAGGCAATACTTTAAGATCTGTTAAACCAAATTCATTTAACCTATTGCTTGTTATTGCAACTAAATCATTTATCTCTTTTGCATTAAGTGTTTTATTCTCAGCTTTAACTAAAGCTCTAGAACCTCCTGCAAGATCTAAACCTAATTTAATACGTGTTCCAGGAATCCCCTCTACAATTATGTCTGGGGTCTGATTTGTAAGAATAATATCTTCTTCAGATTTTGTTTTAAATGTTAATTTTAAATTTTCTTCTGAAGGAAACATACTAGATAAAATTGCATGATATTCATCTAAATCACTAATTGGATTGTCATTTATAGATAAAATAATTTGGCCTTGCCTCATTCCCTGAGAATACAATAAAGAATCTTGTTCTAAAGATGAAACAATTACTCCTTTTTGGAGAAATGCTGGAGGCATACCAAATATTGCTAATAAAGATAAAATAAGAAATATTATCAATAACCAAATTTTCCAACTTAATGGTTTTTTCATTGTCTTTTCTCCTTAGATAAAACATACCATTTCAAAATTGATACATTTGTTACCCAGGTATTTAATAAATCAAATGCTAAACCAATTGATATAACCATAAATATTTGTGTTAAAGTAGATGAAAAAGATCTTACAACAAAAAGGGCTATCAGCATAGCCACCAATGATGTTAAGGTCATTGTTGTCCCTGTTTTAAAAGATTTGAAGATTCTGTGGTTTAATGTTCCTTCTTTTCTTTTTAAAAGTCTTGTTGTCAAAAGAATATCTGTATCCACAGAATAACCAATCAACATTAAGAAAGCTACAATTCCTGCAGTTGATATTTTCATACCTAGAATATCTATTAAAACTAATGTCATCAGAATATCTGCAAAAGCTGAAATAATAACTGCTGTAGAAGGTATTGCGGTTCTAAATAAAATAAATATCACTATTGCCATAAATAAAAAGGCAATTAAAATTGCGATTAAAAGTTGTTTATAGAAACTATTACTTAATGTAGAACCTGTAAACTCAAAATTACTATTTTCTCCTTCAATTAATTCAAATCCAAAATGCTCTTCTAAAATTAATTTTGCTTCTTCTCCATCTGTGGTTGTTTCTATAATTATTGCTTTTTGTTCTCTTGTTCTTAAATCATATATTTCTCTAACATTAAGATCTTTTAATTTAAGTGCTAAATCTTGCTCTAATTGAATTTTATCTGCTTGAATATACATTGTTACAGATGTTCCACCTGTTAAAGAAATATCTTTATGAATAATATCTCCTGTTTGAGAATAAAAAAATCCCAAATAAATAAAACAAAAGACTAAAATCAATATTGGAATTAACAAAAGTACCTTGTAATATTTATCATGTAGTTTTGATAATTTTCCCATTTAACAAATAATTTTGAAAGGTATTTAAAGGTTATTAGAAGCTGAAATAAATAAAAAGAAGACAGCTTGAGGGGTTCGCAGCTTGTGAGCCACTACAGCCAACAACATAGGAAGCTTAACTTTCTGGGTTCGGAATGAGACCAGGTGTTTCCAACCTATTATGGCTGTCTTCAAAATTTGAAGAAATCGCCTGTTTATAAAGTTTTTTATATAGGTATTTTTTAGAATATTCATGCAGGGGTGCCGGAGTGGTCAAACGGGCGAGATTAAGGCTCTCGTGGTTTATGCCTACGCAGGTTCGAACCCTGTCCCTTGCACTTTGCATCCGTAGCTCAGCCTGGATAGAGCAGTGGGGTCCTAACCCAAAGGTCGAAGGTTCGAATCCTTCCGGGTGCGCTTTAATAAAACTTAAAAACACTAAAATAATCAGAATATTACGCGTGGATAGTTAAGCGGCATAATCTCTGGCTTCCAAGCATAAATTAATATATGCGAAGCTACCAGAAGTCCCGGGTTCGATTCCCGGTCCGCGCATTTTTAATTTAAATGAAAAAAATAATTTTTATTGCAGGATTCACTGGTGGAAAAAGAGATTTTATTTTTGCTAAAATGTTCTTCAAAAAATATAGTTTTATTTACTTTAAGTACAATACTTTGCTTGTTGAAAATATTGAAAAAATTGCTAGGGATTTAAAAAAATTTATTGATTCCTTAAATTTGGAAAAAAATGAAAAGGTGTACCTTATTGGAATGAGCGCTGGAGGGGTTATTGCAGAATATTATGCTAAATTTTTAGATTCTAAAAAAAAGATTAAAAAAATTTATACTATCCACTCCCCATTAAAAGGGAGTTATTGCTTAAGCCCCATAAAATTAAAAGGCGCTCAACAATTAAGCGCCAAATCAGATTTTATAAAAAAATTAAACAAAAACAAAACCAAGGTAAATCAATTAAATTTTTGGAATTATTTTGATTATATTGTTCCGGGAAAATCTGCAAAAGGAAAAAATCCAAAAAATAGTTTTATGCCCATTCATTCAATAATTCAGTGGTGGCCCCCAATATATTTTTCTATAAAAAAAGATTTGGAAAAGATTACTTAACTTTATCATTTTTCCAATATAAATTTAAATTTTTTATAGTCAGCAAATTCATTAAGGATTTGTTATAATAATCTCTTAAATCTCCTTTAATTGCCATCTTATCTGAAAAAACTTTCCTCCACCTTTGGATAATTATATCCTCCTCTATTAACTCTCTTTTAAATCTCATTTCTGCAAAATCCATCAAAACAACCCTTCCCTTAGAATCTAACCCATAATTCTCCACAAATTTGTAAACCTTTTCTGCAAATCCTTGCCCCCACATATTTTTTATTAAAATACAATACAGATCTATCAACTCTTTTCCATCTATATGTTTTTCATCAAATACTTTAGATATTGGAATGACCTTATCTTGAAAAATCCCTTTTGAATTAATAACTAAATTGGCTAAAAGAGACTTATCAAATTTTTTAGAAGAAAAATATTTTATTGCATCACCCCTATCTTTTTTTGCTTTCTCAATTTTTCTTTTTAAAATCCAAGGAGCAAATAAAAGATGGGGCTCCCACCAAAGATTAATCAAATACATTTCAAAATCTCCTTTTAACTTCTTGAAAACCTTACCGTCCCCCAAATCATAAACCTTAAATTGTAATCCAGAACCAAGCTTTTTCATTTTAATTAATAACAAAATATCCTTTAGCTTCTAAAATACGTTTTACTTTTTGATTAATTAATTCTTCTGGAATATATCCTTTTTCAACTGCTTTTTCAATTTCATTTATTCTTTTTTTAATTGAACAATATCCTGAATGCTTGTGTGTATCTAAAATTATATCATTTCCTGCTGAAATTAAAACAGGATAAACTTTTTTAAAATTTAATAAATATGATAATCTTAATCCTAACATTGTAACTGCATCTGTAATTATTAAACCGTCAAATTTATTTCTTAAAGGCCCTATTACTTCTCGAGAAATTGTTGCTTGCTTTCCATTTGAATCAACTGCCCCATAAACTATTGGATGGCCAACCATAATTGCATCTACTTTTTCTTTAATTGCATGATCAAAGAAATCTAAATCTTTTTCAAAAATCTCTGTTTCATATTTTTTTAAATGAGGATTTTTAATCATGCTTCCTCCAGGATAATGTTTTGCAGTAGCTAAAATATTATTTTTATGCAATCCTTGTATATATGCAGAAATTTTATCTTTTATTTCTTGATCTGTTCCATTAAACGTTCTTCCAGGCCACACAGTATTTCTAGTTTCAACTATTGGTGAAAAATCTAAATTAAATCCTAATTCAGATAAAATTTTTGAATGTTCTACTCCAAGATCATATGCATCTGAATCATCTGAAATATCTCCAAAAGATTTAGATTTATAAAAATTAAAAGGATTCCAATATCCTTCCATATCTGTTGAAACAAATAATTTTATTTTAGAATTTTGATTATAAAATTTAATTGTCTCAGAATAATCTTCTGCAGATTTTAAATCATTTAGAAAAATGCCTCCAACATAAAGTTCTGTTGAATATTCTTCATTTAATCCATCTGGTTTTACAATAATTAATTGCCCAATTTTCTCCTTTAAAGTTAATTTTGATATGTTTATTGTATCTTTCATTTGTAATTCTTCTCCAACAACTAAAGGAAGTGTGAAAGACATTAATAACATTATGGTGATAAAACAGAATATTTTTTCCCCCATATCTTGTTAAAGAATTAAGCTTTCTTAAAATTACCCACTAATTCAATTAAATCTTCTTGTCCTAGAAATACAGATCTGCAACAAAATCTCTCTAAACCCAACTCATCTAATGCTTTTTTTGAAGATTCTCCTTCTGCAACCTTTGCTTTAAACTCTTCCCAAAGGTGGCCTATTGGTTTTCCACAACTAAAACATCTAATCGGTACTATGATTTTAAACTCCTAAAATTTTCATTTTTTTATTTAATTTAAACCTTAAAGGGTAATCTTTGGAGAAAATAAATCCAAAATCCTTTAATATCTTTAACTCTGAGTAAACTTTACTCTTTTTTAAAGCTTTCGAAATCTAGTTTTGGGAATATCAAAACTAAAAAATTATCCAAATCTTTAAAAACTCTTTTCTTTTTTGAGTTTAAGAAATTTAAAAAAAAGAGGAAAAATGGTAAAAAAATGTATTTATTGCGGAAGTGATGTTGCAGACGAAAGTGTTATAGATTTTTGTGAAAGATGCGGTAAAGGTGTTTGGGGTGAAAAGATGTTTAATGCGATTGTCCAAAACATGGAAAATGCAAGAAATAATGAAGATCTATGTAGTTCAAGTTTAGATCCTAAAAAAATATATTAATCTTAGCGAAAACCCAAAAGATAAGTTTTTTAAAGGGGCTTTTTCTTCGTTAAGTTATGGCTGAGAGAAAAAAAATACGAGATAAAGGAAAATTACAATTTAGTAAATACTTTCAGAAATTTGAAGAAGGAGAAAATGTTGCAGTAAAAAGAGAAATATCTTTAAGACCTAGCTTTCCTTTAAGACTTCAAGGGAGAACAGGTGTTGTTGGAAAAACCCGTGGGAGATCATATGTTGTAAAGATAAAGGATCAAAACAAAGAAAAAAGTTATATACTTCAACCAATACATTTAAAAAAAATAAAATCAATAAAAAAAATAAAATGATAGAACACAAAGAACCATTAAGCATATCTGAAGCATCAGAATATATAAAAGATAAAGAACTAAAAAGATTTGTAAAAACTTTTACAAAATTAAAAAGTGAAAAAGCAAAAGAATTAAAAGAAAAATTGCAAGAACTTAATATAATCAAATTACATCCAAGAAATATAGCTAAATTAATGGATTTTCTTCCAGAAGATAAAGAAGATCTTAACAAAATATTGACAGATGTTAGTTTAGATGAAAATGAAACAAATAGAATATTACAAACAATTAAAGAATTTATTTAATGAAGATGGCAAAAGAAAACATAAAATTTTCATTCATCCAAATTATGGAAAGGAGAATAATTTAAATGAAAGAAGAATATGCAATCATACTAGAATATTTACCAAATGGATATCCTTTGGAAAATCGAAGACTTCCAATAGCGCAAGCTATTGGTGATAAAAATTTGACTTTACTAGAGCTGATCCCAAGAAAAGAAAGTTCATTGGAAATTGGAGAAAGAGTTTATATTGGAGAGGGAAAAAGGGACAAAATATCATATATCCTTGGAAGATTAAATAAAGAAAAACTCACAGAAGCTGCAAAAAACCAATTACAAGAAATAATTTCCAGCCTAATAAAACTCTCTGAAGAAAGGTTCGTAACCTTTTTTAATAAAGCAGATGCAATAAACAAAAGAGTTCATCAAATTGAACTACTTCCTGGCTTGGGAAAAAAACATATGCAGGAAATTTTAAAAGCTAGAGAAGAAAAAGAATTTGAATCTCTTGAAGAAATGAAAAAAAGAATTCAAAATTTACCAGACCCAGAAAAAGCAATTGAAAAAAGAATATTTCAAGAATTAACAAATATAGAGAGATATAACCTCTTTGTAGGATAAAAATGGAACAAACTCAAGAAAACAAAAGACAAGAAGAAAGATTAGTTAGAATACTTTCAAAAGATGTAGAAGGTAAAATGACTATCTATTCTGGATTAGCTAAGATAAAAGGAGTTTCTTGGGCACTTTCAAATGCAATCTGTAAAAAATTAAAAATAGATAGAAAACGAAAAATAGGTTCTTTAAATGAAGAAGAAGTAAAAAAAGTTGAAACTTTTGTTAAAGGAAATGACCTTCCAGAACATTTAATGAATAGAAGAAAAGATTTTAACACTGGAAAAGATAGACATTTAGTTGGAAGTGACTTGGATCTTACAAAAGAATTTGATATTAAAAGATTAAAAAAAATAAAAAGTTATCGTGGTCTAAGACACTTAAACAATTTACCTTTACGTGGTCAAAGAACTAAAAGTAATTTTAGAAAAAATAGGCGTAAAGGTTCTGGAATTAAAAAGAAAAATAAAGCATAAGTAAAAAATGAAAAGAAAACATAAACAATATTCGCGTCCAAAAAGACCTTTTGATAAAACAAGACTTGATGAAGAAAGTGGGGTTAAGAAAGATTTTGGATTAAAAAATAAAAAAGAAATTTGGAGAGCAGAGGCTAAGATAAAAATAATGAGAAAAAAAGCTAAAAATTTAATTTCTTCAAATAAAGAAGAGCAACAAGCTTTTTTTGATAAATTGCAAAAAAGTGGTTTTAATGTTAATTCAATTGGTGAGGTTCTTGCATTAGATAAAAAAGATTATTTGAACCGAAGGCTTCAAACAGTATTGGTTAAAAAAGAACTAGCGACAACAGTAAAAGCTGCGAGACAATTAATAACACATAAAAAAGTCTTAGTTGATGGAAAAGCAGTTAACAGCCCATCTTATCTTGTTCCAGTTAATTTAGAAAATAAAATAACTATAAAAAAAGTGTTGAAAAAACCTAAGGAGAAAAAAGATGACAGAAGCGAATAAAGAAAAAGAAAAGACTAGTATTGTGAAGGAAAAACCTATTGAGAAACTTACAGTTAAAGGAAATCACATTAATGTAGCTAAAGAAAATCCAGTTGACAAAGCTTCAGTTAGAGGAAACCAAATAACTGTAGCTAAAGAAGCAGAAGCAATTGTAAATATTTATACTTCTTTTAACAACACAATTGTTCATGTTACAGACATGGCTGGAAAAACTCTTTCAAAAGTTACAGGGGGAATGGTTACAAAACATAATAGATTGAAAGCAAATCCAACAATAGCTATGTTTATTGCAAAGAGAATATCTGAAGAAATAAAAGATATGAATATAAAATCACTTTATGTTCGAATACGTGCTAAAACAAGAAACCCTGCTCCTGGTCCAGGTGCAAATGCAATTGTGAAAAGCCTTTCTAGAGAAGGTTTTAGAATCTCAAATATACTTGATACAACCAGAGTTCCACGTGGAGGTCCAAAGAAAAAAGGTGGAAGACGTGGTAGAAGACCATAAATTTAAATATCCTTAAAAACAGGCTAAAATATAAAATGAAGCTAATAAACAAAAAACAAGATAAAATTTGCTTTGAAGCAGATACTAATGAAAACCTTGCAAATGCAATTAGAAGACATGTTAATGAAATAGCAATAATTGCAATTGATGAGGTTGAAATTTCTAAAAATGATAGTCCGCTTTATGATGAAACAGTTTCACATAGAATCGGATTAATTCCATTAAAAATGGAAAAAGGTTTTAAAGAAGATACTGAAAAAAAACTAAAAATAAAATTTAAGAAAAAAGGTATTGTTTATTCTGAAGAAATTAAAGGTGATTGTCAGGTTGTTTATAATAAATTGCCAATAACTATGCTTAATGAGGATCAAGAATTAAATTTAAATGCTATTGTAAGACTTGGAAGAGGAAAAGACCATTCAAAGTTTTCCCCTGGATTAATATATTATAGAGATATTTGTGAAATTACATTAGATAAAAAGTTTTTAGGAGACATTCAAAAAAGATTTCCAAACAAGATTGTTGAAAAAGGCGATAAAATAATTGTTGAAGATAATCTTGAAAGACCGATTATTGATTTTTGTGAGGGTTTGGCTATTAAAAATAAAGAAAAATTAGATATAAAGAAAAAAGATGATTTGATTGTGTGTGTTGAATCATTTGGACAAATAACACCTGAAGAAATATTTGAAAAAGCATTAGATATATTAAAAAAGAACTTAAATGAAGTTGCTAAAAAATTAAAGTAAATTAATTTTAGTTATTTTTCTTATAATTTTCTGGAAATTTTGCAAAAAAAATATTGTTTTTCCCTTGTTATTACTCTTTAATTAATATATGAAGCATATTTCATATGTTATTTTTGCAAAAAAAATATCCCATTAGATTCAATAGAAAAAATCTATATGAAAATAAGAGGGGATATTTTTTGGTGAAATTTTATGAAACTTTCTCCACAACATAAAGATGAGGAAAAGAACGCCAATCCAAAAAGAGATTGTAGTAAGTGCTATCCATTTCCAAAGCTTCCTAAACATTATCTTTTCAAACAAGATTCCCTTCACCACGCGGAAAATTCCTGTCATAAAAAGAACTGCAAAAACCAGCACAATTACTAAATAAATTACAGGCAATTCCATGTTAACCTCCGTTTTTTAAAAAATTAATAATAAAACATGAATTTATGTCTCAGTCATACACCCAAAACCTTTACAAGCTGAAAAAGTAGGATTTCCAAATTCCATCCGGATTCCTTTTTCAAAGGAAAATATTCTCTCTGGAAATTCTGTAGTATCAATTATCCTTTGGAGTAATTTAGTCTCGGAAATCTTCCCTTCTGAATAATCTTTGACAATTTCATCATATTTTTCAAGATGATTAAACTTTCTGAAGATATCTAAAACATACGCATTAATAGACAGTGAAGATGAATTTTGTTTTTTGTTTTTTAACAATTCTTCAAAGATCTTTAGTTGATCTGGTTCAGAATCTGAAGCAAAAATTATTTTCCCTTTTAAACTCATTAGGGTGTTTTTATGCTTTCCTTGGATCACTATCTTTACAGAAATTAAAGAATTAGGTGCGAAAGGCCCAAAATTTGGTTTTTGGATTTCATATCTTTCTCCTTTTTCCCAAATAAACTTTTTCATAATAAAGAGTTTTCCTTCTCCTTCTTTAGGCACAAACCCATAAGCCCAGGCACTAGGTTCAAAATAAAAATCCCGATTCATTGTTATGTACTTTTTTCTCACCCAATATATTATTATCATGTGAAAAATCACTCCTCCTGTTGTCCAAAGGAAGATAGAGTTAGCGATTGTATTAAGACCTCTTTCTTGAAAAATTGCCGGGACTATAATCATTATGGCCCAAATAATAACATTAATTGCTATTGGATGGGTACTAACTAACAGAAAATACTTCTGTATAAAATTTGTTTTTTTCATAATTTGTTTCCTCCGTTTTTTTTAATTTATATTTTGTAAATTATCTATATATTAATTCGAACTCTTTTTCAAAGTTCTACTTTTATTTTCAAATTAAAAAACCTCTCGCATTATATCAGCAGAGATCTTACCAACAACTAGTCTCGGTTAAGAGTTTATTCTTCTTTTGTTTCCTCTTCAAATTTAGAGGTTTTAACTTCTGGTAAAAGAAGCTTGCAAATTCCCCTGCAGAAGTTGAGAAATCCTGCTATGAATAGGGAGATGCCTAGTTCGGATGGGACAAGAAACATTACATACACAGTTGAGAATAAAAGAAAAAGATCTCTGAACATCCCAATTCCATTAATCCATATTCGGATTGTTTTTGGTTTCAAATTTTATGACATAATAAATGTATTTTAAATTTATACTTTGTGAATTGTCTAGGGGTAAATTGTTTTGAATTAAAAACATCTCGCATCATAGCAGAGGTCTTTCCAACATTTGTCTCGGTTAAGAGTCACTTGATAAGATGCTCCCCTAAAAAATCCCCAATATCGCAAATGAGGAGAAAAAGGGTTACAAACCCAGAAAAGCATAATGATCCGAATAACATCCTTGAATTCTCTGGGTTTTCTTTCATCTCATTAGCAATCCAAAAAATTGCTAAAATTACGAAAATAACCGCAGAAATAATTGTGGTGAGCCCAATGATTTCATTCATAATAACCTCCGTTTTTTAAATATTAATAAATTTATTTAATTGATCAAAAATTAACAGAGGATGCAAATTAAAGAGAACGCAAAAAGAAGCAATGCACATCCTCAAATAATCTTATTTTCTCTTTCTCTTTTTGATTTCATGACAAATATCTTTTAAAATGAATTTTAAAGAAAAAAGGGCAGGACTTTTGGTAAACCAAATCTCGATTTTTAATCGATGTCAAAGAACGATGCCTGCCCTTATGCTTTTGTTGGAATTAAATCAGAAAATCCTGACAGCTTCCCTTAAATGGGTGGTTCCGATTGTTTTTCCGTTTCCATTAATATCTGAGATTACCACATTTATAGAATAATCTCCTGGGAGATTTATTTGAACTCCAAACCAGAAAGTTACATATCCAAAAAGCCCAGAATTTTTCTGTGAATTTGTGTGGACGATCTTTCCATGAGAATCAATAACTTCTAGTTTGGAGATGGCTGTATTTTTTTTCTTGATGTGAAAATGCCCGACAAAGATATTCACTGCTTTTCCTGCTTCAAAATTACGGGTTTTTCCATGAAATTCTTCAAAATTTCTATGACCATCCATGTTATCATCATGATAATATGAAAATAAGAAAATGCCTAATTTTACTTTTGTGAATTCTTCTTCCATTTGCTTTTCATCATATCCTGGCAAATAAATTTTAGAAGGAACTCTCGAGAGGGTTTGATTTTGAGATGCCTGTTCAATAAACTCTTTACTAATAGGGTAAACTGTTCCTTCCAAAAGCAAATAAATATTTCCCTTAACATCTCTCACAATTGACGCAGTCCCATTTCCGTAATTTATGTTTATTTGGTCTTTTCCTTGAGAAGCTACTCTCAAATCGTGGTTCCTATTTGCTTGAGTCTTTAATAATTCCCCCACCAAATTTAAAGCAACCTTTTCTCCAGGTTTCATCCTGTTTGCGGTTTTTGGATTTGTAGTTAGAAATCTTAAAGCTCCAGAGAAAACATCCCCGGCTTCAATTTGCGCTTGCATTCCCATTGAAAAAAACAATGAAAACACAAAAATTAAAATTGTTTTCATAATTGACAAATATTAATTTATAATTTTGTGAATTGCTATTTGTTTGTCCTCTAGAAAAATTAAAAAACAAGAGCCAGAGAATCTTGGTTGGAAGGAGGACAAATCAAACCTACCAAAATTCAACTGGCCCTGAAATATTTTTATTCAATTCTGATGATTGAAAAATTATCTTCAATGAAAAAAGGGCAGAACTAGGAAGTTTTCCTTTTAAAAGATGTACACATCTTACAAAGCACTATAAAGAACGATTAGAGTGGTATCTGCCCTTAAAAGATTATTACTTGTTTTTCTCTTTAGATTAATATATGTATTGAATTATCTTTGATTTTCAAAGCGGGTTTTCCACGAAGGATTTTTTTTTGTGTAATTTCCTCCGATTGTAGTTAATACTATTATTAAAGTTAGGGCTGCGATGATTGTTAATGGTATCATGCACCATTTTTCTTTCCACAAAACTTTTGCGAGCGTTGCAAATAGGTTAATTAAGTCTTTCATGATTCTGGTTTTTAAAATATTAAAATACGCTGTTGAAAAAGAGGGACAGGTAAAGTTGAAAAATGCAGACTAGTATGCCAACTAATTTGAAAAGAACCTACCCCTTCATTTATATCATTGCTGTTTAAAACCGTTGAATGTAAAATGAAACTCTTGATTTTGCTCCATGAATCCCACTATCCAAAGAGGATAAACAGAACATTCGAATCTTTCTTTTTTTTCATTTATTAAATTCAATGAAAGTTGAGCCTCATATCTAGCACCAATACGATCACAAGAGCCTGTGCCAGAAGAATAATTTGGCCAAATAGAATCCCGCACATCTGTAACCCATCCTGAAAGAGTTTGCCCTTCCTTATAAAAATCCACATACATGGTTGCATCAACACTGTATCCTTCTGGAACATTGTGAATATATACTTGAAAGTAGAGTTTTTCATTATAGGATTCTGGTGCAGGCAGGGTTGTTTGTTTTGAACATCCTCCTATAAAAAACATTCCGGCCAAAATAGCAATTATTACAAAAAACCTCAGGCTGGCACCTCCACAGGTGTTGCATAACCAATATGTAAATCTGGATGTTTTTGATTCTGGATTTTGCAGGCTTTTTTTTATTTCTCTGATTATTGTTACCACCAATGCAATTATTAAAAATGCTGCAACTGCAATGTTCACTACTGAGATCATGTTTTGACCCAATACTTTGTTGGCTTTGGTTGCAGAATCAAAAGTTTGAGCTGTTACAAATGTTGGAACCACGATTAATAAAATTACAAGAATGCTTGCAATTCTTAAAAAATTTGTTGTTTTCATAAAAAAGTCCTCCTACTTTTAGATTTAAATTTTTAAATTTGTTTTTTTTAATGATTTATTTTTATTATAATTCTTATTATATGTTGATCCGATTCACTGATCGATTATTTTTTTCAAATTAAAAGAAAGCTCCGCCTTTCAAAAGAAAAGAAAATCTAGAGAAAGACGAAGCTTTCAAAGCTGGATTATTTTGGTTCGGCTCGTAAAGCTCCAGCTCCACAATTTGGGCAGGTTTCTTTGATGTCTTTACCAAGTAAGTTAATTTTGTTTGGCATCTTCTTTAATTCTGGAAGATGTTGACAAGAAGCACATTTTACAATGTTCTTTTCAAAGATTTCTGCAGTATTTGCATTCGGTGTTTTATTCATGTTACGTGATTGTTTAGTTATTAATTTATTTTATTCTCTGTGAACAAAAAGCAAATAAGCTAGACTATTTTTGCCAAACCAATAAATTAAAATTTAAAAGTTAGTTGATAGTGTGCTTCAATGCTTCTTTAAATGTTCAATTGTGCTGGCTAATCCTCCTGGAGGATCCCTACAATGGTTGTTTGTATTTTTCATGATGTTGAACTACTCTCCCTATTTATTTATCTCGGGAGGTTTTGATTTTTTAGTTATTATTTTTTATGAATTCCCCTTTTCTTTTTCTATTCCCTTTTTTTCAACTGGAAGAGGATCCAAGATAAGAAAAGCTATAACGTATGTAGCAAATCCTACAAGAGAAAGTGTTCCATAAACATCAAAAATACTTCCAATATGGAAAAATAAAAAGGAAATTAGGGAGATCACGAGAACGCTTGCAAATATGAACCAGAATAATGTTTTGCGTTTTGATTTATTGTCTTCAGTTTTTTTATAGACAATTGCATGCCTAAATGAGATTAGTAAGGTTGTTGCAATTACTAACACCCCTACAATAAGAATTGTTTTAATCATGGTTAAGATCCTCCTTTTTAAATTAAGCTTAATTTATTTAATTCTCATTTCCCTTCTCCGGGCTTTATTTTCTAAATGATTTATTAATGGTATGAATATGATTAAATGCAAAATACAAGCCAACAGAGGAAATCCAATTAAGCAAATCCCAAAGACTATTGTAGAGGAAGAGCTCGGACCGCCCCATTGAAAAAATATGGCTATTAAAGAAATTATGTAAAAAGGTACCAAAAATACCCAAGATATCATATGATAATTTAGGATGCTCTTTATAAAACCAATCGCTCCAAAGATAAAAGATACTAAAACAATAAATCCTGCAACAATCGGATAGATATATTCTTTTTTTGTTTTTCCAGTTAAAACATCTTTTCTTTCACAGGTGTAGAGATGCCCTCTTTTAGACATAAATATATAGGTATCTCTCTCCTCTTTGGTAAATATTGATTTATCTTTACGAAAAAAACCAGAATAAATCTTTGTTTTAAAAAGCGTGTCCTTTAATAGGTATGCTTCTAAAATAAATTTTTTAGTTACTCCATTCAGCTCCGGAGCAATAATTCTTCCTCCAGTAGACCAACATAAACTAATTGAATCCATAATTTCACCTTGATACTTAACATAGGAAATAATTCTCCCTACATTGGGATAATGGTTTATTGAAAAACCTTTTGGGGCCTTTCCATAGTTTGAAATTTCTGTTTGAGCATTTACACTCTCTGAAAAAGTCCATAATAATAGTGCCATGAAAACACCCCTTAGAACAATCGTCCAAATTGATGTTGAATTTCTTGAATTTTTCATGATTTTTTGTCCTCCTTAAAATTTATTTTTATTTAATTTATTCTTTTCTATATGTTGATCCGATTCAAAGATCGTGATATTTCTTTCAATTAAAAAAACAGGCGAGCTAAAAGTCCAACTTCACTATATGGAAACTTGGTCTAAAAAATGAATATTCAATTCCCAAATACTTTTAACTCAACCTGTTTAACTTGACATTTTGAACAATGAAAAAAAAGACAGGGTTTGGACCTAATTCTCTCCCTGAGCTTGATACCATAAAGAATATGTTGCGTATCCTAGACCTTAAGTTATTTTTCTTCTCTTCTTGGACGTGAGAAAGGGCATAATTCACATGGATTTGCAAAATGCTTCTTAATTATTTCGTGACCTTTTGGATTCTTTGCCAAATCACACTCCAAACATCCAGTTACATCATTAGTTTTGGACTTATCAATCTCGTGTTCCATATTTAATAAATTAATGTTATATTTATTTTTACAATTTGTTGATTAACAGACAGAGAATAAAAAACAAGAAGTAGAAAAACATCCACCAAATTTATTGGCGCAGAAGTTTGGGATTTTTTGCTATGATGTTTGAACTACTTCCTGTATGTTTTATCAGAAAAGAATCACTAAAGGATCCCCAGTTAGATTGTTTTCAGATCTAATTCCCACTGAAGAGATTACGAGTTTTCCACAGTTATGGATCCTTCCTTTTCTAGAAATTAAAGTAGCAGAAAGAAAAACTGCTTCTATAAATTTTTTGTCTTCAAAAGTAAGAATTAAATCTTCAAATGAACAAATGCTCAAGTGAAAGAATCTAAAAGAACTTGACTCTTGATCCAGAGGATTTAATCTTATTCCCACCCCAGTCAATATTCTTGGACCTTTCTCGAACATGATCTTTGGAAAAAACATTGAACCTGTAAGAGAAATTCCTGACATTTTATTATTATGGAAATATATGTTTGCTCCAAAACATGTTGAAGCTTGCATTCCAAAGGGGAGTTTGTTTTCAGTTGGAGAAGAAACCTCAAAAAGGATTTTGTTTATTCCAACTCTTCGGACGCGTATGAAATTGTTTTTGCTCATAAGTTAAAAAATATTTATATTAAATTAAAAAAATCCTAAGTTTAAAAAAGGGCAAGAGCTGATTCAGAAGATGAAAAACATCAGTAAGCACTATTCTCAAAAACTAAATAGCTCTGCCCTATATGATTTAATTTGTTAAAAATGTGGGAAGAAATAAACATTTATTGATTTATCAACATGATTATATCCCACACCGCATAGTCCCCGAATCAATTTAGACTCAAAAGTCTTTAAGATCCCAGTTTCACACCGAACTAGTTTATTGATTTTCATATCCACGCCATTATCAGAATATAACTCCCAACCATGAGGCAAATGAATTATTATGATGTTGGCTAAAACATCTTGTTTGAGTACGAGGGTATTATAAACATCTTTTGTATCAAGGGTTAATGCTAATCCTCCTTGTTTTGTGGGTTGATTGTACCACCCAGAAATTTTCAGAAATTTAATTCCAACCATCGCAGAATATTCTAAGCCCCCATTTCTATATGCAAGACCCAACCCAGCATCATAAATTTGCCCAGAGTATTTTAGTTTAATGTTTGGTGCTGCTCCAACAATTTGGCATTCACTCCAGGTTTCAAATTGAGAGTTGGCAGTAGGTGGAAGTGGTCGTTGTTCTGTTGGTAAAGTTGACCTATATCCTGCCTCGATTGAAAAATCCTTCAATGGATAAAACACAATCCATGCTTGAGCCATGCCCGAAACATTTCCGACAGATTCTACTTGAGCAATTCCCCAGGTTTTAAATGCAAACCATTTTGTAGGCTTCCATGTCATCATACTGCCGACCCTGAAAGAAACTCCTGTATTGACATGAAGGGCCATCTGTAGAAAAATTCACATTAGATAATATTCCTGCATACACCATATCTATAACCATTGTCCTCGTTATCGGAATTGAGTCATAAGGACTCTTCTCGGAAGTTTGTGCATTAGCATCAAGGTTGATTGTTATCGCCGAAAGGAAACTTACAATCCAAAGGATTGTTTTAATTGTTGTTTTCATAATTGAAAAGTTTTTTGTTTGTAATGATTAATTGACTTACTAATTTGAATTTGCTCCCCTGCTAGGATTCGAACCTAGAACCTTCACATTGAAGAGTGATGCTCTAACAAGTTGAACTACAAGGGAGTTAAGTTTATTGGGGAAGATGTGCTTGAAAAAAATTAGCCATGTCTAGAAGAATCATTATAACAACAAAAATTCCACACCCCACAGAAATTCTAAAAGGAATTCGCTTTGTTTTTGATTTTGTGCTGAAGATTTCACATGCAATCCAGCTTACAAAAATTACAAAGAAAATAAAGATACAAATAATTGTGTCTGACTTAATTAAAGTTTCCATAATTGACAAAATTTTGATGAATGTTTATGTTTATTGACTTATTTCAGTTTAAAATTATATATTCAAAACATATTTCGCGTGCGTGAGTCCGTGTGAGTTCGCGCGAATAGGTATTTCGACGATAAAAAATCCTGTTAAAAGGTATTTCATATTTATTTCTAATTAGAATTCAGGTATTTCAGTGCCTAATTTATGCATGTTTCAGCAGGTTTTGGGTATTTCACTGGTCTTTAATTGTCCTGTTTCGGTCAATTAAGGTATTTCAATACAAAGGCATAAATCTATTTTTTATATTTGGAACAAGTTAAATATTTTTTAAGATATTTTGTTTGTTCTTTATATGTTTTGACGATTTATGTTTGCTTTTTGAAATGATGTTTTTGTTTTTATTTAGTTTTGTAGTGAATATGAAATTGAAGGTCTAATTAATTTTTTCCAACCTTTTGCGTATTTTTTCTCTTCTATATTAATTAATCCTTTTTCTAAAAGTTTATTTTTAATAATATTTCCTTTTCTAGTAGACATTCCTACTTTCTTATAAATTTCTATTGTTGAATATTCATGATTTAAATTTATATCTAGGAAAGATATAAATCTCTTTTCATCAGCTGTTAAATCTTCTTTTACATTTGTATCTTGAATATTTAAAAAACTCTTTAATTTTGTTTCTGCTGTTGCACCTTTGTCTAATCTTTGTTTAAGAGCTTTATTTATAACAATTAAAACATCTTGTAAAGTGTATAATGAATCTGCTAAACCTGTTTCAAGTAAATTTTCTATTTTTTTAAATTCTAGGCCTTGATTTAATTTATTTAAAGTAAATTCATAAAGAACCTCTTGTGTTTTAGTTAAGGATTGTTCTTTTATAGCAGATGTTTCTGTTATTTTAATTTCTTGTTCTGTTAACTGCCCTGTTGATTGTTCAACTGTCTCGATTACTTGTTTTTTTTGAGTAATAGGTATTTCAATTGAGATTTGTTTTTCTTCTCCTACTAAAGCTTGTTCAAATTCATGATCATTTTTCTTAATATCAAGTTCTTTGATTAAACAATCCATTCTTAAAGATACTTTTTCATCACTAAACATCTTAGTTCTTAAATCTACAAAAGGAACTTGAATAAGAAAAGGTGAATTGTGTCTTTCAGATAATTTCACTATTGCAGAACCTACTGGAAGTCTTGAAAAATATTCTTTTTTATCTCCTAATTGCATTAAATTACTAATATCTCTTATATCTTCAGGTAATTGCTGTTGAAAAGCTATATGACAAGCACTATTTCCTTTTACAGTATCACTTAATTTTGAAATATGTTGATCTAAGCAAATTAAACTTATTCCATATTCTCTCATTTCCCTATAAACCATATCTGTCACAGATTCTGAAAGGAAATTTGTTTTATTTTTCAAGAAAACATTATGAGCCTCATCCACTAAAATCGCATAATTAAATGAATCATCTACTTTGTTTTCTTTTGCTTTTTTTAACTTGTATATATAAGTTAACATAAATTCACAAAAGAATTTCTTCTCGATATTTCCTAATGAATTTAATTCAAATATTGCTTTTTTCTGAAATAAATCTTCAATAGGCAATGCCTTTTTGCCTTCATAATTTATAACTTTTCCAAAAGCTCCAAAAGTTAAAACACTTGCAATTCTCGATGCACTTTCATACCATTGAGTTTCTCTTCCCTTTGATTCTTTTGATTTTATTTCTAACATTTTCTTAACATGTTGCCAATTAGGATAATGTTTTCCACCTGCATAAACTCCCCATTTTTCAAACATCTCGTCTAATGTTTCTAAAAGAACTTTATGAACTCCAAAAGAAACACAAAAACTTTCTGTTAAAATATCACATAAAACATTTATCCATTCTTTTGGTTCAACACCTTTTGGGGGTTGATTTATATTCATTTTAAATGAATTGCTTACAGCATCGTTTCCTACTGTAAATACTAACATTTCCGAATTTGCATTTGCTAAAGGTCTAAAAGATTTTTTCCAATCAAAAACTAAAAAAGGTTTATCTTTTTCAATTAAGTTTTTAAGAATATTAAATGCAAAAGTAGTTTTACCACTTCCACTCATTCCACTAATACAAACATGTCTTGGCCAGTCTCTTTCATTTAAACCAAAAGAAAATAAATTCTTGTTGTTATAGCTTACTTGAGCAAGAGGATATTCTCCTTGAACATCTTTTTGTTTTGGGGGGGTTAAAAGAATTCCTTGATCTAGCAATTTACTTAGGTTTTTTTCATATAATACTTTTAAAAATTGTAAAATTTCGTTTTTTTCATCAAGTGAATCTGCAATAGAATATCTTAGATATAGTTTATCTATTTTATCTCCGAACAAAGGTTTTAATTTTCTACTTAATTCTTCGACTGTTATTGATCCTTGTAACATTTTATTCTGTCTCCCTTAATAATTTATTTAGAGATTCAATTCTTCCTTGTCTTTCTTTAAGTTCTTTTTCATATATTCTTAGTTCTTTCTTTAAAACAGCTATATCTTTCCAACAATCTATTTTTTCATTTAATTGTAATTCAGATATTGCTATTTTCTTTGATCTTAAACTTGTTTTTTCCATTAAAGCATCTCTATCTGTAAGCTCTGGATTATCATTATCTAAAAGAAAATTATTAATTTCTGTTTTAAGAATTTCTCCTTCCCCTAAGATTTCTAAACTAAGGTCTTGTCTCTCTTGAATTAAGATTTGAATGTCTGAAATAGCTTCTTTTAACACACTTATTTTTTCTTTTCCAAGATCTTCAAAATCAGCATTTTGATCTGAAAAATTAGATATTTCAGGTATTTCCAATTGAGAATAACCTATTTCTTGAGTCAAATCTGCTTTATTTTCCATAAATTTACCACTTTAAAGTTATTTATAAATCTTTGTATTCTGTTGTTTCTATACAATGGTTACACTTTGAAGTATAAAGCTTTTTATACACTTTATTGTTTAATTTTTTATATGCAGGGGTGCTGGAGCGGTCAAACAGGACAGACTCAAAATCTGTTAGCTTATGCTTACGCAGGTTCAAATCCTGTCCCTTGCATTTGAGGGGAACCAAGTTTCCCCTTACAATAACCTCTCCTTTAAATGAAATTATTGTTTGCATAAACTTTATAAACAAACAAAAGCTACAAATTACACCTGCGAGTTGAACTCGTTCAGCGTTAGCGGGAATTAGAAATCTAATTCTCGTAAAAATATATTAAAATGGTAAAAACAAAAACTAAAATTGAAAACCAATTAATTAAAAAGAAAAATCCAGAGCTAGTAGCAACAATAATTTTAGCTAAGAAAAATAAAAAATGGTTAGAACTTGCTTCAATATTATCTGGACCTACTAGAAAACAATATTCAATTAATTTAGATGAAATTGAAAAGCAATCTAAAGCAGGAGATATTATTGTTGTTCCTGGAAAAGTTCTTTCTGTTGGAGAAGTTAAAAAGAAAATTAGAGTTGCTGCTATAAATTTCTCTGAAACTGCAAGGGAAAAGTTGTTAAAATCAAATTGTGAAGTAAGATTGTTAAAGGATGAAATTAAAGATAATAAAGATGCGAAAGCAGTTAAAATAATTAAAAAATGAAAATAATAGATGGAAAACACATGGTAATGGGAAGATTAGCTAGTTTAGTTGCTAAATTATTGTTAAAAGGTGAAGAAATAAATGTAATTAATTGTAATTCTGTTATTATAACAGGAAATAAAAAAAATATTGAAGAAGAGTTTTTTGAAAAAAGATCTAGATTTGGTTCAAGTCAAAAAGGTCCAAAACACCATAGATCAAGTGAAAAAATAGTAAAAAGAGCCATACGAGGCATGCTCCCAGACCACAGAGTTGGAAGAGGAAGAATTGCTTGGAAAAGATTAAAATGTTATAATGAAATACCTGAAGAATTTAAAGGAAAAGAAGTTCTGGAGGTTGAAAAACCTAAAAAAATTAAATCAATTCAAGTTGTGCACTTGAAGAAACAAAATTAAAATGAATAGGATAGTTAGTTCAGGAAAAAGAAAAAGAGCAGTTGCAAGAGTTAATATGGTTAAAGGTACTGGAAAAGTTACAATAAATAAAAAAGATTATAATGGATTACAATTATTTGATAAGTTAAAAATATTAGAGCCTTTAAAAATTGCAGAAAATGTTTTAGGTAAACTGGAATTTGACGCAAAAATAACTACTAGTGGAGGTGGTGAAAAAGGGCAAATTGATGCTGCAAGACTTGCTTTAGCAAGGGGAATTTTAAATTTCACAAAATCTGAAGAACTTGAAAAAGCTTTTTTAGAATATGATAGAAATCTTTTAGTTGCAGATGTTAGAAGAAAAGAAGCTTATAAGCCTGGAGATTCAAAGGCTAGAGCTAAGAGACAAAGTTCTAAACGTTAATTAGAAATCTATTATAATAATCTTTAAAAATAGGTTTTATCTTTATTAACTATGAAAAGATTGGTGAATTTTTTAATTGGGGGATTGTTGCTTTTAGGGGCAAGTTGTGAAAAAGAAAAAGCTCCAGTGAATATTCAATTTACTAATTATGGTGCAGATACAATCTCCTTATATACCATGTGTGGATCTGGATTTAATTTAAACCCAAAAGAGTCTTATCTTCGTAAAGATGGTCCAGAACAAACAAGGCTTCTTGGGTGTGATTATACTGCATATAAAATCAAAAATGATTCTTGCTTTTTTTTAAAAAAAGGAATGGTTGAATTACAAAATAATTTTTACTAATTTCTCTTTAAAATTTTATCTAACTTATCTTGAACATGATTAAAATCTGTTGAGGAAATAATTGCATCATGCTGGCCTTCGTGTGTTTGATTATCAAATTTTATTTTTCCAATATATGTAAAATTTCTTAGAATTTTCTTAATTCCATTAACAGAAAAACCATATTTCCTAGCCAGATGATTTAAACTAACATTTTCATGTAAAAACTCTTGAAATAAATCTTGAATTTTTCTTGAATTTTCTTCATCTTTTATTAATTTTCCTTGTTCTATTTTATATCCAAAAGCAGGTTTAGACATTATTTTTCCAGAACTTGCTTTGCTTGCCATTCCCATCTTCTGATTTTTACCTCTTTGTTGACTTAATCTTTCAATTTCTTTTCTTAATTCTAAATTTTCTTGTTTAAGTTTTTCTAATTCTTCCATTTTAAAATTAATGTCTTTATTTTTTTAAAATATGCTTTAATTAAAATAATGGCCCCTAAGATAGGTATTATGGTTCCAAACAATAAAACCATGCCTGCATCAGACCAAACCCAAAGTGCCAAAACCCACAAAATCCCGTACCAAACCATAAAAATCCATCCCGAAATTTTTTCATCTTTATATAAAAACAAATATCCTACTAGAAAAAATAAAAACATAAGAACAATCATGATTGCCCCAAGTACAGAATTATAAATTGGATGAGTTAATTCTTCTATAACTAAAATAACATAAACAATTGCAGAAATAGTTAATAAAATCTTTAAAATTATTCCAAAAATTTTGTTTGGATTTTTTTTATTTTCCATTTTACATTACATCTAATGGGGATTTTACTTTTTTAATTTGTTGATTTGAAATATGGGTGTATAATTCTGTCGTTGAGATTGAAGAGTGCCCAAGCAGGGTCTGTATAATTCTTAAATCTGCTCCATTTTCTAATAGGTGTGTTGCAAAACTATGCCTTAATGTATGAACATGAACATCTTTGTTTATTCCTGCTTTTTTTGCTGCTTTTGAAACTATTTTTTGTAAATTTCTAGAAGTCATTTTTCCGTTTCTTCCTGAAAAAACATATTCTTGATTTAATTCTCTTTGAGTTTCTACTTGCTTTTCAAGTTTTTTTGAAAGAGATTCTGGAATATTAAACACCCTATCTTTTTTTCCTTTTGCTTGCCTAATTTGCCCAACTTTCTCTAAAAAATCAAAATCATTTAATTTCAAAGACACTATCTCTGAAACACGCATTCCACAAGCATATATTAAAGAAACCATTAACTTAGATTTTTTTGTTTCTAAATTTTCTATTAATGCTCTTATTTCTGATTTAGATAATACAACAGGCAATGCTTTTTCTCTTTTAGGTCTTTTTATAGAAGAGGTTATGTCTTTTTTTAAAATTGAAGAATATGCATATTTTATTGCTGCTAAAAAAACAATTATTGAAGTTGCTGCCCTATCACTTAGGTTTTCTGCAACATATGTTTTCACATCATCTTCTGTTATTTGTTCTGGCTGTTTTTTAATAAATTCTAGAAATTTTTTATTTAAATCCATATATCTTTGTAAAGTATAATCTGAATTTTTAGATATTTTTAATTCAACTTCTATTTTTTTAAGAAATTCTTGTGTGTTCATTTTAAGGGCCTTGGAACAGGCTGTTCAAACAACTTTCTCCATTGTTTTTCTTTAAACAGCTGTTTGTTATTTTTGAATAATATTGTTTTTATACCTAATTTCTTTGCAGGCCTTATGTTCCATTCTTGATTGTCAATAAACAAACATTCTGAAGGTGTTAATCTTAATTTTTCTAGAATAATGCTATAGATTTTCTGGTTTGGTTTTCTAACTCCAACATCACATGAAACAACAACTGGAGAAAAATGTTTTGTTAATTTTCTCGGCATTAAAGCTAATTTTGAAAAATGCCATTGGTCTGATAAAATTGCAATTCTATATCCTTGTTTTTTTAATTCAATTGCTTGAGATAATAATTCTTTGTTTAATGAAACATTTTTTCTATATGCTCCAATCAACCATTTTTTTAATTTGGTTTTGCCCACATTCAAGTTTTTAGATATTACATTTAAAACTTGCTTTTCTGTTAGTTTCCCTTCTATTGATTTTGCATAAGCAGTATCTATTGCATCAAACCATTGATCAAGAACTATCTTTAATTTGTTTGCAAGATATTCGTGAATGTTCTTGTTTCTATGCCCGCAATGTGCTGGAACACCGACTAAGTGTGTGTCTTGAACTAACCTTACAAGTGTTTTTGGAAGTTGTAAAACACCTCCAACATCAAAGATAATTGCTTTTACCTTAACCTCTTTCTGATTCATTCAATTGATTATGCGAACTTCTTTATATAGTTTTGGATCGTTAATTTTATAAAATCTGAAAAACATATGAATATACAAAAGAAAAATTTCTTTTGGTAGATAGAATGGATTGGAGGTTTAAATGACAAACAAAATATATGTTGGGAATCTACCATTTAGATATGGGTTTAAAGAACTTGTAGATTTATTTGAAAAGTTTGGAAAAATCCAAGAAGCAATTGTTATTGCTGACAAATCTAGTGGAAGATCAAAAGGTTTTGGTTTTGTTACCTTTGAGGAAGAAGCATCTGCAATAGAAGCTATAAAAGAAATGGAAGGACAAGATGCTGATGGAAGACCCCTTAAAGTAAACATGGCAACACCAAAAACAGAAGAAAAACCTAGAAAATAGGGGAATTTTTTTTATTTTTTTATTTTTTATTGTAATTTTTTAATAATAGCTATTAAATGCAATAATGCTTATATAATCAAATAATTTTATGGAATTATGGAAAGAGATAGAGCTATTGAAATGCTGATTGGGTTGGTTTTTATTGTTCTTGTATTTATAATGATTTTAATTGGATTAAATTTTGGAAACTCAAAATCAACAAGTTCTGTTATATCAAATTCATATAATACTGTAAATTCGCATAATATTGTTCAAACACCTCAAAACCAGAATGTGGCAACTAAAGAAACAATAACTGTTATTCAAAAACCTACTCAAAAAACATATTATTATATTAAAGATAGAGACAGAAGGTATTATTCAGAATATGAACCTATTAAAAAACATATTTGGGATTGGGGCACAGACTATTCAGATAGAAATTATGATTCATATGGCAGACATATAAAAGAAGATAAATCTGGCTATTATGCTGATACCTACAGGGTTTATGTTTACAATGAAGGAAAAGGTGATTATTTTACAGTAAGATTTTATTTTGAAGATTATTGGGGAAATGAAAAAACATATGACATGAGAAAATATGTTGGGTTTAAAGATGAAGGTTTATTTTATTTTAGAGATGTTTGCAAAGAAAGAGATCAATATCATAACTGGAGATACAAAGTTTTAGATTAATTTAAAGAAAAATCTAATTTTGGATCTTCTGGCAAAACATATCCCTTTTCCAAAAGAATATTTCTCATTTCTTTTCTAAATTCAAGATTATGGATCATCCTGTGGTGGTTTGGGCATAGTCCAATTAGATTTTTCTCATAATTATTGTTCTTATTTTCATCTAAATGATGTAAATCCACAACCTTATCAAAACCGCAAATAACACACTTTTTTGTTAATTTTCTATATTCTTCCAAATCTAGATTATGGTATTTTTTATAGTTCCATGCTTTATTTGATTCGAGCTTGAAAACACTCTGATAGCACCCAGAGCACAACCCTTTTGCATGGTGAAATTTTTCTCGCTTACATCTTTCACAAATCCTTAATTTAGGTTTCCAAAGCAAACGTTTATAGCAAGTTGTGCATAATTGTTTTGAATGAGCAATTACCTCTTTTCCGCAATTTTTACAAATTATGGCTGGCATTTAAAAATAAGAACATTCGTATATTTAAATAAATACGAAAACTACAAAATAGTTACCGTTCGGGTTAAAAAATACGAACTACTCCTAATGTATATTGTGCGAAGTTTTCACACATAAAATTGCTTTTTTTAGAAATTAAGGATTTTAAGCTGTTTTTTTAAGGTTTTTGAGGCAATGGCTTAAAAGTTATTGGTTTTCTTGTAATCTGATTAAATATTTTTTGCGTTCTTCCAACTGTTCCTTCCTCTAAAGGATGATCTGAAACTGGTTGTTGAGATTCTTGTGCACTTAGGTTAGCTTTGTTAACAAGACCTTTTTCTAAACTATTTATTAGTTTTCTTGCTTCTTTTGGAGAAGTCTTTGATAAGATTTCCCTTGCAACAACACTCTGATCTCTTAAAACATTTCCAAAAGAGTCGACCTTTGGCCAAACACGGTGATACATATTTCCTTTTCCATCAATAATATAAATTGGAAATTTAAAAGGATTTGAATACCTTACATCTGTAATTGCTCCTTCTTTAACATCTAGTGTTTCTGTATCAAAATAATTTGCAATTTCCCCTTTCTCTAAGGTGTGCTCAAGGGGATCGTATACAACAAGTTTTCCATTAAAAGATACTAAAGGATATTCCCTTACTAGCACCATATCCATTTCAAAGACACTTTTCATATTTGATTCTTTTTCCATTTTAAAAATTATTTGTAATTATATTTAAACACTTATATTCTTGGCTATAATGTTTATTGTGCACTTAGGTTAGCTTAGTTATGTTTTCTTTTCAAGGGCGTGGTTCTTTAGATTATATTTTTAAAAATTATCTTAAATTTAATCATACTCTGCTGTTTAAACAGGGTGTTTAAAGGGTTTATCGTCGGAGATTGTTTTTGGTTTTTGCTGTTTTTGGACAGGCTGTTTGTTTGCTGTTTGGGTGTTTGTTTTTTAAACAGTGTGTTTAGGGGTGTTTAAACAGGCTGTTTATGGGTGTTTTTTGCTGTTTGTTCTTTGGACAGGCTGTTTGTTTTGTATTTTTGTTGTTATTTTTTGTTGTGTTTTTGGTGGTTTTTTATCTCTTTTTTTGGGTTTTTAGCGTCGAAAAAGAAAAAGTATTTAAAGTATATATTACAAAATATATTATGGTTTGGTTATTTTCTAGAAAAAAAGAGATTGAACAGATAAAAGAAGATACAAAAAAAGGCTTTGAAAGTGTAAAAAAAGATATTGCTTCTGTTAGTGGTTGGATCAAACACCTTGATTCTGAAAAAAATATTCAAAAAAAGGACATGGATGATGTTAAAGACGTTTTATCGTCGATTCAAAATGAAATTGAAAGCCTTAAAAATGTACTAGCTATGATGAATGAATTAAAAACAAACAGGGTGTTTAAAACACCCAGACAGCTGTCTAACAAACAAACAGCTGTTTACGCTGTTCAAACAGCTGTTCAAACAGCTGTTCAAACACCAAAATTAGACCAATTTTCAGTAACTGAAAGGGCTATAGTGTGGGTACTTTTAAATAGTGACATGAAACTTAGTTACGATGATCTAGCTGCAATGCTTGGAAAAGAGAGATCAACTATTAGAGGCCAAATAAACACTATAAAATCAAAAAGTGAGGGCCTAATAGAAGAGATAATAGAGGAAAATGGTAAAAAGAGGGTATTTATACCTGAAAATATGAAGGAAAAGATGGTAAAAAAAGCAAAAGTGAGAGTTAAATCAATTAAAAATTCAAAAAAATCTCAAAATATCAGTGAATATTAGAGCCAAGAAACATAAAGTGAGGATAATTAGATTAAAAGAAAACTAATTAAAAAAAGAGTATGAAAGTGTAAGGATAGGGAAAATAAAGAGAAATCAAACAAATAAAAGAGAGATTTAGTTATTCGGTGAGCAAATTAACTATTAAAATGACTAAAGTTTAAAGTTTTATCGTCGATAGTTAGAGCTCTCTAAGTTTAAGAATTGTGCTTAAACTAGTTATTTTCCTTAAATTTTTGTTAATTGTGAGTTCAATTTCTTTATTATTTGTTCTTGTCTTCTCTATAGGTATCTGCTTTTTCAATAATCTTCCAACATAATCTCGGATAGAGCTTTCTGTTAATTTGAGCTTATTTGCCAGCATTTTATAGTTAGAATAACCCTTTTCCTCGTCAAATTGATATATTACTGAAAAAACCAGCATTTCTTGATCTGTTAGTTTTTTGAACTTTAATCTAATTTGTTTTTTTATATTATCTAAAGAATCTATTATATCTGCTGCAGAATCTATGGTATTTTTTTCTGTGTATTTTTTAGTGTATTTTTCATCAATTTCGGTTCTAACAGGAGTTATTTCTTGGTTTTTGTCTGTCTGTCTGTCTGTCTGTCTGTCTGTCGAAACCCCTTCATTTCCTATGGAAATACCCATATTTTGGCCTTTTAACGCCTCAAAGAGGTATTGGTGTGTCGAAGACCCCTTTATTTCCGCTGGAAACTTCTTGTCTTGTGTCGAAGAGATGTTTTTTAAAGATCCTTCTAAAAAAGTCAATTTTTCTTTAAAAGTTCCTAAAATAGAAACAATATCTTTGAAACCCTGTTTAATTTCTGTAAACTCTTCTTTCATGAGATTTAAATCTGAATCAAGATAAGAAATATCTATTTTTATTTCTTCAAAGGACCTCTTTATTTCATCCATAAATAAGAATCATTATTTAATCTTAAAAAGGTTTAGGGTTCTTGAATATAGCTTTTCTGTTGGTCTTGTTTATAATAGTTATATACTTTGTTTGAAAGCTTCCATCTTGTTCTCCTCAAATAATCTTTTCCTTGTGAATTCTTCTTTACCTCAACTAAAAGCCCTTTGGTTTTCAAATCCCCTAGCAAACCTTTGATAAATTCTTCATCTCTTGCTAACTCAAGAGCAATTTGAGAAGTAAATAATAGTTTGGGTGTTTGAGAAAAAACATATGCTAGAATCTGCTCTGAAATCTTATTTTTCTTTTCTTGAGAAATTTTCATAAATAAAAGAAATAAATTTAATTTATATAGTTTAAGGAAAACTTAAAGAAAAACAACAAAATTATTTGCTGGGTTTTTCTTGTTTTTGTATCTTTAAAGAAGGCATTTGAAAATGTGCTGGCAAACCCATCTCATCTTCTAATTGAAGAGCTTTAATATTAGCTTTTCTCAAAATAACATTAAAAACAAATACTTTGAATTCTTCTTGCATATTCTTTTCTTTCCAATTCTTTAAAATCTCTTTTGCTTCTTTTGGATCAATTAAAAGCATTAGACTTCCTTCAAAAGAAAGTTCTGCTATTTTAGGTTCATAAGTTATTAAATATGAGAATGTTACTTCTAATGGAACCTCTTTGGTCTTAAATAAATCAGATGGAACTTCTTTTATTTCAGGTATATTTACAGATGTTTTTACCTCTGGTTGTTTATCCATTGGTCCTTTTTTCTCTACAGAGATTTTTGAAAAATTAAACCCAATCACTTTCATTGTATATTTTTTAAACTAACTCCTTTTTTAAACATTTTGGTGTTTTAGTGTTGTCCGGAGTTTAAAATCTAAAACCGAAAATTAGTTATTCTCTAAAATATTAAAGTAAGGATGAGACAAATAACGCTTGCTCATCCTCAAAATAAACTAAATGAACAACTAGTTAAAATT
>Ga0268277_1000489_pt1 | contig 31252 bp, 31 predicted proteins | sample saktaG_5_FD_190132 | JGI IMG/M metagenome (GOLD analysis project Ga0268277, IMG submission 190132) | Saline water microbial communities from Sakinaw Lake, British Columbia, Canada - sak_2010_1_5_50m | ecosystem: Environmental > Aquatic > Non-marine Saline and Alkaline > Saline ... | reverse complement strand
AAAAGTCGGCTCAATCACATGGGGAATAAATTTTTCATTGGTCGCCGGATCAGTATAGCTCATATCTTGACCTGAGGCGGTTTGATGATTTTTTAAATCGAAATCCGTGCGATAAGCCAGGCCATACAATTCTTTAGTACCAAACGGAAAATCATAGTCAATATCAATGGTCCGCTTGGAATAATGAGCTCGTTCATCTTCGGCTATTTCCCTAGAATGAAGATGTTTCTTGTCTAATCCCAAAAAACCCATCCAATTTTTCATTTGTTCCAACCAATAATCAAATTGCTTCTTCCAGTCTTTTTCTCTAATAAAATATTCTATCTCCATTTGTTCAAATTCGCGCGTCCGGAAAATATAGTTACCGGGCGTGATTTCATTGCGGAAGGCTTTGCCGATTTGAGCAATGCCAAACGGAACTCGCTTACGGCTAGAATTCAAAATTAATTTAAAATCAACGAACATGGCCTGAGCGGTTTCGGGACGGAAATAAACCTCGCTCGCTGAATCTTCTGTCGGACCAAGGTGGGTTCTTAGCATCAAATTAAATTGTTGCGTCTTTGTGAAATTATCTTTTGTTCCACAAGACGGACACACCATATGAAGATTAGCATCTCCAGCCTTAATGTTTACATCGCCGCCGTTTCTATTATGTCCACCGTCACCAGCTCTTATTGATATATCGCCCATTCCAGCAATAATAGACACATCTCCACCCTTGGCCATCACTGATTTTATTTGATCTTCGCGATATCTCGTATGACATTTTTTACACTCGACTAAAGGATCTGCAAATCCCGATCCAAGGTGTCCGCTCGCCTCCCAAACTTTTGGATTCATAATCAGGGCTGCGTCAATGCCAACCATATCATCGCGTTGTTTAACAAATATCTTCCACCAGGCCTGTTTAATATTATTTTTTAATTCCGTACCATAGGGACCATAGTCCCAAGAATTGGCCAGACCCCCATAAATCTCGCTTCCGGGATAAACAAAGCCCCGGCGCTTGCATAAAGACACGATTTTATCCATTGTTTCTTGGTTTTGACTCATAATTTACTTATTACTTAATAGTGAATATTATAACAGAAAATAATAAAAAGTGAATGGGCGCCAATCTACCATGGCTTATTAATTGATACTACTTCATTGTCTTTGACTAGATTCAAGATAGGCTTGCTCATCAAGACCACAAACTCTTGAATGAGGCGCAGAACATACTTTTGACAATTAAAATTACTTTGATATCTCTTTTGTACCAAGCAACCACCACCACACAAGGTGTTTAGGGGGCAGGCACGACATTTTGATTTTACTAAAATGTTTTTATTGCGCCAATTTGGCGCCCTCAAAAATTTACCGGCTCGACCAAGCTTATAAAAACGATTATTAATGGTTCTGGGGCAATGATAAACCGCCCCATCAGTAGAAAAAACATAATGAAAACCGCGTTGCGGATCACAAAAATTAAACCTCGGGCCCCAATATGTTTTATATTCTCCCAACCAACCAAAACTGCTAACAATGTGGCTCAGATATTTAAAACTTTCAAACTTCATTTTATCTCTTAAAATAGGATATGTCTGGACTAAATCAATCAACTGTTTAACCATTTTTGCTTCCGAAACTTCATCCTTTTTGGGATCTAAATTGGCATAATCATGTGACCCCTCTACTCGCCAAGAAAAATATTTATTGCTTAGCCATTTTTTCTTCTGAAAAACCTTAACAATGTTTTTTAAATAAGCAATATTGCCGGCCCCCAAAATAGTCTGGCATTTGACGGAAAATTTATTTTTTAACAATAACTCAACGGCCACCACCACATCGTCAAACGAACCGCGGCTGTTTTGATATGGCCGACGAGAATTATGAATCTTTTTTGGCCCATCAATAGTGATACGAAAATCGGCAATCACTTTTTGATATTTCTTCAATACCTTAACGTGATGATTAACCAGAGAGCCATTGGAAACAATAATGCATTTCCAATGATTTCTAAGTGCCTCTTTAAAAATTCCCTCTAAAATAGCTGAATTGGGCAAACACAGAGGTTCACCGCCAAAAATCACTAAAAATATCCTCTGATTCTTAATGTGCCTTCTTTTTTGCAAATGTTTAATAGTAGTAATAATTTGCTGTAAATTGGCGGTCGTTAATCGTCCACCGCCAATTTTTTCGCGTTCATAGCAAATAGGACACTTAAAATTACAAGCCAGTGTAGTCAAAACGTAGAACCAATAAGGGGTGCTCTGGCTATGTCGATCGGCTAACTTTTTTAATTTTTTTAAAATATCTATTCGCCCATGAGGGACATCAAAATATCCTCGTTGATTTAACTTTGCTAGATTGGTGGTAGATAATTTTTTAATCGACCCAGCCGGCACAATGTCTATCGCCCCGCTTAAACAATTAATCCAAAGCTGATAATTTTTGCCGACAGGAAAATGTAAAGCCGAGGTCGATAATTTCATATCTTAATTTTAGCAAATAGAAATGAAAAATAAATAAGGCCTAGGAGGCCTAGATGACTTCGTGTCCTTTTAAAAGTAACCGCCTAAATATCTTTAACCTGTTTAATAACGATAATGCCCATAGCTTGGGCCAACACGGTCAAAGAACGATCGCGAGTTACTAGGTAACTTTTATCGGTTTCTTTTTCTCTTAACGATAAGCAGGCGGCGATAATCCGCAAATCGGTCGTACCGATTAAGTCTCGCAAGGCCACGGTATGCGGATCAACGATCGGCGCCAAATTAATCTTTTCTCTTTTTTGATTCCATTCGCGTTTACGGCGGCGAAAGATGGCTTGTAGTTGCTGGGCTGTGTTAGCATCAAACTCGGCCAATGTCTTATTCTCAATTGACTGTAACAGTCCGCTTTTTGATGAACCGGCCAAATGCCATTTTTTCTGAATTAATTTTTCTAAAACTAAAATCGTAATAACAAAAAAGATATTAACCGCCCCGGGATAAGTAGGCCCTTCTTTCTCTTTTTCTAAACCCATACGCAAGACTTGTTCTAAGACGGCGCGAGGAATATAAACATTGCGCAAGTAGCGCAAACGCCGACGATCTTCACCGCTCAATAACACACAAGTATCAATAACCAGTTTTTTATGCGAGCGAAAAAGCGCCCAAAGAAAATATTTTAGTCTTCTAAACATAGGTCTATATGTTAACAGCTATTTAGAATAAGTCAACTTATCAACAAAAAACAGGCTCGATTATGAGCCTGTTTCTACTTATGTTTTAGCCCCGCCAAAACCACCTTTCGGACAAATTTTTTCGGCGGCCACTCCAATTCAACTCCGACCAATCGCATCAAGGCCGAGACATTGACTCCATGAGCCTCTGGGTCAACGGCGATTTCTATTGAACCGTCCTGAATGGCGCGATTAACTATACTATTCAACTGCGATCTCATGGCTGGCTGCCAATAACGTAAATTAGCTCGTTGAGCATAAGTTTTAAGCTTGGGATGAAGTTCGGCCATGCGCTTAACCCATTGGGCCAAATTCAGCTCTACCCAAATCACATAAATCGGTTGAGAAAAATCTAAAACGCGATCAATCAACAACTGCCGCGGTGGACAACCTAACTTTCGGCCATAATTTGGACAACCATGCGGATGACCTGGATATGGCCTAGCGCATAAATGCCCAATGGTGGCAGAGAAAACAATTTTGCGTGGATCAATCTGCTTTATCAAGCCCACCTCCTATTTTGCTCAATTATAAATCTTAGCAACAAAAAGTCAAGATGATTATAATTTTCCTTGTTTAATGGCTTGACGGATTCTGCCCATCAACTCTAAATAAAAATATAAATTGTGAAGCGTGGCTAAACGTTGACCCAGCGGCTCGCCCACCACGAATAAATGCCGCAAATAAGCGCGAGTAAAATTCTCGCCCCGTAAATTCCGGCCAGCCGAAACACGGGGCAAGCAAGTATAACAAGAACATTTCCTGTCAATCGGCCGAAAATCTTTTTTAAATTTTTCGTTGGTAATATGAATCTGCTCGTAAAATTTGCCTTTCAAATTATTATTTTTGAAGACATACAATAATCCATGCCGAGCATTGCGCGTGGGGATCACGCAGTCGAACATATCCACGCCCAGTTTCACGGCTTGAACAATTTGCTCTGGCTTACCAGCGCCCATCAAATATCGCGGCTTATTGTCAGGCAAAAATTTTTCAGTCGCCTTAATTGTCCGATAGGTCGTCTCGGCTGGCTCGCCCACCGCCAAACCACCAATGGCATAACCAGAAAAATCTAAATCAACAATTTGTTGAGCACTCTCAGCTCGTAAGTCGTCAAAGGTTGAGCCCTGGACAATGCCGAATAATAGCGGTTTATTTTTTTTATTTTTAATTAATTTCTTAAATTCTTGTTGACCGCGCTTGGCCCAGCGAGTTGTCAATTCCAGCGCCTTTTGCGCTTCTTCTTTCTCGGCCGGATAGCCAATGCACTGATCAAAGCTCATAACAATATCGCTGCCCAAAACTGCTTGAATCTCCATGGATTTTTCTGGAGTTAGCTCAATCATTCGACCGTCAATTTCGGACTGAAATTTCACGCCCTGTTCGGTAATTTTTCGGCGATGGGCTAAAGAAAAAACCTGAAATCCGCCCGAGTCAGTCAAAATCGGCTTATTCCAATTTATTAATCGGTGCAATCCGCCGGCTTTTTTAATTACTTCCAACCCGGGACGACTAAATAAATGATAAGTATTGCCCAAGATAATTTGCGCGCCGACATTTTTTAATTCATCAGGCGTCAAATGTTTAACCGCGCCGCGAGTGGCAATGGGCATAAAAATCGGCGTCTCAATCGAACCATGCGGAGTTTTTATCTTCCCCAGCCGCGCCTTGGATTTCTTGGATTGTTTTAATAATTGAAATGACATTGCGATTTTTAAGGTTTATGATATAATTGAATTATCTAATTGCCCTTATTTTACAACAAGTTTTTAATAAGTAAAGATGGTTTATTGGGCTAAGCCTTGCTCTTTTACAAAATGTTTTTAGAAGGAATGATCCTTCAAGGTATCCGAACCCGAAGGAGGTGAAGAACATGGGTACTTGGCACATCGATCCAGAGTGTGAGGCGGCCCTAACTAAGTTGAATGACGCGCTTTGCTCTTTTGAGCGGGCAACGGGGCGGGAATATACTCTAATTCTCGTCCCCAAATCACTTGACGAGCCGATTCATATCTCCCAAAGCGGCAAACCATTGCCACTGGACTCCTATATGGACCCAACAGAGATCTTGACGATGGCAATGAAAAGGAGGAAGTAAGGCCGCCCCCCGATCAGATAAGAGGGAACGTCCGCGCTACGTTCCCTCCTTCTAAAAGCATTTTGTTTGTTGATCAATAAGACAATAAAAAATCTTTCAATCACAACATCAGATATACACAAACGTTGTATATACTAATCAAAAAATCGCCTTTTCTGGCGATTTTTTGATATTAACAAATCATTGTTCTAAATTCTATTTTCCCCGCCTGCCAAAGCCGCCCCATAGAGATAAAAATTTAAAAACAAACCCGGTAGTAGCAGTTTGATGTTTCTTAAATAAGTGCGCTTTATGGCGATTAATTAAGCAACAAATAATACAAATTAGTTATCAATACGCCTCGGTAGTGAGACGGAACAAAAGCACTATCAAACTCCACTACTGGGCAAAATTATTTATCGCTTCCTGTTTAGAATTAACTCCAAGGAGGCATCAGCCTCAGCCATCAGCCAACCGGCTGAGGCTGATGGCGGAGGCGGGCAGGTAGATTCTATTTTCTATTGTAAGCGCCACTTAAAAGAACGATTGATAATTACTTTTTTTCGGCTAATAAAGCAAGCCATTTAACGTTTTTCCTTTCTGCGGCATCATTGACCGTTTTAATGAACCTAATCCTGAAACCAGCCGAAGATGCATGTTTGGACAAATCTTTTTTAAGAAGCAACAGGAATGGTCGCTTCAGTTGCGAAAACCTGTCTTTCCGATAAACCAAGCCCCGACCCTGCTTAGTCTGTATATACAACTTACCGCCGGGCCTTAGAACCCTGTAAAAATCTTTAAAGATAGCCGGTAAATCTTTTTTATTAAAATGATGCAAAACTGCGTTAGCCCAAATGGCATCAAAATAATTTGCAGGAAATTTTAAATTCAACAAATCCATTCTAACAAATTTAGCCTTCGGAGTCAGTCTCTTTGCCTCTTTTAAAAACACATCAACCAAATCGATCCCTACGGCCTTAAACCCCTTCTTCGTTAATGCCCCACAATCTCTACCGCCCGCACAACCAACATCCAAAACTCGTCCACCCTTGCGAATTATTTTTAAAAAATATAAAAATTCAGGCGTTACAATGTTTTTAATATCTTGTAAATATCCAATTCCCATTTTCTGATACATCTCCACTATGTTTCGATCATTATTGTTCAATTTCATATACTTTTACCCTAAATGCCACTTAAAGAACCGATTGATAATTACTTTGGCGCGGCGGAAGTCGGGCTTATTAATAGGACCGCGTTCTAATTGGTCAAAACGGCGGAACAATAATTTTTTTAAAGCATCAATCACTGCTTCATTAATTATAATTGATGAATAGTGTTTTTTTTCTGCGCAATTCGCGCAAACTAACCCGCCGTGAGCCACGTCAAACCAGGTCTTTCCGCCCGCCTTGGGTGAACGACGACAAAACACGCATTTTTTAATTTCCGGCTGATAACCAAGCAGAGATAAAAATTTTATTAAAAAGGCGTAAAGTAAAACTTCTTTATCTCGACCGCTCTTAATATTCATCTTCTCCAAGAATTTCACCAATAAATCAAAAACTTGTTGATGAGGCTTTTCTAATTTAATAATCTCGTCTACTCCTTTTAATAACCGCCCTACTCGCCAGATGTCGCGATAATTACTCAAAATATTTTTAAAGTATTTTTTAATCTCACCGCCGAGGAGATGATAATAATTTTTGCCCGGTTCAACCTTCAACGACGATATAGCATAAAGCCCGCTCGTCAGCGGGGCTAATTTACTGTTCAATTTCTGGGCGCTGCGAACCAAAATATCAATCTTCCCCAACTCCCGAGTATAGCAAGTAATCATCCGATCATAATCCTTGTACGGCCTTGATCTTAGGACAATAGCTTGAACCAACATGATATTTAAATGAATAGCTTAATCTTAGCCTCATCAATTTCGGCCTCTTTGGTAAATTTTATTTCCTTTGGCTGACCAGCGACTAAATCATTACTTAAGGTATCGGTTTTAATTTTATCAGCAAGCTTTTCTAGGATACTTTTCAATTCAACGCTATCGGTTTGATAATATAAATCAATTCTATCTTTAATCGTCAATTTGGCCTCTTTTCTAAAACTATTAATCTGCCGCACTAATTCGCGCGCCTGTCCTTCGGCTTTTAATTCTGGTGAAATAATGGTATATAAATTAACTTTATTCTCCGCATTAACCCAGCCCTCGCCAGAAGAAGGCTTCTCAACCACGCAGACCACCTTCACATTAACTTCTTCTTGAATAATTTCTAATAATTCCTTGGACAAAGAATGTGGCTTAACGATTTCTAATTTTGCCAATGGCTGGCGGACCTTAAGGCCGCTGGCTGACCTTAAACTATGGGCCATAGTACAAATCTCCACCACTGATTTCATTTGTTCAATTATTTTTTTATCAATCACCGACTCGTCAGCAACTGGCCAATCGGCCAGATGGACTGATTCATTTTTACCCGTTAATTGCTGATAAATTTCGTCGCTGATAAATGGCGTAAATGGTGCCAGGAGTTTTGATAAGTTTAGCAAAACATAGCCGAGGACATGGCCCTCTTCGGCATTATTTTTTAATCTCTCTCGCGACCGACGAATATACCATTGCGACAATTCGGTGATAAAATTTTCGACATCTCGTCCAGCGGTAGTAATGTCATATTTATCTAATTTTTCGGTTACATTTTTAACTAATAAATTAAACTTAGCCACCAGCCACTTGTCTAAGATGTTTATTTTATTCGTAATTAGTATATTCGTAATAGATTCGTAATTAGTAGGAGAAAGTTCGTAGAACTGTAAGCAATTCCAGAGAGTTAATAAAACACGTTGCACAACTTTTCTAACTCCTTCGGTGTCAAACAGTTTACTTTCCCCTGGTTGGTTAACGGTATAAAAATACCAGCGCAGAGCATCTACACCATATTGATCAATTACGGTCATGGGCTCAACAACATTGCCGACATGTTTGGACATTTTTTGTCCCTTGTTATCTAAAATATGGCCCAAACAAATAACATTTTTATAAGAAGTGCCCTTATCTAACATGGTAGAAATTCCCAAAAGCGTATAAAACCAACCACGAGTTTGATCAATAGCTTCAGAAATATATTCGGCTGGATAGCTAATGCTCTTTTCAATGCGCTCTTTGTTCTCAAAAGGATAATGCCACTGGGCAAAAGGCATGGCCCCAGAATCAAACCAGCAGTCCATCACTTCGGGAACGCGCTTCATGGACTGGCCACATTCTGGACATTTCCAGGCATATTCATCCACGAAGGGTTTATGTGGATTAAAGTTTTCCGGCAAACTCTTCCCTGATTTCTCTAACAATTCTTGATAGCTACCTAAACATTCACGATATTGGCATCCCTGGCAAACCCAAATTGGAATCGGCGTACCCCAATAACGTTCACGCGAAATCGCCCAATCTTTAATACCGCCCAGCCACTCGCCGAAACGCCCTTCTTTAATATGAGCCGGAATCCAATTGATCTGTTCGGCGTTTTTTAATAGGTCTTGTTGTAGAGCGCTCATCTTAATAAACCAGGACTTGCGGGAGTAGTATAATAACGGCGAATCACAACGCCAACAAAAAGGATAATCATGGGCGTAGCTTTCCACGCCAAACAAAATACCGCGCTGTTTCAAATCAGCCATAATATCTTTGTCGGCATCTTTGGCAAATTTTCCTTTACCCGGCACATCCACAATTAGTTTCCCTTGTAAATCTAAGGTCAACAATTCGGGAATCGGCAATTTATGAGTAATAAATAAATTATAATCGTCTTCGCCATAATGAGGAGCAATGTGAACCATCCCCGTACCGTCTTCAATAGAGACAAAATCGGCGGCGTAAACCTTGAAATAACTCGGGTCGCTATAAATATAATACATCGGCTCATACTCCAGGCCAACAACCTTGTCGCCCTTAAATTCTTCTATAATTTCATAGCCATGACCATGCGCAGCCAAAACTTTATCCACTAAATTTTTGGCTAAGATATAATAGTCGTTGCCAGATTTGGCTTTGACATATTCGATTCTCTCACCGGCCGCCACGACTAAGTTAGATGGCAATGTCCAGGGCGTGGTCGTCCAAGCCAATAAATAAGTATTATCTTGTCCCTTAACCTTTAATTTCAAATAAACCGATTCTTCTTTAATGTTTTTATAACCCTGGGCCACTTCGTGCGAAGACAGCGCCGTGCCGCAGCGCGGACAATAGGGCACAACTTTATAGGCCTGATAAACTAAATTTTTCTGCCAAGCTTGTTTGAAAATCCACCACAGCGTTTCAATGTATTCTTTCTCATAAGTAATATACGGATGGTCCATGTCCAGCCAGAAACCGATTCGCCGCGTCATCTCTTCCCACTCTTTTTTATATTTCCAAACGCTCTCTTTGCATTTTTCATTAAACTTGGCCACGCCATATTTTTCAATATCCGGTTTGCCGGCCACGCCAATCGCCCTTTCCACCTCTAGCTCAACGGGCAGACCCTGGGTATCCCAGCCGGCTTTTCGCTCCACCAGATACCCCTGCATAGTTTTATAGCGTGGAATAATGTCCTTAAAAATACGCGCTAAAACATGATGAATGCCGGGGCGACCATTGGCCGTGGGTGGACCTTCAAAAAACACAAAATTGCCCTTCGGCGACTTTTTCGCCAGGGATTTTTGAAAGGTCTGATCTTGGTCCCAGAAAGCCAAGATCTTTTCTTCTAATTTGGAAAAGTTGATCATGCCAAATTTGTCGAAATTTACGAGTTAGTTTGTAACGAGGAAAATTTCGTTACGAATTTGAGCATCCCGCCGTGGCGGGATTGCCCCCAAGGCAATTTAATATTTATAATAACACGAGATTAATCATTGTCAAACAGAAAGAGCGCCCCTCAAGGGCGCTCTGATGTGATTACATTACTATTTAGTCTTTGATCGCCGAGCCTTGCGACGAGCCTCTCGCCGGCGGTTTGCCTTACTCGCTCGCTCAAATTTCGCCACGTCTGCCAAAATCTCCTCAAGATTAGAAGTCAACTCAAACTCCTTGGCCCATCTCTGTAATACTTCTAACAATTGTCGCTTCGCGGGGGCGATTATGGTTTCCCCGTAACCATCATTCTCGTTCACTCGCATATTAGGTATTTGACTGCCCAACATATATCCCGTATGAATCCGCGCCCACACCGAGTGGCAAGAATCAGAAATAACGAATTCGTCAGAATCGGCCTCGCCCTTATTCCAGCCGACCTCTCCATTCTTGACATATCTACAAGTAAAGCCCTTTGGCAATTGCTTGGTCAATAATTGAGCCAGCATACGACCCATTAACCATCTCATTTCGGCCTGAGCAGTCATTTTTAAATTCATCCGTTTTCGCAATGTATCAATGTGGGTCGGGCTTTGTTCGTCTTCTGCCATTTCTACCTCCTTTGATTTTAATCTACCATAAATCTGATTAGCTGTCAAGTGAATAAACGACTTCCTATAAAAGGTTAATATCAAAATTTTTTAACCAAGCTTTTCTTGTATATGATTCAATATCTCATCGCTTCTTGAATGCCAACTATTTTGACGAGCTGCCTCAAGGCGTAAACGAGTTAGATCAGCATTGTCTTCTTTCAGCGCCCTTTGAATCTTTTGATTAAAATCTGCATAATTCTGGGCGATATAAACCAGATGAGAAAATTTATCAACACCCGAGGGTGGCGTCGTAACTACCGGTTTACCGCAGGCCAAATAATCAAATAACTTCATAGAATGGGTAAATTGAATAAACTTATCCAATTTGTGCGGAATAATGGCCACGTCAAATTGCTTGATGTAACTCGGGGCCTCTTGATAAGATTTTCTTCCTAAAAAATAGACATTAGAATATTTTTTTAAGCGTTTAACTTCCGGCGCCACTGGCCGTAAAAATTTCAAAAATTCTGGCCAAGTCGGTCCGATTAATACCAAAGATTTATCTGGATTATTTCGTGCCAAATATTCCAGAAGATCTATGTCAACGCGATTTTGAATAGTGCCTAAATAACCAATAATCGGATGAGAGATTTTGACCATGTCTCTCGGCACCGCCTCGCTCGCGCACGCAAAATGTTCGGCATCCACGCCATTGGGCGCCCAATAAGTATCTTTTGTTCGTCCCAAGGATTTAAAAAAATCTACCAGTGATTCGGCCACGGTAAAAATCAAATCTACTTTCTGGGCGATGATTTGATAGTTTTTCTGCAGCTGCTCACGATGCTTTGAATAAGATGGATGCTCCAGCCAATTATCTACCGCCTCAAAAACATCTAGATCTTGATTTAACTGACCAATTTGTTCTACAAACATAGGAAAATACGAAACCACTATGCGTTTTTTCTTGTTCTGACCCTGATTTAATTTATCTAAAACTAAATTCAATTTTTGGATGACCCTCTTGCCCGAAGACAATGAATCAATGGTGGAAAAAACAATTAATTTATCATTAATTCGCTGGGCTCGAGTGGTCAGATCTTGATAAATAATTTTACCGCGAGCGCGACCAACCACCCCCTCTAACCAACCGCGAATGGCTCTCTTAAAAGTAAAAGGTAAAAAATCAACGGCTATCAATCTATTAACGCGCGGATCGTTTAAAAAAGATTGACAGATGTGAAAATTGCGGTTAGAAATACCGCATTGCCATTCGGCATAAGACGACATGTTAAACATTATTACTTCCATAAATCTATCGTAACCACGCCACAAATGGCGTGGTATTTTATCTTATTCCGGCCATGACAGGGTCAGACCCTGTCAACCACCAAATTTGTCCCAAGCGGTAGGCAGGCCTTGGGCCGACATCTTTGCCATAAATGGCAAGGTATTCTTACGAAGAAATAAATAAATTACTGCGCGGATCGTTTAAAAAAATTAATTACGGTTTTTAAGTGTCGTAAATCGCCTTTTTGCACCAACCCCGCCACCCAAATACCCAAGACATAAATTATTAACCCAACCATTGCCACAATTGGCCATGAAAAAAATGGGGTTAATAAAAACATAATTAAACCCATAATAACGGCCACGACCAAAATCTGACCGGACTTGCATAATAGTAACCTAAAATCAAATTCAACGCTCTTGCTCACCCAATAAGCGCCCATTAAGGCCAAGACGGCAAAGCTTAAGGTAAAGGCGATAGAAGAACCGATTTGTTTTAGACTGGGAATTAAAAGTAAATTAAGTGCGACGATTAAAACCATGGCAATGCCGCGATTAATTACATTTTTCTTTTCTTGAGTGCAAGCATTGAGAACCGTAAAAAAAACATAGTCAAAAAAAACAAAAAGCATGCTCCAGGTTAGAATTCGCAGTGATGGTACGGCGGCCAAAAACTTAGAACCAAAAAGAATGAGGATGGCCGGTTCAGCCAAAACCCACAAACCAATGATTAGCGGCAGTATTAAAAGCATCAAATAAAACAAAGATTCTTCCAGAATCCTCCTTAGCTCGAGCTTATTATTAACAAAATAAAATGTTGCGGCAGGATAAAGAGCCGAAGCAAAGGCAATGGGAAACATTCGCAGTCCGGCGGGGATCTTCCCTGCTGCCGAATAAAGGCCAACGGCACGATCGCCGGCCAGGCGCGACAACAACACTATGTCAATATAAGAAAAAACCGTGCCAAATAAACCGGCCCAAAAAAACGGCAAGGCTTTTTTAATTAAATTTTTAATCGCTGAGGTTTCAAAATGAAGGGCCAGCTTAATTTTGGTCAGCCGGCGCAGAAATGTTAAACTATAGGCCAGGTTAAAGATAGAGGCCAAAATTAGCGGCACAATCATATAGGGCAAGGGGAGGCGTAATATTATAACCAACATGCCGACCATCAAGACAATCGTCTCATAGAGAATAATGCTCAGGCCTTCATATTTTAAATTTTTAAAACCGCGCAAAATACCATAATTAGTATTAGAAAAATTGTCTAAAACCATAAAGATGCCGGCCAAATACACCAACTGACGCGTGACGGCCGGATAAGGCAGTATTTGAATAACAATAATCACTGCCACATAAACTATCGCCGAACAAATTAATTTTAAAGCCATCGCGGTGTGAAAATAAAAATCAGCTTTTTTCTCATCTTTCGCTGATTCGCGAATAAGAAGCTGATTCAGGCCCAGGTCCATAAAAATAGAAAAAATGGCCGCAAAAGAAATGGCAAAAGTATATTTGCCCAGCGAATCTGGCCCCAAAAAACGAGCCAAAAAAATAAAATAAATAAAGGCCAGTATTTTTTGAATAACTGACCCGCTAAACAAATAAATGCTATTACGAGAAATACTAGCCATAGATATCAACAAAGATAAGGCTTCTTTTTAACGCTTCGTCCATTGTGGAGCGCGACGAGCTCGTTTTAGTCCCGGCTTCTTTCTTTCTTTAACTCGGGAATCACGCCTTAATAATCCTAATGGTTTTAGATTTTTTCGTAATTCATGATTAAAAGCAGTAAGCGCGCGCGCGAGCCCCAATCCAATCGCTTCGGCCTGGCTCTTAATGCCGCCGCCCCTTACTTTAATATCAAAAGTTCCTTTATGCGCAAAATTGGCTGCCTCTAGGGGATACTCAACTATTCTTTGCCAAACAAAATAAGGAAAATAGGTTTTAAGGGGTTTGTCGTTAATTAAAATATTACCCTCGCCGCTAACTAAAAACTTCACTCTGGCGATTGAGGTTTTGCGTTTACCGGTAGCCAAAATCGCCTCTCCGCTTTTTTTGACTACTAAATGCGGGATCACTAAATCAACAATTTTAACTGCAGGCTCGGACTTAATGTCTGGCTTAACTATTAAATTAATCTTTTCTTTCTTGACTGTTTTTTTATGCGGGGCCTTAGTGATTGTTTTTTTAGTTTTAGTGGGCATAATTACTTTTTGTTAACAACAATCAGTCGTTTAATCATATTTTTTCTTAATTTATTTTTGGGCAACATATAATAAACCGCATGGCGTAAAACTTCCGCCGGCTGAGCCGCAAAGATATTAGACATTTTTTTACTCTTCATTCCGCCCGGATAGCCGCTATAATGATAATATTTTTTTTGTTGAATTTTTTTGGGGGCAATAGCTAAGCGCTCTACGCCGGTTACCACGACCGTATCTCCGTCATCTTTATACGGCAAATAGCTGGCTTTATTTTTGCCCATTAGCAATCTGGCGATTTTTGTCGCTAATCGTCCCAAGCTTTCGCCGGTAGCGTCGATATGATGTGTGGTTCTTTTTAAATCAGCCATATTATTAAATGAATTGCAATAAAACCATCTTGGCGGCATCACCCTTGCGCTCACTTAATTTAACAATCCGCGTATAACCACCCTTATGATTAACATATTTGGGCCCCAGCACTTCTAGTAATTTCTTGGTGACGGTTTGGTTATTTAAATGAGATAAAATTTTGCGTCGATTTGACAGATTGTTAACTTTAGCCACGGTAACCAATCGTTCGGTCGCCGATCTAACCACCTTGGCGCGAGTAGCGGTCGTTTTTATTCTATCGGACAAAATAAAATTAATTACCAAACTGCGAACCAGGGCTCGCCGCGAATCACTTTTCCTGTCAAGAATTTTTTTATTGCTGCGATGACGCATAAAAAATTGTTTTATTGCTTTATTTTTTGTTTTTTTATTTTTTATCTTTTAGATTTCTTTGACTTGGCGGTTTTTTTCTTCACCGCTTTTTTCTTGGTCTTAGGTTTTTTAATAATTATTTTTTTTTCTTCCGCGCTTAATTGTTCGGCAACTGCGCTAGACTGAGTGGCCAAAAAGCCAAATTGACTATTTAATAAATCGGCTGCTTCCATAAAAGCCCGACAGGGAAAAATAGTGCCGTCGGTTTCTATAATTAAACTTAAACGATCATAGTCTGTCCGCTGGCCAACGCGCATTTTTTCTATTTGAGTCGCCACTCTAGTAACGGGACTAAAGATGGAATCCATAACGATAGCGCCGATCTCAAGGCCAGCGCGATCTTTCTCTTCTGAGGGCACATAGCCAAAGCCCCTGCTCACATTAATCTCCACGTCGAATTCGGCTTTTTTGTCGGTGAGGGTGGCCAGGTGCAGGTTCGGATTGGCAATTTCCACATCCGCCGATTTATCAATATCGGCCGCGGTTGCCTTTTTCTCTCCTTTAATGGACAATTTTAATTTCACCGGCTCATCTTTAAATAATTTTAAACGCAATTGCTTAAAATTCAATACAATCTGCAAAATGTCTTCTTTAATATGCGGCAAAGTGGAAAACTCGTGCCGACCACCGCGAATTTTAATTGAATCCACGGCTGCGCCAGGCAAAGAAGATAGTAAAACCCTGCGTAAAGCATTGCCCCAGGTTATCCCATAGCCAGGATAACAGGGCTCAATGATAAACTGACCCTTGTTTTTGTTCTCGGGATCGGGTTGATACTCAACCTTGTTGGGTAAAATAATTTGGTCCATAAAAATATTATAATGTATTTTAATGATTAACGATTATAGAACTCCACAACTAGTTTAACATTAAAATCTTGCGGCAAATCGGCGGCAATTGGCAACTTAACCGCCCTAATCTCTAGCTGCGCGTCGTCAACGGCCAACCAATTTAAATATTTCTCTCGACGATCTTTGGCGGTGGGGACCGCCTCTTCAACTTTTTTCTTAAGAGTACTATTGGCTTTTAAAGTAATAACGTCATCCACTCTCACTCGATAAGAGGGAACATTAATTTTATGTTTATTAACAAAAATATGGCCATGATTAATCATTTGTCGCGCCCCCTGGCGCGAAGTGCTAAAGCCAGCATTAAAAACGACGCTGTCCAGTCGGATTTCCAGCATGCGCATTAAGTCTGTCTCGGTATTGCCAACTCGCTTTTTGGCCTTATTAAAATAATTTTTTAATTGGCGTTCAGAAATGTTATAGAATTTTTTAATCTTTTGCTTTTCGCGCAATTGTAGGCCGTAACCAGTCATCTTGGGATAACCCTTTTGGCCATGCATGCCTGGTGGATATTTTTTCCTGATAATTTCGCATTTGGTAGTATTACAACGCTCGCCTTTTAAAAAAAGCTTTACTCCTTCCCGACGACATCGTCTACATTTTGGACCTAACATATTTTCAAAATTTTCTAATTTTAACCCCTACGCCAAATATGATTTGTTTCATATTCTTTGAGGATTAAACCATTTAATTTTAAAATAAAGGGTATTAAACCTCGGAGCAAGCCCCGAACCCCTATTACGCAGCAAACTGCGGGGCATTGAACCCTTTGTTTCGTCTTCGCTCGGAGAAAATGTAAAATTAAAATTTTCCATTTTGCTCCTCGCTCGACAAAATAAATTATATCAACCTGAATATGGAAAAATTTAAAACAATTTGATGTGGGGGTTAAACTCGCCTAACCTTGGGCGGGCGACAACCATTGTGCGGAATCGGCGTCACGTCTTTAATGGATAAAATATTCAACCCATTGGCGTTGAGAGCTCGCACTGCGCCCTCGCGACCAGCGCCCACGCCCTTGGTAAAAACGTAAACTTCTTTGAGGCCATATTTGCTAATCTTGTCCATGATATCTCTCACCACCACGCCAGCTGCATAAGGAGTGGCTTTTTTGGGACCACTAAAACCCATTTTGCCAGCCGCCGACCAGCCCAACACCCCGCCCTGTAAATCGGTAATGCTGACGATAGTATTATTATAGGTAGCATGAATGTGCGCCTGTCCCCGCGGAATCTGTCGCGCATCTTTGGCCACTTTTTTAACCTTCTTTTCTTTAATATTTTTAGGCATATTAGATTAACAATGTTTTCCAAATTAAACCTTTTTAGTCGCACCTCGACGGCCGCTAGCCATAGTGCGGCGAACATTACCGCGAATCGTTCGCGAATTGGTTTTAGTGCGCTGACCGCGGACTGGCAAATGCTTGGTATGCCGACTTCCGCGATAAGAGCTAATTTCTTTTAAACGCTTAATGTTACTCGAAATTTCTCGCCGCAGATCTCCCTCCACCGAATAATTGTTTTCGATCTGAGACTTCAAGGTCTCCACTTCTTTGTCGGTCAAATCCTTAATTTCCTTTTCGCCATCAATTTTAGTAATAGTTAAAATTTTCATGGCCATATTTGAGCCAATGCCAAAAATATAAGTCAAACCGATTTTGACTTTCTTGGTGGGTGGAAGATTAATACCGGCAATTCTGGCCATAATATTATTAAACACCAATAAAACAAAAAATTTATAATTTCTAATTTTTAATTTCTATTGAATTTCTAATGTCTTAATGTTTAAACATTGAATCATTAAGTCATTCATTGAAAATTGGAAATTGATAATTGAAAATTTCTTCTTAGCCCTGTCTTTGTTTATGTTTCGGGGTAGTCTTACAAATAACATAAACTCGCTTGCCCCGACGAACAAGTTTACAATTACGACAAATTGGCTTAACCGATGTTCTAACTTTCATTGCCTCTACAAATTACAAATCTTATACAAATATACAAATAAGAAACTAAGCACCAAATTCAAAATTCTAAATCCCAAATAAGCACCAATGTCAAAATTCAAATATTTAAGTGTGTCGCGTTTGGAATTTAATTATTTGAAATTGTAATTTATTTAGGATTTGTAATTTTGTGCTTGTAATTTAATTCATCGTAATTAGTAGGAGAAATTCTATTTCTAGAAACGATAAGTAATTCTGCCTTTAGTCAAATCGTATGGACTCATTTCAATTCTCACCTTATCGCCCAATAAAATCCTAATCCGATGCAGACGCAAACGACCAGACAAATAGGCCAAGATTAACCGGCCATCGCTCAGCTTAACCCTGAAAGTAGTAGAAGGCAAAACCTCTTCAACCACTCCCTCAACTTCTAAAAAATCTTGTTGTTTAACCATAACTTTAAAACGTACAGTGGTAAATATTATAATAGATTAGTTAAATTATGTCAAGTCTAATTCTAATTCTTGTCCCCAGAGAGGGCAAGCGAGGTCCATTAGGACGCAAAATAATTTTTACCTTCTCAAGGCTAGGCAGGGCTTTTAAATAAGCCCTCGCCTCATCAATAGGACGACTTATTAAAAAATTATTAATGGTCTTAAAATTATAAACAGGTATTACTTCCGTCTCTAAAAATAAATGAAGGTCTGCTTGACCGCGCTCAAAATCTAAACTATCAATTTTTATATCAACAATTTTGGGTATAGTCAACATTTTTTTAGGCGTAGGAGATAAAGATGCCAATTTATGAGCTAATAGACGACCAAGGTCATCAAGCCTAAAGGTTAAAATTTTGAGATTATCTGGGCTAACCAGCTGATTATTAAAAAAATATTTATTCTGATTTAAATTCTTGGGGTTTAAAAAAATCGCCGGTAAGGTATCTAGCTGATCAATGGGTTTTTTAATGGACTGGTCTATCTTAATGAGCAATTCATTATTATATGGCTCGCGATTAACTGTTAATATAATCTCGGCTGCGGGTAAAAAGAAAAGTAAGGCCAGCGCCAATAAAATAACACATGAGCCTAAAAAGGCGAGGGAAAAAAGTCGATTTTGATTAATTTCGGTTGTAGAGGCCAGGGCTTTATTCAACATAATTATACTATCTCTACTTCTTCTTGCAGCTTAATGTTAAGCTTATTATAAACCGTTTTTTTAATCAAGGCAATTAATTTTCTTACATCTCTGGCCTTGGCCTGACCTAAATTAATTATAAAATTAGCATGCTCTAGGCTAATTTGAGCCTGTCCGCTTTTCTTGCCCCTTAGGCCACATTGGTCAATTAACCAAGCGGCTGGGATTAATCCGTTTTGACTAATTTTATTGGCTGCGTCGGGGTATCGAGTTATCAAGCTAAAACGCTGACGTAAGGTGAGGGTGGGATTTTTAAAAACGCAGCCGGCGCTATACTGCCGAGGCTGATAACAGCGTCGTCGCAGAAATTCCTTCATCTGTTGGCCAACAAAAGCGCCTCGACCCCTTCTAAGCTTGAGTTCTACTCCTAAAATAATTACCTTTCGATTAGATTTAAAAATACTGTTACGATAAGCAAAGCGACATTTCACCGCGCTCCATCGTTCAATGGTGACTGGCGATGTTAAAACAATCACCTTATCAACAGTCTGGCCAATGGCTTGACCAAAGGCGCCGGCATTTCCGCGAATGGCGCCACCAACAGTTCCAGGTATCCCCACCCCCCATTCCAAGCCGCTTAAATTATTTTTTGCCGCCAGTTGAACCAAACGCGACAAAGACAGGCCAGCTCCCGCGATTAGGCGCGATTCCCGTAACTTGTAACTCTGGATGTCTAATTTTATTACCAGTCCGGAAAATCCTCGATCAGAAATTAAAAGATTACTACCGCCGCCTAAAATAAAATATTTTATTTTATTTTGTTTAGACCACAGCACTGCTTCCATCAATTGCTCTATGGTTTTGACAATAAAAAAATATTTGGCTCGACCGCCAATCTGGAAAGTAGTATAAGGCGCTAAACTAATATTTTTAAATTTTTTGATGGCCATGGCTGACACATTAATCTGAATTATAAAGCACTGTCTTATAAAGTCAACCCCGCAAAGCGCTTATTTAATGGGTGTCATAACTTGATTTGTATTTTACTAATTTTTGTCCTCCGTCGCCGGATGTTCCGCAGGTTGCTGTGATGATGAAGGCGCGGAGAATCCCTCGAAATCCGCCAGCTGGCGGAGCCGGCAACGCGGGGTTTAATACCCTTTATAAAAGATGCCGAAAAATAATTCATAAATTCACTATATCCCCCTATACCCTGTTTTTCACGGCCGTGAAAAACAGGGTATATGATGAAATTATTTAATTGCCAAACCAAAAACAAGTTTTAATCTGGTCACATAAAAGCCCCCCCCTATTGGCAAATTTATACCATGCGTTATGATGAGACTATAAAGTCTAACATTAAATATCTATGGCTCAATCGTCTAATGTTCAAAAAATTGAGGAAAACGGCGTGACCTGGCTTAATGTTTCCAAAATCGGCTTAGACGAGATGAAATATCTGGAAGAAAATTTTCATTTCCGGTCACTTCATCTGGCTGACTGCTACTCGCCACTCCAGCGCCCCAAAGTTAATTTACAGCCAAATTACTTATTCATGGTCTTGTTGTTTCCTGTTTATCGCCGCAAAAATAGAGAGATCATTACCGCGGAAATTGATTTTTTCGTCGGCCAGAATTTTATCGTCATGATTCATAATAACGAGCTAGTGCCGGTTATTAATTTTTTTAACCTTTGCCAGGTCAATGAACCACGGCGAAAAAAATACTTTACTGGCAATCCAGCCGTGCTACTTTTTGAAATTCTTAATCGCTTATGCTCTTATTGCCAGCCGATTCTAGATGACATGCAGCTAGCCAATGTCAGTATTGAAGAGCACATTTTCCAGGGCTACGAACGACGCATGGTGCATGAGATTTTAATTATCAAGCGCAACATCGCCAATCTACGCCAAATCACTCGCGTGCATGAATCAATCATCTCCCAATTTATTCATAAGGGCGAGGGTTTTCTAAATCTCACCGAACTAAAACCGGCCTTTTTAGAATTAGTTGAGACCACTGGCGATATGTGGGGACTCTTAGAAAATCTTTATCAAAACATTAATGCCCTGGAGCAAACCAACAACTCCCTGATTTCCTTCCGCCTAAACGACATTATTAAAATTCTAACCACCATTTCGGTTTTAGCCCTACCAATCACCTTGGTTTCTGCTATCTTTACTATGGATGTGCGCCACCCCTTATCTGATGTCCCCTTTGGTTTTTGGATACTGATCTCTTTCATGCTAATCTGTTTTCTGGTCTTGGTAGCTTATTTTAAAAAAAGAAAATGGCTCTAATGGCAATGCCTCCTACTAATTACAAATCTTTTACAAATATACAAATAAAGAAGCCAAACACCAGGTCCAAAATCACAAATTCCAATCCGCCAGCTGGCGGACACAATAACCAAAATTCAAAGATTTAAACGATTTTGAGTTTTGAGCTTAGTGCTTATTTGGGATTTGAGATTTTGGATTTGGTGCTTAATGCCTTATTCGCAGTTCGCACGATTAGCATATTATTTGTAAATTAGCATTATATTTTTTATCTTATGCGGCTATATAACACTTTAACGCGACAAAAAGAAGAATTTGTCCCCATTAAACCTGGGCACGTGGACATGTATACTTGCGGTCCCACGGTTTATAATTACGCCCATATTGGCAATCTGCGCGCCTATATTTTTGACGACCTCCTGAAAAAAACCTTAATCTATAATGACTATCGCGTCAAACACGTGATGAATATTACCGATGTCGGCCACCTAACCTCTGATGCTGACGATGGTGCGGATAAAATCGAGAAGGCGGCTCAAGAAAAAAAACAAACACCGCAGCAAATCGCCGAATTTTATACTCAGGCCTTTAAAAAAAATCTACAGGATTTAAACATTGCCCCTCCCAATATCTGGTGTAAGGCCACTGGTCACATTAAAGACCAAATTAAATTAATTAAACGGTTAGAAAAAAATGGCTACACTTATGTCGGCGCCAGCGGCAATGTTTATTTTGACACGAGTAAATTTTCTCATTACGGCGAATTGGCCCGACTGAAAATTGACAATCTGCAAGCTGGCACGCGCGTGGAAGCAGACTCCAATAAAAAAAATCCGCAGGATTTTGTGCTCTGGTTTTCTACGACCGGCTCAAAGTTTTCTGGACATATTCTAAAATGGCCGTCGCCCTGGGGCCTAGGCTGGCCAGGCTGGCATATTGAATGCTCGGCCATGAGTATGAGATATTTGGGCGAACGCTTTGATATTCATTGCGGCGGCGTTGACCACATTCCGATCCACCACACTAATGAAATTGCCCAAAGTGAAGGCGCCACTGGTAAAAAGTGGGTAAATTATTGGCTCCACAATGAATTCCTGCTAATGGATAAGGAAAAAATGGCCAAGTCGGCTGGCGAATTCATTACATTAGACATCCTGATTAAAAAAAACATTAATCCGCTCGCCTACCGCTATTTATGTCTTGGCGCGCACTACCGCTCCCAATTAAATTTTTCCTGGCAATCCTTGACTGGCGCGCAAAATGCCCTTAATAATTTTTACCAGGCCGTTACCAATCTAACAAAACCCGCTAAACTGTCTTTAGAATATAAAGAAAAATTTTGCCAAGCTATTGGCGACGACCTTGATTCGCCTAGGGCCATAGCTGTAGCGTGGGAACTAATCAAAAGCGATCTAGACGCCGGCGTTAAACTGACGACATTGTTTGATTTTGACTCGGTGCTGGGCTTAAATTTAAAAAAAATCTGGCAAGAGGCCAGAAAAATCCCAAAAACCATTACTGAACTGGTCAAACAACGCGAAATGGCCCGACAGAATAAAAATTGGCAAAAATCAGACCAATTGCGCGAACAAATTAAAAAACAAAATTACTTAATTGATGATACGCCGACCGGCCCATTGGTTAAAAAAATTCATTGACCCATTTAATTTCACCTTGACAAAAATCTAAAATACACCATAATATAAAAACAGAAAGGAGGATAACTCATGCCCAAGGTGAACGAGAAAGCAACCGAGATAAATCTCAGTAGCTCGGTGGTCAGCAATTGCGAGATTGCTGGACTAGTTGGGGGGCACTGGAAGAACCACCCCAATGCCGAGCCCCTAAGTCCCAATGGCGATGCGGATTTCTTTGATGACAAGGGACAAATAATTGCTGCCAGGAGAAGCGATAAGCTCCGAATTCTTACGAAACTGCTCCCACGGATTGCGCAGGTTAGCGGTAAATGATTTCAAAGAGCCCCGTTCGGGGCTCTTTTTCTATTTCTATTCTCTACTTTCCATTTTCTAAATTCTAATTCTTCTTTGACAAAATTGAAACGAATAGTACCACCACCAAACAGATTAAATTTAACGATGCTGCCATGCTAAACCCCGTTTTGTAGCCATCAACCACTAAAAACAACACGCCTAGGCCATAGCCAACAACAAAGAGCCGCTGCAAACTATAATTTTTCCGTAATACCATAATTAACTGATAGAACCAGGCTACGACGATAATCGCCAGACCAATAGTTGTCGTCATAAAATATTTATTTTAAAAATTAAATTATTTCTTCAACGCTAAGATGGTTTTAATCACCGTATCGGGATTAAGCGAGATTGAATCAATGCCCTCTTTGACTAAAAATCTGGCAAAGTCCGGAAAATCTGAAGGCGCTTGACCGCAAATGCCGACTTTGCGCTTATATTGATGGGCTACTTTAATCAATTGACGAATCAAAATTTTTACGGCTTCGTTTTTTTCGTTGGCAATATGGGAAATGATTCCAGAATCACGATCCAGACCTAAGGTCAATTGCGCTAAATCATTAGAGCCGATAGAAAATCCATCAAAAATCTTGGCAAACTCTTCGGCCAATAAAATATTAGAAGGAATCTCGGCCATCACATAAACTTTGAGCGGTTTAAGTCCGGCCTTCGGTTTTCTCAGGCCATGAGCGTCAATAATAGATATAACTTTGCGACCCTCCTCCACGGTGCGGCAAAACGGCACCATAACAATAATGTTGTCTAGGCCGAATTTCTCACGCACTTTTTTGATAGCTCGGCACTCTAGGTCAAAAGCTGGCTTAAACTTGGGATCATAATAACGCGATGCACCGCGCCAACCCAGCATAGGATTCTCTTCTTTGGGCTCAAACATTTTACCGCCCACCAAATTTGCGTATTCATTGGTTTTAAAGTCAGAGAAGCGGACGATCACGTCTTTGGGGTAAAAGGCCGCGGCGATCTTGCCGATTCCTTCAGCTAGTTTGTCTACATAAAAATTAACTTTGTTTGCCCCGTGATTGTTAGATTTTATGGGATCGCCATAACCAACAGTCATGGCCTCAATCTGCTTTTTAACCGACGTCGGCATCTTCGCGAAATTGATCAACGCTAACGGATGGATGCCAATATAATTATTGATAATAAATTCCTCACGCGCCAAACCTATGCCATCATTGGGAATGAAAGAAAAACCAAAAGCCTGTTCCGGTTCGCCGACATTCATCATTATTTTAGTTTTGGGTTTTCTGAATCCTTTTAAGGAGGTTCTTTTTATTTTAAAAGGCAACAACCCTTCATAAACCAGCCCCTTCTCTCCTTCGGCACAGCTAACCGTAGCCAGCTGACCTGATCTTAATTTTTTAGTCGCCGCCTCTGTGCCCACCACGCAAGGCACGCCCAGCTCGCGGCTGACAATGGCCGCATGACAAGTTCTCCCGCCTTCGTCGGTAATAATGGCCTTGGCCATTTTCATAACCGGCACCCAGTCAGGATCAGTCATCTTTGTCACCAAAATTTGGCCCGGCCTGAAGCTATCAATCTCTTTAACATTTTTAATTACTCTAACTTCACCCTGAGATATTTTTGAACCAATGGCTGCGCCATCAATCAAAATTTTCTGTTTCCGATTTTTGGTCAACAAAATATATTCTTCTAAGATATTTAAATTCCTTTTTGACTCCACCGTTTCCGGCCGAGCCTGAACAATATACAATTTTTTATCGCGGCCATCTTTGGCCCACTCAATGTCCATCGGCCGATTATAATGTTTTTCAATAATAACCGAACAACGCGCTAATTCTAAAATTTCTGGGTCGGTCAGAGTAAAGCGCTGTTGTTTGTTTTTGGGGGTCACCAAATTGATGGTGGAATTGCGCTGACCGCTGGCATAAACCAATGTTTTGTTCTTGTTGCCTAGCTTGCGACCAATAATCGGCCTATAACCCTTCATCATTAATGGTTCAAAGACCACAAACTCGTCAGGATTAACTCGGCCCTTCACAACATTTTCGCCTAAACCCCAAGAAGAATTAATCATGGTCACGTCAGCAAAGCCCGATTCGGTGTCACAAGAAAACATCACGCCCGAATAAGCTAAATCAGAACGAACCATTTTTTGCACACCCACCGAAAGCGCGGTTTTAAGGTGGTCAAAGCCCTGTTCTTCGCGATAAACAATAGCCCGGTCAGTAAAAAGCGATGACAAACAGGCGCGCGCGGCCCAAAGTAATTGCGCTTCGCCGCGAATATTCAAATATGATTCTTGAGCTCCGGCAAACGAAGCGCCGGGTAAATCCTCGGCCGTGGCCGAGCTACGCACAGCCACGTCAATTGTGGTCTGCCGGTATGTCTTGGCTAATCGGCGATAATGCTCAATGATTTCTTTCTTGAAACGCTCGGGCAACTCAACGGCCAAAATCATCTGGCGAATTTTTTTACCCCGGACGGCCAAATCTTTAAGATTTCTGATATTCAAGCCTTTGAGTGTGGCTTTAATCTTTTTATCCAAGCCGGCTTCTCGTAAAAAGAAAAAATAAGCCTCGGCCGTGGTGGCAAAACCATTAGGCACGCGCAAACCATGGCGAGTTAACTGATTAAACATCTCGCCCAACGAAGCATTCTTGCCGCCAACCGTAGGCACATCTTTAATTCTTATTCTAGAAAAAGGTAAAATAAATGACATAGTTTTATAAATTTAATTAACTTAATAATATGGATTTAATATAACATGATTTTGACAAAAAGTGAAGATAAACGAAGAGCCCTGATTTTTTCAGGACTCTTTGTTGTCTTACTCGGTCTAATTTTAATATTCTCCGCCGGGCATACCCATGCCACCCATATTAGGAGCGCCATGATTATGTTTATCTTCTTTCTCCGGCAAATCGGTGATCACCGCTTCGGTGGCTAATAGCAAGCTGGCGATGGAAGCCGCATTTTGTAAAGCACTGCGTGTCACTTTGGCCGGATCAATAATGCCGACTTTAACTAAATCTTCAAATTTATCTAAAGCCACATTGTAACCATAGTTCCCTTCTTGCTCTTTAATCTTTTGAATTACAATCACGCCATCGCGACCGGCATTATTAGCCAATTGTTTCGTCGGTTCTTCTAAGGCAATCTTTAAAATTTCCGCGCCTAATTTTTCGTCGCCTTCTAATTTTAGATTGTCTAGGGCCGACAAACATCGCAATAGCGCTACACCGCCACCAACCACGATTCCTTCGGCCACGGCAGCTTTGGTGGCGTTAACCGCATCTTCCACTTTAAACTTCATCTCTTTCATTTCGGTTTCAGTCGCGGCGCCAACTTTAATCACCGCCACGCCGCCTGATAATTTGGCCAAACGTTCTTGTAATTTTTCTTTATCAAAATCCGAGGTGGTTTTTTCTATTTCTTTTTTCAACTGCGTAATGCGGTCTTTAATCTCCTTTTGATTGCCCTTGCCTTCAACGATGGTCGTATTGTCTTTGGTAGAAATAACTCGACGGGCTTGACCCAGGTCTGCCAGCGCAGTATTTTCTAGTTTTAGCCCCAAGTCATCGGTAATAACCTTGGCACCAGTTAAAACGGCAATGTCTTGCAGCGTTTCTTTCTTGCGATCGCCAAAACCGGGGGCCTTCACGGCTAGTACATTAAACACGCCCCTCAATTTATTCAGTACTAAGGTCGCCAAAGCCTCGCCTTCAATTTCATCAGCAAAAATAACCAATTCTTTTTTACCGGCTTGTAGCATTTTTTCTAATAAGGGAACGATTTCGTTAAGAGCCGAAATCTTTTTATCGGTAATTAATATTAAAGGATCGGTATATTCAGCCGCCATCTTCTCGGCATTGGTCACCATATAGGGAGAAACATAACCGCGGTCAAATTGCATGCCCTCGGTTACTTCTAGCGACATCTCAAAAGACTGAGAATCCTCTATGGTAATCACGCCGTCTTTGCCTACCTTTTGCATGGCCTCGGCAATAATTTTTCCAACCCTGTCGTCACCAGCCGAAATTGACGCCACCTGTTCAATCTCTTCTTGAGTAGAAACTGGCTTGGCGATATTTTCTTTTAGGTATTTAACCACGGCAGCCACGCTCTTTTCAATGCCCCGGCGAATCAACATCGGGTTAGAACCAGCTGCCACATTTTTTAATCCTTGAGTAAAAATAGCTTGAGCCAAAATTACGGCGGTCGTAGTGCCATCACCAGCCACATCGTTGGTCTTGGAGGCAACCTCTTGTAATAACTGCGCGCCAACATTTTCATATTTATCTTCTAATTCAATTTCTTTGGCGACGGTCACGCCATCATTGGTAATAGTTGGGGAGCCGAAACCTTTATCAAGGGCGACATTGCGACCCTTGGGACCAAGAGTAATTTTGACGGCGGCGGACAATTTATCAATACCGCGCTTAAGAGCCGCGCGGGCCTGTTCATTAAATAAAATTTGTTTTGCCATATAAATATAATAATTATAAATTAAGAAATGATTGCCAAAATGTCTTCCTCGGAAACAATGAGGTATTCTTCTTTATCAATCTTTACCTCGTCGGCCGAATATTTTTTAAACAAAACTTTATCGCCCGGCTTCACGCTCATTGTCGATCGCTCGCCGTTTTTTAATAACTTACCCGGACCAACGGCGATAATTTCGCCCTTGTCAGATTTTTCTTCGGCAGTTTGGGGAAGAAAAATCCCGCTCGAAGTTTTTTCGTTTTCTTTCAAGGGTTTAATCAAAATCCGATCATTAAGTGGTTTTAGATTGGCCATAAAAAATTGTTACTTATTAAAAAATAAAATAGATTTAGCACTCTGCCTTTGTTAGTGCTAAGTATAAAGTAAGACGATTACCTTGTCAAATTTTGTTATCCCGATGTTTTCCACAGGAAACAAAAGCCCCCGACCAAGGTCGGAGGCTATAGATCAGTTACTCGGCGTCTAGCCGTGCAGCCTCGTCCGAAATCATCCTCCTCAACCGAAACAAATCCATTCTGTCCTGCAGATTTATCACCTCAACGCTATTCAACAGCTTGGTCCACTCAGAAAGACTATTTGGAGTGACCTGATGCGGAAGGATGTGGGTGATATTCTGCTTGGTGCGCTGACCGAATAGAACGAATACGGGATGATAATCCACAAGCACTGGTGGCTCTTGAAACCGCGCCTGAACCCACTTGATGAGCCACAGTCCAGTAATTGGCACTTGGGCGGTAACAAAAGAGCTCAACATGTCATCGCCCTGATTGTGCTGGGCTTCCGCCAGCATGTCCAGGCCATCAAGGTCGTTACCCGTTCCAATGATTATCACATCAGGCAGGCGATGAAGCGCCTCCAGTTTATCAAATGTTCGCGCCAGTTCCGCGGCATGACGTATCAAAGTAAAGTCTGGATTTGATTTGTCCAAATGATGATTGGGGAATATGGCATCTGGCAAATCGGGGGTCCAACTATTGCCAATCAAGAGAACTCTGATTTGTCTGTTCATTGACACCTCCTTTGATGTTAATAAAAATTATAGCAAATTTCCCAAATTTTGTCAACCATGGCTATTTAAAATATTTAACTAGTCATTACTAAAACCCGGATCGCCAAAGTAAACGTGGGCGCTAACGGGGCCGGGGTCCAATTCTTAAAAGAAAATCCAGCCGCGGCTGCGGCTGGAAAAGTAAACTTTTGTGTCCCCCGAGTCATTCTTATACCGGGAGATGCCAGGGAATAACCTCGGTCAAGGGATTCAGAACCATGGTCGTCGGCTTAAATTTCCCAAGGGCGCCGCTTAAAAATCGGGCTTCTTGAATCGCCGCCCCATCTTTGCGATAGACATAGCCAGTCTCGTCGCCAGGAAGAGTAAACTCGCCCGAATTATCCAAAGCACCAAATGTCATTTTCGGCTGATCAGGCGTTGATTTCATAGTAATTACCTCCTTTCTTATTTTTAATTATAATCAATCTAGCTTAAAATGTCAACCCCGTTAGAGCCTATTTATTCACTCAAAAGGTCTATCCAATTGAATAAGCCCTTGATGAGGGGATTAATAAAATTAATCAAAAGCTCTCTAACGGGGTCAATCCCCACACCAAAAATTTTTGGCCTGCCCGACCTGCCTACTGACGGGCAGGCGGTAGGCGGGCGCGGGAGTCAAGAGATAGTCATAAATAGTCGCATCCTAAACAATTAATATCTACCATCGCTTGACTAGCCTTCTTTGAGGTGCTATACTAAGAAAACCTTTAAAATGTAACTATTGTTTATGGTTAAATACCTAGATATTGCGCAAATTGTTGTAGCCGCCCTCTTAGTTGTTGGTGTATTATTACAAAATCGAGGCAGCGGTTTATCGTCTTTTTTGGGCGGCGGAGGCGAATTTTATGCTACTCGCCGCGGCCTAGAAAAAACCGTCCTGATGGCCACTATCGTCTTTGCCGTCATCTTCATGATTTTAGGAGTTTTGCGCCTGGTGATTAAATAATAACAACTATGCCATTCTCTGGCTTAAAAACCGAGCACCGAGTCCTAAAAAATATTTTTCCCCACAAATGGCCCAGGCTAAATCAACTCAAACACCTCCCTAATTTCTTAAATAAACGGGAAAAACGGATCGTCACTATTTGTGGCTTAGTTTTTTTATTCAGCATACTATTATTATTATTTAGACTACCCCATGCAGTTCTAGAAATAGCGCCCAGCTACGGCGGACAATATATTGAGGGAACGGTTGGCGCGCCGCAATATATCAATCCTGTTTTGGCCAAAAGCAATGAGGCCGATCTTGATTTAAGTAAATTAATTTTTTCTGGATTATTTAAATATAACGAAAGGTTAGAAATTGTGCCCGATCTAGCCAAAACCATAGACATCAGTTCTGACAAGTTAACTTATAAAATACAATTGAAAGACAAGGCAGTTTGGCACGACGGACAGCCAATCACCACCGATGATATTGTTTTTACTATCGCCACCCTCAAAAATCCAGAGCTAAAAAGCTCCTGGAGCGCGATCGCTCAAACAATTCAGATTATTCCTCAAGATAAAAATAATATCGTGTTTGTTCTATCTAAGCCGATGTCCGGATTTTTGAATTTTCTGACCGTCGGCCTACTGCCAAAACACATTTGGCAGAATATCCCGATTAAACAATTTACTCTTAGCGGCTACAACCTAAAGCCCATCGGCAGCGGTCCTTGGCAATTCAAAAAATTAACTCGCAATGCCCAGGGAGAAATTCGCAGTTATATACTAGAGAGAAACCAAAAATTTTATGACCCCGGGCCATATTTGTCTAAAATAACTTTTCAATTCTATAAAGACTTTGACGAGCTCGCTAAGGCCGCGCAAAAAAGACAGATTAACGGCATCAGCTATGCTCCGGCTCACATTGAACAACAATTGATCTCGGGCGGAGTGTTAAAAAAATATTCTCTACCCCTGCCCCATTACACCGCAATTTTCTTTAATATCCAAAACAATAAAGCCCTCAACTCCAAGATTGTCCGTCAGGCCCTGTCCTACGCTGTTCCGCGAGATAAGATTATCGATGAAGTATTGTTCGGAGAGGGGCAAGTTCTCCAGGGCCCACTACTGCCCCCTAACCCTTATTATGCCCCCGACCTGGTACAATATAATTATGATCCGGCCAAAACCAATAAACTTTTAGCCAGCACAGGCTGGAAAATGGGCGACGATGGGTTCTGGCATCAAGGAGATCAAACCCTGGAAATAACCCTAACCACGGTTCAACAGTCAGACCTAGAGCAAATTGGTCAAATTATTCAATCCTCTTGGCAAGGCTTGGGCATAAAAACGAAATTATTATCTGTCCCGCCCGACATGATGCAATCGGAAATCATTACTCCGCATAATTATCAGGCTCTCATCTTTGGCATTGTCCAAAAATTTGACGCTGATCCCTATCCTTTGTGGCACTCTTCGCAAACAAAAAGTCCGGGGTTAAATCTGGCCCTTTATGATAACGCAAGAATAGATGATTTATTAACCAAGGCGCAAACCACTCCCTTTGATGATGTAAAAAAGAAAAAATATATTGAATTTCAACAAATTATTAACGACGAATTGCCGGCCATATTTTTATATAC
>Ga0268277_1000485_pt1 | contig 31485 bp, 37 predicted proteins | sample saktaG_5_FD_190132 | JGI IMG/M metagenome (GOLD analysis project Ga0268277, IMG submission 190132) | Saline water microbial communities from Sakinaw Lake, British Columbia, Canada - sak_2010_1_5_50m | ecosystem: Environmental > Aquatic > Non-marine Saline and Alkaline > Saline ... | reverse complement strand
CAGAAGAAGACAATGAAGGCGCTGCATGATTATCCGTGGCCCGGGAACGTCCGGGAGCTGGAAAGTATCATTGAACGGGCAGTGATATTGTGCCCCGGGCCGGTTTTGGAGTTGGCGGATAAACTGAAAATTTCATCCACCGCACTTTCAGACACCGTTAGAACCTTGGAAGAGACGGAGCGAAACCAGATTCTTAAAATTCTTTCTGAAACCCGATGGCGCATCGAGGGAAAGGCCGGTGCCGCAAAGATCCTTGGCCTCCACCCGAGCACCTTACGAGCGAGGATGCATAACCTCGGGATAGTCCGGCCGGAGACAAAAAAACCGGATTAGCCTGTCCATCTCCCTTTAAGATTCCCTCAAGATATTGAGGGTTCCGCCGGATATTGAGGCCAATTGAATCATCCCGTACTACTATGCCGCTCTCTTATGTTAATCTAATGCCCTGTTATTAAAGCATTAACCAGGATTCTGTCTTTCCTTCGGCTATTGGCATTAAGATTGCAAGTAAAATATGTACAACGAGATCGAATCAAACCTCCTGCGATTCGAGCTTAACCCTGTATAACCGGTTAGGTCATAATTCGGCTTAACCGGTAAGCATCTCCCTGCCCGGGAAGGCAAAAACCTTCCCGGGTTTCCTTTTTAATAACACCCATCAATATACTGACGCTCGAAGTGCATTACCCAGCCAACAGGACTCGGTACAGCCAATGGCATTCATAAGCAGTCGTAACAAACAGGGCTGTAAGAATTCGCCTCCCTTCAACGCATCCCTCAGTATGCTGAGGTTCCACCAAATATTGAGGCCAAACGAATCATTTCATGCACTTCTGCTGCTCTATCCCGTCAATCTAATCCGCTGTTATTAAAGCATGAATCCAAAGTTAGGAGTTTATCCCGGCTATTGGCAGGATATTTGCTGTTATCATTTGCATGATACTCGTAATAACACGGATGAAGGTCCTTCCTGAGAAACGCATGGAGTTGTCACAGGCGATTACTTCACTGTCCGGTTCCATGAGGATGGAGAAGGGATGCAATCGCTGCGACTTCTGCCAGAGCAGAGAGGATGAAAATCGACTCTTTCTTCTCGAAGAATGGGATACCCAGGAGAACTTTATGACCCACCTGAAGTCGGAGCATTTTGGGGTACTCCGGGGAGCAATGACCCTTCTCAAAGAGCCCTATGAAATGATGTTCCACACCGGTTTCCATCCGGAGGGGATGGAGGATATTTAATGGTTAAACAGCTTTTACTGAAATAGATGGAAGAATTTTTTCCTCAGAAAGGAGAATTACATGTTGTGGACGGTTGCTGTCGTACTGGTAATTTTGTGGATGCTGGGTCTGGTGAGCAGTTATACGATGGGCGGGTTCATTCATATCCTGCTGGTCGTTGCTATTGTTGTTGTGCTGGTCAGAGTCATTCAGGGAAGAAGAGTGTTGTAGCAACGTTGGCCCTTGCCGGAGAAGGTGAGGTTTTTGAAGAGAAAGGCGGCAAACATCTCCAAAAAGATTTTGCCGAATCTTTTGATACCTTACAGTAGAAAAGGTTTCGTAATGAGTCATTTACAATCACACTCACAGAAGAGGAGGAATACTTGTCATGAAAAAGAGAAATATCGTTATCCATTGTTTAGTGGTTTTTATTCTGGTTGCTACCTTTGCAGCCTGTGCATCGACACGCACACAGTCAAGTGCAGGTGAATACGTTGACGATTCGGTCATAACGACCAAGGTAAAATCCCTGATTGCGGAAGATAATTTTCTCAAGTCATTTCAGATCAGTGTCGAGACTTACAAGGGCGCCGTTCAGCTGAGCGGCTTTGTTGATTCTCAAAAGGCCGTCGATAAAGCGGATGAAATCACACGCAGCGTTAAAGGGGTCATATCCGTAAAGAATAATCTGAACGTGAAGAAATAGGCGAAGTCGGAATTTTTGCGTTCACGTTTCAGGGTATTCCCTTTATGACCAGAGAAAAGGTCTTAGATATCGGGCCCATCCACATGACGGCTGATAAGACGAGGACACTTCCGCTTACGCCGATCGTGGGTGGCATTTCCCTCGTGGGCGGCATCCTGTTGCTGGTCGTGGGAAAGAAAAAGGGTTAGTGGGGGGCAAACATTTCAATCACGGAGGTTCTTATGAGGGATAAAAGAAAAGCGTACGAAGAAAAGCTCGCTGCGCAGTTGAAGGAATGGAATGTGCAGATCGCTCTGCTCAAGGCCAAGGCGGCGAATGCCGAGGCCGGCGTGAAGATCGATTACTATAAAACCATCGATGCCTTTGAGCACAAAGAGAAAGAGGCCAAGACGAAGTTGCGGGAGTTGAAAACCGCCGGCGATGAGGCATGGGAAGCAGTAAAAGCAGGTATGGAAAAAACGTGGGCTGAAGTCAAGACAGCCTATCACGAGGGAGCCTCAAAATACAAATAAGGCAGCATCGCTGAACGTTTACGCCTGGCAGCATTATTGTCCAAAAAGGTGTGATATGCAAGAAACCAGGAAAGAGGCGGAACAACCGGTATCCGCGACCGCCGGGTATGCGATCCCCAAACGCATACTGGTGGCTGATGACAACAAGGCCATACGGGACATAGTTTCTGAGGTCCTTGAGTTCATAGGATATGAGGTGGATCTTGCCATCAACGGCATTGAAGCTCTGGCATTTTTTCTCAAGAGCTCCTTCGATTTGGTTGTAACCGATCTTGAGATGCCCGTCATGGACGGGCTAAGCTTGGCCGACCGCATCAAGGTAAGATCCCCCTGCACGCCGGTAATACTGATAACGGGGGGTGACAGAGAGACTGTTTTGAAGAAGGTGGAAAGATGGCCTGTTGACTCAGTCATATTCAAACCCTTTACACTGGAAGAGCTTGAAAAGACAGTCCGTGGAGCGTTGGTCTCCTCAGAACGAGAACAGGTAAGCGTCGGAGCGGAAAAACGATTGAAAGTGGCACGCTGCCAAACGCACCGACGACATAAACGATCTAAAAAAACGGATGACCAACGAGTACTCCGAGTCCAGGATCAAAGAGACTGTAGGCTGATATGATGATGCAATAGCCGGCAGTAGAAAGGAGGGGGAAATGGGATTTATAATTGCAGTTTTGGTTGTGGTAATTTTAGTGATTGTGATTATGCGGTTAACATAAAAACCTTATGCAGGATCTTGGGGTACCACCGACCATGCCGATGGTTTTTTGAGGGGTTGTAACGTCTGATAATATCATTCGTTACCATCTCTCCATACCAACCTTCTTGATTGTTGCATCGCCAGCTAAAAACCTGAAGTGATTTTAACTGCTGACTTTGACAGATTCGGTCAAAGTCAGCGCTGTTTTAAAGCGGATAAAAGAATAATATATTATGCAGATAGCGATTCATAATCTTACAAAACTTTACGGTGAACAAAGGGGACTTCTGCCCACCAGTCTTGAGGTAGAAAAAGGGGAACTGATTGCCGTCATCGGGCACAACGGAGCTGGCAAATCTACTCTTCTGAAAATGCTGGCCAGCTGGCTCCTTCCCGACAGTGGAGACGTTTTTGTGGATGGCATCAATCTGAAGAATAGGCTGGAAGTTGTGAGAAAAGTTGGTTTTGTCCCGGAGACTCCTAATCTTTTCGATTTCTTTTCCGTTGAGTACAATCTCAAACTATTTGCTCGTCTTTTTCAAGTCCAATTTCTACGGATAGAGGAAATTCTGAAGGAATTCAATTTGCTGCCTTTTCGTAATAACAAGATACAGGTTTTGTCAAAAGGGTTAAGTCAAAGAGTAAGTATTGGGCGCGCTCTTTTAGCAGACCCCCCTGTGCTTCTTTTTGATGAACCCACATCGGGTATAGACTTCGATATGACGAAAGAGATTTATAGACTGCTGAAGGATTTCCATGCGTCAGGAAAAACAATCATTTTTACTTCCCATCGGCCCGAGGAGATAAAAACCCTTGCAACACGCATCATTGTGCTGCATCAGGGATCTTTAGTCTTCGATGGTTCAACCCAAAAATATTTCCAATCAGAAATTCATGAGAAACTATACCTATGATGATAAGGAATATCATTACATTAACTTTGAATGATCTGGCCATTGCCTGTAAAAATAAGACAATCTATCTGATCCTTTTTATACCTTTTTTTGTTTTTTTCTCTTTGAAGTTAGTAGATGGAACAGCCGAAGACTTTAAAAAAATTAATATCGGGCTTATTCAAGAAGAAACGTATGCTCCTGTTATTCTGCAAACCATTGAATCAGCCGGTAGAGTATTTACGGTTTCTCGTGTTTCTAATGAAGAGGAAGGCACAAAATGGTTAAAAGAAAAAAAAATTGACGGCCTGTTATTAAGATCTGAAAAAGAACAAAACAGTCTGGTCCTTGTAGTTTTAAAAAAAGAATCTTTACTCACCCTTTCAATAGTGGAGAGCTTCTCGGCGTTACAAAACACGGTGGAAGGAAGCAGAATAAACTGGATTTCTGATATTAAGCCTCTTCAGGAAGGTGGGGTTCAAAAACAAACTTTGCCTACCTGGATTCTGATGCTGGTTTTACTGGTAAGCTTCATCATAATGCCTGCGCAGGTTGCCGAAGAAAAGGAAAAGAAATTACTTCTTGCCCTTCTGCAAACCCCCATGCGTGAAATCGAGTGGCTTATTGCTAAATTGTTTTTAGGCATGATTTTAATATTCATGGCAGTCCTGCTCCTCCATCTGCTGGGTAAATTTAATCTTGGGAATGCTTTGAGTTATGTTGCATTTTTAGTTGTTGGCAGTTTCTGCTTCAGCTCTTACGGAATCTTTCTGGGGTTTTTATGCCGCAATCAGGCCAGTGCCAGAACTTTGGGCGTTATTTTCTATCTGCCCCATCTGCTTCCGTCTGCGTTAGGGGATTTTTCACAAAAGTTAACGGCCGTTGCTCCTTTTTTACCTTCCTACCAGTTTTATGAGCCGGTTAAATCAATCCTCTTGGAGGAGGGCGGAATATCAAATCTACCTCTGGAATGGATGTATTTGCTTGCATTCGGACTCGTAACCTTTTTCTTCGCCTATCTGCTGATGAAAAAACGCTGGCTGATGTAAAAGGGATCAGATCAAGTCAGGGGCCGAATCTTCGCTCGCCTGGTTATGGAAAACAGGCTGTGAGGATACAGGGACTTCCTTAATTAAATCCTACATATGAATCGGCTGACCATCCACCGCGCGCATCTGCTCCATCACCACCTCGGACATGGTCGGGTGCGCGTGAATCATCTCTGCAATCTTTTCGGGCAACAATCCTCCAGTTTTGGCCAGAAGAATCTCATGGATCAGTTCCGTAGCATCATACCCCACAATATGGGCGCCTAAAATCTCATGTGTCTCAGGATCATATAGAGTTTTCACCATTCCGTCGGTTTTACCGATTGCAACAGCCTTACCCACTCCCCTGTACGGATAGATAGCCTTTTTGTATGGGATGTTTTGTTCCTTTGCCTGGTTTTCTCTCAGGCCAAAGCTTGCCAGTTGAGGCTCACAATAGATAGCTGACGGTATCTCATTCAGATCAATTCGAGGTCGAGGTGTACGCCCGGCAATATACTCACTGACAATCTCACCTTCCTTTGAAGCGACATGGGCCAGAAGTGGCGTTTTCACCACATCACCGATGGCATACACTCCCTCGACCTGTGTCTGGTAATAATCGCCCACCGTGATGTAGCCCTTATCGGTTTTCAGCCCGATGTTCTCAAGACCTATTTTATCGGTATTCGGAGTCCGCCCGAACACACATAAAACCTTTTCAGCCTCTATTTTCCTTGAGTTGTAATCTTTTTCCGTAAGGGTAACCGTTACTTTTCCGGACACCTTTTCCAGAGAATTCGCCCGTGCCCCGGTAATTACATCGATGCCGTTATCCTTAAAGGACCTTTCGAGAACGGCCACTGTCCTTGCATCTTCAATGGGCAGAATATGTTTCTCCATCTCTATCAGGTGTACCTTTACTCCGAATGTATTCATGATGTAGGCAAACTCGCATCCGATGGCACCCGCTCCAAGTATGATCAGGCTGTCTGGCAGTTCTTTGAGAGAAAGGATTCCATCCGAAGAAAGTACCTGTTTCTCATCAAACTCGAACCCTTTTATCTGCGAAGGGCGAGATCCCGTGGCAATTACAATGTTTTTCCCTGTGATTTCAGTTTGATCTTCAAGCATCACCCCGTTTCTTGAAACGATTTCGGCGGTACCCTGGATATGATCAACCTTGTTTTTTTTCAGTAGATACTCGACACCTTTGACCAGAGACCGGACTGCTGCCCTTGATTGATCGTGCACATATCCGTAATCAAACTTTTTAGAATCAACGGTAAGCCCCATCTTTTCCAGCTCAAGACGAGAATGAAAAATGCCCGCATAGTGAATGAGGTTTTTCGTTGGGATACATCCACGGCTCACGCAAACACCGCCAGGGGTGTCTCTTTCGATAACACAGACCTTCAGACCCAGCTGAGCGGCCCTGATACCGGCAACATATCCACCGGGACCGGCTCCTATTATCACCACATCGTATTCAACCGCTGTTGCCATTGTAATAACTCCGGTTCTATTTTTTCTCTCTTAATTATGAAAAATGGGAAGGGCTTTCCAGATGGAAAACAGGTAATTGTTATATCTTGAGCGTCCCGATCAGGTCGTTTATGTCGTCAATGCCCTTCTCCGACATGTACCTTTCCATGTCATCAATAATATCAGCAGTCACACCCGGGTTAAGAAAGTTTGCCGTTCCCACCTGGACCGCTTTTGCACCCACAATGAGAAATTCAAGGGCATCGCGGGCGCTCATTATTCCACCCACGCCTATCACCGGTATGGAGACAGCGTTCACCACTTCCCACACCATCCTGAGCGCGACCGGTTTTATCGCCGGGCCGGACAGGCCGCCTGTGACATTTTCCAGATGCGATACCCTCTTTTCTATATCTACCGACATTCCTGTAATCGTATTGATGAGAGAAAGCGCGTCGGCGCCGGCAGCTTCGACGGCTCTCGCAATCTGGGTTATATCTGTTACGTTCGGTGTAAGCTTCACAATAACGGGAAAACGGGAAACACCCTTCACCGCCCTTGTAACCTCTCCGGCGAGGGCAGGATCGGAGCCGAAAGTGATCCCTCCCCTCTTGACATTGGGACAGGATATGTTTACCTCAAGCGCCGCTATCCCTTCGGCGTCGTTGAGAATCTCCGCGACCCTCACGTAATCCTCGATGGTTTCACCGAATATATTTGCAATTATTGCGGAATCAATCCCGCGGAGACATGGTAGCTTGTCATCAATAAAGGCCTTTACACCCACATTCTGAAGACCGACAGCGTTGAGCATTCCGGAAGCTGTTTCTATAATCCTCGGCGGCTGATTCCCATCTCTCGGTTCGAGTGACAGGCCCTTGACAATGATGGCGCCCAGACGATTAAGATCAAGATAATCGGAATATTCCTCACCATAGCCGAATGTGCCCGACGCGGTCATAACCGGGTTTTTAAGCGTCAGGCCTCCTATATCAACTCCCATTTTTAATTTCATATCACTATCCGTTATGTTCACTGAAATCTGCGCTGTTGATGTCAAACACCGGCCCTTCTTTGCAGACCCTTACCAGACCATCGGATTTTGTCTTAACGACACACCCGAGGCAGGCTCCGATACCGCATGCCATACGTTCTTCAAGAGAAACCTGGCAGGCAACCGGCTGATCCTTCAATAACTTGTGCAGGCTTCTGAGCATTTGGGTCGGACCGCAGGAGTATATCCGGGAATCATTATCCGCGTAGAGATCCATGTCGTGTCCGAAAAGCTCTGTTACCGGACCGGAATGTCCCCGGCTTCCATCATCCGTACTTATCTTCACAACAGAACAGATCCCCTCAATCCTGTCCAGACCCGCAAGCGCTTCCGAACTTCCCGCTCCCATATAGCAGATTATCTCCGCGCCGCTAGTCTCTTTCTCACAGCGCTCCGCCAGAAATGAAAGTGGCGCTATCCCGACTCCGCCGGCTATCAGGACTATCTTCTTACATATCGAAGGAACGTCAAATCCTCTCCCAAGCGGACCCAGGACGTTCATGGCATCTCCTTCTTTCAGTCTGGAAAAGACCTCTGTCCCCTTCCCCACCACTTTGTACAGGATCTCAACAAATGTGTCACCACCACGGGAACGCACGGAATAGATACTGAATGGTCTGGAAAGAAAGGGGGCATTGCTGTCTGTCATTCTCACCATGACAAACTGCCCCGGAAGGGATTTCCTGAAGGAGGCGGATGCCTTTAAGACCATCAGAAAATGTCCTCTGGTTGTTTCTCTTTGAGAAAAGACTGTTGCGGAGGTATCAGGTTTCATAACTTCTCGATTTGGACTTTCAATAAAGCCGTCTATTTTAAAAATCCGCCCACATTATAAGGGCGTCTTCACCTGTCTCGGAATAGTAAGAATGTCTTGCCCCTTCTACCACAAAGCCGAATCTTTTGTACAACTCTAATGCGGGCACATTCGATCTTCTTACCTCCAAGGTACCATGTCTGGCTCCTTTGCCGGAGGAGATTGTTACCATTTTTGAGAGCAGTTCCGAAGCCACCCCGCGCCTCTTCCAGTTTTCATGCACGGCGAGATTTCTGAGATGAATCTCGTCGCAGACTATCGCGAAACTTATATAACCGGCAATTTGCCCTTCCAGAAGAGCCACAAGATCATGGCAGAAGGGGTGTTGCATCTCCTCCAGAAACATGCCCTCTGACCAAGGTGTGGGGAAGGAAACCGATTCAATCGACAGGACATCCTCCATATCATCCGCCGTCATATCGCGCGTTTCAATATTTACAGCCATTTTCGCCATGCCGGCAGTTCCCGTCTAAAAGGTTTTTATAATCAGGGTGGCAAGGAGGAAAAGCCCCGCGAATACCGGGACAGTGCCACGCAGTTTGATGGTGTTCAGGGCCACGGCGATACCGAGAATGGGAATGAAGAAGTAGGTATATGAAAGGGCCTTCATCATTCTCTCCGGAAGGATGGGAAATGCCCATTTGAGAATCGCCACTCCCGGTGGCAGACATACAAGGATAATAACAAACGCACCCACAAATGTCTTCACAAGCCCCTGCATATGCGTCCTTGCAAACCGTTTTATATCGCCCAGCCGGGCATATTCAACGGCTCTCCGGGAAAGTCTGTCATTCGTCTTTATTATCCATACGTCAATCTTTTGAGCAAGGATGCCGAAAGGGAGAAAGAGGAGAATGGCCAGCGCTACAAGTTCGCGGGGCGGATGTCCCGATTCCCTCCCCGCCAGTATGGCTCCCGCCGTTGCCAGTATGGTGGCAATTGAATCGTTGGGAGGAACATACAATCCCATTGGCGATCTGTCGATCCACAGCAACTCTATGAAGGCCCCGAATATCAGCCCTGTTAACGGTTCCGAAAGCGCCATTCCTATGACAGGGCCGACAACAACAGGCCTGGATATCATGGCCTGTAGAACCACTCTGTCCAGACATAGAACCCCGCCCAGAAGGGCCACTTCAAGGAAATTCAACCACATGATACGCCTTTAGTAAGTTGAAATTATTTTATGTTTTTTCTGGCAGAAAATAATTTTGTTAACGCATTAGCAAGATAGAAGTTGATTTCTCGTAGAAAGCAGCTTCGTTATCGCATTTATCCCGCACAGCGGGGCTTATCCCTTTTAGTGGGACTAATCCTGTTTATCGGGATCAGGGTTTAAACGGAAAGCTGTGTTAGAAATTATCAAACTTACTTACCATCTCCAGAAAATCAATCGGTCTATCTCTCGGGACGCTTCTTATCTCTATATTGACTCCTGAATCAGCAAGCAGCGCCAGATCATTCAAGCTCTTTTCGCTCAAAGATATAGATGTCGTCAGCTGGCACACAAAGCCATCATCATGAGCATTGCCTATATTTAACCTGTCAAATCTGAAGCCCAACCTGTATGCCCGCAACAGATCGTCTATACTGTTAAACAAAACCACGCTTTTCGTTATTATATAGTTCTTGTAGATGAGATTTTTGGAGAACTCTCCGACGCTATAGACGCGCATCTCTATTTCCCGAGGCACCGCCATCCTTATGACAGATTCCCGGAACAGGTCATCCGCGACCTCGTCATTTACCACTACTATGTGCGAGGCGTTGATAAAGGGAACCCATGCCTCCAGTATCTGACCATGGACAAGCCTGTTGTCAACTCTTATCAGAGAAGGGTTCAATGGTGAAAGGCGTTGCAGGTCAATCATCAGCTTTTCTGTTTAATATCTCGCTGGCAAGGTAGATGTTCTTTTTGCCGTAAGCTTTTATGAGATCGGCAAATTCAGTAAGCTTTTTCTCCTCCCTTATATCCGATATCTTGAGCAGCATGGGAAGATTCACACCGGTAACCACCTCTACCTTTTCCTTTTTCAGAAACGACAGAGAGATATTGGAAGGCGTGCCTCCAAACAGATCCGTCATGATGAGCACGCCCTTCCCCGAATCAGCCTTTTTTATGGCCGAGGTGATCTCCTTCTTGATATCTTCCACGCCTTTGGTCTCATTCAGTGAAACGGAAGTAATCCCCTTTATATCACCCTTTATCATCTCGGCAGCCCTTATCAGCTCACTCCCGAGATTAGCGTGAGTTATAATCAGTACACCAATCATCTTTCCTCCAAAAACAACCCATTTTTACATGGACAGTAAATAAATAACCCATGCATGTCAAGAAAATCCGTCCTTGACATACTATTATGCTTCAATTTATATTTCCGCTGTTACATACGGAAGGGTATCACAATGAGCACAAAGATAAAAGGAATCTGCCGGAACTGCGGCGCCGAGCTGGAATTCTACCACAACCCAACGCCCACGGTCGATATCATTATTGAGATCGAAGGAAGAGGCATTATCCTGATAATGAGAAAAAATGAACCCATCGGTTGGGCGATCCCGGGAGGCTTTGTCGATTATGGAGAATCGCTGGAGGATGCTGCCGTCAGAGAAGCAAGGGAAGAAACATCCCTTGATGTGATACTTACCGGTCAGTTGCATACATACTCAAGCCCCGACAGGGACCCGCGCCAGCATACCATATCCACTGTCTTTACGGCCACCGGAAGGGGCACCCCCAAGGCCGCGGATGATGCCGCGGAGACAGGGATCTTTACTGAAGACAACCTGCCGGACCCGATTATGTTTGATCACAGAGAGATACTTTCAGATTATTTCCGCATGGTCAGGGACAAGGAGCGAAGCATTTAATTTAAAACACCCCTACCCTTCCCATATGCTTTTCCACACACCCAGCATAGATTCATAGGTCAAACTTTTTATATCACTGGCGCCTATCTCCACCGGATTTTCAAGGAAACATGTGCAGGGATCTGCCTCCGCGTAGGAAAGCACAAAGTGGTCATAGTCGCTGTAATTACTCTTATAATAACTCTTTTCATAATCAATGGAACCATCAGGCTCAATCGAAAACGTACAATAGTTAACCCCGTCATCTATACATCCATATATCTTTTCTCCCAGCTTCTCAATACTCACCACCCGCATCTGTGACTTCTCCTCTTCATCTCGGTAATCGTGTAAAACACTTTATCGCTGCTCTATCTCTTATCATAGTTTCTGAAGTCAAGTTTTATCTGCACCGGCACGCGGGCATCTTCTCATGATCCGGCTGGAACAGTGGCGGGTTGAAAAACAGACCTTGATTGAAGATCCCCGCAACAAGTTGCGGGGAATCTCCGACTGTTGAGGAAATTGTTTTTTTATATTCGCTCACTAACCCCGCCGCAAGCAGCGGGGAATGCGCTCGCTGTTCAGTTCACCGCCAGGGAATTCCAATTGCGGTTTTGCCTTCTTAATCCGAAATATATTGACAAATCTGCTATATTCCATGTACTTACTCGAATCAAGGTGGGTAATTAATGTCAGCTCCCGAAGAGATAAAAGAGCTTATTGAGCGTTTTGACCGCAATCTGGATACCTATCGGTCAGGCCGGTACAATGAGGCCCAGGTTCGACAGGAATTTATCAACCCCTTCTTCAATGCCCTCGGGTGGGATATTTACAACAGGCAGGGCTACGCGGAGGCCTACAAGGATGTAATCCATGAGGATGCCATCAAAGTAGGCAGCGCTACAAAGGCCCCCGATTACTGTTTCCGCATCGGTGGGACACGTAAATTCTTTCTGGAGGCAAAAAAGTCGTCAGTCAACATCAAAGAGGATATCCACCCGGCCTACCAGCTTCGCCGATATGCCTGGTCAGCCAAGCCGCCGCTCAGTATTCTCACCGATTTTGAAGAACTTGCCATCTATGATGCACCCGTAAAAGGTGACAAAAAAATAAAAGATAGTCCTAACGATTTGCAGGTGACAGGGCAAACAATACCTGTTGGATATGCGTTTAAGGTGTGGTAGAGTAGAAAAATCACGCAGGCAGGTTGTGTATTATTTGGAAACAAAAACCGATCAAAGCGTTTCTGCCAGAAAGATAACCTTCCCGGACAACGACAAGCTGAAGATACTGCTGGGAGAATATGACAGAAACCGCAAGACTGTCGAGAAGCTGGGGAGAGTGAAGCTTAACGCCAGGGGATGCACCGTCTCCATATCGGGAGACACGCATGACTGTGATCTCGCCAAAAATCTTTTGGCCCAGCTATATGGTATCATTGAAAAAGGCTACCCAGTCTATCCCGCCGATATAGATTACGCGCACAGAATACTTTCAAAAAACAGTTCCGCCAGTCTTGAGTCGATCTTTCTTGACACTGTCTTCATATCATCGAAAAAGAAGATAATTGCCCCCAAAAGCATGGCGCAGAAGTCTTATATAGATTCTATCAGAACATACGATATGGTTTTCGGTATAGGCCCTGCTGGAACAGGCAAAACCTATCTCGCCATGGCAATGGCCGTTGGAGCGCTCCTCGAAAAAAGTGTGGACAGAATAATACTTGCGAGACCCGCTGTAGAGGCGGGAGAGCGGCTTGGGTTTCTTCCGGGTGATCTGGCCGAAAAGGTCAATCCCTACTTGAGGCCTGTGTATGATGCCCTCTACGATATGATGGATTTTGAAAGGGCGTCCGCGCTGATAAGCAAGGGGATAATCGAAGTGGCTCCCCTCGCGTTCATGAGGGGAAGGACCTTGAACGATTCTTTCGTAATCCTGGATGAGGCCCAGAATACCTCTTCGGAACAGATGAAGATGTTTCTCACGAGGCTCGGTTTTGGTTCAAAAACAGTCATAACAGGTGACGTAACTCAGACGGACCTTCCACCTGGCAGGATTTCGGGTCTTGTAGAGGCGGAGAGTCTTCTGAAAGGGGTGGAGGGAATCCGCTTTGTTTACTTTTCGGAGATAGATGTGGTAAGACACCACCTGGTTCAGGATATTATACGGGCATATAATCATCTTGACAGAAAGAAATCGACGACAGACATTGAGTGATCACCAAAAAAACAAACCCATGGCTATAAAAACCCCCAAAAAAAATGGAAAGAATAACGGGAGTGCGGCAATCAAGTACGTTCACAGGCTTATCAACGAGAGCCTTTCCTGGAAGTGTGCCATAGCGTTTTTCATGGGCCTGATCCTGGCCATCATGCTTTATCCCCAAATTCTTCATATAGCCCCTCCCGAATATAGAGTGGGAACAATTGTCACAAAGAATATACAGGCAGATCGCGATTTCCTCGTGGTGGACAAGGCAGCTACCGAAAAGAAAAGGGCTGCTGCCGTCGAAAGCACAAGACCTCTCTACGATTATGACAGTGACATGCCTGCGAAGGTTGCGACAGCCATATCAAAAGCATTTTCCGATATGATCAAAAATGCGGAGGAAGAATCCAAATCGCCTGATAAAAAGAAGTCCTCCATAGAAGAAGCAAAAAAAACATTCGAAGATGTCTCGGGAATACCACTTACGACCTCGGAATTTAAAACGCTTAATAAAACAGGGTTCTCCGCTGAGGTGTATGACAACATTGTAAAGCTTGTTTACTATACCTATACTGACAGGCTGATCAGCAACATGGATATCCTGAATCTCCATAGAAATAAGGGCATAATAATACGCAACATAGAGAACCAGGAGGAAAAGGAACTGGATGACCTGTCGTCGATACTGGACACTGGAAAAATGAACTCTATCATACGTAAAAACGCAGAGGTGGTATTCAACACCAAAAGACCTGACAACATCGTAATAGCACTTGCTCAAAAAGCTATGAGGCCGAATCTCACCTTTGCCAAGAACGCGACAGAACAGAGAAAACAAACCGTTTCCGATGAGGCAAAACCTGTGCTGTACAAGCTTCAGAAGAATGAAATGATAATTAGGGAAGGCGAAAAAATAACGCCCGAGGATCTTGATAAACTTGACGCACTTTATAAAGGACAGGAGGGAAACAAGCTTGTAGATGTCTCCATATTTTCAGGTATATTTCTTACAATAGTGCTTTTGTCTGTTGTTTTTTACCGCATGGCCAGCTCGCGATTCAGATTATCAAAGATAGTAACTACTGACCTTTTATTTATGGCCATTGCGGTGATTCTTCAGGTAATTCTGGTAAAGGCGGGCATATTCATCTGCGACTCCATAAATCTGACATATAAACTTGCCCCGTCATTCATCTGTGCTTACGCCATACCATTCACCATCGGCACTATGCTCGTCGCAATCCTAATTGGCAGGAACGAGGGTTTGATATTCTCAGTATTCTCTTCCCTCATGGTAGTTTTTTTATTCGAAGACAAGATGTCGATATTTCTACTTTCTCTCATTGGAAGCGCTGTTGCGGTGCATTATATCATCCGTTGCGAAAGGCGCTCGGCATTTTTCAAAACTGGTCTGCTGGTGGGTATGGTCAATATGGGAACCATAGCTTGTCTTTCTCTGCTCTCCGGTAATCTCTATGTGATTGAGACACCCTTAACGCTGTCCATGGGGCTCGCAGGGGGTATTTTATCAGGGTTTATTGTCTCCGGTCTTGTTCCTGCCTTTGAATCTCTCTTTGGCTATACCACAGACATAAAACTCCTGGAACTGGCCAACCTGAATCAACCAATATTCCAGGAATTCCTTATGGTGGCTCCCGGAACATACCATCACAGCGTTATCGTAGCATCTCTGGTAGAGGCGGCAGCGGAAGAAATCGGCGCTAATTCTCTGCTGGCCAAGGTAAGTGCTTATTACCATGATATCGGAAAGATGAGAAAACCCCAGTATTTTATAGAAAACCAACCCAACTGGAAGAACAGGCATGATGACCTCTCTCCTCAGATGAGCAGTCTCGTTATTGTTTCGCACGTCAAGGATGGATGCGAACTGGCTGAGGAGCATAATCTGGGAAAAGCAATAGAGGATATTATAAGACAACACCACGGAACAAGCATTGTGCGCTATTTCTATGAGAAAGCGAAAAAGGAAAGAAAGGCCTCCGATCAGTCAATCCTGGAAGGAGATTTTCGATACCCCGGGCCGAAGCCTCAAAAAAAAGAAGCAGGGCTTGTCCTTCTCGGAGATATCGTGGAGGCCTCCTCAAGGACATTGACAAATCCAACGCCCGCAAGGATAGGAAATCTTGTGGACGGCAGGATAAAACAGGCGATGGAAGAGGGACAGCTCGACGAATCCGATCTTACCTTTCACGACCTGAAAAAGGTTGCCGAAACATTTACCAGAATACTCACTGGCATATTCCATCGCCGGATAGAATACAAGCAACCTTCCAAATAAAATTATATGAAAATTCTGGCGACCAATAAACAAACCGTGATCGATATAGCTCTTCCGAGAATCAAACGCACATCAGGCGAAATTCTAAAAATCCTTGATAATGAAAACAGTGAACTCAGCCTGACCTTTGTGGATAATGCAGGCATAACCGATATAAACAAACAGTATCTGGGCAGAAACTACCCTACAAATGTCATAGCGTTTTCCATGAATGAAGGGGAATTCGGAGATGTCAATCCCTACATCCTCGGTGACATTGTGATATCCACAGAAACGGCTCTCAGAGACGCAAAAGCCGGGGATCTTTCCCTTGAAGATGAGATTGACTACCTGATTATCCACGGCATTCTACACCTCCTGGGATATGACCATGAACTACCCGGAGACGCCGAGGAAATGAAAGAAAAAGAAAAGGAGACCTTCTTCACGCTGAAGAAATATCATATAGAATAAAGAAGTTTACAGTTTACAGTTTACGGTTTTTCCAAACTCTGTTTTTTCAATTGGTCACTGTAAACTGGTCACTGTAAACGGTTACGAATATCTGACCTACCTGACTATCACCCTCTGTCCCGGATGAATAAGGGTATTCGTGCTGAACTTGTTCAGTTTAAGGAGTTTATCGAGATTGATCCTGTTTTTCAACGCTATTAAAGACAAAGTATCCCCCTTTTCTACGACGCAGGTCTTTGCCGATGCAGCGTCATCCCCCGCGGAGCTGCTCCTTATCCTGATGACCTGACCTATGGTAAGATCGTTTCCACGTAAACCGTTCAACCTTTTTATCTCTGAGACGGTTGTGTCGAAGCGTCTTGCAATGAGCCAGAGTGAGTCCCCCTTATTTACCCTGTACGCCGCCACCCCACCCTCTTTAAGCGCGGGTTTCTGCAAACTTTCAGAATAGACATAACCGCGGGATGGAATCTTAAGCCACTTGCCCTCTCTTATGCTGTGTTTGCTGGTGAGGTGGTTCGCCGCCAGTATCGCATTGACCGAACTTTTATATCTCCGAGCAAGGACGGAGAGGCTATCGCCTTTTTTTACCTTGTATCTTATATACTCTGCGCCACCCGGTCTTTTCGCCGTTGAAACTTTATCCATAATCAAGGCGAAATCCTTTTTCATTCCTGCGGGTATCTTCAAATCATATGCATTCGGGGTTGTTTTATACCTGAGTTCCGAGTTGAGGAAATTTAATGTTTCTTCCGATGCATGGAGCTCTTTTGCCACATCCTTGAGACTGACACTTTTATCCGTCTTAACAGTATCAAAAGGCACGGGTTTTTCCTGTTCTCGATTCAGGTCTATGCCGTATTTCTCAGGATCTTTTAGAATCTGAATCGTCGCGAGGAAACGGGGCACATAGTTTGATGTCTCCGGGGGAAGCTGGCGGTAGAGATCCCAGAAATTGTCAAGGTAATTCATCTGTTGCCTTGATATGACCCTGAGCACCCTCCCCTCTCCGCAGTTATACGCGGCCAGAACTGTAAGCCAGTCCCCGAATATCCCGTGGAGCTCCTTCAGATAGGCTATGGCCGCCCTGGTGGATTTCTCCGGATCCATGCGTTCATCAATCCAGAGGTCACGCTTGAGGCCATACATATACCCGGTTGAGGGTATTATCTGCCAGAGACCAAGAGCCCGCGCCTTTGAAAGTGCTTTTATCTTGAAGCCGCTTTCAACGAGCGGGAGCCAGGAGAGTTCTTCCGGCAGTCCCGCCTCTTTCAGCTGTTTCAATATCATCGGACGATACCTGCCGGATCGCATGTATGAGGAGATAAAAAATTTACGCTCAGATTGCTGAAAACGCTTTATTGCCTTTTCTACATCAGCATTTACGACGAGGGGTATCTCACTCTGGTAACCTGCGGCGACATTGCTTCTTGATGCATAGATTTCCACGATCTTCTTTGCTACCATAACGCGAAGATCATCTTTCTGCCAGGTAATCTCCGGGTCACCATTTACATCCAGCAGAAGAGAATAAGTCTCGTCAAGCAGCTTCAGGGCCTTGTCAATCTCCCCTTTTTCCCAGAGAAGCTGGGACTGGCCCAGAAAATCAAGGGCCTCATCCATAATCGCCTGTGTGTTGTTCTGGCTGTGGTTTTTCCCATTCGGCTCTGCCTGTTCAGGAGCGTTTTCTTCCGCGGAAATTTCCGCTGCGGATGTGTCTGCATCGGATAAGACAGGTTCTTCCGAAAGGTCTTCCTCGACAAGTCCGACTTCATTATTGTCCTGAACTGTCTGAGGAGATTTAACTATATGTTCCACAGGAACTCCTGTCATTCCCGAACCGGGAGAGGATGAAAAGATGGAACCATGCGGAGGGATACATGAAGACAGGAATACAACAAGAAAAGCCGTTATCACCAGCCTTTTTAATACAAACATAAACTCAAGCTCCCCTTGAATCTTATTTTAAAATCAGCGTTTTATGACATCCATCTGAGATGGATTTCGAGACATCTGCAGACTTGCAAAGATCTCAACTTATCAGATACGCTTCTATGAAACTGTCTATATCACCATCCAATATCTTCTCTACATTACCCACTTCCATATTCGTTCTGTGGTCTTTTATCATCTTGTAGGGATGAAGAATATAGGAACGTATCTGGCTTCCCCAGGCTATCTTCTTTTTTGTCTTGTTGACCTCGTCCAGGTCTTCGGCCTTCTTGCGAAGTTCCGCTTCATAGAGCCTTGATTTCAGCACCTTCATGGCGAAGGCCTTATTCTTGTACTGAGACCTCTCATTCTGGCACTGAACAACAATTCCTGTAGGTATATGTGTGATCCTGACAGCAGATGACGTCTTATTTACATGCTGCCCCCCGGCCCCGCTGGATCTGTAGGTATCCACCCGCAAGTCACTTTCATTGATCTCAATTTCTATGTCATCAGACGCCTCCGGGTATACAAAAACTGACGCGAACGAAGTGTGTCTCCTCCCGCCGGCATCAAAGGGGGATATGCGCACAAGCCTGTGTATTCCAATCTCGGCCTTGGCATATCCATAGGCGTATTCGCCTTCTACTGCTATTGTTACACTTTTAACTCCGGCCTCATCACCGGGTTGAAGATCAACAATCTTCGTTTCAAAACCTCTTCTCTCCGACCATCTCAGGTACATGCGCAGGAGCATCTGTGCCCAGTCCTGAGCCTCCGTGCCACCGGCGCCGGCATGGATCGCCATAATGGCATTGGCGGGGTCTTCCTCCCTGCCCAGCATCATCCTGAATTCGTCTTTTCTGACCGACGATTCAAGACCGGCGACATCTTCTTCTATCTCTTTGAGCGCGCTTTCATCATCTTCATCACGTGCCATTTCAAAGAGCTCTTCCAGCTCCTGCAGGGAATTGTTCAGTTTTTTCCATCTGCAGACAGCATCTTCAGCTCTGCTCTTTTCCTTTAATATATTCCTGGCAGTTCCGGGGTCATTCCAGAAGTTCTCTTTGAGGATTTGTTTCTCCAGTTGATCTATCTTTTCTTCATTGGCCTCTATGTCAAAGACAACCTCTGAGGTTGTCTATTCTCTTCTTCAGATCTTCTATCTTTTCGGAAATGTCTGCAATCATCTGTTTTCCCTCCTCAACGAAATCAAAAAGCCAATTAGCAGAAACACAATACAAGAACAAGCAAATAGATTGCCATATTTTGAATAAAATGTATTTTGCCGGGTGAATTTTACCGGGCCACACAAAGCCGTCCTTTTAAACAGGTCTGTTCTGTATACGATTTTCCCCGTCGGGTCAACTATGGCGCTTATCCCGGTATTTGCGGCCCTTATCAGGTATCTGCGATTTTCTATCGCCCTGAAGGCTGCCATGGTCAGGTGCTGATAAGGAGCCGATGTGTTTCCATACCATGCGTCATTGGTTATATTGACAAGAAGATTCGCCCCTTTCAGACAATACTCACGACTGATTTCAGGAAAAATTCCCTCATAACAAATAAGAATACCTATCTTCCTGTCACCCATTGAAAAGGGCGTAATCTCTCCGCCGGGTGTAAAATCTCCGGCGCCTTCAACCAGTTTGTCAATAAAGAAGAGTATGTCGCGCAGCGGAACATATTCGCCAAAGGGAACCAGGTGCACTTTATCATATCTTCCGGAAACAGCGCCCTCAGGAGATATCAGGTATGCGCTGTTGCAAAAGGAGATTTCCCCCTCTTCCTTCACGTAACCCAGAGATCCGAACAAAAGCCAGGATTTTGCCTTCCTTGCTGTATTTATCACATCTCTGGACCTGTCCTCATAGTTCTGAAAACAGAATGGCACGGCTGTTTCCGGCCACACAATCAATGACGCACCGCTCTTTGAGGCATCGGCGGACATATCTCTGTATATATTCATAGTGTCTGACTGGTACTCCTGACTCCATTTTACTGATTGGTCAATATTCCCCTGAATGAGAGAAACATCAATAGAGTCAAGATGTTTTACGGTATTCTTCAAGTCGTTTATACGGTAAATACCGTAACCGAAGACCAGTGACAGAAGACCAACTCCGATAACAATCTCAGACAGAAACCTTTTCTTTTCAGTACCGGATGAGAAAAACGAACCACTGATACAGTCATAAACAATGCAGTTCAGAAGCACTATCAGAAATGTTATCCCGTAGATTCCTGTAATGTCTCCGACCTGAATCATGGGAAGGTATCCATGTTGCGAATAGGCAAGGTCTTCCCATGGAAAGCCGGAAAAGAGATGGCCCTTCACATAGTCGAGAGATACCCAGAGAAGAGGCGCTATTATTGTTCCTCTGATTCCCCTTCTTCTGAAATAAACAACACCCGCGCAGAATAGCGCAGGATAGAGACTCAGGTAAATGGCCAGGAGAAGCATAACAGAAACGCCGGCATAGAAAGGGATGTGCCCATAATGTACAACAACGAATACTATCCAGTATATCAGGCCTGTGTTATACACCAGGCCCACAACAAATCCTGTTCGGAATGCACCCGGAAGGTCTGTATCTTTTATGGCATACAGAAGCGGCACAAGAGCTACCCAGGCGAGAAAGCCCATATCCGCTTTGGGAAAGGACAGAAAGATAAGCACTCCGGAAACCAGGGAAAGTAGCAGGGTTTTCTTATTCATTGTCTTTGCGCGTCTTTTCTTTTTTGTTGCCGATCTGCGGAATCGTCTCTCCGGTTCGTTTTATCCTTACTTTCTTTATGCTCCTCTCGTCTGCCGCTTCTATTGTAATTTTCAGGTTTTCGCAGGTAATGGTTTCACCGACAACGGGAATCTTCTTGATAAGATAAAATATCAATCCTCCAAGTGTTTCAAACTGTCCTTCCGGAACTTCTATGTCAAAGTACTCTTCAAATTCTTCAATCTCGACCCTGCTGTCCACAAGAACATCGCCACTGGTAAGTTTTGTGAAAGGGTTTTCATCAACATCGTGTTCGTCCTGAATTTCACCGACTATTTCCTCTATCAGATCCTCCAACGTTACAAGACCGGAAGTCCCGCCATACTCATCAATAACTATGGCCATGTGCGATTTTTTTTCTTTGAGTTCGTGAAGGAGAAGGTGGATATTTTTGGTCTCCGGGATGTAATAGGTCTTTCTGAGAATTGAGAAGATGTCCCCCTTCTGAAAAGGTTTCGACCAGAACCTCAGCAGGTCTTTCACATTTAATATTCCTGCAATATTATCGATATTTTCATTGTAAAAAGGCATCCTGGTATGCCCGTGTTTCAGGATCAAGGCGAGTATATCCTCTATTGTGGAATCGTCGTTAATGGCAACTATTTCCGTCCTGGGCACCATTACTTCCCGGGCAACACTCTCACGCAGTTCAAGAATGCTCTGGATCATCTCGCCAGACTGCCTGTCAATAAGACCGTCTTCCTCACCCGCATCAATAATGGATTGTATTTTCCCCTCCAGCAAGGTAAGGCTTTTTTTCCCAACCGCCCATGGAAAGCGTGTGTCGATCCACCTTTTGACTTTTTCCAGGAAAATACTCTCCACTACAATCCCCTCAAATATTCAGGTCTGAGCATCTTTTTATTTGAAGATTCGATAACGCGTTGTATTAACTCCGTTGTTTCATCTTTTTCTTGAGGCATTCTGGCGCGTATCGGCAGATAGTTTGAGGCGTGATTGGAGGTAAAAAAACAGTTTGTAAAATCGGAATTTGCCACCATAATCCTTAGTTCTTCAAGAAACCCGAATTTGTCAGGCAGTTCGAACCTTCCTGACATTTGTTCTTCATACAGGGCGGTGCCCGGAACCACCATGACAGTCAGTGCCCCCACATAGTCGGGGTCAATTTCCGTCAATACTCTGGCCGTATCCAGGGCATGTTCCATGCTCTTTGCCCTTCCCCCTATCCCCAGAAGCACAGTGACCGAAAGCGCTATACCCGCTTCTTTGATCTTCTGTCCCGCTTCCACCATCTGGCGGGCATTTGCCCCCTTTTGGATTTTTTCGAGGATCTCGTCATTACCTGTCTCCAAGCCCATATAGACTATCTTTACACCCAGATTTCTCAATTCCAGGAGTTCTTCAGGTGTCTTGCGCAGAATGCTCTTCGCGTTCGCGTAAAGCCCGATCCTTTTTACACCCCTTATATTTCTGTTGATGGATTCAAGTACAGGCGCCAGCTTTTTCATGGGCATAATCAGCACATCACCATCGCAGAGAAAAATCCTGTCAATATAGCCATATCCGGACGCCTCCAGTATATCTTCCTCAATCTCGTCAAAAGCCTTGATCCTGAACTTTTCTCCCTTATAGGTCGGGCAGAATGTACACTTATTATGCGAACATCCCACTGTCACCTGCAACAGAAGGCTTCCTGCCTCGCTCGGTGGTCTTATTACCATTCCTTCATATTTCATTATTGCTTTTCTTATTCCTCCTGTAAGTATGACAAGCGCATGGGATTTGCGACGCCGCTAATGAATAACGCACTGGTTTTATAATACGACCGCTAAAAAGGCAAGTTACAAAAACTTTTTATGAACGACAGGCCTTTTGTATATCAAATGAACAAAAATTATGCTATTTCAGAAGAAATCGAAGTACTTTTTCCTTAACGAGCGACGCAGAACAATATAGGGATTTGAAAATCGGCGCTGGAGGGAAATAGTGACAGCGACTATTTTTTTGGAAATACGTGTTTTGTCCACTGACTGTTTCAAGGAGGGAAGACTGTATATCTGTGATTAAATCTCTGAATGATATGAATCCGGAAGAGAGCGGCAGCGTGTATGAGATCAAGGGCGGACAGGGATTGATTAACCGTCTTAACGCTCTGGGAATCATAACCGGAAAAAAGATAACGAAAATAGATTCGATGCTTATGCGTGGGCCGACTACTGTCCAGGTAAACAGGACAAAAGTTGCCATCGGTTTTGGTATGGCCGGGAAGATATTTGTTGAGGTGGATAAACGGACATGATGAAGATCCTGCTCATGGGCAATCCCAATGTCGGCAAGAGTGTCATCTTTTCCCGGCTCACGGGGGTGCATGTAGTCTCTTCCAATTATCCAGGAACTACTGTCACCTATACAAGCGGGTTCATGAAGATAGACGGCAGGCGGGTTGAGATTATTGATGTTCCCGGAACCTATACCCTTGAACCAACCTGTGAAGCGGAGAAAATTGCCGCTGAAATGCTCAAGACTGGCGATATTGTAATAAATGTCGTTGACGCGACAAACCTCGAAAGGAATCTTTACCTGACACTGCAATTGATGAAAATGAAGATTCCAATGATAATCGCACTGAATATGTGGGACGACACAAAACATCGGGGAGTGAATATTAATCTCGAAAAGTTGATAAAGATTCTGGGGATACCCGTTATTCCCACATCCGGTCTGACCGGTCAGGGGATAAAGGAACTTGTGACAAATATTCCCAACGCCGTATCCCCCTCTTCTCCGACAAGAAACCGCAGTGAACGCTGGGCCTTTGTGGGTGATATAATAGATCAGGTACAACAGATATCACACAGGCACCACAGATGGTTTGAACGTCTGGAAGATGCAAGCGTAAAACCCAGAACAGGTATAGTTATAGCCGCGGCAGTACTGATATGTTCCTTTATGGTGATACGTTTCATAGGCGAATCACTGATAAGATATCTGTTTGATCCGATATTTAATTTCCTGTGGTTACCGGCATTGATGAAAATTAGCACATTTATGGGAAACAGTGGCCTGCTGCATGATGTCATAGTAGGCAAACTGATTAATGGTGAAATCAACTTTGTCGAATCCTTCGGACTGCTGAGCAGCGGCCTTTATGTGCCCTTTGCCATGGTACTCCCTTATATCATATCCTTTTATCTTATCCTCGGTATCCTTGAAGATACCGGGTACCTGCCCCGTCTGGCGGTACTTCTGGACACCGCAATGCATAAAGTCGGGCTGCACGGTTTCGCGATCATACCTACCCTGCTGGGATTTGGGTGCAATGTGCCGGCTGTAATGGCAACACGCATACTTGAAAGCAAAAGAGAGCGATTCATAGCGGCAACGCTGATATCCATAGCGATACCTTGTGCTTCCGCCCAAGCAATGATCTTTGGCCTGGTTGGAAAGTATGGCGGGCAATACGTGGCAATCGTCTATGCGACGCTGTTTCTGGTGTGGATAATCCTGGGAATACTTCTTAATCGCCTGTTAATGGGATTCAGTCCCGAACTCCTCATCGAAATCCCCCCATACCGCATTCCCCCATGGGGTACGATCATACAGAAGCTCTGGGGAAGAACACGCGGCTTTCTCATAGAGGCCGTTCCAATAATATTGGCGGCGGTGCTGGTTATAAACGTACTTTTTGTCTTCGGAATATTCGACTATATAGCCGGTTTTACTGCGCCTGTAATAAACGGCGTACTGGGCCTGCCCGAAGAGTCAGTGACGGCAATTATTATAGGATTACTTCGCAAGGATGCCGCCCTCGGGATGCTGGCACTATCTCCAATGACGGCCAAACAAATGGTTATAGGCAGCGTTGTCCTGACCATGTCTTTCCCCTGCATTGCCACCGTTATTGTCCTGTTCAGAGAACTGGGGTTGAAAGACTTTATGAAATCGACCACCATAATGCTCACATCGGCTTTGGCAGTCGGGAGTATATTGAATGTGATTTTGTAACTGCTCAGAATTATGATTTATGCCTTTGCCTCTTCGTCGGTATCCGGCAGGACTTAGGGGATGTCTTTCTGTATTCCCTATCCTGTTTTCTTTATCATACCATCCCCCTGTCAACTTTCGAATTCTTAATTTGATACTACCATAATAAAAGGACAGGTCAGAATAATTCAAAGAATAACCACAAAATACCCTGGCTCGACAATTATGTCGTTTTTTGTTCAAAGGCCGTGCATAGATGAACTTGTTGTTTTTACGCTATTTTCACTTGATACTTCAGTTTATTTCGACATTTTGTTCCCCTATTCAACAGAAGCGATGTATCGATTATCAGGATTCCTGTAACAGACATGGCCACATTTTAAACACTTAAAGGAACACTCTGGCCTTTGGCATGTAAATTGCTCTTTGTAAACAGCAAGACCGAATCAAACCTCCTCCGATTCGAGCTTAAACCCTGTAAAGCCGGTTAAGTCAAGTATGTCCCGATCTTAACCGGCGAAGAGATCCTTACCCGGGAAGCGCAGCAGCTTCCCGGGTTTCTTTTTCCGCTTCCGCGCGCTTTCCAATATACCCATGCTCAAAGAAAAATCAGCAGTACAATACCATCCCGATGAAAAAAACAGTCTCGCATTTTTTCCATCTATCTGTTAGAAAGTGCTCACGTAAAGGATTGGTGCATATGCGAATACCAACGCGGCAGGAATGCTATTACATCATGTACAAAATGAAAATGATGGACCATATCGTGGCCCATTCTCTTCAGGTCTGCCGCGTAGCCATGTTCCTCGCGAGCTCCCTTAAGTCAGATCTCAACCCGGACCTTGTCCAGGCAGCCGCATTGCTGCACGATATAACCAAAACAAGAAGCATAGAGACCCATGAAAATCACGCGCAGACTGGAAAACAGTTACTCATAAGCCTGGGTTACCCCGAGGTTGGAGACATCGTCGGACAACATGTTCTTCTGGACGAGTATTTTGCCTCCGACAGCCCGACAGAAGCGGATGTGGTTAATTACGCGGACAAACGCGTGGTTCACGACAAAGTGGCAACCCTCGCGCAACGAATAGATTACATTATGGAAAGATATGGAATAGAGCCAAAGCGCAGGGAATATATCCGGATGCTCTGGGAGAAAACAAAAACCCTGGAGGAACATCTGTTTCGTTTCTGTTCTTTTTCTCCGGCAGATATGGAAAATCTCCTCGGGCCTGACAATTGTTCCGCGGATTTTTCAGAGTATAGCAGAGTAAATAAAACGGTTGCGGTCGGCACAGGGTAATAATTAATTTTTTATGGAATAATTATGCTCATAACCCTTGACAAAATCAGGGCGGAGACATACATAACAACGCCTGTATTAAAATCCAGCATAACAGCATTCAATTTGAGCAAAGTTTATGACTATAAAACCAAAAAAGGGTAGAATAGTAATCGACAGTAAACTGTGCAAGGGATGTTATCTCTGCATGTCGGTATGTCCGAGCGAACTTATTGTCATTTCTGCTGAATTAAACGAAAAGGGGTATTATCCTGCCGAATTCACGGAAACAAATGCCGGGGAAGATCGCAAATGTACAGGCTGTGCCATGTGCGCGGTTATCTGCCCCGATATCGCAATAGAGGTCTATCGTGGATAAAAAGCTGTTAATGAGGGGGAGTCAGGTAATCGGTGAGGCAGCCATACGCGCCGGATGCCGGTTTTACGCGGGCTATCCCATAACGCCGCAGAATGCGCTCCCGGAATTCATGTCCAGCGCAATGGCCAATCTGGAAGATGGTACTTTTATCCAGGCAGAAAGTGAAATCGCCTCGATCAACATGGTACTCGGGGCGTCCATGGCGGGAGCGAGGGCAATGACCAGTTCATCCAGCCCGGGTATAAGCCTCAAGCAGGAGGGTATATCATTTCTGGCGGCATCGGAACTTCCAGCGGTCATCGTAAACAGCATGCGCGGTGGGCCGGGTCTCGGCAATATAGCACCCTCCCAGGGAGATTACTTTCAGGCCACAAGGGGTGGAGGACACGGAGACTATCGTACTATAGTTCTGGCTCCGGCCTCCGGTCAGGAGATGGCTGATCTAACAAAAAAAGCCTTTGAATATGCGGACAGATACCGGACACCTGTCATGATCCTGGTCGACGGCATGATGAGCCAGATGATGGAACCTGTTATCTTTCCTGACCCCGTCAATCTCACTGAACTGCCTCCCAAACCATGGGTGCTGGACGGGGCAAATGGAAGGCCAAGTAGAATAATCAAGTCATTGATTCTAGGCACGGTGGAAATGGAGGAGCACAACTGGAAGCTCGCGAGAAAATACGAGACTATTTCCAGGGAAATCGCGGACGCGGAAACTTATATGACTGAAGATGCCAGATTTGTGGTTGTCGCTTACGGAACTGCCGCAAGGGTAGCCAAGGGCGGCATAAAGAGGGCTCGTGAAATGGGACTCAAGGTGGGTCTTTTAAGGCCTGTTACCCTGTGGCCTTTTCCTGAACGCGTCATCAGGGAAATGAGCAGATCCGTCAAGGATTTCCTCGTCTTTGAGATGAATACGGGACAGATGCTGGACGATGTAAAACTGTCCCTGGAGGGAAGAAGCAACGTGCACTTTTATGGACGGCCGGGGGGAATTGTTTCAACTCCTGATGAAATAGCCAAAGTAGTAAGCAGCCTGTATTACCGCCAGCACCTGGAAGAGGATTGATAGATGGAAAAGGTTGTCTTTAAAAGACCAAAATATATAAAGAAGGCGCCGTTTCACTACTGTCCCGGGTGCGGGCACAGTATCATTCATCGATTGATAGCTGAAGTTATCGAAGAACTTGACATAGGAGAAAAAACAATCTGTGTTCCCCCGGCCGGTTGCGCGGTACTGGCCTATGACTATCTCGACATAGATATGGGAGAAGCTCCCCATGGAAGAGGCGCGGCGGTGGCTACCGGGTTAAAACGTATTCTCCCTGACAAAATGGTGTTTTCCTATCAGGGCGACGGGGATATAGCTGCTATCGGAACCGCTGAAACTATCCACGCAGCCAACAGAGGTGAAAATATTACTGTTATCTTCGTCAACAACAGTTGCTACGGTATGACGGGCGGGCAGATGGCTCCCACGACCCTGCTCGGCCAGAATTCCACCACCACACCGGGCGGTCGCGATAAAGATCGTGACGGGTCTCCTATCAATCTGAGCGAAATGCTGGCAATAACAAAGGGGGCTGTCTATATAGAACGGACAGCGGTAAATTCCATAAAAAACATAAGAAAGACCAAGAAGGCCATTACAAAAGCCTTCAAGGTACAGATGGCAGGTCTTGGGTTCTCACTCGTCGAGATTCTTTCTCCCTGCCCTACCAACTGGAAGATGTCCCCGGTAGATGCCTGCAAGTGGACAGATGACAGTGTTATGCAGACATTTCCCCTTAAGATTGTAAAAGACGAAACAAGTTAAAAAGGGTTGGCTCTTATGAAGAAAACTGTCTTTGCAGGATTCGGTGGACAGGGTGTCCTGATGATGGGTTATGTCTTCGCGGTGGCGGCAATGCGTGACGGCAGAGAAGTAACCTACCTCCCTGCCTACGGCGCGGAGATGCGTGGAGGCACTGCAAATTGCACGGTCGTTGTGTCGGATGAAGAGATCTTCTCCCCTGTAGCGTCTTCACCCGATTTCGCGGTAATTATGAACAAACCTTCTCTGCTGAAATATGAAGGCGCAATGAGAGAAGGTGGTGTTATCCTCCTCAATTCAAATCATGTGGACAGGGAGCTGACCAGGAACGACCTGACTGCCATGAGGATACCTGCCATTGACATCGCGAAGGATCTGGGCAGTGAACGTGTTGTAAATATGGTTATGCTGGGGGCATTTGTAGCCCATACAAAGATAACATCTCTTGACTCAATAATGAACGGGCTTTCAGAAATCGTGAAGGGCGGGAAAGCCAGCGTAATGAAATTGAATCGCAAGGGTCTGGACAGGGGCGCTGAATATATTCTAAAGGGAGATTCACGGTGAAAACGGTAAAACAAATCGAGCTCTGGCTGAACAACGTACCGGGGCAGTTATCTGATATCAGTGATATATTGAATGATAACAGGATCAACATAATAGCCTGTTGTTACGCGACAACACATGAAGAAAAAGGTCTGTTCTATTTTGTTGCCAACGATCCCGACAAGGCTGTAAATGTGTTGAAATCCGCGGGATACAAGATAAAGACAAAACAGGTTATAGCATGCGAAATGCCGAATCATCCTGGTGGAATGAATGTTGTTTTAAAGCTTTTGAAGGACTCCAAGGTCAATCTTGATTACATATACCCCTGCATGGGAACGGGAAACATCACCGTTGTCATACTGGGCGTGGTGTCAGTCAAGAAGACCTTGAAAATCATTGAAGATAACTGGATAAAAGTGTGGGGTGACGATCTCTATCATATATAATTGTCGCCCCGCCTGACAAACGAAAGACGGGCAGGATAATAGTACCATCCTGCCCGATTATGCGCGAAGTTCATCCTGCCATTGCGCTGTCTCCTTTTCTTCTTTTACCTTGCACATTCGTGTAGCGATGCAATCTGCAGAATTATATTCCGTTTCTATATAAATGTGCCTCTAAAATCCTTTACAAGAAACGCTGTCAATGTTAGTTTAGCAGAAGTATTATCGGCTTTTAATAAATTTGATTTAATGGTTTCGTCATCAGATTTCGAAAGGAATTAAACATATCATGACAAAGAAAAAAACATCATACAAGGATGCTGGTGTGGATATCGACAAGGCCGCTGCCTTTGTTGACAGGATAAAACCACTCATAAAGCCTACTCTGCGCAAGGAAGCTGTAGGAGAAATAGGCCATTTCGGGGGTCTGTTCCACCTGAATGCCGATAAATACAAAAATCCCCTGCTTGTTTCATCAACCGATGGGGTGGGCACGAAGCTCAGGATAGCCCATATGATAGACATACACAATACTATCGGTATCGACCTTGTTGCAATGAGCGTAAACGATTTAATCGTCCAGGGCGCTGAGCCCCTTTTCTTTCTGGATTATATAGCCACTGGAAAGCTGAATCTTGAAACAAGTGTACAGATAGTTGAAGGCATAGCAAAAGGCTGCGCCGAGGCAGGATGCGCGCTTATAGGCGGCGAAACCGCCGAAATGCCCGGATTTTACAAGGATGATGAATATGACCTGGCGGGTTTCTGTGTAGGCGTTGTTGAATACGACAAGCTTATCGACGGTTCCGAAATCCGGGTGGGTGACAGTATTATAGGTCTGGCATCGAACGGAATCCACAGCAACGGGTATTCGCTTGCCCGGAAAGTATTGTTCGAACAGGCCGGCCTTGATATCAATGATAATATAGATGGCCTTGAAGATTCCATCGGAGTGGAACTTCTCCGCCCGACTAAAATCTACGTAAAGACCGTCCTGAATCTTATAAAGAACTTTAACATAAGGGGAATAGCTCATATAACGGGCGGTGGACTTACAGAAAATATTCCCCGAATACTACCTCAATCCTGCGGAGTTGCTATAATTAAGAAAAGATGGACGCCCCCTCCTATCTTTAAAATCATCCAGGATATTGGTAACGTTGATGAATCCGAAATGTTCAGGGTATTTAACATGGGCATCGGGATGACAATTATCGTTCCGGAGAAGGATTCGAAAGGGGTCATTAATCATCTGAAGGTGCTTGGAGAACAAGCCTGCATAATCGGTCATATTATAAACCGGATAGAAGAGAGCCCAGCCGTAACATTCGAGTAGAGAAATGAAAAAAACAAACCTGGGCGTGCTGGTATCCGGCAGTGGTTCCAACCTGCAAGCCATTATCGACAACATAGAGTCGGGGAAACTGGATGCAATTATACGTGTGGTTATAAGTGATGTCCCCAAAGTTCGGGCACTGGAGCGGGCAAGAAACCATAATATACCGACGGTTGTTATCGATCATGAAAATTTCGGCACAAGGGAGGAATTTGACCGGGAGGCTGTTGCCATTTTAAAAAGTCATTCCTTAGATCTTGTGATCATGGCAGGCTTTATGAAAATACTTACCCCCGTTTTCTTGAGGGCTTTTCCCGGAAGGATAATGAATATACATCCGGCGCTGCTTCCCTCTTTTCAGGGGCTTCATGTTCAGCAGAAAGCATTTGACTACGGCGTAAAGTTTTCCGGGTGCACGGTCCATTTCGCCGATGAAGGGGTCGATACCGGACCTATCATTATCCAGGCGGTTGTTCCAGTGTACGACAATGACACGATAGACATCCTCCAAGAGAGAATATTGAAAGAGGAGCACAGGATCTATTCTCAGGCAATCCAGTTCTACGCGGAGGGAAGACTTGAGATTAACGGGCGGAAGGTGCAGATAAAAGACTCCGGCACAATGGAAACACCGCGCGTGCACAACCCGCCACTGGAAAAGTTTTAATATGATTATCGTAAGTGCATGCCTGCTTGGATTCAATTGCAGATATGATGGAGAGAGTCGGCCTGATGAAGATCTGCTTTCGTCAGCTTTAAGAAAACTTTTTGTGCCCATCTGTCCGGAACAGATCGGAGGA
>Ga0268277_1000481_pt1 | contig 31665 bp, 41 predicted proteins | sample saktaG_5_FD_190132 | JGI IMG/M metagenome (GOLD analysis project Ga0268277, IMG submission 190132) | Saline water microbial communities from Sakinaw Lake, British Columbia, Canada - sak_2010_1_5_50m | ecosystem: Environmental > Aquatic > Non-marine Saline and Alkaline > Saline ... | reverse complement strand
TTAGCGTCGTTCGCTTAATTTTTATCCATTTTTGAATTTTATGCCAAGACAATATCCCATAGAGAAAATCCGCGATATCGGTATTATCGCTCACATTGACGCTGGTAAAACAACCGTTTCGGAGCGAGTTTTGTTTTACACGGGAATTTCTCATAAAATTGGCGAGGTGCACGAAGGAGAGGCCATCATGGATTGGATGGAGCAGGAAAGAGAAAGGGGCATTACTATTACGTCAGCGGCCACTACTTGCGTTTGGGTGCCAACAGACCTGCCGAAGGAAAAAGCCAATGAGTATTGGATTAATATTATTGATACCCCCGGCCACATTGATTTTACCGTTGAGGTGCAACGTTCTTTGAGGGTGCTGGATGGAGCAGTAGTGGTTTTTGACGGGGTAGCGGGAGTGGAGCCCCAGTCCGAAACGGTTTGGCGCCAGGCCGACGGTTATAAGGTGCCGCGGATATGTTTTATTAACAAAATTGACAGGATGGGCGCGAACTTTGAAAAGGCGCTGGAAAGTATTTCACAAAAGCTGACTAAAAACGCCGTAGCAATCACCATCCCTATTGGCGAAGAATCCAACTTGGAAGGTGTTATTGATTTAATAAAAGAAAAAGCGGTTTATTTTAACGGTGAAAGGGGCGAACAACTGGAAAAAAAGGAAATTCCGGATAATCTGAAAGAAAAGGCCGCGGAGTGGAGGAACAAAATGTTAGAAAAAATTGCTGCTGAAGACCATGCCTTGCTGGAAAAGTTTTTGGCCGGAGAACCAATCACGCCCGAAGAAATTATGCCAGTATTACGCAAGGCCACCTTGGAATACAAGCTGGTGCCGGTTTTATGCGGTTCGGCTTTAAAGAACAAGGGCGTGCAGTTAATGTTGGATGCCGCGTGCTACTATTTGCCCAGCCCTATTGATTTACCGCCGGTAAAGGGCTTGGATGTTGAAACAAATGAAGAGATTGAGAGGAAACCTGATGACGCGGAGTCATTTTCCGCTTTAGTTTTTAAAATCGCCACCGACCCCTATGTTGGCAGCTTAGGATATTTTAGGGTTTATTCGGGTACTTTGAAAAAGGGTTCTTACGTATTAAATTCTACAAGCGGGGAGAAAGAAAGAATCGGCCGAATTTTAAGAATGCATGCCAACGAGAGAAAAGAGATTGACGAGGTGTTCACCGGCGATATTGCCGCCACCGTGGGTTTAAGAACGGCTGTAACGGGCCATACGCTCTGCGATGAAGTCAAACCCATCCTTTTGGAAAAACCAACCTTCCCCGAGCCGGTTATTTCTATTCGTATTGAACCGAAAACCAAGGCCGACCAGGAGAAACTTATTTTAGCGATGAAAAAGTTAGCCGAAGAGGATCCAACCTTCAGGATTAAAGAGGACGTGGAAACGGGCGAGACCATTATGTCGGGCATGGGAGAATTGCACCTTGATATTTTAGTTGACAGAATGAAAAGAGAGTTTAAAGTGGAAGCAAACGTCGGAGCGCCCCAGGTTGCTTACAAAGAAACAATATTCGCCCCAGCTGAAGCAGAAGGTAAGTTTATCCGCCAGTCCGGCGGCCGGGGCCAATACGGCCATGTTTACTTGCGGTTGAAGCCCAGAGAAAGAGGCGAGGGCTATGAATTTATCAACGCCATCAAGGGCGGAGTGATTCCGCAGGAATATATTCCGGCGGTTGATAAGGGCGCGAAAGAAGCCATGGACAAAGGCGTGGTGGCGGGCTATCCCTTGGTTGATGTGGAAGTTACTTTGTATGACGGCTCTTTCCACGAGGTGGATTCTTCGGAAATCGCTTTTAAAATCGCTGCCAGCATGGCTTTGCAGGAAGGGGCAAAAAGGGGTAAAGCGGCTCTATTGGAGCCAATTATGAAATTGGAAACCGTGGCTCCCGAAGAATTTTTCGGCGATGTTATCGGCGATTTGAACAGAAGGCGCGGCGTTATTGATGAGACATTGGATCGGCTTAATTTGAAGGTTATAAGAGGCAAGGTGCCTTTGGCGGAGATGTTTGGGTACGCCACTTCCTTGAGGTCGGTAACCCAGGGTAGGGGCACTTTTACTATGGAATTTGACCATTACGAAAGGGTGCCCGACAATATAGCCAAAGAGATCATAGAGGGCAAAAGAAGGTAAATATTAATTTCTAACTTCTAATTACTAATTTCTAAACAATGTCCAATGAACAAATCCCAATGACTAAAAATCTTTTTAGGCATTGGCCATTAGACATTGGTGCTTAGTTAGAAATTAGAAATTAGGTTAATTAGGAATTCATCAATTGTATGAATTTATCAGATATCAAAAATTTAATTTCAGAAGAAGGAAAAGTCGTGTTTATTGAAAACGATGAGGTTATGGGCGTCTTTCTCTCTTATGAGGAGTATCGCAAAATAGTTGTTCAGAAAAGCAAGCAGGATCCAGCCCCGAGTTTGCCTCTGTTTGATTCAAAAAGAGAAGCCGATTTCAAAGCCACCCCCTCCCCGATGTTAGCGGGGGATGATTTTAGCGACGAGGCGGCTGATATCATAACTGAAGAAGCCGAAGGCCCTGAAGTGATAGTTACGCATCCCGAGCCCAAGCCGGTACAGCCCGCAGAGCTCGCTCCGGATTCGTCAAGCTCGGAAAAAGAGTTAAGCATAGACGACTTGCCGTTCTAAAATAGCCCGGGCGGGGTTGACATTTTGCTGGTAGTAAATATAATAAAAACAATATTATTTAAAACAATTTAACAACTTGCCAATTTAACATCGCGGTGTTCAATTGTTAAGTTGTTTAATTAATAAATTACTATGGCTGAAAAAGCTAAATTTGAACGAACCAAGCCGCATCTTAACATTGGCACTATTGGCCACGTTGATCACGGCAAGACCACCTTAACGGCGGCAATTTTAAAGTATGCCAATATGAAGGGCTATAAATCTTCCAATAGGTCGGTTGATGAGATTGATTCGGCTCCGGAGGAAAAGGCGCGAGGCGTTACGATAAATATTTCTCACAATGAGTTTGAGTCAGAAAAAAGGCACTACGCTTTGATTGATTGTCCCGGGCACGCCGACTATATCAAGAATATGATTACCGGGGCGGCTCAAATGGACGGCGGCATATTAGTGGTTTCGGCCGCCGAAGGCCCAATGCCCCAAACCAGAGAGCACGTTTTGTTAGCTCGTCAGGTTGGCTTGCCCAGTTTGGTTATATTTTTAAATAAGGTTGACCAGGTAGACGATCCTGAAATGATTGATTTGGTGGAATCCGAATTAAGAGAGCTTTTAAAGAAATATGAATATCCAGGCGATACCACGCCGATTATTCGCGGTTCGGCCCTAAAGGCCGGTCAAGCGGATTCGGTTGATGACGAGGCCATGAAGCCAATCGCTGAATTGTTTGCTACGATTGATGAGTATATTCCCGAACCGCAACGTTCCACAGACCAGCCGTTTTTAATGGGTATTGAAGATGTATTCTCTATTGAGGGGCGCGGCACCGTGGTTACTGGCAGAGTGGAGAGGGGCATTGTAAAATCCGGAGAAGAGGTTGAAATTATTGGTTTGCGGCCAACCCAGAAAACAGTGGCTGTGAGTATTGAAATGTTCAACAAAATTTTAGATGAGGGCCGAGCTGGCGACAATGTTGGTATTTTGTTAAGGGGCCTAAAGAAAGAAGACGTGGAAAGAGGGCAAGTGTTAGCCAAACCGGGCACCTTAACCCCGCATACTGAATTTGAGACCGAGGTTTATACTTTGACCAAAGATGAGGGCGGTCGGCATACTCCGTTTTTTGCTGGCTATAAGCCCCAGTTTTATATTCGCACTTGTGATGTAACTGGCGACGTATTCTTACCCGAAGGCGTGGAAATGGTTATGCCTGGCGACACCGCTAAATTGAGAGGCAAATTGATCGCCCCGATCGCCTTAGAGGAAAAACAAAGATTTGCGATTAGAGAGGGCGGCAAAACTGTTGGCGCTGGAGTGGTGACAAAAATTATTAAATAGCTGAATCAAAGAAGCGCTCTTTGTTAAAAAAGATATGGCCGAGCACGAGATTAAAGAAAAAGCTAAAAAAGATAGTAACAAAGAAGCCGAGGTCAAGCCGCGGCTAAGGATTAAGCTGCGCTCTTACGATAGCAAGGTGGTAGATGCTTCTTGCCGTCAATTGGTGGAAATTGCCATGAGGTCAGACGTGGAAATTGTCGGGCCCGTGCCCCTGCCCACGGAAATTCATAAATACACCGTAAACCGATCCAGTTTTGTTCACAAAGACGCCAGAGAGCAATTTGAAATGCGTATTCATAAAAGATTGATTGAAGCGTTAAATACCAACCAGCGGTTTATTGAGGCCTTGAGGGACTTGACGCTTCCTACCGGAGTAGAAATTGAAGTAAAGACAACATAATTTTTCAGGGGTGGCCCCTGAAATACATAATGTTCAAAGTACTAACGCAGGTTAAAACTTTGAAGTAGTGAGAAAGAATACTAACCCTTTTATTTGCAGGATTAAAAGCCGGGTGTTAGTTGCCCGGTTTTTAGTTGAAATAATTCAGTAATTTAAAAAATGGGCGTTCTGGTATTTGCTTCAGGGAGCACGGCGTCGGGCTATCAGTTCTATAAAGAATTTTTCCGCTCGCGCCTGTTGCTCGCCGAGCTATCGGTTTCAACTTAATTTCAAGTTTAGAGCAGGAGCTCGGCTGCGCAACGCTCCCTTCAACAAATACTAGAACGCCCATAGAGTGGATTTTCTGTAACGAAAAAGCGACACCCGTAGGTATCGCTCGAAGAAGATACGATTTTATTTCGCATCTCCCTCTTTCTCCTTGGCTTCGGCGCGTTTAATCGCGGCCTTGGCCTTGGTCCACCACCATCGTCGTACCCTCTTGTAGAGTACGAAGATGAAGAATATGAGCATGAGGAATCCTAAAAAGGATACTCCGTTTTTAGCATAGCCGCATCCTCCAAGCCATAATCCAAAGGAGAGACAGAGCCAGAAAAATTTAAATCCCTTTTTTGTTAACCACCATCCCGTCGATAGTAAAAACATTTTAATCCTCCTGTTAGATTATTAAAATAATATTCAATTTTTAACATCTACATTATACCACAGAACGTGAAGTTAGTCAATATGTCATACATTCTTGGAAAAAAAATTGAAATGACGCAGATTTTTGAAGGCGATAAAACATTGCCCATAACCCTGATTGCGGCCGGGCCTTGTTTTGTGGCGCAAATTAAAACAAGCGGCAAAGACAAATACGAGGCGGTGCAGTTGGGTTTTGAAAAAAAGAAAGCCAATAAAATCAAAAAATCAGAAAAAGGGAAAGAATATAAATTTTTAAGAGAATTTCGCGCTGCCCCCGGCGACTTGAAAGTAGGGGACGAGATTAATGTTTCGGTTTTTAAGGAAGGCGATAAGGTAAGGGTTTCGGGCATTAGCAAGGGAAAGGGTTTTCAGGGAGCCGTTAAAAGGTGGGGCTTTCATGGCAGAAACGCCACCCATGGCGTTAAGCATGAGCACCGAACATTGGGCTCGGTAGGTTCTACTGACGCGGCGAGAGTTTTTCCGGGCAAGAAAATGCCCGGCAGAATGGGGGCTGGCAGGATAACGGTGAAAAACTTGAAAGTGGCCAAGATAGACGTTGAAAATAATCTGATTGCTTTAAAGGGGGCCGTGCCCGGCAGAATAGGAACTTTGTTAGAAATAAGAGGATAAATCAGCGATTATGAAGATTGACGTATATAATCAAAAAGGTGAGAAAACAGGCCAGGCGGAGTTGCCAAAGGAGATTTTTGATGTTAAAGTTGTTCCTGATTTGTTGCACCAAGTAGTGGTCTCGCAGATGGCCAACCGAAGACAAGGCACCGCTCATACTAAAGACAGGGGCGATGTTCACGGCGGCGGGAAAAAGCCCTGGCGCCAGAAAGGAACCGGCCGAGCCAGACACGGTTCAATTCGTTCTCCTTTGTGGAAGGGTGGCGGCGTAACTTTTGGGCCCACTAAAGATAAAGTTTACGAAAAAAAGATCCCCAAGATGTTAAGGAAGAAAGCTGTCTTAATGGTGCTTTCAGCTAAGGCCCAAAACCAGTTTTTAATTTTATTAAACGATTTGAAATTCCCCGCCAAGAAAACCAAGGAGGTGGCTCAAGTTTTAAAAAACTTGCCTTGCAAGGGCCAAACCGCTTTGATTGCTAGCGCGGCTTACGATGCTGATTTGTTAAGGGCGGCTCAAAATATTCCCCAGATTGCCGTCTGTTCCATTCAAGATTTTAACGCTATGGATTTGTTGTCTTTTAAATATTTGATTATGCCCGGCGATGGTGTTGATGTTTTAAAAACAATGTTTAAAAAATCATAAAATTGTTTATGTTGTTAGACCGTTTAAAAAGAAAGGTTCAAAGATTATCAACGTCAAAAACATCTTTGGACCAAAATAAGGAAAAGGAAAAAGGTAAGCGCGACGCCAAGGAACAGCAAATGCGGAAAATCAAGGAAAAGCAAAAAGAGGTTCAAAAAGCTTCCGTCCCCAACGTAAAAATTAGCGACAAGAAAAGAAGGGCGGTAGTGGCGCCTTTGGTTTTAAGGGCTCCCCAGATTACTGAAAAAGCCGTTGTTTTGCAGGACTTCAACCAGTATGTTTTTAAGGTGGCCGACAACGCCTCAAAGCCCGAGGTGAAAAAAGCCATTGAAGAGGTTTATGGCGTTGATGTTTTGAAAGTGAGAATGATTAACATACCAGCCAAAAGAAAGCGATTAGGCCGAACCTTGGGTTGGCAAGGCGGCTACAAAAAAGCAATGGTTGCGGTAAAGAAAGGGCAAAACATTGAAATATTGCCCAGATAGGATCATGCCTAATACTATTCTTACAAAGAAAGAGCCGGAAAAAGGGCTCATCAAAATTTTGAAAAAAACAGCCGGCCGTAATAATACTGGGCGCATTACTGTGCGTCATCGGGGCGGCGGCGTGAAGAGATATTATCGTTTGGTGGAATTCGGGCAGACAAACCTGGGGCAAACAGCTCGTGTTTTAGCTATTGAATACGACCCTAATCGCACTTGCCATATTGCTTTGGTTCAATATGGCAGCGGCCAAAAACAATATATTTTAGCTCCCCAGGGAATGAAAACCGGCGACAAAGTTATTTGCGATGATAATGCCCTCCAAGATTTAGGCAATCGGTTGAAATTAAAGAATGTTCCGGTGGGCGCGGCAGTGTATAATATAGAATTGGTGCCCGGGATGGGCGGAAAATTATCTCGCTCGGCCGGCTCTTCAGCGCAAGTTATGGCGCAGGAGGGAAAGTATGCTAATCTTAAAATGCCTTCGGGAGAGGTGCGAAAAGTTCTGGGCGAGTGTTTTGTTTCTATTGGATCTCTGTCTAACGCGGAACACCGTTTCAAGGAATGGGGGAGCGCTGGCGCCGCTCGTTTGAGAGGCCGCCGACCTACTGTTCGCGGTTCGGCTATGAACGCTTGCGACCATCCTCATGGCGGCGGCAAGAATAAACAACCGATTGGCCGTCATCCGAGAACCGCCTGGGGCAAACCTGCCTTGGGGGTAAGAACCAGACGGAGCAAGTGGACGGATAAGCTGATATTGCAGAGAAGAGTCAATAAAAAGAGGAAAAAGTAGGCATTTGAAAGTATTTAAATATTTTTATGTCAAGAAGTTCAAAGAAAGGTCCCTATATAGACGAAAAGCTTTTAAAAAAGGTTAGTCGTTTAAACAAGGGCGATAAAACAATTATTAAAACATGGGCCAGGAGGGCGTCCGTTACTCCGGAGATGGTTGGTTTTACTTTTGGCGTTCATAACGGCAAGGAGCACATACCGGTTTTTGTAGTTGAGGAAATGGTGGGCCATAAATTGGGCGAATTTTCTTCCACTACTAAGTTTGGGCGGCATGGCGGCAAGATGCAAAAGGAACAGGAGGCCAAGGCTCAGGAAAAAGAAGCGGTCGTTGCGACTAAATAAATAACATTATGCCACCAGTTAAAGCGAGTTTAAATTATTTGCATATATCGCCGCGAAAAGTGCGTTTGTTGGCTGACTTAGTTAGGAAGCAGAAAGCCCAACAGGCGAGAACTTTTTTGAATTTTTGCGTAAAAAAGGGTTCCTTGCCTATGAGAAAATTGTTGGATTCAGCCATTGCTAACGCGAAAAATAATTTTGAGATGAAAGAAGAGGACTTGTTTATTAAAGAGATAAAGGTGGACGAAGGTCCTAAAATGAAACGTTGGCGCGCTCGTTCTAAGGGTCGCGCTATGCCGATTCAGAAAAAGACCTCTCATATAACTATCGTTTTAGATAATAAATAACTGATAATCGCATGTCGCATAAGGTTCACCCAAAAATTTTAAAAGTAAGAGAGATGAAGGACTGGCTATCCCGGGGTTTTTATGAAAGAGGATTCCGTTTCAATTTGCAAGAGGATTATTTGATAAGAACATTTCTCAATAAGAAATTAATGCAGGCCGCGGTGGAAAGCATTGAAATGGAGAGAGACAGGTCGGCGCTTAAGGTGATTATCAAGACAGCCAGGCCGGCTTTAGTTATCGGCCGAGGCGGACAAGAGGTAGAAAAATTAAAGCAAGGTATTGATAAAATTTTAGCTGGCATTAAAAATACGAACCCTGGTCAGAAGAGGGAGATAAAAATTGAGATTTTAGAGGTAAAAAACCCCTGGGCGTCCGCTCCCTTGGTAGCCCAGTGGATTGCCGGACAGATTGAAAAGATGGTTCCCTTCAGGAGGGCTATGAAAATGTCTTTGAGCAAATTAATGGAGCAAAAAGATACTCAAGGGGCCAGGGTGCAGGTATCTGGCCGCTTGAATGGATCAGAAATTTCCCGCACCGAGTGGCTGGCGGAAGGAAAACTGCCGCGCCAAAACCTGCGAGCGGTAATTGATTATTCTTTAGAGGAGGCCCGTTGCACTTACGGCACGCTTGGTGTTAAGGTTTGGATATATAAGGGAGAGAAGTTTTAAATGACATTGTATGTTACAGCCAAAAAAAATGAAGCACAGAAAATGGCATAAGGGAAGGAGCAAGGGGGTGGCCAGACGAGGAACCGAATTAGCTTTCGGGAGCTTTGGATTGAAGGCCCTTGAAACAAAATGGATTACCGCTGGGCAGATTGACGCCTGCAGGAAAGCGATGGCTCGTTTTCTGAAAAAAAAGGGCAAATTATGGATTAGAATTTTTCCCTACAAACCCATTACCGCGAAGGGGAGCGAGGTACCGATGGGCGGCGGTAAGGGAGCAGTTTCTTTTTATGTGTTTCCCATTACTCCAGGACGGATGATTTTTGAATTAGACGGTGTAGAAGAAAGCGTGGCGCGGGAGGCCTTTAAGAAGTCAGCCGATAAATTGCCTATAAAAACAAGGTTTATCGCGAAGGAATCCTAACGTAAATCTATGAAACATCAAGACAAAATGAAAGAATTAAATCGGACGAACAAGGCGGCTCTTGGGGAGGTTTTGCTTGAGAAAAAAGAGAGAATACGCCAGCTTCGGTTTGATTTGTCCGCTGGCAAGGTTAAAAATGTTAGAGAGGTAAGGGGAACGCGAAGAGACATCGCCCGTTTGAATACCTTATTAAAGTTGAAGCAAAACATATGAAAAAAAAGTTAATAGGAAGAATCGTTTCTAACAAAACGCAAAATACCGTAGTGGTTAATGTTGACAGGTTAGTTGCTCATCCTAAGTATCTTAAGCGGTTCAAGGTTTCCAAGAGATACAAGGCGCATATTAGCGGCGGCGGTTTTAAGGTGGGCGACTCGGTGGTTATAGAGGCCTGTCGGCCGATTAGCAAAGACAAAAAGTGGAAAGTATTGGACTTGGTTCGGGCGGATAAACCCATTAAGGCGGAAGAGGTATCGCAATAAATATTTTATATGATACAAACCAGAACAAAATTAAACGTTGTTGATAATACGGGCGCCAAGATGGTTCAATGCATTGGCATACTGGGGGGTACCAGGAAACGCTGCGCTCAACTGGGAGAGGTGGTTCGCGTAGTGGTAAAAAAAGCCGAGCCAAGGCGCGACGTTAAAAAGCATCAGGTAATAAAGGCGGTAATTGTGCGTCAGCGCAAGCCGTTTCGCCGGGCTGATGGTTCCTTTTTGGTTTTTGATGATAACGCCTGCTGTTTATTGGATGACAATAACACCCCGAAGGGCAATCGTATTTTAGGGCCGGTACCCAGAGAACTGAAAGATAAAGGATTTGAAGCCATAATTACTATGGCCAAGGATGTAATATAAAGATATGCGTATTAAAAAAGGAGACGATATTTTAATAATAAGAGGCAAGGATAGGGGCCAGAAAGGCAAGGTGGCCAGGACGTTCCCTAAAACAAATCAAATTTTGGTTGAAGGTTTAAATTTGAAAAAGGTTCATAAGCGGCCGCGAAAAGAGGGAGAAAAAGGCCAGGTGGTTGAAATGGCCGCTCCTTTGCGAACAGCCGTGACGAAGTTTGTTTGCCCTAAATGCAATAAAGCGGCTCGGTTGGGTTATAAAATTAACGGACAGCGAAAGGACAGGATTTGTAAAAAATGCGGGCTGGCAGTTTAATTTTTACTACTATGTTGTTAAATTTGCGGGAAAAATATAAAAAGGAGGTGATTCCTGAAATGATGAAAAAATTTGGCTGGGCGAGTCCGATGGCCGTGCCGCGTATTACTAAGGTAGTGATAAACAGCGGTTTTGGCAAAACCGTGTCCGGAAAAGGGTCAGGGGAGCGAGAGATTGTTGAGAAATATATCAGCGATAACTTAATCGCTATGGCCGGGCAGAAGCCATCGTTAAGGAAAGCCAAGAAGTCCATAGCTGCTTTTAAGTTGAGGGAGGGCGTGAATGTTGGAGCCGCAATTACCTTGAGGGGCGGAAGAATGTATGATTTTTTAGGAAAATTGATTTATTTAGTGTTGCCAAGAAAGAGAGATTTTCGCGGTTTGAACCCGAAATCAATTTCCAAAACCGGCGAACTATCCATTGGTTTCAGAGAGCATACTCTTTTTCCGGAAGTTAAGATTGAGAGAGAAAAGAATATTTTTGGTTTAGAGATTGTTATTGCCACAACGGCCAAAAATAAAGAAGAGGCGTTAGATTTGTTTAAATTAATGGGATTTCCATTTGAGAGGTAATAAATTTATGGCTAAAACATCATCAATTATAAAATCACAAAGGAAACCGAAATTTAAGACGCGAATCATTAGACGTTGTTTTCGTTGCGGCCGGGTGAGGGGCTATATGCGAAAATTTGGATTATGCCGGATTTGTTTTCGGGAGATGGCTAATCGGGGTGAAATTCCCGGCATCACCAAATCATCGTGGTAGGTTCGCCCATTAATTTTAAATTTTTTATTTATTTCTATGACCGATCCCATAACTGATTTATTAAATAGAATTAAAAACGCTCAAGCTGTTTTACATCCCGCTGTGGATGTGCCTTGTTCTAATCTTAAAGCTCGCCTGGTTGAAATCCTAAAGAGCGAAGGGTTTGTCTTAGATTTCAAAAAGCGGGGCAAAAAAGAAATGAAAATATTGAGAATAGGATTAAAGTATAACGAAGATAAAACCCCGGCGATTTTAGGTTTTAAAAGAATTTCAAAACCCGGCCAACGAATTTATAAAAAATCAAAGGAAATCAGAAGAGTTAAAAATGGATATGGATTAGCTGTTGTTTCTACGAACCAGGGCCTATTAACCGACAAAGAGGCGCGAAGGAAAAAGGTTGGGGGCGAGGTAATGTTGGAGGTTTGGTAAAATTTTAAATTTATGTCTCGTATAGGCAAAAAACAAATTTTAATACCCGAGGCCGTCAACGTAAAAATAGACGGCAGGGAAGTGGCGATTAATGGCCCAAAGGGATCAATAATTCAACAAATTCCCGAGGAGATTTTAGTTACGGAAAAAGATAATCAGATTTTAGTCAGCCCGCAACGAGAGAACAAAAAAAGCCGTCAGTTGTGGGGTTTAATTCGCGCTTTGTTGCAAAATCACGTGCAGGGCGTTTCGGTTGGCTTTGAGAAGAAATTAGAAATGGTAGGGGTTGGCTATAAGGCCGTTTTGAGCGACCCCAAAACAATAAAAATTGAAGCAGGGTTTTCTCACCCTGTCATAATGACTGTGCCCGAAGGGTTAACAGCGGCTATAGAGAAGAATGTTATTGCTATTGCCGGCTTTGATAAACAGAAAGTGGGCGAATTTGCCGCCAAGATTAGGGATATTCGGCCGCCCGAGCCCTACAAAGGCAAGGGCATTAGGTATCAAGGAGAGAAGGTGAGGAGAAAAGAAGGCAAAAAAGCGGCAGCGATAAAGTAGCCATTCCAAGATCTAAAGTAAAAAGTTTTTTAATTTTATGTTAGTTAAGCAAGATAAAAGGCAGAAAAGGCATAAAAGAATTAGGGCAAAAGTAAAAGGGACAAGTTCCGTGCCTCGGCTTTGCGTTTTTCGCAGCAGCCAGCATATTTACGCGCAGCTTATTGATGACCAAAAAGGAAATACTTTGGCTGTTGTTAGCGATGTCGGCTCCAAGCTGAAAGGCAAGGTTGCCAAAGCCGCGGAGGCGGGCAAAGCCATAGCCGCCCTTGCCATGGAAAAGAAAATTAAGGCCGTGGTTTTTGATCGCGGAGGATTTCAGTATCACGGTCGGATTAAAGCTGTTGCTGAAGGAGCCCGAGAAGGCGGCTTAAAGTTTTAATTTATTTTATTTAATATGCCAAGAGAAAGACAATCAAACAGGCCAAGGCCGAAGCCGGAATACGAATCGCAGGTTTTGGACATAGCCCGTGTCACTAAGGTGACGGGCGGGGGCAAAACAATGCGTTTCAGAGCGGTGGTGGCCGTAGGCAATAAAAAGGGGCGCGTTGGCTTAGGCGTGGCCAAGGGTAAAGACGTCCAACAGGCCATAGAAAAAGCTACCCGTTTAGCTAATCGTCACATATTAACCATTCCCGTGGTAGAAAATACTATTCCCCACGAAACATGGGCTAAATTTGGGCCCGCCAGGGTTTTGTTAAAGCCGCAAGGCCGCGGTTTGGGCTTGGTGGCCGGAGGCGTTGTGCGGGTAATTTGCAGCTTGGGCGGCATTAAAGATGTATCTTCAAAGCTGCTTTCACGCTCCAGAAATAAGTTAAATATTGCCAGAGCCACCATTGAGGCCCTTGAAAAACTTAAGGTTAAGTAAATATGCAAATTCACGAAATACAATCAATACATAAAGATAAAAAAGGCAGGCGGGTCGGGCGCGGTGGCCAGGGCGGCACTTATTGCGGCCGCGGTGTTAAGGGCCAGAAATCTCGAGCCGGCCGAAAGATGCAGCCGTCAATTCGGGAATTGATTAAACGTTACCCAAAGCTGCGGGGATATCGCTATGTACGTTTAAATGTTTCTGACTCCTGTTTGAATTTAAATGCCTTGGAAAAAAGTTTTCAAGATGGCGATAAAATTACGCCCGTTGTTTTGATTGAGAAAAAATTGGTTTTTCGCGTTGGCTCTAAGATTCCTGTGGTGAAAATTTTGGGCCGTGGGGAAATAACGAAAAAATTGTTTATCAGCGGGTGTGAGGCGTCCAGGGGCGCTAAGGAGAAAATAGAGAAAGCGGGAGGAAGGATAAATGAAAAAGCAAAAATGAAAAAATAAAAACGACAATTTAAAATCTAAAAATTATCAAAAATTTCTGAAAGAAATTTTTGACACCTAATTTTTTAGTTTTTAATTTTTTATTTAAGCGCAGCTAATATGTCTTGGTTTCAAAAACTTATAGCGATTTTCAAAAATAAACAGTTGAGAAATAAAATTCTCTTTGTTTTAGCTATTATGGTGATTTTCCGTTTGGCCGCCGCTATTCCCATCCCCGGGATTGATTTGGAAAATTTGAAGAGATTTTTCAACCAAAATCAGTTTTTTGGCTTGATGAATGTTTTTGTTGGTGGAACGCTAGACAATCTATCCATTATTATGCTGGGCTTGGGTCCTTATATCACCGGCGTAATTATTATCCAGCTCTTAACTATGGTGTTTCCTCAGCTTGAAAAGATGTTCAAAGAAGAGGGAGCGGCCGGCCGTCAAAAAGTAAATCAATACGGTCGCATTTTAACCGTGCCTTTAGCGGTTTTGCAGGGATATAGTATGCTTATTCTTTTTGAACGCCAAGGGGCTATCGGCCATATGGGCGGGATACAGCTTATCGTGGCCTTAACCACTATAGCGGGAGGAGCGGTGTTTTTAATGTGGCTTGGCGAGTTAATTACCGAGAAGGGGATTGGCAATGGCGTTTCTTTATTAATATTCGCGGGCATCGTTTCAAGCACTCCAACGGATATTCGCCAGATTATTTTTTCTTGGGATCCCGCGAGCCTTCCTTCCTATGTTTTGTTTTTTGTTGCCTCCTTAGCCATTATAGCGGGCGTGGTTCTTATAACCGAGGCCAGGCGCAATATTTTGGTTTCTTACGCTAAAAGAATCCGCGGCAATCGTATGTATGGCGGATCTTCCACTTATTTGCCTATAAACTTGAATCCGGCTGGCGTTATTCCTATTATATTCGCTTTGAGCATTCTGCTTTTTCCCAGTATGATCGCCGGATTTTTGGCAACCGGAGGCAATGCTTGGCTGGCTGGAGCGGCTAAAGCGGTGGCTGGCTTTCTGCAGAACGGCTGGATACACGGCATTTTATTTTTTATCTTGGTTTTTCTTTTCACATTTTTTTACACAGCCGTTACCTTTGACCCTAAGGCCATTTCCAGCAATCTGCAGAAAATGGGCGGGTTTGTGCCCGGAATCAGGCCGGGCGAGAAAACCGCTCAATTCTTGCATAAAATTCTCTACCGCATTTTATTTTTAGGAGCGGCTTTTCTTGGCCTGATCGCTGTTATGCCTTCCATTGTGCAGGGCGTAACAAATATTCAAACATTCAAATTTTTGGTGGGAGGCACTTCTCTGTTGATTGTGGTGAGCGTTGTTTTGGAAACCTGGCGGCAGGTAAAGGCGCAAATTGAAATGCGCGAATACGAAAACTATTAAAAGTTACCTCGTTCCATGCTTTTTATGCAAAATGTTAAAAAAAAATCAGTTGTTATTTTAATCGGCCCTCCGGGAGCGGGCAAGGGCACGCAAGGCACTTTGCTGGCGGAAAAATTAAATTTGTATTATTTTGAAACCAGTAAAATTTTGGAATTGAACTTTCAAGAGCATAGCGAGAGCGATTTTGTGGAGGTCGCTGGCGTTAAATATTATTTTTTTCAAGAAGCAGACAATTGGAAAAAAGGTATTTTATGCAGCCCGCCTTTTGTTAGCTATTTAGTGCAAGAAAAGATCAGGGATCTTTTCGCTAAGGACAACAGCTTGCTTTTGTCGGGCTCGCCCAGAACAGTTTTTGAGGGAGAACAGATTTTACCTTTATTGGAAGAGCTTTATGGCAAAGAGAATATTAAAGTTATTCTTTTGGATATTCCTCCCGAGCAAACAATTTTCCGCAACTCCAACCGCCGATTATGCCAGTTAATGCGCCATCCTATTTTGTATAACGAGGAAACCAAAGATTTAAAGAATTGTCCGTTAGACGGCTCTATCTTGATGAAAAGAGAGGGCTTGGACGACCCCGAAACCATAAAAGTGCGATTGAAAGAATATAAGGAAAGAACTATGCCGCTTTTGGATTATTTCACCCAGCAGGGCACTGCTATTCGCAAAGTTGACGGCATGGGCCCGGTAGACGAAGTTTTTGGCAGGGCTTCGGAAGCCCTCAAATGATTTTTCTATGATTTCTATCAAATCACAAGAAGAAATTAAAATAATGAAGCAGGGCGGGGCAATCTTATCCAAGATTGCCAGGGGTTTATCAAAACAAGCAAAGGCAGGTATCTCAACCGGAGAATTAGACAGGGCGGCTCGCGCCCTGTTTTCGCGTTATAAAGCAGAGCCGGCTTTTTTAAACCACCAGGGCTTTCCCACGGCCATTTGCGCTTCGGTTAATCAGGTGGTGGTACATGGGGTTCCTTCGCCTTATCAATTGAAGGACGGCGATGCCTTGTCAATTGATTTGGGCTTGAAATACAAAGGTTTTTATTTGGATATGGCTTTTTCAAAAATAGTCGGCGATAAAAAGTTAGCGGGTCCGGCGGTCAAGCGATTAGTTAAAACAGCCAGAAATTCTTTGGATCTGGCGGTTAAGGCCGTCGCGCCCGGCGTTACCTTGGGTGATATTGGCTTTATCGTGCAAAGCTGTGTTGAAAAACAGGGCTTTTGTGTTGTGCGCAATCTTTGCGGCCACGGCATCGGCCGGGAACTTCACGAAGACCCGCAAATTTTAAACTATGGCTTGCCGGGCGAGGGCGAGGTTTTGCGAGAGGGGATGGTTGTTTGTTTTGAACCGATGATTACAACGGGCACTTGGAAATTAAAGAAATCAAGCGATGGCTTTGGCTATGAAACAGCTGATAGTTCCATAGCGGCTCACTTTGAGCAAACCATAGCCGTCACCAAGAAAGGGTATTTGGTGTTGACAAAGCTATAACTTGGTGGTATTATATAGTCAGTTTTTTGTCAATTAACCCTGACTTAATTCCCGCTTTGCGGGAGAAAGGAGCAAATCATGTGGTCAGGGATTATTTATTTTTTCATTTTGCCTTATTTGTTTATAGGAGTTATAATCTTGCCCATTTATTTTAAGAGGTGGCATGATTATGAACAGTTTTCTTTGGGCGTTATTGGCACGCCCATTGCTATTTTGGTCGGGCTAGTTTTATGGCCGTTGGTTATAAAAAAGGCTCGTTGTTGTGAAGCTTCTATTGAAACACAAAAAAAGCGGTTAAAAACCGCGTTAGCCAAAGATCATCAACAATGAAAGGATGTGATAAAAGGGGCTCGTCTTCGCGGCGGGCCTTTTAAAATACAAAAAATATCTGTTATAATGTTTACAGGGGATCATCCCCCGTAAATTTATGTCTCAAAAAATAAATAATCTTTCTGAGCTTCGCTTGGACCCGGTTTCCGGCGATTGGGTGGTGGTGGCCAGCGGCCGAGCGCAACGGCCTGGTATTCATAAGGTTGGCGCCAACAAAAAAGCCGGCGCGAAGGCAGGCGCCTCTTGCCCGTTCTGTGTCTTTTTTAAAAAATCATTATCCCAATCCGGAGGCATTGTTGTTATCCCCAACAAATTTCCCGCTTTCACCCCGACAAGGAATCAGGCCAAACAAAACGAAGGCGGATTTTTTTATAAAATGCCCGCCAATGGTTTTCATGAAGTGGTGATCACTAAAAGCCACACGCGGTCAATCGCCGACTTTTCGCTTGATGAAACCATAGAATTATTAAACGTTTATCAAAGCCGTTATTCGGCCCTGGCCCAAGAGAAATCAATTAATTATATTTTTATTTTCCATAATCACGGCCCGTCGGCCGGGGCCTCCATAGCCCATCCGCATTCGCAAATTGTCGCCACTTCTTTGGTTGATTGCGGCTTTTTGCAGCCGCTCGCGGCCGCGGAAAAGTTCTTCAAACAAAATAAAAAATGCCTTTATTGCTCCATTAATCAAGTTGAGTTAAAAAGCCGAAAACGGCTGGTGGCTGAAAACGCCAGTTTTGCCGCTTTATGCCCCTTTGCTTCCAAGATGGCCTTTGAGATTATGATCGCCCCCAAAAAACACTCGCCTCGCTTTGAGGAAATCAGCGAAGCGGAAAAGCGCGATTTAGCCGATATTTTACGCTTAACGCTGGCGAAAATTAAAAAAGGCCTCAACAACCCGGATTACAATTTCTATATCAGAACATCTCCCTGCGACAACCAAAAACATTCCTCGTTTCATTGGCATTTAACCATTTTGCCTAAAACGCAAACTTGGGCCGGCTTTGAATTAGGGGCTGGTATGGAAATTATCACCACCGCCCCCGAGCAAGCCGCCACGTATTTAAAAAAAATTAAAGTATGAAAAAAATAATTGTGGCTAATTGGAAATGCAATCCGGCCAGCTTGCGTGAAGCGCGAAGGATGTTTTTGGCATTGAAGGCGGGGGTGAGAAGCAACAAAGCGGAGGTGGTGATTTGTCCGCCGTTTGTTTACTTAACTGAAGCGGCTAAGATTTTTAAGGGTGGGAAGATTAAATTAGGCAGCCAGGATTGTTTTTGGGCTGAAAACGGCCCCCATACCGGCGAAGTTTCTCCTTTAATGCTGAAAAGCATAGGGGTGAGGTATGTTATTTTAGGACATTCCGAAAGAAGGGCGATGGGCGAGAGCCGTGAAACGGTTGTTAAAAAAATTAAAGCAGCCCTAAAAAATAATTTAACGCCGATTGTTTGCCTTGGCGAAACAGCCGAGCAACGGAACAATAAAGAGACGTTTCAAGTGTTGGAAAGACAGGTTAAAGAAATCCTGGGCGGGCTTGCGCCCGCGCGGATTAAAAAAATTATTATCGTTTATGAGCCGATTTGGGCTATTAGCACCACCGCGAATAGCCGGGGTTGTTCCTCTGACGACGCTTTGACCGCGATTTTGTTCTTACGGAAACTATTGGCAAAAATGATTGGCTCCAAGGCGGGCCAAGGATTGTCGGTTTTGTATGGAGGTAGCGTTGGGGGCGGTAACATCAAAGAATATTCGCAAAATGAGGCCATTGGCGGGCTTTTGGTTGGAGGGGCCTCTTTGGATGTAAAGGAGTTTTTGAAAATTTCTCAAAGCAATGTATAATAGAATAAGATATGAAAAGAGTTATTGATTTAGTAAATACTAAAGATGAAGAAGAAAAGCCGCGGGCGGGGTGGGTTAGGGTAGAGAAAGAGAAATCAGCCAAGAAAAAGAAAGCCAAAGAACCTAAGGTTAGGAATACTGCGGAAAGCAGGGTTAAGACGAAAAAAGCCAAGAAGTCCGGGGCGAAAAAGCCGACTGGTTTTTCTTTTAAAGTTATTTTAATAATTGTCGCGGCGGTCATTATCGTCACAGCCGTTGGGTTTGTATGGCTCACTCTCAATCCTAATCTTCTCTTAACATTGCGAATGGAGCAGGAGCCGTTAGAGTTGCGCGAAGAGATTGAATTAAATATGTCTCAAGCCGTTTTGGACATTGCTAAGAGAATAGTGCCCGCCCAATTTTTTGAGGAAGCGCAAGAAAAATCCCAAACTTTTAAAGCCACGGGCGTGGCCTTTGAAGACAAAAAAGCCCAGGGCGTCATTAAGGTTTATAATAATACCAATCCGTCAACGGCTTTAACCTTAAGAAAAGACACGAGGTTTCTATCGTCGGGCGGCGCTAAAGTTTTTAGAGCAATAGACAAGGTGGTTTTACCCGCTCCCGTTAAACAAGGCGGCAAGGTTATTCCCAGCGTGGTGGACGTGCAAGTGGTTGCCCAAGACGTGGGAGATGAATATAATATTGGGCCATCAAAATTTTCTGTCCCCGGTTTGGCCGGCACCAATTTTTATTACGCTGTCTGGGGCGAGTCGGAGGAGTCAATGGTTGGCGGCTCTACTAAAGAAGTGCCCGCGATTAGTGAAATTGACAGAGAGAATGCCAAGAGCAACCTTTACGAAACCTTGAAGGGCTCGGTCTTGAACGCCATTAAAGAAAAAGCTCCCGCTGGCTATACCTTAGATGAGAGAGCCGTTATAGAAAACGATTTTAATTTTAATTGCGCGGAGCCCACCTCAACCCCGAACATTGAAAATGACGATTTAAACTTTATTTGTTTAGGGAAGCTCTCTTTAAAGGCGCTGGTTTTTAAAACAGGCGACTTGGAAACATTGGCGTTGAGCTTATTCAATGAACGCAAATCCGCCGGTCGTGAGGTGCGGCCGGAAAGTTTGCAGATTTCATTGGTGCCCAAGGGTGCTGTAACGCAGTCAGGCCGGCTGGTGATTTCTTTGGGGGCAGGGGTTAAAACGTATGAGGCATTGAACCAAGACGTATTTTTAAATCGCATTTTGGGTAAGAACAAAGAGCAGATTGAACAGATTGCAGGGGCTGATTTCTCGGCTATAGAAAATATTGATTTTAAATTTTGGCCTTTTTGGCTTAAAAAAGCGCCATCTGCCGCTGAAAGAGTAAAACTGCGCTTGACTTTTTAATTATTTTTTGTTAATTTTAAAAATATTCAACAATGGCGAAGAGCAATATCCAAGTAAGGGGACAAGTTGTGGAGACGCTTCCCAGCTTGTCTTTTAAAGTGCAATTAGAGGATGGACGGGAGGTTTTGTCGCATTTGGCAGGCAAGTTAAGGATGCATCACATTAAGATTTTGCCTGGAGACAAAGTGCTTGTGGAAATGAGTCCCTGCGATGACCGGCGGGGAAGAATTGTTTATAGATTAAGATAAACGAGCGTTTAACGAAAGCAAACCCGAATGGCGATGCCTGAGTTTAGCGCAAATTTATCTCGTTCAAGAATTTTTAACATATGAAAGTGCGGCCTTCAGTTAAGAAACTATGTAATAAATGCAAGGTGGTCCGTAGAAAGGGCCGCGTTTATATTATTTGCGAGAACCCTAAACACAAGCAAAGACAGGGAGCTTAAAATTTTGCTCCGCGAAATTTATTTTCAACTTACGAATTTTTAATTTTTAAATTATGCCCAGAATCGCCGGCGTTAATATTCCAGAAAACAAACAAATAGTAATCGCTCTCACCTATGTTTATGGTATAGGCCGGGTTTCGGCTGATAAAATTTTGAAAGATAGCGGCGTTTCTCCAATTAAGCGAGCCAATGATTTGACCGATAAAGAGGTAGCTGCCATTCGACAGGCCGTAGAAGGCAAGCTTAAGATTGAAGGAGATTTGAGGCGGGAAATAATGGCCAACATTAAACGAATGAAAGAAATTCGGTGTTGGAGAGGTTTGCGGCACATCAAGGGGTTGCCGGTTCGGGGCCAGAAAACAAAAAAGAATTCTCGCACCGTTAGAGGCAACGTAAGAAAAACCGTGGGTTCGGGCCGTAAGGCGGCTCCCGCGCCAAAATAAATTAAAATATTTTATTAACGATTTCTAATATGGGCAAAAAGAGAATAATCCAAAAAACCCAAGAGGAGTTAATACAAGAGAGAGAAAAAGTTGACCAAAAGCTGAAAAAGGAAGTTGTTTTAAAGGCGGGCGCGAGGTTTCATAAAGCTAAAATTTGCATAACCTCAACCTATAATAATACTATTATTACTTTAGCCAATGAAAACGGGGATGTTTTACTGAATCGTTCGGCGGGCGCGGTAGGGTTTAGGGGCACAAAAAAGGGCACTTCTTTTGCTGGCTCCAAGGTAGCTGAAGCGGTGGTTGCCGCTTGTGAGAAAATGGGAGTGCGAGATATAGAGATTTCTATTAAGGGTATTGGCGGAGGCAGAGCCACCGCTTTAAAAACTTTGGCTAACCGAGGATTGGAAATTCATAGTATTAAAGATATAACCCCGATACCTCATAATGGTTGTCGGCCAAAGAAGCCCAGAAGGGTTTGAGAGCTTGTAAATTTACTATCCGCTTAAGGCGGATCATTCATTAACGATTTCTAATATGCCATCTAACAAATGCAAAACATGTCGTCGGCTGCAGCAAAAAATATTTTTAAAAGGAGAGAAGTGCTTGTCGCCTAAGTGTCCTATGGTGCGTCGGCCTTATCCGCCAGGCGTGAAGAAAAAACAAAGGCGCAACAAAGTTTCCGAATACGGTAAAGAATTAGCCGAGAAACAAAAACTCAAGAAGTATTATGGGTTAAGCGAAAACCAATTTTGCGGCTATGTTAAAGATGTGTTGAAAAAACGCGGCGGCGATACGGACGCGGCTTTAATTCTGATTCGTAAGTTGGAGCACCGATTAGACAACGCGGTTTTTCGCTTGGGGCTGGCAAGGTCACGGCGTGAGGCGCGGGTGTTGGTGTCCCATGGCCATTTTTTAGTCAATGGCAAGCCCGTTAATATAGCGTCATTCATGACTAAAAAGAATGACAAGATAGCTATTAAAGAAACAAAAAAGGGTAAAACCAATTTTAAAGACCTTGTTCATTATTTAAAAAATTATCAAACGCCAGCTTGGTTGGAGCTAAACAAGGAAAAAATGGAGGGCATTGTGGCGGGTGAAGCCAGTTTGGATAATATGGAGTCGGCGGTTGATATTTCCGCGATTTTTGAATTCTATTCACGATAAAATTTAAAATTAAAATTAAATCTATGATTCCTTTACCATCTAAACCTCATATCGCGCGAAAAGAAGGCAATAAGGCCATTATTGAAGTCGCCGGGTTTTATCCGGGATATGGCTTAACTATTGGAAACTGCCTAAGAAGAGTATTGCTTTCCTCGTTGGAAGGAGCAGCTATTACGCAAATAAAAATTGAGGGTGTGTCGCATGAATTTTCTACCGTGCCGGGCGTTTTTGAGGACGTGGTGTTTTTAATTTTAAACTTGAAAAAGCTCACCTTCAAAATGTATAGCGGCGAGCCCCAAACCATAACTTTATCGGTAAAGGGCGAGAGAGAGGTTAAAGGCAAAGATTTCAAATTAACTTCAGAATTAGAGTTAGCTAATCCTGAAACGCATATCGCTACCATTACCAAGCCATCAGCGGAGTTGAAGATAGAGGCCTTGGTGGAATCAGGGGTTGGTTATGAGCCTGCTAAGGGTCGAGAGGTTAAAAAACCAGAGATTGGCGTAATGCCTATTGATGCTATTTTTACGCCCATGAAGAAAGTAAGCTTAAAGGTAGAAAATATGCGCGTGGGTAATAGAACTGATTTTGATTTGTTGCGTTTAGAAATTGAAACCGACGGAACCATTAATCCTGAAGACGCCTTTAAAAAATCAGCTGATATTTTGATAGAACATTTTTCAATTATCGCTAAGATTAATGAAGAGACATCTAGCAAGGCAGAAGATCTTTTAGCGAAGAAATCGGCAAAAGCCGAAGAATCATCGTCTCAAGACGTTATTGATGAAGGAAAAGTTAAAATTGAAGATTCTAAATTAAGCGATAGAATAAAAAATGTTTTGTTGGCCAATGGCGTAAAAACCTTAGGAGGGCTAACTAAGAAGTCGGAGGATAATTTATTGAAGATGGAGGGGCTAGGAGAAAAAGCCGTATCTGACATTAAGAAAATTTTAAAAAAGGCAGGCCTGGAATTGAAAATATGAGGCATTTAAACAAAAATCGAAAGCTTTCCCGCGAACGCGATCAAAGGGCCGCTTTGCTTAATGGTTTGGCGCGTAATTTTTTTACTAAAGGCAAGATAAAAACCACGCAAGCCAAGGCCAAAGAGATTAAGCCGTTAGTGGAGAAGACCCTTACCAGAGCGAAAAAGGGTGATTTGGCTTCAAGAAGAATACTTTTGCGTTGTTTTTCGCCCGCCCTTACCAAAAAGATTATTGATGAGATAGCCCCCCTTTATAAGTCCAGAATGGGTGGCTACACCAGAATCATCCGTTTGGGCGAACGGAAAAGCGATAGCGCCCAGATGGTGATTATTGAGTTGGTGAAATAAAAATCCGTAAAACTTGTGGTTAAAATTTTTTAAAATTTCAATCACTCATTAACGATTTTTAACATATGGCCGAAAGAATAAAACACACAATTGACGCAACAGACAAACCAATGGGCCGCTTGGCGGGGGAGATTGCTAATATTTTGAGAGGTAAAACAAAGACGGATTTTGCCCCGCATAAAGATGGCGGCGATTTTGTAATAGTTCAGAACGCCGCTAAGGTTAAGATTACCGGCGGCAAGCTAAAGACCAAGGTTTATCGCCATCATACCGGGTATATTGGGGGCATGAAGTCAGCTACCATGGCTGAGGTGATTGCCAAAAAAGGCATTGAAGAGGTGTTGCGAAGGGCTGTTTGGGGTATGCTGCCGATAAATAAATTAAGAGCTCAAATGATTAAACGGCTCAAAATCGTGAGATAATTTTCATAATCATAATATGGTTGTTATTAAAAAACCTATAGTCAAAAAATCAGCAGTTAAGAAAATCAGCGTTAAGGCGGTGAAAGAGAAAAGGCCAGTTATTGCAAAGCCCAAGAAAGATGTTGATTTAGCCCCTCGCGAAGAGGCAGAGCCAACAGCAGAAGTATTGGAAATGCCTTTGGAAAATGATTTTGACGCCATAACCCTGCCTGAAGAGTTATTGAAAAACGGCGCTGATAAATCCCGATATATTGAAGCGGTTGGCCGCCGAAAAACATCTACTGCCAGGGTGCGGCTTTTTACTCAAGGCAAGAAGGGCATTATCGTAAATGGCAAGCTTTATACTGAATATTTTCCGAAGTTTTTGCACAAAACTATTGAGGACTCTTTAGAAAAGTTAAAGTGTTTGGGTAAATTTGGGGCTACGGTGGTGGTAAAGGGCGGAGGGCCAACCGGCCAGGCTGAAGCCGTCAGGCATGGGCTGGCGCGCACCTTGGTGGTGCTTAACCCTTATTTCAGAAAACGTTTAAAAAAATCCGGTTATCTAACGCGCGACCCGCGTATGCGAGAACGCAAGAAACCCGGCCTCAAGCGCGCCCGCCGAGCGCCCCAGTGGTCAAAACGTTAATTATTGATGCTGTTGAAGTCCGACTTCAACAGCCAAGAAAGCCAGCTGCCCCGACATTCGTCGGGGCGGTTTTGGCTTTTAGAGTGGACGAAACAGCTAACTTTCGCTATGATGAAGAATAATTAAATTTATATGTTTAACGAATCTAAATGGCCCAATTTTGGCGGTGGCGTTGTCAGGGAAAAAAATAAAAGGCCCGAAGAAGATACCTTAGTTGTTAACTCCATAGCCGCTAAGCAGGAGTTAGAAAAAATGTTCCCCGAATCAGTTGGCGGTAAAATTAACAAGCGCTCTTCGTTTAGCGAAATAGAAATTGCCATGGGCCAACAAATTAGGGGCATTGATTGGCAGATAAGTCAGCAACTATTGGAATCCGTGGACAGTCCTGAAATAGCGGTTAAGATTTACCGAAGATTGGCTAATTGTGATCAATTCGGAATTGATTGGGATACCTGTAATATGGAGGCCAAGAGCAGATATGATTTTTTAGAAAAATTAACCGAACAAGCGGCTCAAGATCCGGCCGGGTTCGCGATGCTTAAAAAAGACATTGAAAAGCCCCAATTAGGTATTATTTTCCGCTGTGAATCAGACGGCCCTGACAAGAATTTTGACTTTATGAAAAGCCTTGCTGTCAAGGCACTGTTTAAGGCCAATCCCAGCGAGGCGGGAAGCTTTGCCATTTCTTTTTTAACGAAATTGCAAAAGAAGAATGAATCATCTTCAAAGAAAAGAGGAAAATGGCAAGAAGAAATGGGGCGGGTGGAAGAGAACATAGAACGTAAACGAAGCGCTTCTGTCCGAAACAAAGATAAACAAGAACCTCCATACGGCGAACTATTGGACAATTCTTGGGCGTCAACAGTAGTTTTGTTTGAAGACTTCCACAGAACAATCAATGCTATTATTGAAAGCTTGGGCAAGCACGCCGCTGAAAATAACTTGTCAGAAGAAACCGTGGGTGCTTTAACTAATTATCTAACCAAAGATCACACGGCTTTCGGGCATACCAAAGAGTTAGCCGAATGCTTTGAAAAGACGGGCATTGATTATTCCGCTAAGAAATTATTAGGGCTTTTGCGCGACCCGGAAGTTAATCCGTGGGGTCGCAAGATAGCCACCAATATTCTGTATCGCTTGGAATTTGGGCGTTTGGGTATTTCTTCAGAGGGCGTAAAGTATCTGGAGCGGGTTTATGACTTGGGAGAATATAATAATCCCGGAAATTTTGTCAAACGTCTGACCCGCGACGGCGATGTGGGTATTTTTGATGAGAGCCGCGAGTTAGTTAGATATTTTAGGATTGGCGATTTAAATAATGAAGCGGAGCGGGTCAAAGCCGAAGTATTATCTTTCGCCTACGAAACGCTTTTTATCCCTAAAATAAGTGAGACCGAAGAAGAAAGAGCCGAGAGGGAAGGGATATTGCAAGAATTTAAACAGAAATATTTTCAGTTTTTTGACGACCGTTTTTTTGGAGACACCGGCGTAGCTTTTAACAATTTTAGTTTTAGAGAACAGGGGCAGTTTATGCACTTTGTGGAAAATAGCCCCGGCCCGTTGAAACAAAGGGCGCTGGAGCTTGTCAGAAAGTATGGAGAGGATGGTTTTCGTTCGTTTCTAAGCTTGGAATACGGGATGGAAATGGGTGAGACAGTTCTGGGTATTGGGGAGGCAAACGTAGAGTCAGGAAATGTCCGGATGATTTTTAAGGATTATGCCCGGGTTATTGATTTTGCCGAAGATTTTTACAGGGCGGTTTTACCGGCCATTCAGAAAATTGCTCCGAAAATTCTTGATGAAGGGATGTTCTTGGATAACGTAATGTATGCTGGCCGTAATTTTTTATATTTTTGTTCAGAATATACTAAAGACAACCCAAACAGTAATTATCGTCAGATTTCAGAAGAAATAAAGCGGCAGCATTTATCTTTAAATCCCGCAGATTGCGTCGGGGCTGTAGTGAGTAACGCAGTGATTGATTTAGTCAATCAAATAGGTTTGGAGAAAACTCGCGATGCCTTAAACATTGTTTATCGTCAGTCGGAAGATGAACTGTTAAAAAAGCACATTGATCAAGCCCTAAGTTTCATAAACCCCCCGGAAGGCAAGCCCGTGCGCAGGGTAGACGATCTTTACCAAGAGAGCATTAGGTTTGAGACATACGCTTACAGCACGCACGATTTTGAGGAGAAGCTAATGAAGGACCTGACCAAGGAGAAAGGCAGGATTCTTGATTTGGGCTGCGGTACCGGGCGCATAATGATTCCTTTATTAAAAGATGGCCGAGAGGTAATTGGTCTGGATTATACTAAACGCCATGTTCAATTGGTAAAAGAAAAAGCGCCCGAGGCAGACGTTTTGCAGGGCGACTGGACTGGTGTTGGCCTAACTGACGATAGCGTTGAGGTTATTTATAGTTTGGGCAGAAACATCCTGCATGAATATCATTTAGACCGTCAGAGGCAGCTTTTTGCCGAGGCGAATCGTCTTTTGCGAGAAGGTGGTTTGTTTGTTTTTGATATTCCTGACCGCGAGAAAGGGCATTATCATAAATCAATTGAGGCCCACCGCGCTATTATGGAAGCACGGGGGATAACCAATTTTCGCAAGGAGGGGCTAGTTTACGATAGTCCCGACGAGAATAATTTTTCTACTCGTTATCTTTATGGGGGTGATGATATAGAGGAGTTGGCCAAAATCAGCGGCTTTAAAATAAAGGCGATTAAACGGGCCGAGCTGAATAATGGCTATGGTGACGTCAACCTTTACTACGTCTTGGAGAAGATTGGAGAAGCTGAAAAGGGGACGCTTATTAAGCCAAGGACTATTACGAATTCTTTGGAGAAAGCGGCTTAGCACTGGATTCGGCTTGCGCCCAAGCTAAGTCAAAGAAAGCTTTCATTGTGTTGTAGATAGCCGGGCTCTCTAAGATTATCCCTATCAATTCCTTTTTCTGAAAAGAAATAAAGGCCACCTTGTTTGGCTGATAAATGTCAATTTCCGCGTCAATGGGAAATTTGGTTCGGGGCACTACCGTTGTTTCTCGCAGGTATTTTTTATCTAATTCAGTGTAGGCGCTCGTTTTATCGGAAGAGGCAACAATAACCTTAGCGGGTATATTCATATTGGCTCTTTTTCTGACATAAGTAGAATCCAACCATTTTTTTAAAGATGGCTCAATAATGTCCGGCGACAGCAAGGCGTATATCCTATTATTTGGCCGTAGGGTATCTTTATAGATTTTTTTTAAACCCTCCACGCCTTCAAAAAATTGAATGCCCGGCTTACCCACCGTTAAATTAAAGTCCGACAGCAGGACTGGCATAACGGTTTCCAATAATGATTGGGCTTGCGAGGCTTCGTTTTGTTTTCTTTCAAAGAGCTCTCTAATCTTGGAAGGGTGCTCGGCCAAGAAGATAGCCACTTTGCCCTTGACCTCATTCTTCCTCACTAATCCTAGTTCAACCAATTGATCTAATAGCTTGTAAACCAAGCTCCGCTTTAGCGGGGTTTTTTGGTAAAGCCTGCCAGCAGGCAGAGGGCCGTTTTTGACCAAAACGCTGTAAACAACGGCTTGTTCTTTGCTTAATAGTGTTTGTTGTAGTATTTTATCGTACATATTTTTAATTTTATTTAATTGTAGCTCAAACTTTATTGTCTATCAATAACACTATCAGCCATATGTCAAAACAACCTGCGAGTATGCTGTTACGGGGTTGTGGCAGAAAGCTGCTGAAAGGCCTGCTCTGCTGTAGATGCAAGCATTTTTGGCTGGTGTCAGAGGCAGAAAACGTCACGACCCCTTGACAGATGTCTTGGGTTATGATATAATACAGCCGTAAGCAAAAATAAGAGATAAAAGTTTTCAGGGAGAAAGATGGAAAGGAGAGAGGCCCCCTTTCTATCTTTCTCTCTAAAAAAGGGAGAGACAATAGCTCTTTATTATAATTAGTATAGTTCTCTCAAAAAAAGGCAGAGCGGATGGCCCGGACACTTTAAACAATCGGGCCGGAGTCGGAGGGCGAAGGGAGATGGTTGTAAAACTATCTTGAGGTCGCCGGCATCGCTGTTAAGCGCTGGGATCAACCAAAGGAGTTCTTGGAGAGAGCGCTCCTTAGGCCGCACCCAGCCAACTCAATGGCGCCTCTGTTAGCTCCGCTACCGTAAGGTAGCAGCGAGTGACTGCGAGGTTGGGTTTAACCCTCCCAAATTCGCAGAATTCTCGCTAAAAGAAAAGCGGGAGAGACAGTTTGCACTTTTCAATTAAATAGCCAATCCCTGAAAGCGGCTCCTTTTAAATAACTAAAGCGAGACGAGGTATCTTATGGAGCGGGGCGAGTTCGCGATTCTGTCGCGTATCGTCTCTCTCCCCTCGCCCCGCTTTATAAGATAAAATCTTTCTTTGGTTATTTGCGCAGGGGGAGAGCGGGGGAGCCGCTTTCAGGGATTGGTAAATTTCGGCATAACGGCAGCCGGACCATAGTTCCCAAGTTCCAGAGCGCCACATCTCGCGGGCGATTGCCCATATTTATTTTCGTGGTCGCTCGGGATTAAATTTTTTTGCCGTGTATGTAGGCAAAGAATCTGGCGAGCTGTTTTACGGGTTCGGCTCGATCCCGGAAGAGGTCACGGATGACCTCAAAGCCGACAAGGATATCCAGCTAGTCGGCTGGCTGTCCTAAACTCAAAAGACAGTCGTAGGCGTACAATACATTGATGTTGTATACCGCATGCTGATTCGCTGGAAAGCGTCTGCGGCTGTCGCTAATACTGTTTTACTTGATTGAAATCGGCTCCCATCGTTGGGATGCCGCAGAGTTTCTGATTTTATGTTTTTGATGCCACAGATGTGGCAAGGAGTTTAGAATGAACGCGAACGCATGCATAGAAAATGGCCGCCTCGTCATAGAGGCTAATGGGTCTGTGTATAAATACCGTTCTTATGGTTGGCTGAACAAGGACGGTAACGAGAATTACTCTTCAGACCTCTGGTCCAAAGAGGAAGAAGAGATAGCATCCATATTGGATGCTCACACCAACGCGAGTCGAAAATCTTTGGAGGAAGATATAGAGCATCTCTCCAAGATTTTTTCTCGCGCGGGTGTAAATTATTCCGGGACCCAAACCGGAAAACGTGATTCATCCCGTCTGGACGAAGCAAGGGAAACCTTGCGAAATCTGGACAAAGCAGAGGCGCTCTTGGCCTCCTGTTCTGTAAAATTAGACATAGCCGCCTTAGTGGGCTATGCAGAATTGGCGAATGCCACAGACAAGGTTTTTTTGACCAGGATCATCAACGAGAACAATCCGAAAGGATTGTTGGAGTTGGTGGCACTGCGTCAGAAAGTCCCGCAGAGGCATATGGCGGCTTTTGACGAGCTGTGCCAGCTCGTCCAGGAAGAAGAAGCTGAATAAAAAGGCACAAACAAGGCGTCACCTGCTACTAATTAAGTAAGTGGTGAGGGGGAAATGGCTCCCCGCAGAAAAGCCAAAACAACAGCCGCGGACGCAACAATCATACATATATGTTGCAAACCGCTGAATCGCTGAAAATCGTCTGCGGCTGTTGAGGGTAAGTGTTCTGTTAGTTTTTCGAGAGGATTGCCTAAAAAACAATCCTCTCCACAAACGAGCCAACAAGCTTTGAATGGCATTGCTTGCTGGCTGGTTGAGTGGATCTATTCCTCTGTCTTTTTTCTCGCCAAAGACAGAGACGCCGTGAAAGAAATTCATTAGGCAGCTTTTGAAAAGTTGTTTTAGGAAAACAACTTAAGAAAGCGCGCCGAATTTCCGGAGCGGCAAAAAGAAAGGAGGTGAGAATATGTCATTTGAAAAATATACGGTGTTAGCCCAACAAAAAGGGTTAGTGCCGCCTTTCGAGCGCAATCCGATGTACATCGGATTGTATTTATCGAAAGAAGGGGAGATAACTCCCCAGATGGTGGAAGCTTTGAGCTCCATGCCAGATATCTGGCTAACCAATTTTATTGATTGGGTTGAGCCAGAAGAAACTGGCTGGGAGCTACTTCGAAAGTATTTGCCCGAAAGGGTAGATACTATAAGAGAAAAGTATAACGAGAAATGGTCAGACTTCTTCTCGCACAGAGAAGAAAGTCAGATTTCTCGTCGATAAGCCGCAGTAGCTTAAACTGCGCGAGTCAAAATTAAGCCGGACAATGTTTGAACGAGGGGAAAAAGACCCTTTAGAAAAGGTCTTGCCTTGGCAAACAGCCCGAAGAGGGAGTCCGTAAGCCGTGTGTTTTCGTCAGGTATCAAGCCTGGCAGGAAACAGCCCCCTGATTTGAGGGGAACCATAGGGTAAAACATATGTTCTATGGGAAACGGCCAAGGAGAGTTAAAGTTTCTCTCTCCGAGCAAAGAAAATCAAAGAAACTTTTTCAGGAAACCGTTTTCTGTATCAGAAAAAACGGAACCAAGGGTTTGTGTTAATAAATTTTTGAGGGCATTCCAATTCAAAAGATTACGAATGCCCCATTTCTAAAGCCATCATTTTACTTGCTATGATCTTGTCGAATGGCGGCTTGAGAGATGGGATTTTGCAAAACAAAACAAGCCGAATAAATTCAGCTTGTTTTGCGCGGAGGCCGGCGGAGTCGAATCGCATTCCTTAGAAAAGGAACCAATTAAGTATCAATTAATGTTCCGCGCCGGCGGAATTCAACCTCCGGTCAAACCTCCGCAATTAAATTTTAACATAATAAAACAACCCCATAAAGGGGTTGCGAATGGTTCCCGTCAGGAACGCAACATTAATTGATACCTATGCTTTGATGCTATCAGAGCCGTTGATTTTTGTCAACAGTAAGTCTTATCCAATACAAAACGCGCATGAAATGAAGTCCGTTTCTAACGCAAAATGAGCCTGAAGGGCCCATTTGTGCGTTAGCGTGTGAATCATTATCATTGGGGTATATGACTATCTCAATGAACGATTCACACATAATTAGTATCGCACAAATTGAACAATTCTTAAAGCTTGACTCGGCCATCAAATTTCAATCTGTTTCCAAAAAAGAAAAATATGAATGGATTAATGATGTTTTAACCAAGTTTAGATATTTCAGCTTAAGGAAAAAAGATAAAGGTATTGTCCGGGGCTACATTGTCAAAATGACTGGCTTGTCTCAATCCCAGACAAGCCGAAT
>Ga0268277_1000479_pt1 | contig 31747 bp, 32 predicted proteins | sample saktaG_5_FD_190132 | JGI IMG/M metagenome (GOLD analysis project Ga0268277, IMG submission 190132) | Saline water microbial communities from Sakinaw Lake, British Columbia, Canada - sak_2010_1_5_50m | ecosystem: Environmental > Aquatic > Non-marine Saline and Alkaline > Saline ... | reverse complement strand
CTGCACGTTCAATGCCGGACAAGGCATGCTTTTGCAGTATTGGATTCTTTGTTGATTTTTCCTGCACTATACCTGCATTTAAAAGCCTGCCTGCTCTTGACAGGGTAAAAACAAGGGTTACTCCGCCTTCCATAAAATAAGAAGGTTTGCTTGCCTGAGCAGATCTATATATCTGCGACCTTACCGCGTTATAATAATCAAGATATATTGGCTCTGAAGACAGGTCTATTGTATCGTCTGCTATAAGCATTGAGGTATCAGAAACAGCAGGTCTTATTAAAACCACCTCACTGACAGGAGATACACTTGGTGTTATTTTTTCATGCACTTGATTTTCCGATACAGGCTTAGGAAGTCTGCTTGCATTACCTGTCTGCTCTTGCGGTTTTTCTGCTTTGGCATGGACAATAAGTTTCTCTGTCGGCTTTTCCGCTATAAGCTTTGAGTATATCGGTATTTTTCGTTCAGGACGGTAAACAAACTCGGTCTCTTCCGGCTTTTGAAATTTTGTCGCGCTTCTTGTATGTGGTAGTGGCACAAAAATAAATATGTGCAATATAAATGAGGCTATCAGGGCATTTATAAATATCTTATCCGATGTCATCTTGGCTTTATTATAATACCCTGCATTCATACCTGTCAACTATTAACAAAAACATAACCGCTTATACCATATCTTTGAAACAAAATTGCGCTCCGGGATACTAATAAAGTTTAAAGGTATCGGCCCTTTAAAACTTCATCTCTATGCCTCCGGTAAATGTTCTGCCTGCAGCGGGATTAAAATATTTAGTAGCAGTAGTAGTGCCGCTTACATAACCATAGCAATTATATTCTTTGTCAAATAGATTATCAATGGCCAAAAATATCTTCATCGCTTTATATTCGTAGCTCACTTTAGTATCCGCTGTAGTATAACTTGAAAGTTTATTATCATTTGTTGAATCAATATAGGAACTGCCAACATACGTAACAGCTAAATCCCAACTCAACCCGAACTCTGTAGCAAAATGCAATCCCGAACTTGCCTTATGTATTGGGATATTGGCCAGATACTTTCCGCTATCGTTTCCGCTTTCATTTTTTGCCCGTGAATAGGTATAATTCGCAAATCCTGATAACCACTTAACAATTCTAAGATCTAAACTCGTCTCTATCCCCTTATGAGATGTCTTGCCATAATTCTGATATTTTTTGGCATCCTCGTCAAACCAAATTTCATTATCCAGCTCCATCCAGTAGAGACTTATATTTGCCTTCAGGGATTCGTTAAAACGGTGGCGTAATCCGATTTCATAGTTTGTCGCTTCTTCCGGTTGCAAATCAGGATTAGCTGAACCGTAAGTAAACATCTGTCCTATTGTGGGGACCCTGAAAGCCTGGGCATAATTCGCATAGAGGCTTGAGTCTTTTTGATACATATATACCAGGCCGCATCTTGGGGTAACCTTAGACATCTTTTCTGTCTTTGAGTTAGTTGTAGTTTTCTTGTCGTCAAAATCAAAATTTACTTGATCGTATCTAACCCCGGCAATAAGACGTAAAGAATCAATAAGATTAATCTCATCATGGAGAAACGGCCCGATTTTGTCCCTTTTTACCCCATAATCACTGCGCAGGCCCTCTCTTCGCTGATACGGCGCATCATACTCTTGGTAATCAAAGTTATCTCTTTCTAAATCAACCCCCCCGGTAAATTCATGCCTTAAACCCATAATCTCTTGTTTTAAGCCGCCTTTCAGTAATATGCCATAAGCATTCTCATCCTCGAGCTGTTCTTTCTGAGTAAGTTTAGAGTTGGTATAAAACGAATCCGCATCGTCGTATTTGTAATAAAATGCCGCTTCTGTGTTTATCTTATCGCTTATATCCCAGGCATGTGTAATACTTACATCGGTTTTTGTTTCGTTGCTTTTGTCATTTTCGGTACCCGGGCGTGCCTGGCGACGATCCTGCGCAATCTGGGCTTCAGTCAATGCCCAGGAGATAGCGCCCCTTTCTTTCTGGGAATAGTCTAACGACAACTTCAGGGCTTGAGTGTCATTAAGCGCGTAATCCAATTTCCCGCCAACATGGGCCCTGTCATAATCACAATGCCTGCGAAACCCGTCGCTGGTTTTATAACTTGCTCCCACAAAATACCCGAGTTGCTTGTACGCGCCCAATGTTGACGCCTCATACTTCTGGGTATTAAAACTTCCGTAAGAAGCTAAAAATTTGGACTCGGGCTTACCTTTCGGTTTCTTGGTAATAATATTTATTACGCCGGACATGGCATTATCTCCGTACAAAGCTGATGCAGGCCCCCGCACAACCTCAATACTTTCTATGTTATCCATAGAAATCAAATCCCAATCAATCAGTTTGTCTTTAGCTTTATTCTGCGGTATCCCGTCCACCAACACCAACTGATGTGAAGACATACCCCCATAAAAACCGCGCATATTAACAACAACTCCGGTACCACCTACGCCAGAAGGGTCATACATGTATATCCCCTCGACATTTTTCAATAAATCGGCTGCATTCTTTGCGTTAGCCCGCGCTATCTCCTGGTTAGAAATAATACTTACGCTTGCCGGCGACTCTGATACCATTCTTGCTGCCCTTGAAGCAGTTATTGTTATCGGCTCCAGTTCAATAATTTTCGCGTTAACGTATTTATCTTCCTCAGCATAAGCGCCCTTAAGCATTACTAACACCATTATCCCCGTAAAAAGCAATAATCTCTTTCCCATAATTCTCCTCCCGCGAGAATCCTTCCCTGCCTGCCGGCAGGCGGAATAGACAATCGACCGGGCTCTCCGCGCTTTAAGCGGAATTACCGTTGCGGGGCAGCAAAAGGGATCACACCTTTATTTCCTTTGTCTATTCGGATAGATTCTAGATAAATTATTCATACTGTAAAATTACATACATACGCTGTAATCAATACCTCAGAAAATTCCTTCCCCTCCTTTCATTAATTCATTTCATCATTTAAAACTCAATACCTCTCCTTTTTTTTACTCCCGCGTCAAAATAATGCTTTTTCTTATTTATAATGCTTACCAAATCCGCCTTCTTAATAATTCTGTCCGTAGCGCCTCTGCCAGTCATAACCAATTCCATGCCGGGCGGCTTTGAGTCAATGATTTCAAACACTTCTTTTTCCTTAAGAAACCTATCACGTAAAGAAATAAGTATCTCATCAAGAATAAGAAGATCATAACTTCCATCACGGCATATCTTTTTAATGAAGTTCATTCCTTTTAAACATTTGCGGCGTACGCTGTTTGGGTCAAGATTTTTGTAAAAATGCGGATGCTTATGAGCAAAACCAAAAACCTTCACCCCCATCTTCTTTAAAACCTTTATCTCTCCATATCCAAACCTTTTAGGGTCCTTATGAAAAAAAACATATCCTACCTTAAGATTATGCCCTCGTGCCCGCAATGCAAGGCCGACTGCCGCCATTGTCTTGCCTTTCCCATTACCCGTATAAATTTGGATTAATCCCTGCTTCATAGTTTTTTCTTACGCTTTTCTCTCTCGTCTTCGGAAACGAGAAGGACGTAAGGTTTTGAAGAAACCGGATTCTTCTCCACAACCACAACCGTCTTATATACTTCCTCGATAACTTTATAGTTCAAAACTTCCTGGGGCGTGCCTTGAATATGGACTCTGCCTTCGGATAAAAGCGCGATTCTGTCACAATATTCGCTGGCCAGGTTAAGATCGTGTAAAACCATAAGCACAGTAAGCCCCATTTTACGGTTCAGCCTTTTGATGAGATCCAGTATTCCCACCTGATGGGCAATATCGAGGTATGTCGTCGGCTCATCTAACAAAAGCAATGCCGGCTCCTGTGTTAGCGCGCGCGCGATTAAGGCAAGCTGCCTTTCCCCGCCGCTTATCCGGCCAATAGGCCTATCTTTGAGCCTTAGCACATCGGTAAGTGCCATACATTCTTTAGCGACTTCAAAATCGTGATTTGTTTCAAGAAACTGCAAACCCTCAAAATAAGGAATTCTTCCTAACAAAACAAATTCCTCAACGGTCAGGGTTTCTTCAGGTGATCCCTGAGAAACCACGGCAATTTTCCTTGCCAGCTCTCCACACTTTATCTGCCAGATATCTTTACCGTCAAGGTGTATCGAGCCTTCTTTTGGTTTAAGCAGCCGGGAAATTGTCCGCAAAAGAGTGGTCTTGCCTGAACCATTGGGCCCGATAATGCCAACAATCTCTTTAGCAGGCACCTCTAAGTTGATATCCCATAATATCTGCCGGCCGTAATAACCACAACCTAATCCCCTGATACAAAGCATTATTTCCCCTTTAATGGTATTTGTTTTCTGGTAAGCACATACACAAAAGCGCTTCCACCCACGAGCCCTGTAATTACTCCCACGGGCAACTCAACAGGAGTGATAATTGTCCTGGCCAAAGTATCGCAGATAATTAAAAAAACGGCTCCGCCCAGGAAAGAACTCCCTAAAAGAATCCTGTGATCTCTCCCAACAAGCATACGCATACAATGAGGAATAACTAAACCTACAAATCCGATAATACCAACAATCGAAACACTAAAACCGGTTAAAAGAGACGCGATAATAAACAAAAACCGCTTAGATCTTTCTACATTAACTCCCAGATGCATTGCTTCTTCCTCGCCCAGCGCAAGCGCATTTAGACTTATGCAAAAAAGATATGATAATATCAGGCCTACAATAGAAACTCCTAACGATAGCAATATCAGGGCATTATTCGGTTCTTCCAAAGAACCCATAATCCAGAACACAATTCCATGAAGGTCTTCTGCCCGCGACACGGCCATGATAAGCATAATCAACGAGGAAGAAATAAAACTGATCATAACTCCTGTTAAAAGCAGGCCTTGTATTTTGAGAACCCCTTTTTTTACACTCAATGAATATACAAACGCGGCCACAAATAGGGCGCCCAGGAACCCGCATACCGGAAGCGATAATATGCCAAACCAACGGTTAAGATGAAATACAATATTAAGACACACGCCTATTGCCGCTCCTCCTGAAATGCCTAACGTATACGGTTCTACAAGGGGGTTACGAAACACCCCTTGTAGAATAACGCCGGAAAGAGCCAAGCTGCCTCCTATCGCAAATGCCAAAAGAATCCGGGGAAGCCGCACATCAAAAAGAATGACATGTTCCGCGCAAGATTTCCTGTGTAAAATCGCGGCAACAATATTTTTAAACGGTATAAAGAAAGATCCTACTGACAGCGAAAAACAGCTTACAGTTATTACCGCGGCAATAAAAAATAATAACCACACCGCCCACTGATATGTTCTACTTCTCATCCTTCGACTCACTCTTTATTTACATTCGCCGCCCGCTGACCCTAAACCTGTCGAATGGGCCGCTATCTCTCTTCTAATTTGGGATGTAACATAAGGCCGATTTCCTCTAATGTTTCCGCGAAACCAAGCGGCGTAGGGCTGCAGACCTTGTCAGAATCAATAAAATAAATCCTATTGTTCCGTACTGCGTATAGAGTCTCGTATTTCTCCCAGACATTTTTTTCCCACTCACTGGATATGCCCATGGTAACGATAAGAATCACTTCCGGATTTCTTTTTAGCACTTCCTCGCGAGAGTAAAGTCCGCTTACGGCATCGCCCGCTATATTGCTTGCGCCGGAAAAAACTATGAAATCATTGATAAAAGTGTTACCCGTAGCGGCAAAAAGCGGTTTTGATCCTACCTGGACAAATACAGTCGGCGGGTTTAAGCCGCGGGCCTTTTTCCTGCACGCGTTAATCCTTGCGTTGGCCTCGGTTAGAATACCTGCCGCGGCATCTTCTTTGCCAACCAATGCCGCCAACTCAAGAAACTGCTCACAGAGCTTATCGTAATTCTTCGGTTCGGCAAATACAATAACTTTGATTCCGGTCTTGCGTAATTTCTCAACAGCCCGAGGATTGGTCAAAGAGGTAGCAATAACCAAATCCGGCTGAAGGCTGATAATTTTTTCCACATTACTTTCCCTTATCGTCCCGATTCTCTCTTTTCCCCCCGCTTCAATGGGCTTAAGGCAATACGTCGTCACCGCGATAATCCGCTCTCCTTCTCCTAAAAGATAGAGTGACTCGGTTATGGAGGGTGCCAAAGAAATAATCCGCGAAGGGCATTTCTCACCTGCCAATGCCCATGAAAATACACCAACCACTACGCATACAATAGCAATCAAAAATAAGAACGCTTTCTCTTTCATGCTTTAATACAGCCTTTTCACATCGCCAGAGCCCCGCCGGCCGCTATGTAAAATCGAAACCGTATTTAAGTACCGCTGCGCAGCATTTTTTGCCGCGGACATTTCCTCAATAGCCGGAGCTCTAAAATCGGTAAACTTCACGGAACCCTCTTCTATTGGAATATACGCGTCAATACGGTACGGTATGTTCCGGTCTATAGCTGCGATACTGCGGGCAATATTTTCTATCTCCTCCATATCAATATAATCGGGGATAAAAACGCTTTCTGTACGCACCCTGCGGCCGGGATGCTTGACATAACATTTGAGATTATCCAAAACCCGCCGCGGATCTTTTTGCCCGGTAAAATCCTCAAACAGTTTCTTTGAGACAGCTTTTACGCTCACGCAAACCTCATCGATGATTTCCTCTTCTACATAATTATAACCATTTGTAATCAGCACGTTGCTGGTCAGAAAAAACTTTTTCATCTTGCGTGCCAGTAGAAAAAAATCTGGATCCACCGTTGGCTCAAACCCTAAATAAATTACCCTATTAAACGAGTGCCCTTCTACTCTGCTAATCGCCTCCTCTACTGAAATGGCTTTCCTTCGCTCCTGCCTTAGAGGTTCATGCAAATGATAATCCGCGGGAACAAACCGCGTAATACATCCACGGCAGGTAAAATTGCACTCTTTATCAAAGAAAAAACAAATCTCGTTCAGCCTTGAAGAATAAGTAATATGGTATACGCCCATAGGTTTTTTTAATACTCAAGAGGCGTAATATCCAAAAAACAATGCGCGTCCTGAGTTTCTATTTTCTCCCCAACAGAAAATGCTACCGGCGCCTTAAAAATCGGCCCGTTATAGACAAAGGTATGATACTCGCCATTTTCGCCGCAAAGGTCAACCTGCGGCAAGTGTTTCATATCTTCGACGAATTGTCGATCAAGCTGTCTTCCCAACCATTGACTGCCCATACATCCAAACTTTACCGCCACAATAACTGCCTTAAAACCAATAGCGATAAACTCATCCATAAGCGACTCTCTTGACCGCTGCCATAAAGGCAATATCGCATTTAAGCCGGTTTCACCGCAGACCCGCTCAACCCAATCGCGGTGTTCTTGCACATCTATATCTCCGAATACGCCAGTCTGAACCCCTTCTTCCTTAAAAACCGCGAGTGCCTTCTTGAATTCTTCTTCATAATCTCCCCAAGCCGCCTGTCTTTGCATAATAGGAATCCCCACGGCTTCTGCCTGCGCTTTCAGCACAGCTACACTCAAATGATGAGAACGCGAATGCGTGCCGTTTTCGGAAAGCATATTTAATAAATACGCAATCTCTACCTCGTTATTTTTGGTTGCGCTGTAACATGCCAATGCCGAATCCTTCCCGCCGCTCCAGGAAACAAAAGCTTTCTTGTGATTTTGAAACATACTGAAATCTCCTTAAGATTATCTCATCTTAAAAGTAGTAAAAGCATGTTTATCCCAGCTATCCCAAAGATAGGCGCCTTCTTTGCTATCGGCAATTAGACGGAAAGCATAGCGAACCTGCTCTTCATAAAGTTCACAAAACGCACCTCTGGTTTCAATTGAGCCGTTTATTCCATAAGCTTCAGCAGGACAGGGCGCGCCGCAAAAATGCCTGATAGCGCAATAGTTACAAGGATCAATATTCTCGATACGCCTCTCTTTAACAGTTTTAAATGGCGCTGTTTCTAGGACATAGTGGATATCATCCCTAAAAATATTGCCGCCTTTAAATTCCTTCATTCCGATAAATTCACTGCAAGGAAACATATCCCCGCTACTTGAAACCGCAAAAAAACATCTTCCGCCACCACAGGGTGAGATATCGCACATTAAGCGGCGAGCTAAAGGAGCAATAATACCAATTAAGACATTGGCGAAGTTTGCTATCACAAGCTTACGCCCGGTTTTTCGATAAAGTTGATACGTGCGATCCAACGCCTGCAAATAATACCTTGATATCTCTAAATCCAAAGGTTTATGCTTACGGCTGCCGATAAGTGTGCAGCGCACAGGATTAAGCATACATGTAGGCACTTCCATGCGATGCAGGAATTCAACCATCTTAATCTGATAAGCCATATTCTCTTTGGTTACAGTGCAAATAACAGAATAATTATCATAACCTCTAAGCATATTGATTGATTCAATTACCTTTTCTGAAACACCTCGGCCTCCCCAGCTCTTGCGCAAGCGATCTGCCACGCTTGAGATATGACCGTCTAAAGAAAGGCCGATGCTTATCTTTCTTGATTTAAGGAACTCTATATCTTGGGAATTCAAAAGTGTTCCATTAGTCTGGATGCCAAAACGAAAATCCTGCCTAAATCTATCGATAGCTTCAAAAACAGCGCTTTTATTAAGCAAGGGTTCTGCGCCGTGAAAAACAATCTGGGGTTTTTGGCTTTGGCTATTCGGTTGCCAACCACTGCCTTCTGGCTTGCGTCCTTTAGGTAAGCTGGATTTAAAATAAGTTTTTAAAATCTTTAACGCTTCCAGAATCCTGCGGCTGGACATATGTTTACCACTCTTACGCAAGCTTCTTGGGATATAGCAATATGAACAATTCAAATTACAGCGATCCGTAGGATTAAAATATACTGCGGAAGGCTTTAAAGCCGTCCTTAAAGTCTTCATCTCTTCACTAAAAACCTTTTGCTTTCTACGGTATTTACGAAGCAGAAGAGAGTGGTTTAGGGCCTGGCTGACTTGATCTTTTCTCACCAGCGCCCAGAATGCCGTATCCGCAGAGATAATCCCGATATAATCTTTATGTCCAATGTCTATAGGCTGAAATAGTAAACCGTCAGCCGTATTAAAATTATTTAACTGATACACTATTCTCTCCTGGAATGTAAAATTGCATTTCGTTATCAATTCCGAAAAGGCCAACCTGTTCTATTTCAGCGGCCTTTCCGGAGAGATAAATTGATCTATTTCTTGTCCAAAAGAACGTAATGAGACAAGCCCGTACCATTTGCTTTACATTTTTTACGATAAGCAATTACATTTTTCTTTGCTTTGCGTTCTTTTTTCTCCACTTTGTTCACCTCCTTTTGTGCAAGATATTAAAACATATCCGCAAATTTTACAGTGAAAAGCATCTATTTTTAAGCCAGTGCCACATCCCGGACAAAGTTTTTCTGTGGCTTTTGGCGCGGGGATAGTGCCTACTACTTTACGGAAAATCTCGTAATAGTAAAGGTGTTCCTTGTTTAAAAATTTTACGGGATAGGCTTGTCGCTTTTCTTTAAATTCATCATCAGAAATTTTTCTTGTGATAACCTCTCTTAGGCGGGACATTCCAGAGCCGGATTCAAGAGGCCGCTTACTCTGCCAGGCAAGCTCCTTAGGCAAGATATCTTCAAAGGCCTTGCGCAGAATCCACTTTCCCCATATCTGGCCTTTATCTTCCCGGATTTTCATCTCCCGCGGCAGCCTTAAGGCAAAATCAACTACATTTTTATCGGTAAACGGCTGCACTATTTTAAGCCCAAAGAATTTGCATATATCATTGGAGCTAAAGTCAATAGTCCTGGTAATTCTGCGGATGTAGCCATCAAGGTCATCTATTTCCCGCATAAAGGAATAACCCCCGAATAATTCATCGCTTGCATCTCCGGTGGCTATGACAGTCACTCCAATCTCTCTAGCCCTCTTTAGGCCAAAATATGCCGCCAGATCATTGGGTATAGCCGGATCAAACGAACGCAGGATTCTGATTACATCCGGTATGGCGCCAAGTGCCTCATCAACATCTACCGCATAATGCACATGCTTAAAACCAAATTCTTCAGCCAGCAAGTTAGAATAATAGATATCTTCGGCATCACCTTCCAAACTTATAGTCACCGCCGCTACCTTCGGATTGAGAGCCGCGATTACAGAGGTATCAAGGCCGCCTGAAAAAAGCAGGCCATCATAGGGTTGGCGCCGCACCGCATCTAGAAGTAAATAGCGTAATGTCTTAAATTCTTCCGTCATACGCACTCCTCTATTGCCTGCGCTAACTGCATGTTTTCTTTATGTGTGCGCACCGCCACGCGTATAAATTGCTTATTCAGGCCGCGAAAATTCGCGCAATCTCTAATAAGAATACTTTTCCCGAATAATCGTTCTTTCAGGCACGTTGAAGTAAGGCGCTTATCTTTTATTTTAACTAATAAGAAATTTGCTGCTGAAAGATAGGGTTTAAGCTCTCTTATCCGGGCAAACCGCTCATAGAGAAAGGCGCGTTCCTTTGCAATGAGCTGTTTTGAGCGCTGTATAAACGCATCTTCGCTCAAGCACTGCTCAGCGGCTGCTTGAGCTAATACATTAACGCTCCAAGGCATCTGGTATTCTTTTAAAATTCGAATAATATCCTTGTGGGCGATTAGGTATCCGACCCGCAGGCCAGGCAAGGCAAAAAATTTGGTTAGCGTCCTAAGCACTATGATCTTTTTTGAACAGACTGCCTCAAGGATAAACGTGTATATTTTTTCATCAGGCACAAAGTCCATGAAGGCCTCATCAATAATAATTCGCTTGGCATGGATATTTCCGATATCTGCCCGGCTATTTACGACCAGATTTCCTGTTGGATTATTAGGGTTGCATATAAAAAGCATATCGCAATTATTAATGCTATCGAAATTCAAACAAAAACCTTCACTTTCCAGCATTTGTATAAACCGTACCTGGCTCCCTGAAATCCTGGCTGCGCGCTCATATTCGGTAAAAGAAGGCGCAGGGAGAATTACCTTATCAGGCTCAAAGGCATTCAGGATGAGATAAATGAGCTCGGTTGAGCCATTGCCAACCAGCACGTTTTCTTCTTTTACTCTCCAGTAGCGGGCAAGCGCAGCTATAAGGCGGCGCGCTTTTGTGTCTGGATAATGAACCAAGTCCTTAAGCCGCTCGTTTAATACCTTATTAATCCGCGGAGGAATTCCTAAAGGATTGATATTCGCGCTAAAATCCAGGACAGATGCTTGTTTTTTTTGCTTAATTTCATAAATATTACCGCCGTGTTGATAGATATTCCCCATATTTTTCATAAACAAACCTGATGAATAACCGCCTGCTTAAACAGAATTCCAGCCGCCAGCATTAACAATGAGCTAACAACGCTTATTGTTATGGCTTCTTTGATAAAAAATAGCGAAACCGGCCGTCGCTGCTCTCCCAGATATGGATGCTCTACTATCCTGCCCGAGTAACTGCAAGTTCCGCCCAACCGCATTCCCAGCGCGCCAGCCATTGCTGCTTCACTAATTGCGCTATTAGGAGAATCTTGTTTTTTGCCATCCCTGAACATAACGCGAAGAGACTGCGCGAAATCCTTACCGGAAAACAAAGCTGCTACAGGAATCAATAATCCGGCAATCCGTGCCGGGATAAAATTCGCAGCCGTATCAAGCTTAGCCGCGCACCATCCAAAGTAAAGATACCTCTCATCCTTATGTCCGATCATCGAATCAAGCGTGCTTACTGCCTTAAACATAACCGCAAGGACCGGCCCACCGAGAAAAAGGTAAAGAAGCGGCGCGATAATCCCGTCGGTCGTACTCTCGGCGATTGTCTCTACTGTCGCGCAAATAACGCCCTCTTCCGGTAATCCCCGCGTATCTCTTCCTACCATAAGAGAAAGCCTTTTCCGTGCTTCTTCAATATTTTTTATCGCGAGCATCTGCCGCACAGCGCGGGCATGTACAACCAAATCTTTGGTGGCAAGTGTTGTGTATGCAAGAAAGATCCATGCGATCTTGCCGGCAAGAGGATGTAACTTCCCTGCCAGCTCAATAATCACATAAGCGCATATCCCACTTATAGCAATCACGCTGAATACGGTAACTACCCCAAAAAAACGCTTAATAGCTTTGCGCGTGCTGCCATTGAGCGCCTTCTCAAGAAAAGAAATTAGCCTGCCCATAAGCCGCGCAGGATGAGGAAACCACTGAGGGTCGCCTAAAACAAAATCCGTAATATAGGAAATCAGTATCAAATCCATACTAACCATAATATAAGAATAGAAAAGAGCGTGCTTACCTCCGCAATCTCACTTACCGCTCCGATGGTATCTCCGGTCATACCGCCAATCCTGCTTTTAACGTAGCGGATAAATATCAGGGCCGGAATAAGGGAACCAAAGAAAATTATAATGCCTTTTAAACCAAATAGCGCGCAAGAAACAATTATTGTAAAAACACCGCCGATGATAATATCTTTCTTGCGAACGTATTTAATGAATAATCCAGCCTTACCGTCATCGCGGGCATAAGGTAGGAGGCAGCTCGCGGCCTGTATCCAACGGGAGAAACAACACATTAAGACGAACGAGCGCCAAAGGACATCTCTCGGAATACTAATAATTAGTGAGAATTTCAAGAGTAAAAGCAATATTACGCCGACAACGCCCATGGCTCCAACCCTGCTATCCCGCATTATTCTCAAGGTCTCTTCTCTTAGCCTTGAGCCGTAAAAACCGTCGCAGGTATCCGCAAACCCGTCTAAATGTATGCTTCCTGTTATGACCGTCCATGCGGCCAGAATTAAGATGCTTGTAACCAGGGGCGGAAGAGGCGCTGAAATATAGGCTATGCCGGATAGAAAAAAACCCAGTAAAAAACCGACTATCGGAAAATAGGCGAGAGATCCGCCAAAATCCTCATCTTCTATCCTTCCTTTAATACTAAAAGGAAGGATGGTTAAAAACTGTAAAGCAATTAGAAATCTTTTCATTCGCTCTTTTCGGAAACACCGGCGCTTTCGAACGTCGCCATTTCATTTAATATTTTAGTGCCAGCTTCTATTATGCTCATTGCCAGCGCCGCGCCAGTCCCCTCTCCCAGCCTTAAATTTAAATCAAGGACGGGTTTAAGCCCTAAAAATACAAGTGCGGCTTTATGGCCTTGCTCAACTGAGCAATGAGCAGCTATCATATAATCTTTGGCTTTCGGCTCTAATGTATACGCTATTAACGCGGCTGCCCCAGAAATGAATCCGTCTATCACCACAGGTATCCTGTGCGCTGCGGCTGCCAGCATTACTCCTGTTAATCCACCTATCTCGAATCCGCCTACTTTAGAAAGGATATCTATTCCGTCTTTTGGGTTCGGCTTATTCACTTTCAAGGCCTTTTTGATAGCGGCAATTTTGCTTCTCAAAGTTTTGTCATCAATACCAGTACCCCTGCCCGTTACCTCTTCTACATTACGGCCTGTTATCACAGAGACGATAGCGCTTGAAGGAGTAGTATTGCCAATGCCCATATCCCCTGTTCCAATTATATCTATCCCGTTCGCTATCTCCTCTTTGAATACTTCTACGCCATTTTCAATGGATCTAATAGCCTCATTCCTTGACATTGCGGGGCCCTTTGTCATATTTTTGGTACCATAGCTTACCTTCTTTATAACTAAAGACGAATGCTCTTCTAAATCGCATGCCACTCCCATATCGACAATAACCACCCTGGCTCCTGCATGCCTTGCTAATACATTAATACCTGCGCCCCCGCGTATAAAGTTATATACCATCTGAGGCGTGACTTCTTTGGGATATGCGCTTACACCTTCTTCTGTAACGCCGTGGTCTCCTGCCATAGTAAATATAACCTTATTTTTCATTGAAGGATTCTCGTTTCTGGTAATTTCTACTATTTTCTTAGCTAACTCTTCCAGCCGGCCAAGGCTTCCCTGGGGCTTAGTGAGATTATCCAGCCTTTTTTGAGTCTCTTCAGCTAATAAGTAATCAATTCTCTCAATTTTACTTAACACCTCATTTAATATTTCCATTTTTCTCTGCCTCCTTTTATACCTATAGGAATGCCTGACTGCATAAAAATAACTTCATCTGCCTTCTTTGCCGCTATCTGGTTTACCAGCCCAAGCAAATCTCTGAACCTTCTGGCTAAGAGATTATCAGGAACTATACCCATCCCTGCCTCGTTCGATACCAAGATTGCGGTAAGTTTAGATTTCTGTATAGTATCGATGGCGGCTTTTATTTTTTTTTCTATTTCTCTATCTTTTAAGTTACCTACTAAGAGATTAGAAATCAAAAGGCCCATGCAGTCTATTATCACTACTTCATATTTATCGTTTAGCTTCGGTAAAATTGAACTGATATTTTTGCTTTCTTCAATCACTTTCCAGTGCCTCGGCCTTGAGGCTTTGTGCATTTTTATTCTTTTCTTCATTTCTTCATCAAGGGAAGCGGCTGTAGCGATGAAGGCGACACGTTCAGAGAGCTCCTTTGCTAATTCTACGGCATAGCTGCTTTTACCGCTTCTTGCGCCGCCTAAGATAAAAATGAGTTTTTTCATAACGTAATTTCCTCTTTTATTGAAAGGTATGAAGTATCATTCATTTTAACTACGCGAGGCCTCAATTTTTCAGAATACTCTACGATATTATAAGCTGCGATGCCTTGCTCTACCTTCCAGAAATCTTTAAGGCTGTATCTTAAAGCATCGCATAAAACAACTCTTATTGGCCCGCCATGAGTTACAACTGCTATTACCTTACCTTTGTGTTCGGAGAAAATAAGAAACAATTTCTCTCTAATCCTTTTACTTAAGTCTTTCAGGCTTTCACCATTAGGAATCTTAACTTTTAGGGGGCTATCCAGCCAATTTCCATAAAGCCTGGGGTACCTTTGAACAACTTCTTCATATCTTAATCCCTCAAAAATTCCGAAATTCATTTCACGAAATACTGGAGTTTTCTCAATAGTATTACCCTTAAAGATTATTGCCGCGGTCTCATAAGCTCTTTTTAAATCACTCGAATAGACCTTATCTACCTTAGTGCCTTTTAATCCAGCCGCTGACTTTTCTGACTGCCATATTCCATTTTTATTCAAAGATGGATTGCTAAATCCACAATATTTATTTTCTAAATGATAATCTGTCTCACCATGCCTAATAAGCAGCAATCTTGTCATAAATACCTTTAAAAACAAAAAATCCTTAAGCCCTCTTACGAGAACATAAGGATTGCACCCTGGTTTGCTTCATCCTTCCACGAAGATTAGAGTTATCTTCAAATAACCCTTCGGCCTATACAGGCAGGTCTTCTGACTTCCCCGCTCCTTTAGCTTGCCTTCCCATTATGAAAACAGTGGCATTTATTGCTAAAAAAGTCCCTTTTCCAATATTTTGAAAAAAGCCGGGGTCACAGCGGCGGGACCGTATCCGAATCAAACAGATTTCCCTATTAAGGCTTGCGCCTCCTGTATATTGAAATTGTGCTTATTATAACTTATATTAAACGGTTGTCAAGAACAAAAACAAAAACAGCAAAAACAGGAACACAAGCGCAACACTATCACACATCCTCTATCTCTCGTCGTATGGCATCGATGGCAACTCTTGCCTCAAGCCCGAATGAGCTTGTACTCATGGTAAAAGCACCCATTCCCGTTATCATGTTCGATATTTGTCTGTCATCGGTAACTACCCTTGCCTTTTGCTTATCATCTAATTTATATATTAACGATTCTATAACAGTATCAGCGCTTTCACCTGCCTTTGAAAACATTATAACAGGATTATGTCCCTCGACAGTTTGATTTGGCTTGTTTCCGTCATAGACAATAATACCTTCGGCGTGATTATAATCGCAGTATGCCTCAACCATCGCTAAAAGTCGATCACGCGCAAAATCAATGCTCTTTGAGCTTGCCTTTAGAAGATCAGACAACTGGTTTATAAGATTATATCCATCAATTAAAACAAGGTATGAATACACGGTACAATATGCCTCCTCCCACCAAACATACTGCCAGGACTATAGAAGACGCTATGCAGACACCGATGGCTATTGCCAGAAATGCGTATCTAAAACGCATCTTAAAAAGCGTCGCGGCAACGCACCCTGTCCAGGCGCCTGTTATCGGAAGTGGTATCGCGACAAAAAATATAAGGCCTAAGAATTCGTATTTTTCTATAAGGCCTGAACGGCTTTTAGTCCGCTCGAAAAGCCAATGGAAAAACTTATTAAAGGGCCAGAATCTCCTTAAAAATCCCGAGACAGGTTCAAGTAAAAAAAGTATAGGAACTACCGGAACAAGATTTCCTATAATAGAGAAAAAAACCACCCTCTTAATTTCAATGCCCATCGATAGGCCTATAGGTATAGCCCCTCTGAGTTCTAAAACAGGCAGGGCCGCTATAATAAAAACTGCCAGTTCTTTTGGCAGAGAAGAAAGATAATTAAGGATTGTTTGCACCATGCGTTTATTTTTTTACGATCATATTTAATATAAACCTGACAAATCGAAAAGTATCCCTTACAGGCCTTATCTTACTTGTCTCACCAGCATATATGGATTTTACAGGGATTGAATCTATACGAAACCCGGCCCTTGCCAGTTTAATAAGTATCTCTGATTCTATTTCAAACTTATGCGACCTTATATCTATGCCCGCAATGGCATCACTGGTAAACAACCTGTATCCGCACTGGGTATCGGCTATATGCTGACGGCAAATAGCTGATATAACAGATGACATAAATTTATTTGTAATTACCCTGATAAACGGCATATCCTTGGGGCTATTCATCCTATTTCCTATTACAGCAGAGCACCCGGGTGCTTTTATTTTACCTAAAAATCCGGGCATATCCGCGGGATCATGCTGTCCATCAGCATCTATTGTAAAAACTAAATCATAGCCCTGCTTTAAGGCATAATCAAAGCCTCTTTTTAATGACAGGCCCTTGCCGCTTCTTTGCGGGTGATGAATAACATGGGCCCTTTCTTTTTCAGCTATCAAAGAGGTCTCGTCTGTTGAGCCGTCATCAATGACAACAGCATCTACTTTAAAGTTTTTTATGCCCCTTATTACTCCGGCGATTGCCTCTGCTTCATTAAATGCCGGGATTATCGCGCAAATTTTCATCTTTGTCCTTTGCCCCAGCCCATTTTTTCCCAGAACCTTCTGAATACAAACCACTGATCAGGATATTCCCTGATAACAGACTCCAGCACTTTTACTATATCTTCTGTTATATGGATGAGGTCCGCGTGCTCATCTTTTGTATAGACAGGCTCTATGGGTTTTAAGATTTTAAGGGTAAAGGTATCATCATAGTTTCTTACCATAAAAACCGGGATGATAGGGCAGCTATGCCTGCGGCTAAAAAGTGCCGGGCCTTTTGGTATAATGGTTTTTCGGCCAAAAAAATCAACCTTAAAACCATTGTCAAAGTAATCTCTATCGCAGACTAAGGCAACAGCGCGGTTGTTGTAAAGCGATTTAAAACACCTTCTTACCGCTGCGCCTACCGGAATAACCCCTATTCCTTTTTGTTTTCTCTGTTCTGTAAAAAAAATATTTACATTCTCATGCTTATGGGTCAATGCCACAACATCGAGAGGTGCCCCTATAGCAGCTAAAACCAATCCGCCCAGCTCCCAGTTACCCAAATGGGCAGATGCCAAAATAGCGCCTTTACCCTTACTTAAGGCATCATCCAAAAAATATCTACCCTCTATTTTTACATATCTATCTATGTAGTTTTTGTCTATTAGCGAAAACCTGAAAAAATCTACAAGGTATTTACCGAAATTAACAAATATCTTGTTCTTTATATTTTCAAGGGACTTTTTGTCCTGCTTGGGAAAAATAGCCTGTAGATTTTCCATAATAGCGCGATTGTCTCTTACGGAGAAGATATTATATAATGTTGATACAAAACACGCTATAGCATATCCTGTCCTGAGCGGGGTGTATAGAGCTAAGAATATTCCTATTTGATAAAGCGTAAAAAGCATATTCTATATCTCCAGAAGTGTTTTTGCTATGTTAATAGCAGAATAAGGCCTGGCTATTCTTTCCGCATTTCTTTTCATGTCTTCGAGTTTAACTTTTGCGTTGCAAAGATTATCAACCAATATGGCCGCATCCTGTTCATTTGCAGCTTTAACCGCCGCGCCCTGTTTAAGCAGGAACTCGGTGTTCTTCGATTCCTGCCCTGGTATAGGATTTATAATAACAATCGGCACCTTTTTGGCCAAGGCCTCGGATATGGTAAGGCCCCCTGGTTTTGTAATAATAATATCGCATATGCTCATAAGCTCGTCCACGTTATCGGTGTAGCCAATAACAATTATTCTCTTGCTCATTTTTTTTATACGGCGCTTAAGATACGCGTTAAGCCTGCTATTCGTACCAGAGACGACAACTATCTGTATATCATGGCTAATCCTGTTAAGGGCAAATACAACTTTTTTTATCGGGCCTAAGCCACCGCTTCCTCCCATAACTAATACTGTCTTTTTTGACTCATCAAGGCCTAAGCTTTTATATATACTTACTTTATCGTACTGACAATTAAATTTTATATCTATTGGTATACCCAAAACCTGTATCTTCTCAGAAGGCACTCCATTTAATACGAGCCTGTCTTTAGCGTCGTCCGAGGCAGCACAGTAAATATTAACAGCATCATATATCCAGTAAGAATGCGGGTAAAAATCAGTAAGCACCCCGACAAGCGGGAGGTCTTTCTTGAATGTAGATTTATAATCAGCAACCATGCCGCATGGAAAAGCCTGTGTGCACGCTACAACATCGGGCTTAAAATCCTCTATCAGGCTTTTCATTTTTAAACTATTATACCTGTGCATCATCTCCTTTAACACCTGGGTATTTTTAACAACTTTAGGATTATCATAAAGATACTCCCAGACCTCAGGTGTTCTTTTTATAATGCCAATGTAAGTCCTGTTTATAACGCGCTCTAATATGGGATTGGTATAATGAAATGAATTTATGCTGTATACCTGCGTTTCAGGGTTGAAATGCCGCAATGCCTTCTCAATAGCCATTGCGGCACGATGATGCCCTGAAAGTACTGATATATAAAGAAGAAGAACCTTTTTAGGTCTTTGCATCAATTATTATGTTTTAAGAAATTTGCCGATACGCTCAACGGCCAATTTAATACGTTCTTCACTATCTACCAAAGCGAAACGCACATACCCTTCTCCATATTCTCCAAAACCGGTACCAGGGGCAACGGCAACTCCTGCCTCTTCTATAAGCAAAGAGGCAAATTCCATAGACGTAAGAGCGCTGTATTTTGGTGGGATATGCGTCCATATATAAAATGTTGCCTTCGGCCGTTCTACAGGCCAGCCTATGCTGTTTAGGCCGTCAACGAATATATCTCTTCTTTTTTTGTACGTCTCTACAAGCTCCTTAACGCAATCCTGCGGGCCTGTCAAGGCCTTAGCGGCCGCAAGCTGAATAGCCCTGAATATGCCAAAATCCACATAAGTTTTTGTTTTTGCCAGGGAAGCAAGTATGTCCTTGTTACCAACCACAAATCCTATACGCCAGCCGGCCATATTATATGATTTAGAAAGCGTATGAAATTCGATAACATTTGCCTGCTTGGCACCTTCCAGTTCAAGTATGCTCATTGCCTTATAACCGTCAAATACAATATCTGAATAGGCCAGGTCATGGGCTATAATAAGATTGGGCTTATCTTTTGCCCAATCCAATACCTCCTGGAAAAATTCCTTATCCGCGACTGCAGTTGTAGGGTTATGAGGATAGCTTATAAAAAGCAGCTTTGCCATACGGACAAGCTCAGGGCTTAGAGCCTTAAGATTAGGTTTGAAATTATGCTCTGCTGTCATAGGGATGTTGTATAATATCCCCCCTGCCATTATTACACCATTAAAATGAACAGGGTATGCGGGGTTCGGCACTAATGCTATATCATCGTGATTTAGAAATGCAAGTGAAAGATGCGCAATACCTTCCTTTGATCCGATGAGCGGTAAAACCTCATCAGTAGGATTAAGGTCTACATTAAATCGCTGTTTATACCATTGAGCTATTGCCTTCCTTAGAATCTGCTCAGGCTCTCCACCTGGGCGCGAATATCTCTGATTCTCAGTTATATGGGCCTGCTTGCAGAGCTCATCCACTATATGTTTAGGTGTAGGCAGATCAGGGTTTCCCATGCCTAAATCGATAACATCAACACCTCTTGCCTTTGCTTTTGCTTTAAGACCGTCTATAATAGTAAAAAGGTAAAGGGGCAACCTGCGCATTCTGTTAGCTTCATGAATAGACATTTTATTTCGACTCCTCTTCAATACACCCCATAATATCGCCTACCTTGATTTCCTGGCCTTCCTCAGCACTCTTAGAACTTAGCTTTCCTGAAACAGGTGCAGGGACATTAAATGTTGCCTTGTCTGTAAGCATTTCAACAAGGTCATCCCCTTTTGAAATTGTCTCTCCTATGTCCTTATGCCAAAATGATACAACAGCCTTGTCCACTCCTTCTGCAAGCTCTGGTAACCTAATTTTTGCCATCAAATCATCCTCCTATAAAAGTGTTATTATTATACTAAAATGCCTTCATATTGTCACTATGTTTTTAATATGTATAAATACTAAGATGTCGTTTATGCCTTTATCTTCGCCCCCGCTGCTTCGCTTTGCGAAGCAAAACGACAGGGGCTCCGACAAAGGCATAAACGATATTCAAATATTATAGTTGCTATCAAGTAAAGGGTACAGTGTAGTGCTTAGTTTTGGGACTGCCGGCAGGCAGATTGAGAATCACAACGTCTGTAACAGTTTTATTTTGAAGACCTTTTCGAAGCTTTCAAGTAATCTTGCCTTAAGTACCTGCATGTCGACAGTGTGCCCCATCATCTCTTTCATAGATGTTGTTTTTATATCTTTATATCCGCAGGGGTTTATCATTTCAAAAAATCTGAGCTCCGTATTTGCATTAAGGGCCATGCCATGATATGTGACCCAGCTACTTGCACCAATACCAATAGAGGCAATTTTACCGCTGTCAGTCCAGCATCCTGTGCGGCCCGTTATCCTGAAAGACGCTATCGCATAATGCGAAAGTGCTTTCATAGCAACCTCTTCGATACTGCGTAAGAATTTATGCATATCCCTTTCATGCTTATTTAGATTGAATATCGGATACGCGATAATCTGCCCGGGCCCATGAAAAGTAATATCTCCGCCGCGGTCAGTATGTACAATATCTATGCCAAGAGATCTGATCTTATCATGGCTTAAGATAAAATTATCTGCTGATTTCAAACGGCCTATTGTAAACACGGGCGTATGTTCTGCCAGGATAATCACGCCATCACAATTACCTGACTTTACAAGATTCAGATTTTCTTTCTGGATGATATATGCCTTATTGAAATCTATAAGGCCAAGGTCTAAAACTTTATATTTCATGGTGTGTGCTATGAGAATCTTTGTGTCGCTCATACCCTGCGTGCTATATCTAATACAGATTCGGAAAGCGTGGGGTGAGTAAAAATTGTATGGGATAAATCATCTACAGTTAAATTGTTTTTTATGGCTATGGTGAAATTGGATATAATCTCACTGGCAAGAGGGCCTAATATAGCCGCGCCCAAAATCTTTCTTGTTTTCGTTGAAAATATCAATTTAACTAAACCATCTGTTTCACCATATATATGCGCCTTGCTTACAGCAGAAAATGGCAGCCTTACTTCACCGGCATCTGGTATCTGTGTCCTTGCCTTGTCAAGGCTTAAACCAACGGTTGCGATCTCCGGGTGTGTAAAAACAGCGCTTGGAACAGCAGAATAGTCTGCCTTGCGATTTTTACCCGCTATATTATCTACCGCAAGCACCCCTTCATATGCAGCTACATGAGCTAAGGGATAACCTGCTTTCACATCTCCTATGGCATATATATGGGGGATATTTGTCCTCAACTTACTGTCAACACAAACAAAACCATTTTCAGTATCAATACCCGCTGCCTCCGGGTTTAGGCCGTCTATATTAGGCCTGCGTCCAACACACAATAATATCTTATCGCAATCTATGGCCATGCCGCCGCCTAGTCTTACCGATACCGAATCATCATTATTATCTATGGAGGCAACCTTTTCTTTTTTAAATATCCTTATTCCGTTTTTGCCAAAGGCAAGCTCAATCCTCTTGACCATCTCTTTATCAGTACCAGGCATAAGCTGATCCGCAATTTCAACTATTGTCACGCCAACACCTAATCGATTATATATTGAAGCAAACTCGCAGCCAATAAAACCTCCGCCAATAATTACAATACTTTTGGGGAGACACTTAAGAGACAGCATATCCCTGCTTGAAAGTATATTTTTATGTTCAAACTTTAAAGATTCCAATTCCGCTGGTTTCGATCCTGTCGCGATTATTATGTTTTTTGATTCAATGATATCATCGGCTGCCTGCACTTTGTTCGGGCCAAGGAACCTTGCCTCTGATTTTATAATATCAACACTCTTCATCCGCAGCAGGGATTCAGCACCGAGACGTAATTTGTCAACTACAGATTCTTTTCTGTCCGAGATTTTGGCAAAATCAAAACCATAAGACTTAACCTCTATCCCGAATTCCCCTGCCTGCTTCATCTGATAAAGCAGGTCTGCGCTTCTTGCAAAAGTTTTTGTCGGTATGCAGCCCCAGTTCAGGCAGGCACCACCTATAAGTTCTTTTTCTATAATACAGGCCTTAAGCCCCAGGCCTGCCGCTCTTATGGCCGCGGCATATCCTCCCGGGCCAGCTCCAATAATTATAATATCGTAAGTTTTATTCATAAGATAATATTTGATTTTTCTGTCAATTTGAGCTGTTATGTCGTTTATGTCTTTGCCTTCGCAGCGATGGTATTTTTGCAGATTATCTAAAATCAAGGCAAAAAAAACCAAATCGCTGCTTCGGCAAAGCCACAAACGACACCATTGATATATAAGGTAAAATAATTAGTAGTTGTCCCTAATCAATAATTTTTAATTCTGCGATTTGACTGCGGACAGATTCTGAGGCAGCATGCAGGAGTCTCTTCTCGTTTTCATCAAGCGGTATTTCAAGAATATCCTCAATGCCTGCCCTTCCAATCTGGGCGGGCACACCTAGATATATACCATGTATGCCATATTCTCCTTGTAGCATACAGGAGCATGGCATTATTTCCTGTGTATCCTCAAGAACTGCTTTCACCATCCTGAAAACGCCTGCTGAAGGCGCATAAAAAGCGCTCCCCGTTCCCAGATAAGCTACAATCTCAGCACCCCGCGATTTTGTCTTTTCTATTATATTACTTATCGTATCCTTATTCGCGGCATCACCCAATAAAATATTATCAACCTTACTCCTACTGGCTACAGGGACCATTGTCTGGCCATGCGTTCCTAACACCATGGAATCTATTCCATCAACAGGCCTGTTTAAAGATCTTGAGGCCATTAGATTCATCCTGGATGAATCAAGGCATCCTGCCATGCCAAAAACCTTTTTACTATCCAATCCGCTTTCTTTATAAACTGCGTACGAGATAATATCAAGAGGGTTTGTCACAACTATAACAACAGGGCTTGGGCTAAACCTCATGAAATTAACAGTAACATCCCTGGTTATAGCGGCGTTCTTATGGAACAAGTCTTCTCTCGTCATCCCCGGCTTTCTTGCAAGGCCTGCGGTCACTACAATTACATCGCTGTCTTTGGTATCTTTATAGTCTGATGTACCTGTAATCGTGCACCTATGGCCGATAAGAGATGCCGCATCCATAAGGTCTTCTGCTTTACCTCGGGCCGTTTGTTCAATTACATCAAGCAGGACAACATCACCCAAACCTGACTCAAGGATCCTCATTGCTGATGTGGCACCTACATTGCCCGCGCCAATAACAGTTATCTTATTACGCCTAAGGAAACTCATATCTTAAAGTCACCATGTTTTTTGAAATGCTCCACAACCCCGCCATCATCTATGATCCTTGCCATAAAATCAGGCAAAGGGGCAATACTTACCTTGTCGCCCGTACTGGTATTTAAAACACAGCCATTAATGGTATCTACTTCCAATATATCTGATTGCCGAAATCCACTCGTATCGCATTCTATCACGAGAAGGCCTAAGTTAATGGCATTTCTGAAAAATATCCTCGCAAAGGATTTCGCTATTACAGCCGATATCCCGGCATGTTTTATCGCAAGCGGTGCCTGCTCTCTTGATGAGCCGCAGCCAAAATTAATCCCTGCTACTATAAAATCTCCCGGCTTAATGGACTTATAAAATTCGGGTTTTAAGTCTTCCATAAGATGCTTTGCCAATTCTTTAGGATCCTGTATCCTGAATTTGTAACGTCCGGATATTATATAATCCGTATTTATTGAATCCTCAAACCTGTGAACACCACCTTTAAGCTTCAAACTTTCATCTCCTTGGGTCTGTAATCTTTCCCTTTACAGCGGATATCGCTACTGTTGCCGGTGAGGCAAGATATATAAAGGCGTTTGGGTTACCCATCCTGCCTTTAAAGTTTCTGTTTGCTGTTGATAAAACTATCTCACCGTCTGAAGGCACTCCATTATGGGTACCGACGCATGGCCCGCATCCAGGCGTAACTACATTGGCTCCTGCTTCAACAATGGCCTTTATAATACCTGATTTCATAGCATCTAAGAATACATCTCTTGAGGCAGGGGCAACTATAAGCCTTACACCGGGGCTTACCTTTTTACCCCTTAAAATAGATGCCGCTATCCTTAAATCCTCGATCCTGCCGTTTGTGCATGTGCCGATAAATGCCTCGTCTATAGGCTTGCCTGTCAGTTTGTTTATATCGACAACGTTATCAACAGAATGCGGCTGAGCTATCTTAGGTGAAATTTTTCCCGCGTCATAATATTTTATGTTTTTATACCGGGCATCTTTATCCGCGTAAACAGCCTTTTGCCTCTTTGTGGTCCATTGTTTTAACCATAGGCTGGTTTTTTTATCCGGCGGTATTATGCCGAACTTGGCCCCCATCTCAACGGCCATGTTTGTTATCGTAAAGCGCGCATCCATTGAAAGAGCATCTATAGCAGGCCCATAAAATTCAACAGAATCGTATGTCGCGCCATCAGCGGTAAGATCACCTATTATATGAAGTATAAGATCTTTGGAATAAACACCTTTTTTTAGCTTTCCTTTTACAACTATCTTAAGTGTCTCGGGAACCTTAAACCAGTTTTTACCGCTGGCAAGGGATATAGCAAGGTCTGTTGAACCAAAACCTGTGGCAAGGGCGCCCAGGGCACCGTATGTACACGTGTGTGAATCAGCGCCAACCACAAGATATCCTGGCATGACATTACCTGATTCAACCACAACCTGATGGCAGACACCGCATCCTATATCATAAAGTTTAAGGCCCTTATCTTTTGCAAAATCCCTCATCTTTTTATGTATCGCGGATACCCCCATATTAGGGGATGGCGCGCTATGGTCTATTATCATGCAAAATTTTGATTTAGCGGACAGGTTTTCGACCTTCATCTTGTTTATGGCATCAATGATAAGGCCGCTGGTCCCGTCCTGTCCAAGACAAAAATCTATTTTACAAAGCGCATAATCCCCGGGCTTCAATCTTTTACCGGAATGCGCGCTTAATATCTTTTCAGCTATTGTTTGAGCCATTTTTCTATCCTGTCTAAGCCTTCTTTAATGTTTTCCATGCTTGTGGCAAAACTTAACCTTATATATCCAGGGCTGCCAAAACCTTCGCCGGGAACAACAGCTACCTTTGCCTCATCAAGCAGCCTATCCGCCAGCTTTAATGTATTACCACTTATTTCTGATACATCTACAAAACAATAAAAGGCCCCCTTGGGTTTAAAGCATGATATATTATCCATTTTATCTATACGGGCTGTCATATAATCTCTTCTCTTTTCAAACTCTGCCTTCATATTTTCCACTGAACCGTCTTCTTTTGTAATAGCCGCGAGAGCCGCTTCCTGGCTTATGGAGGAAGGGTTTGAGCTTGAATGATCCTGAAGATTAGCTATGGCACCGGTAAGCGACTTGTCTTTTGAGGCAATGTATCCTATTCTCCAGCCGGTCATAGAATATGTTTTAGACATACCATTTACTATTATTGTCATATCCTTGCCTTCATTTCCCAACGACGCAGGGGAAACAGCTTCCAGCCCGTCATAGACAAGCCTATCATATATTTCATCACTGATAATATTTATATCTTTGCCTCTTAACAAGTGGGTTATTTCCGAAAGTTCATCTTTGCTGTATAAACAACCCGTTGGATTTGAAGGAGAGTTTATAATAACAGCCCTTGTCCTGCTTGTTATCCGTTTAGCCAGCTTATCTGGAGTTACTTTAAAACCCTCATCCGCTTTTGTTACTACTATAACAGGCCTTGCTTGGGCAAGCCTTATCTGCTCAACATAACTAACCCAATAAGGGGCTATTGTTACGATTTCATCGCCTTTATTGCATATTGCCTGAAATATGTTATAAAGCGAATGCTTAGCGCCATTGGAAACTATTATATCACCTGGCTCATAATCAAGCTTATGAGAGGTTGATAATTTTTTGCATATAGCCTCACGAAGCTCGAGTGTGCCTGCGCTTGGAGTATATTTAGTCTTACCTGATTTTATAGCTTCAATGCCCGCTTCTTTTATATAATCCGGGGTATCAAAATCAGGCTCACCCGCGCCAAAGCTTACGACATCTATGCCCTTGGTTTTCATCGCCTTTGCCTTTGACGTTATGCCTAAAGTTGCCGATGGCTGCACGCTCTTTATACGTTCTGATAAAAACATATATTGTCCTTTCATATATAAGTAAGTATAAATATTACATTATATCGGGAATAATGTCAAGAACGGTTCTTAAGCGGGTTACGTCAAGAAAATTCTATTAAAAAATTAGAATACACTTAGTCCTGCCTTTACGCCGCCTGCCTTATTGCAAGGGTTGTTTTTTGTGAGAGAGGCACAGGCTGTGCAGATACAGCGTGTGTTGGTTGTGTAGATAGCAAAGGTTGCGATGGCTGAGATGTCATGGCGTTTTCAATGCCCGATATTAAGCGTGAGCTAGTTCTTCTGTTTAAATTAGCGGCATCAAATCCCCTGTTTTGCAGTGAAAAGATCTTAAGCCTAACAACTGCACTGATAACATGTTTGAGAATATTTGACATTTCTTCTGATGTTGCATAATGAATAAAGGAAAAGGTAGGTGCATGAACAACAAGCACCCCTTCTTCCCAGCAGATAAAAGGAGTTTTTTCACCGTCAACCGTAAAAAGTTCCTTTTCATCCATTCCTTTTACTGTTGCCAAAATAATATGCCGCAAGAAAAACCCCGGGACAGATTCTGCCTTGCTCTTTATATGTTCTATTATCTGGCGCTTTGCAAAACTCGTGGGATTTTCAAGGCTAAAGGCGCCTTGTATAAGTAAGGATTCTTCTGTTGTGTCAATAGCATTGCGCCGAGTGCCTGCTGAATCATCGCCTGTGGTGTAATCGCCAATAACAGCTTGCTGTTGAGCCGGAGGCAAAACATAAGGGAACCCGCGTATTCGTTCCATAATATGAACATATTCTTCGAATGTATTATTTTTTGACAGGGCAAAAGGTATAAATGCTCCCTGCGAAGGATGCGCAAGCCAATCTCTAAATTCAGAACCCGGTACAGCCAAGGTTTTAAGTGTTTCGCGAGATACTTCTAATGAAATACCAATACCTTGTTTTGGCCAAAAACTGATGCTTGGATGTAAGACATACCCCATCCGTGGCAGGCTTGAAACAGTATCCACTATAATAGTCTTGTTTTCCTCTATGCGTAATAGCTGTAGATCTCCTATAGCTTCAGGCTCTAGAGCCCTTACCCTTTTAGCTACAGACAATGCGTTTTCCAATATTTCAACGATTGCATCGGTTGTGGCAAATGCGCTGTATTCTGATAGATGTATGCCAATAACCCAATTACGGGCCAAATCTAGTATGAGCTTACGCACGCGTTCATCCATAAGATATGTTCTCGGGATAACAAAGCTCGCCTCCCTGAACCCAGAGACCGGATAAACAGGCGTACTTCCGTCTGGATTAAGCGCACACAAATGTAGAGAAGTGTCTTCCCACTCTTTAATTATTGCTCCACTTATGACAACGTGCTCTTCTGCGCTACGCATAGTAGGCTGGGAAAATTCTATAGATTTAACAGTTATAATGTTAGAAAGCGCACCAGCAAAATCATCAACGATCGCTTTATATTCTTTATCGGAAACCTGTAAAGGCATTGGCAGGCCTGGTTGCATTAACTGCGTAACCTTAAGCACTGCCTTGTCTAATATTCTTCGCATAAGCTCATAGCCTTCCCTCCCCTGCCCCGCTGAACTGGTTTTTGGGGTGGGGGCGGATGGCTTGGTAGAAGCAGGTATTGTATCGCTGGAATCTTCGTTATCAATAATATGCTGTTGCCTTGCGGAAGAGGATTTGGCAGCACTTCGATTAAGTCTAATAACAACATATTGCTGTTTTTCACTTATACCTGGCGGGGGTGGCAATCCTCTTTTTAGTTCGTAAAGAATATCACCTTGCGTATACCTTTCCAAAAGTTCTCTCCCAAGCATATCTTGATCAAAAATATCATATTGATGTGTCGCTAAATACGAATAGCCCGCATTACGTACCTCATCCCTAAATTGGCGTCTTAATAAAGTGCCTATATTTTTACCTCTATAACCTGGCTTTACTTGCCATGACATTTCATAAAATACTTTGTTTATATCAAGTCTTAAATCAGTAAAATTAGTCTCGGGCACACCACTCTGCGGCAATCCAAATATATAGCCAATTACTTCATGTGTTTCTGTATCAGTTGCTATAATAGTTATACTCCTTGGATTTTTAAGAAATCTCAATAATACCTGATCTGGCATGCGGCGCTCTTTATTTATATTCCTTTCTAATATCAAAAGATCGTGTATTATATCAGCATGTAGCTGCTCTATCTTTTTGAAAATAATTTCAGGCCCTTTCTCTTTCAAGTCTTTTACAGAAAGTAAATCAAGTGTTGTATTTTGTACAATGCTCTTATCTGCTGATGCTGACAAAACAGTTTGACCCGCTAACTTACTCGCCACAGGCCTAAGAGCATCTTCCGATAGCGGATAAAGTAGAGTGTATAGCGTAGAGTCTACTCCTATACTCTGGCAGGAGAAGCTAAGTATAATTAGAAGTGTTATTAGTTTTTTAAGTGTGTGTGTCATAATAATAGAAAGACCCCCAGTGTTTATTCCGTGCCAGGGGTTTTGCGTATTCTTTAATGCTTTATAAAAGATATTAATAGTATAGCAAAAAAATATACCCGCGTCAAGTGAAAAATATGAAATGATCCGGGTTTATGTATTAATGCGTAACAGTTCAGCTTTCTGCAGAGAATACCCTCAGTCATTGCGATCCGCCGTATATGCCGAAAGCGTATCAGCCTACGGCTGAGGCGGAGAAGCAATCATAAGCTGTATATCAGCTATTATCCGGCGTATTTAATCTGAGGAGGAGACCTTTTGCAGGAAGCTATTACTTCTGAAAGAGGGTTTTTATTGTTTAAGATTTGGGTTAATGTTTTTATAGGATCAAGGTTGTTTAGCTTTGCTGTTTGAAGGATACTCATAAGGATTTGGTGGGCTTGAGCCCCTTTGTATGAGCGGTTCTGGAAGGTGATTTTCCTAAATATTACATCAGGCCGTATCTGTTGTTCCGCGTGGTTATTATGATAATCTATATTCTTATGATATAAGAAGGTAAAGAGTTCATCTTTGTGACGGTTGAGCCTCTTTACAAACCTCTGCAAAATTCTCTTACTAGGATTTGGGAATCTAAAGTCTAGCAAGCTTTGAGTTATAAACTTCCTTCTTTTAAAATATTCTTTATCCCATTCTTTATTCTGGTATTCGTTGTATAGTTGTATAGCCTCCTCAAGCAGTTTTTTTAGTCTCTTACAATATCGCAATACCTCTTTGTCGTCACAGAAGTATTCTATTACTTTCTTTAGGTCCCTTAAAAGATGAACTAAGCATCTCTGTTTTGCGGGTGTTTTAATCTTGTTGTAGGCAGAGAGGAAGTCACTTATTAATACTCCGTCATAGTTTTCACCCAGTATATCCTCTACCACCTTCTGGCCGCGAGATTTATCTATGTGGGTAATAGATACCTTCTTATTGGAGAACTTCCAGAGCCAGTGGTTTATGCCGTCTATATTCCATCCTGTTTCATCTGCGTGGATAAAACTTGACTCTTTTAAAGTCTCCTGCAGCTTTCGATAGATATCCTGCGCGCGGGTTTTAAGCTGATCTCTAAAACCAGCAATGGATGAAGGCCTTACCTTAAGATTAAAACCCTTATCGAATATATTGCTGATATCCCTGTCTGACACCTTAATCCTATATTTTAAGAATACAGCAAATGCCTTTGCTATAGGGCCTATGTAACTATTGGGTAATTCATCTTCTGCTTTGGCTGTGACTGTTCGCTTACAGTTTTTACAATAGTAGCTGTGTTTTTTAAAAAGAGTGGTCTCAATCTCCGGTAAGATTATATCCTGCTGTATATGTTCTAATGTAGCGCTGCATTCGCTTAAATCTTTACTTCCGCACGCGGGGCATTTATCTAATTTTACTTCTATGAGCTTATTTATCTTACCAGGCCTTTGCCTAAACCAACCAGTATGGCCAAAGAGGCCGCCTTTCTTTTTGGGACAGATAACAGGGGGTTCTGTGTCTTTGGGAGGCTTTTTCTTATTAGGCTTATACCTTTTCGCGTTAAACTCTTCCAGCTGGAATTTCAAGTACGCGTTTTCTTCCTTAAGGCGCAGGTTCTCTTTTTCAAGCGCTAAAAGCCTATTATAAAGTTTCTTATTGCTCATTTTTTAGTGAGTAATTTTATGTTGATATCAGATAGAATATTCAAAGCGCCTTTTACCTTCCTGTAGTTTTTTATCTGCTCGGCTGCCTTCTTCACTTTAGCCTGAGAGATATAAATCATTCTTGTCTTTCCCTTAAGGCTCTGGGACAAATATACAGACTTGTGCTTTTGCCCCTTTAGGCAGCGGCAGTTAGGCTTTCCACAGAAGCGGTTCATTATTACCAGTGAGCCCCTGATACATTCTTCCGGTTTAGGCATACTACCAAGTACCTTCTTGCGCCCGCTAAGACACCTTCTGTCATTCATGCATTCCCCTTTTTTCTGATAGCATATTAACACATCAGATTATATAACAAAAAAATGGTCCTGTCAAGGATTTTTTTTGTAGATAGTTTTGGTTATAGGAGTACTTTAGACAGTACTTTGGAAAGCTGAACTATTACTAATTAAGATACTTGCAGCTTAATAAACCTTCTCTTACCGACCTGTATTACAATGCCATCTTTTGGGATAATATGCAGATTTTCATCAGCTATCTTTTCACCGCCAACAGTAACACCACCCTGCTTTATCATCCTTCTTGCCTCTGTGTTGGATTGCGTAAGGCCTGCCTTTGTCAAAAGAGCGCATATCCATATCTTGTTGTCTTTGAAATCGGATTTTTCTAGCTTGTATAGAGGCATATCCGCGGGCATATTCCCCTTTTTAAATATGCTTTCAAATTCTTTTTCAGCTTCTTCTGCTGCTTTTTGGCTATGATATGTTTC
>Ga0268277_1000478_pt1 | contig 31769 bp, 40 predicted proteins | sample saktaG_5_FD_190132 | JGI IMG/M metagenome (GOLD analysis project Ga0268277, IMG submission 190132) | Saline water microbial communities from Sakinaw Lake, British Columbia, Canada - sak_2010_1_5_50m | ecosystem: Environmental > Aquatic > Non-marine Saline and Alkaline > Saline ... | reverse complement strand
TTGCCTTTGCCTCATAGCTTGCGCAGGAGACTATACCCCTCTCCTTTCCTGTTATCACAGGCCTTCCCTTTAAAAGAGGGTTTCTGGCCTGTTCACATGATGCAAAAAAAGCATCACAATCTACATGCAAGATAGCCTTTGGATAACTTTCAAGGGTTATGGCTTCTGACACAGTGTTATTTGTACTTTCTTATATTGGCAATAACTACCCCGGCTATGGCAAGCTCTTGCCTGGGTATTATGGTGGGATATTTCTGATTTGCTGCCTGCAGATATGCCTTCTTGGCCTTCTGCTTAAAATACTTTAATGTCCACTCGCCATCAACCTGCGCTATAACTATATCGCCGTCTTTTGGCTGCAGGTTCTTCTGAATAAGAACAAGATCCCCCTGGTGTATGCCTGCATCTATCATGGAGTCGCCCTGTACCTTTACAAGGAATGTGGCATTGGGATTTGATACCAGATATTCATCTAAGCTTACAACATCCTGCAGTTCTTCTTCAGCAGGGCTTGGAAAACCTGCCTGGATAGATCCCAGCAATGGAATCGCTGTCATTGATCTTTTAGGCAGGAGTTGCCCCTTATTATCCTTTTCCAGAAAACCTGCCTTTATAAGCGCTGATACTCTTTTAAACACAGCATTCTTTGAACTTAAATTAAAGATAGCGAGCATCTCAGAATAAGAAGGCATTCTTTTTTTCTTAAAATAAAAGGTCTTTATCTTATCTAAATATAGCAGGAGTTTTTCTTTTTCCATGACAGCCATATTATAGTGAACATTCGTTCACCTGTCAATAAAAATAACTTAATGAATTAAACCGGTGCCAATTTGTCACCAGTTGTTCCTTTTCATCCTTTGTCAGGCGGAACATGAATTGTCCGGGAAAACGTTCTATTGTCATTCTTCCCACTTATGCCTTTGACATTTCCGCATCTTTTGCTATAATCATCCCATGCTAAAAATCGGAAACTACACCCTCAAATCAAAACTCATTTTAGCTCCATTATCAGGCTGCTCAGATCTCCCATTTAGAACCATGTGCAGAACCTATGGCTGTAAGTTTGCCTTTTACGAGATGCTGGATGCCCATGGCTTAACTTATGGCCATAAAAGAACCCTCTCAATGTTGGAATCTGATAAAACTGACTCTCCTATCGGGGTGCAGATTTTAGGCTGCGATCCAGACCGGGTACTTGATGCGATTCATATAATTCTAGCCCATTCAAAACCTAAAATAATAGACCTGAATTGCGGTTGTCCTGCCCTAAAAGTACTTAAAAAAAAGTGTGGTGCATATCTTCTTAAAGAACCAGAAAAAGCAGGCAAAATAATAAAAAAACTATCTTCTTCTCCTTCTCTTGCAAAGATACCAATAACGGTCAAGGTCAGGGCTGGTTGGGGCAGAGATCATCAAAACGAGGGCCTATTGCTGGCAAAAATAGCTCAGGATAACGGTGCAAAAGGGGTATTTTTCCATGGCAGAAGCTGTTCTCAAGGGTACTCTGGAAAGGCTGATTATGAACCTATAAGACAGGCTAAAAAGGCTCTTGAGATACCTGTTATTGGCAGCGGTGATGTCTTGAGCCCAGAGCTTGCAAAAGATATGTTAGATAAGACAGGCTGCGATGGCATACTAGTAGCAAGGGGAGCTTTTGGTTCACCCTGGATATTCGAGGAAACAGAAAAGTACCTAAAAGACCCTACTACCGCCTCCTCTCCTGCCTCTTATGAGAAGGTGGTAGGAGCTGCTAAAAAACACCTTACAATCTATAAAAAATACCGGAAAAATACAGCTGAAAAGTACTATGTAGGCCACCTAAGAAAGATAGCGATCTGGTACTCCAAAGGCCTTCCCTATTCAAAAAGAGCCCGGGAAGCCATAAATATGTCTAAGAGTTTTGATGAGATTATAGAGGTTCAGGCCAAGCGATTGTGCTTTCTTAGAATAGCCTGCCTTGGAGGGGCCTAATATCTATATGCTCTTCTATCTTTTTTAACAATGCCTCTGATTGAGTAATGCTATTCTTCACCTCAGATTTAGACTCTGAAAATTTAGCATCATACTGCAAAGGGTGCCTTTTTCTACGCATTCGCTTGAAAGTTTTTGCAAGGTGTTCAAAATCTTTACCTAGGACCCTGTCAACAAACTCTGTAATTGTTGCGTGAGTATACTTGGTTGTTGGACGATAACCGTAATACCTTATAAGTGCATTGCCTGCGTGCATAAGAGCATCGTATGCAGACTTATAGGCTGTTAAAGGAAATTTGGTTAAATTAAATCTTGCTGCTGATAGCTCTTCTTCAGCAAATTGCAAAAACTCAGCAATCTTATGCTTAGATGTAGTCTCCTTAACCAATTGTCCTGTTTTAATCAAATCAGCAAAATTCACTTATTGAACCTCTAAGTATGATTTTTGGCCTCTTAATGATATTCATTATAAAAGAATCTTTTTTCTTTATTTTATCGCTAAATTCTCTTTTTTGATAAATATTATAATTTATCTCCCTCAAAAGTTTTTTTTCAAGAGATTCAATTTTTTTCATTAAACTATCTTCTTCAGGATTACCTACTATTAAAAGATCTATGTCACTTGAGCTATTTTGTCTATCCTTTGCAAATGAGCCGTAAACAAAAGAAAGCGCAATACCTTCTACGTTGTTAGTAATCTCTTTCAGTGCGCCCTCCACTCCTACTGTTTTAAATATAATTGATTTAAGTTCTTTATAAAGTGGGTGTTTATTATTAAGTGAGAAATATTTCTGCTTACCTTTCATGGACGAAGCAAACACACCTATCGATTCTAACCTTTTTAACTCTTTAGAGAGGTTCCCTGCATCCTCATGCAATACAACTGCTATTTCCCTTACATAAAGATGCGCGGAAGTATTTGTGAAGAAATATGTCAGCAATTTTTGACGTAATCTGGATTTTGTTATTTCTATTAGATTCATCATCGTTGTTCCTTTTTACAACAATTGTAGTAAAAACTTACAACAATGTCAAGGAAAAAATCTAATTTTATCTTCTCATATTACGCGGCCTGGCCGACCGATCTTTCTGTAAGCCTTTTTTTGGCTATGGATGATATGGGGATGGGCATAGTCACAGCTTGTTCCGGTACGACTTCAACTACCTTGTTATCGTAATACACGGCTCTCCATGACCCATCTTTACCCTTAATTAGAATACCTGTATTCCTTCCCTTGCCATAAAGATGTATCATGTTCACATCGATAGCACGCCCTTTCGGAGTCCACCTGATACGCCTGCCTTCCTTGTGGCCTACTATCTGAGGAAGAAGAAACCTTTCATCAACTAACGCTATTTCGTCATCAAAATCTGCCCAGAATATACCTCCCGGTTCATATCCAGGCTGCCCTCTTTTTTTCGGACCGAAATGTGCGTTGCCCCTGTTAAATATCATGTCGCTAAAATCGTCATTCCTGACTGCTTCGATAAGCCTTCTGTTTAGCTCTTGCGCTATCTCTGCAAGTGATATAATACTGCTATCCATGTTAACCGCATAAGCGATATCTTCGCTGGTAATATTATCAGGGTTCTTTTGTAAATATATTGCCAGCTCTCTTATGAAATTGGGTTTTAATTGCCTGACAATATTAGCGGTTATGTGTGGCAGAATACCTCCGTGGATAACTATCTTATCCGCAAGGGCATGAGCAGCCTTTATGCGGCCGGCCAGGATATCCTGCCGTACCATATCTATAACTTTTCTTGTTGAATTATCAGGCGGCGCTTCTACGCCACGCAGATATTCAAGCTCATGATTTCCTAAAAGCTGGAAACTGTTTTTATTGTTTTCCATAAGAGACTTTAAATAGGAATACGTGCTTACAGGGTCATAGCCCCTGTCAACCAGGTCACCTACATGTCCGAATGTTATATCATCAAAAAGCAGTCTGTCTTCACTATAAGTTGCTCCCTTATGCGTTAGACCTGTTTCATGTAAAGATTCTCTAAGGCCTCTGAAATCCGCGTGTGTGTCACCAACAATAACAATCTCAGGAGTGCTGCTTAATTCAGCAACCGATGTCTCTACTTCTAAAACAACATTACCATGAGGAATTTCCGCGTAATGGCCTGTGCTTTGGCTGACATTTGTGAAGGCTGTCTGCGCATTTGTTGAAAATCTTGCGGTAAATTCATATCTGCCAGGATAAAAAGGTTTTATCCTGGCTGAAAACAAATAATTGTCTCCTTCGCTGTGCAGAAACTCCAAAGGATAAAGCGCATGCCAGTTTTTTGAGTGCAGGTTTGTCCATATGCATGCAGATATATTTGTAGCAAGCAGGGGGTCATTGGCGGCATCTTTCAACCTTACCCTCACATACATCTTTACCTCATCTCCTCTTTTGATCTTGATGGTCTTCCCTGAAATAGCCCCATCAGATGTGGTGACATCGCCTGCCCATAAAATCTCATGACTGCCTATATCAGAGTGCAGGCAATCAAAAAGGCCATCTATGGTAAAAGCCTCCAGCTGAGAGATTTTACCTGCTAATTGCAGTCTCCACTTGGCCCAATCTCTTATATTCCACTTTAAAACAGCTACCTGCGCGCCTATTATCAGGCGGTTTACCAAATAAAACGGTAATATCTTTGCCAGATACTCTTTGTCAATTTTTGACTCTGCGGTATATTCCTCAATAAACACACCAATAAGATGCCTTGCATGGCTGATAAGCAAAGGATTGTTTTTTCTTGCATCAATATAACCTAATATTATATTGGCCACTTCTTTTGCCCTGGAATCATACTGACCAAACTCCGCGTCTATAAGGGCTTCAACATATCCTGTCTCCGGATCGACAAATATATTCCAGGGAAGATAATCGCCGTGGTTGTATACCAAATCTTCATCTGCGGCGGTATAGATAAACTTTTCCAGGTAACCGGGGCTTAGAAGATCACTGAAGCCATAATTTTTCAGCTGGGCCAAAGCGCTCTCTACATCTTCTACTATACCCTGAAGGTTTTCTTCGCCTACTTTACGGCTTACGGATTCAGCGTCTGTATTATGAATACGGGCTATGTTCCTGGCCGATGATCTTACGGATGCCTCTATCTGCTGCAATGTCGCATCTGGTGACTGCATAAAAATAAACTGGTCCACCAGGCGCGTACTTTCAAGGTTCTGGATGATAAAGGCATGCGCGTTATCATCAAAATAAAACAGCCTAGGGCTTGCCATGGGGTTTATATTTTCATAGAAATGCTTTTCTTTTATATATCCCCCGTTTGGAACAAGGTATATCTTGACTATGTATTTTCTATCACGCGTTGTAAAGACCATCCTTGTATCTGTATCAAGAAGTGTGATGACTGTTGATTGTGTTATAAATTCACTTATGCTCAATCTTCCCGCACCATAGGCCCCGATAAGTCCTACTATGCGGGATAAATCTTCATCAGAAGTATCCGATTTCAGATCAAGGTCTACCTGGGAAGAGCCTGCGCTTGAAGAAACAGCTACTGAGGCTGGTCTTAAGGTCTCCTTGCTCAACAGATTAGAGGAGTATACTTCTGCTAAACCGCTTACATTACTTAAAGCAAAACATATTATTATAAATAGTTGTAGATATTTTTTTAACATAATATTACAAACCTCTGCCATAGACATGGTAAATGATCTCAAACTAAAGATTAATTAGTTAATTTTAGTTTTATAAAAGTATTTAATATTATACCAAATTGCCAGGCTTTGTCAATAAAATTATGGTGTTTTTGAATTTTTATCTGTAATTGGTGAAATTAAGCGGGATGGGGAAATCCATTGCCCTTATATGGGTAATGACGGTCTGCAGGTCATCTTTTTTAGCAGAAGAAACCCTTACCTTTTCTCCTTCTATCTGAGACTGGACTTTTAGGCCAAGGCCTTTTATTGCAGCTACAATCTCTCTTGCCCTGTCCTTTGGTATGCCTGTTGATATCTCGGCAATCTGTTTCATGTGATTGCTAAAGGCCTTTTCAGGCTCTTTAAAGGAAATTGCCTTTGGGGATATAGATCTTTTGACCATCTTGGTAAGCAGGATATCGCGAAGCGCGCGAAGTTTAAAGTCGCTCGATGATATCAGTATTACCTGTTTTTCATCACGTTTATATTCAATGGATGAGTTGGTACCTTTAAAGTCGTATCTTGTAATCAATTCTTTCTTTGCCTGATCAAGGGCATTATCCATCTCATGCATATCGACCTCTGATACTATGTCAAATGAAAAGCTCTGTTTTGCCATTTAAGCCTCCTATCAAATTGTAGGACCAAGGATCAGGTCTTTTTCTTGCATCAATAGCATGTGACCGAAGACCTGGTCCTTTTCTATACATTAAATCTTATATCAAGCAGGTCGCCATCTTCAACGATATAGTCTTTGCCTTTTAGATATGCCTTGCCTGCCTCTTTTACCTTTGGCTCGCTTCCTAATTCTATAAGATCCTGATACTTTATCACTTCCGCGCGTATAAAACCTTTTTCAAGGTCAGTGTGTATTACGCCTGCAGCTTGAGGCGCATAGCTGCCAGAAGCCACACTCCATTGGCGCACCTCATCAGGGCCGACTGTAAAAAACGTTATAAGATTAAGCGCCTTTATGCACAGCTGGGTAAGCACATTTACCGCAGGCTCTTTTACGCCAAGCGCTATTAAGAACTCCTCTTTTTCAGCATCAGTCTCCAGGGAAGCAATCTCTGATTCTATCTTGGCGCAGGCGGACATCACATAAATATCTGATGCCTTAAATTTATCCTTTATGCCCTTAAGCAGTGAATCATCTTGTAAGTCTTTTTCTGAGACATTTAAAACCACAAGAACTTTTTTTAACGTGACAAACGGATAGCTTGATATTAAAGCTTTTTCATCTTTAGTCATATCAAGCAGCCTCAACGGCAGATTGTTATCAAGTTGTGACTTTATCTTGCCAAGCAGTTCCTTTTCCTTTAATGTCTTTTCATCTTTTATGCTTTTTAGGTTTTTATCTATGCGCTCTAGCCTTTTTTCAATAAAGAGCATATCATGCAGTATAAGCTCCGAGTTGATATTGGCTATATCTCTCGCGGGATCAACAGAACCATCGACATGATAAACAGCGTCATTATCAAAACATCTTACAATATGGCAAATAGCGCTAAGCTCCGCTATGTCTTTAAATATATCCCCTTTTGAAAGGGTATCCTTTTCTATTTTAGGAAGAAGCTCAATTTCGACTCTTGCCCTGACCTGGCTCTTGGGCTTGTACATCTGGACAAGCCTGTCAAATCTTAAGTCCTTTATCTGGGCAATGCCTTTTATGGATTTTCCGGAGGCAATATCTTTATCTGATATGGGATGCTGGGTAAGCGCTTGAAAAAGCGTCTTCTTTCCTGTCTGGGGTAAACCGATAATACCGATTTTCATGTTTTAAATAAGTTTCCTAACTTAGGAACAGGCCCCTCGGGTCGAATTGTATACGATCGGGCCCAGTTCCTTTACTTGTGCCTGTCTTCCTTGGCCTGCCTTACTTCTTCAAGTATCTTTTCAGTAAGATCATGCGGCGCTTTGGCGTATTTTTCAAAGTGCATTGAATACAGAGCGCGCCCGCTGCTTAATGTCCTTAATGAAGACGCGTAACCAAACATCTCAGAGAGCGGGGCCTCTGCTGTAAGGATCTGCTGGTTGACCTTTGCCTCCATTGCCATTATCTTACCGCGCCTTGAGCATATATCGCCTGTTATGCTTCCCATGTATTCCTGGGGCGTTACAATCTCGAGTGACATCTGAGGCTCTAATATTACAGGTTCTGATTTTAAAAATGCCATTTTAAAACATTCAGCGGCAGCGAGTTTAAAAGCAAGCTCTGAAGAGTCCACTTCATGATAAGACCCGTCTACTAATGTCACCTGAACATCAACAACAGGATAGCCTGCGTATACACCCCTTTGCATAGCGCTAATAATACCTTTCTCGACCGCGGGGATATACTCTTTAGGTATACTGCCTCCTTTTATCTCATTAACAAATTCAAAACCCTTGCCTGTTTCAGCGGGTCCTACAATAATCTCAACATGCCCATACTGGCCTCTGCCGCCGCTTTGCTTTACATGTTTATAGCTTTGCTGCGTAGTCCTTAAAATAGTCTCCCTATAGGCTACCCTGGGCGCTCCAACATCGGCTATAACATTAAATTCATGTTTTAACCTGTCAACTATAATCTCAAGATGAAGTTCACCCATGCCGGATAATATAACCTCGTTTGTCTCTTGATCTGTTTTTACAATAAATGTAGGGTCCTCCTCAGCCAATCTGATAAGCCCCTTGCTTAGTTTATCCTGATCTACCTGGCTTTGCGGCTTAACGCTAAGCGACATAACGGGTGCGGGAAATTCAATTGCCTCAAGCAGGATAGGGTTATCTTCATCGCAAAGGGTATCTCCTGTCACTGTACGGTCAAGCCCTATCGCTGCCGCAATGTCCCCTGTAAATATATCTTCTCTTGCCTCCCTGTGGTTGGCATGCATCTGCAGTATCCTGCTGATCCTTTCCTTTCTTCCTTTTGTGGCATTTAAAACATATGAGCCTGCTTTTATAGAACCTGAGTAAACTCTAAAGTATATAAGTTTTCCCATATGAGGGTCTGACTGCACCTTAAAGGCGAGCGCTGAAAAGGGTTCATTATCATCGGCCTTTCTCTCTACTATTTTTTCAGGGTCATCAGGATTTGTACCTGTAATAGCCTTTGTATCCAGAGGCGATGGCAGGTAATCATTTATCGCGTATAAAAGCCTTTGTATACCCTTATTTTTAAAAGCAGAGCCGCAAAGTATGGGGACTATCTTATTGCTGACAGTGCCAATTCTTATGGCTTCCATTAATTCTTCATTAGTAATAGTATCTTCTGCCTCAACATATTTCTCCATAAGGCTGTCAGAGACTTCAGCCGCGCGTTCTACCATAATATGACGGTACTTTTTTGCCTGTTCTATAAGATCATCCGGCACTTTTTCAACATCAAAATCCTGGCCCATTGATTCATCATCATAGATATACGCCTTCATGGTTATAAGGTCTATGATGCCTTTAAACTCATCCTCTGCCCCTATGGGAATCTGCAAAGGCAGGATATTCGCGCCAAGTTCTTTTTTAATACTTTCCATTACCGCAAAAAAGTCCGCGCCAATACGGTCCATCTTGTTTACAAAGGCAATCTTTGGCACATCATATTTATCTGACTGGCGCCATACTGTTTCAGACTGAGGCTCAACACCTCCTACAGCGCAAAACACTGCCACAGCACCGTCTAATACGCGCAGGCTTCGCTCAACCTCAACCGTAAAATCAACGTGTCCGGGGGTATCGATAAGGTTTATCCTGTGGTCTTTCCAGTAACAAGTGGTTGCCGCTGATGTAATGGTAATACCTCTTTCCTGTTCTTGTTTCATCCAGTCCATCTGGGCCTTGCCGTCATGAACCTCGCCTATCTTATGGGATTTTCCTGTATAGAAAAGTATGCGTTCACTAAGGGTTGTCTTTCCGGCATCTATATGCGCCATGATACCTATGTTTCTTACTTTGTTTAATTGGATTAAACGTGCCATTCAATTCTCCTTTTTAAATAAAAAAACCTTCACCTGGTCAACCTTAACACCATCTGAAGGATATGTGTTCTAATAGATTGATTTATACTGCATATGATATCTTATTTTTTATATTGTGTCAATATCTTCTTTAGGAGACTCATCCTCCCGGCTAAACAAACACATGCCATCCATGGCTTTACCTTCGCAGCGATGGTATTTTTGCATATTACTTGAAATCAGGGCAAAAAAAGCCAATGCGCTGCTCCAGCAAAGACATAAACGGCAATCGTGATTATTTAAGATTCGGTTGAATCTAGGGCTCAGAAAACGGGCTTGAAAACATATTAATTTTGGTGTAGAATAGCATCAATAGGGGGTAAGCATGGGAAAAAGAGCTATCGTAATACTTGCTGATGGGTTTGAAGAGATAGAGGCAATAACCGCAATAGATGTTCTAAGAAGAGCCGGGGTTGAGGTCACCGTCTGCGGCCTGAATTCTGAAAGGATAAAGGGCTCAAAAGGTATCATTATTGTCGCGGATAAAATACTTGAAGGTAACGAAATTGAATATGATGCCTGCGTTTTACCGGGCGGTATGCCAGGGGCTGAGAATCTCGCGGCATCTGATAAGGTAAAAAAAATACTACTTGATATGGATAATCAAGGCAAGATAATAGCCGCTATCTGCGCAGCGCCTGCTGTAGTGCTGGCTACTTTAGGGATTCTTAATGATAAGTCCGCTACCTGCTATCCGGGAATGGAAGAGGGCTTCTCAGATACTACGGATTATAAGAAAGATGATGTTGTAATTGATGAAAATGTAATCACAAGCCGAGGCCCTGCGACAGCGCTTAAATTCGCAGTAGCAATTGTAGGTGCCCTTTGTGGTCAGGCAATTGCTCAAAAGATCGCTAATGCCACGCTGTTGAAGTAAACAGGCATTTTAATCTAAAGAGGACTTTCTCTATATTGATTAGAGCGCTCACTCCCTCTTGCCTCCAAACGGAAGATTTATTATCTTGCCTGCTGTCTCGGTAACTGCCTTGCTTGTCTCTCCTACTATCCTGGTGGCTTTACCAGCTGTATCTGCTGCAAGCCTGGTCGCATTTGATAATGTACCTGTAACTGTGTTGGACAATCCGCCAAGGTCAAAGTTTGTAAGGCTTGCGATAGCTGTATTCATAAGGGCCCTGACTACGATGATGCTTACAAGCGAATACGGATCCTTTATGTTGGTGTATTTTTCGTTTATATTGACATTGAACTCTCTTACAGAGGGTTTTCCTCCTGCTGAATAATCTTTGTATATTACCTTTCCTATCTTAAGCTCAAGATTATCGATCTGCATCTGAGGTGCTTTGCCTTTATCTTTTTCCTGGGGCTTTTTACCTTCTTTCTGCGCCTGTACAACCTTAAGCGAGTCTATGTTTAACTTGCCATCCTTGTTTTTTACTACAATAAACTCTCTTAAATTAATCTTCATATTGTACAGATGCACCTTGCCTTTTAAAATAGCCGGCAGGTCATAATCTACATATATATTGGGCATATCAACCATCACGCGGTCTTCAAATCCCTTAGGATTGTAAAGCACAAGGCCATCAATATTTACCAGCGTCTTTAGTATACCGATGTTAAGGCCTGCCATGCGAAGCTGAAGGCCTGTAATCATCTCAACGCCCCTTTCAACAGCTATCTTAGCTATCATATTTTTGCCAAATGACAGCCCTGCTACAACTACTACCAATATCACCAACACCACTAGCAGTTTCTTCATATATCTTACCCTCCGCTTTTACTGGTTTATCAGAATCTGGCGTTTAAGCTTAATGCCAGAGACTTTGCATCAAAAAAACTTGTCTCAACATTAAACCACATCTTGTCTGTAATATTTATATCGGTACCTACTATAAGTCCCACCGGCTTGCCTGTGTCAGACATGTGGCGTTTTCTGTTGTCGTCAATCCAGTTTATATAATCTGTTCTGGACAGGCGCGCCCCCGCATATGGCACTATAACTGAAAAATCATAAGACACCAGGACAGAACCCTGCCAGTCATCAAGCACTGCCTTGTATTTTTTGTTATTAAGCCTTGTTACAAAAGGATGGACGCTTATGTGCTGAAAACCCCCTGCAAGCTTAATCTTATCTTTTTCAAAAAACTTGATCCTAAACCCATAACCCCCATCAAACCTTGCCCGATAATCCACATTATCCTGTGAAGCATCGTACCTTTTAATGCCTCCTGAACCTACCTTTAAATCTATGCTGAGCCAATCGAGCAATCCGTAAGATATAAGCAGAAAGCTTTGAAGGCTCTTTACCTTGCCATGGTCTTTCTCAAGGCCTCTCTGAATATAATATCCTTCAAGCCCTGAAAAAAATTCCCCTTTTTGCGGCATCTTTGTGCCGTAGCAGGGCGCAGCATATGCCGGCACAGATAGTATAATTGATAGAAAGCTTACTAAAAGAAGGTATATTCTTAACATCGGGATTAATTATAGCGATTTTGGCGGGAAAATGCAATAAGAATCTAAAAAACAGGGTCAGATACCCATTTTATCCTATTATGCAGGAAAGCTCTCTCTTTGCCCTCATAAGATTGTGAGCTACTACGCTTACGCTTGTGTTTAACGCTGTAGCCGCGTCATCATATGTAAGCCCATCTATTCCGCAAAGTTGAACAGCTGCCCTATAATTAGGAGCTAATTTTTTAAGAGCATCTTTAAACATGTCCAGGAGCTCATTCTTCCGGGCCATCTCATCAGGGGCAGGATTATTGGTATCAGCTGTCCTTTCCAGTAATGTCATACTGTCTTGATAGCCGTTTATTTTTGCATCCAGAGAGCTATTTATGTTGTATTTCCTATCTCGCCTGTAATTATATGAAAGATTGCGCGACACAGTATAAACCCATTTTAAAAATTCATCTTTCCTGTATATCTTATCTAGATACATATATGCCCGCATAAATGCCTCTTGAGCTATATCCTCAGCCGCGTCTTTTTCATTGTATAATATGCGCATAACACGTAAACGCACTTTATTGAAATAACGCTTATAGAGCACCTTGAATATCCTATTCCTTTGATTGTACGACATTTAACCCCCCGTGGAGGGGCATTAAGCCCCCCACTTTTTTAGGTTTAGAACTATTCTTTATCCTGGTTATCAGGGATATAAAATGTTGCCGCATCCACGACGCCTTTGGTTGTCTTTACAACAGCCTCGCCCGCGCCTTTTACAGTACCTACAGTAACTCCCTCTATTACATTGGTATCTTGGGTAGTATCTGCCATTTCCCGTGGAACCTCAACCCATCCTGTAGCGGCATCCCCAATACCGCCGGCAAGCTTTTCTCCGGCGTTTTCTGCGGCCAAAACAGGCATTGCCAAAGCCAGAATTAACAGAAATGGCGGGAAGCTCTTTATAAATCTTCTTAAGCCCATTCTCCTCCTTGCACATCTTTGCTGCCTTTTAACAGCTCTTTCCTTTCCCATGACTGCCTCCTTTTTTTATTTCTTTAAGATCCTGTCAATTTTGATACGCAGTATATGTGCAGGTGAAATCTCGATCTGCAAAAAATCAGCTGTCTCTGTATACCATCTTATTATTGTCGGGTTTTCAATATTTATTTTTTGTTCCAACCTGGTATTCATGTTTTCCCCCGCTAAGCATTTACAGCAGATAGGGCCTTTATACTATGTAAAATTCTATATGTATCAAGTGGCTTTGCCTCTTTTATGTAAAGAATTATATTCCTTGCTATATCTATTTCCAGCATAACAATACCTTCTGTAGCTGATTTTAGGGCTTTTCCAAAATCCGCGATATTCTTAACTTGAATATAATAATTACCCACCGAGGCAGGGCCTATTGTTTCAGCTGAGGAGGCTATTGTGCCGATTGTGAATAGAAACGGCATAAGAAACAATACTATAATAATTAATCTAACTGTTTTCATTTGTTTGAGTCTGTTTTTTGATTTCTAATAAGGATGCCGGTAATGTCATATTCATAAGAGAAAGCAGCCTTCTTTCAAGGCCTGACTTAGATGAAATACCTTTTCCATCTATATACTTAATATTTATCGCGTCTACCATAGCCCTTATAATATCGGTCCTTGAAAGTTTATGGCCTGTAGAAAACAGGGCGTCTTTGGCAAGGCTGTCTATAAAATCTACTTCCGCCCTTGTAAGAAACGCCACTATCCTTCCTGTCCGTTCATTTTGCTTATCGTACTTCTTCATTTTACAACCCCTTTTATAGGATAAAAAACAAAAAACCCTAAACTTTCAACATGGCAATAAGCGCATCGAAAGCCTTAGGGTTTGCGTGATTCTACGTGCATTTCGGCAACCCGACTACCATACTCCAAAAAAACATCAGAGTTTAGGCTCGTAGCTTTGCGCCCTGCCCTTTCGAACAGTTTGCCTTTATCGTTTCTTATTTAAAAGAGCTCTATTTCTTTTCCCAAAACAAATATGCCCTATATTACAACAAAAGTCAATAGGTGAAAAGGATAAATTTCACATTTTACATTTTTACACTAGAAATTATAGCTTAATGAGCCGGATATGGCGTTTTCATCAAGAAGCCTTGCCTCAAGATTAAACATAAACCCGCCAAGGCTTGACAAGTCTATATCAGCACCGAATATAAGCCCTGTTTTATTCTTGTTTCTTATGGAGTCAGGCACAACAACAGCACCTGAGGATGTGCTGATATTTATGCTATTATCCATCTTAAGATATGAGTATTTAAGGCCTAGATAAGGTGTAATGGCAGGCCATTCACCATTAACAGGGTGCACAACCTTGTCCCATTTTATTTTATAGCTGAATATACCGGATAACTGGTATTCCCATGCTGACCTGTGCCCGGATTTCTCTGTTATTCCCTGATCATAACTTACATCTTCAATATCAGCCGTCCACCAATTCAACTGATTATCAAGCGCGAATTTAAGGTTTGGTATAACCTCATACACAAGTTTAGCTCCGCCCCCTGTAAAAAAACCTGTCTTGTACTTTTCTGTTAAGGTTCTGCCATCTGTCAGGGTTGACTTAATTTGAAAATTTGTGCCTCCTGCTTTCGCATAAAGAAAAAGGAAATCTGCCGGTTTGGTAGTAAGTGTAAGATAAAACGTATTTGCCTCTTTAATCTTACCATCGTTGACCTGCGAAGACTTTATCTCTCTGTCAAAGACATAATCATATTCAAAGGCAAGAGCGACAAGGCTGCCGTCTGTAACAGGGTTAGTTCCGCCAGAGGGTGTTGCATGGGCAGGACAGGCGATTATAAATAAAACAGCGCATATTGCAACCATTAGTTTAAACATAATATCTCCTTTTTTTAACCTCTACGGCTTACCATATGTTTTTCAATAAACTGCAATATCTCTTCCTGCACACGATAAGAAATATCCGTAAAGGATATACCCATACCGGGAAAGAGTTCGGGTTGAAGGCTTTTATCCGCAAGCCACATTATAACCCCATTAAAATACCTTGGCTCTTTATCCTTTTCAAGCATAACCCCGACAGATACTTCGCTTCCCGGAGGGAGCATGTGTATGGTGCGCAGGAACAGCCCTGCTCCGCTTATATTTTCCATTCTGCCCGTATAAAGACTTCCTGTTTTATGACTATAAACTCCCTTAGAGAGCTTGTATGTCACGGGTATATCCATATCAAGCCTCATAAACCGTCTTCTCAGCGGCTGTTCAACGGCCTCAACATTGACCGCCCTGGCCTTATGCTTGAAACTGGCAAGCGCATCATCAAGATTATCGTATATCTCAAAAACATCGTCTAGCTTTACAACCCTTAAAAGTTCCTGTATATTCAATGATATACCGCAAAGTTTCATCATGCTGTTATTGTTTAAAGCATTTTTATAGGTTATTGCTAATACAGACAAACCATTATAATCAACAAAATCCACATTGCGCATATCAACCACCATCTTGGATGTGCCTTTATCAAGCAACGAACCAACGGTCTCAATAAGCTTTGATGAATTAATATTTATCCTGCCATCAATTGTCAAGACCGCTATGTTTTTTATATAATTTATCTTTATTTTCATAGAAGTAACCTTGCGTCAACTTAAAAAAATAGGGTCAGAGTAACTTTCCAAGGCAGTCTCAACAGGAAAATTACCCTGACCCTATTTAGGATCACTTTTTATATAATGCATTATCCCCCACCGAGATATCCTTATATAAGCTTTATTCAAAAGCCTCTTTTGTACCCTCTACAGGCGTTTTAAGTGTGCCCTCTACCGCAGTATATCCTGTATTGACCGCTCCTTTTACAGGATCAACTACAACATCTTTTATCTTCTCAGGCTTACCTGTAACAGTCTGCACCGCGTTGGTACCTGTATCAGTGACTGTAGTCACTGCTGCCTTCGTGGTACGGCCGACTGTCTCGGCACCCTGCTTTGTCACGCTGAAAGGCCATACAAAAACACCTTTAAAAAACTTTACCACCTTATTCTCCTGCTTTACAGGCTGTATCTGCTGGGCATAAACATTGCTTATAGTAAAAACACATACTATAAATAATACTACTAATAAAGACACTAAAAAAGTACGCCTTGCCATTTTACTGCCTCCTTTTTATATATCTATAATAATTGATTGACGGCGAATATACAAGCAAAAAACACTTATTGCTAAAAATTATTTCTCCTTGCCGCTCTTATATATAAGATCGCACAGAAACTTCAGGAATGTATTTTTATTATCCTCTTCAATGGATATAAACTCCACTCCATAATTATGCCCATTTCCGATGCTGCGTCGAGAGGACCACACTATCTTACCCTTACAGTGGATTGGATTAAGGCTGTCAGGCGGGGTCATATCTATATCAGGCTCAATACCTACCGTTAGTTTTGCATCAGCTTCAATCATCATGCCGCTTGCGCTTATATCCCAGGCGCGCGCGGTTATTTTTTCGGCATCGTTTTTCCCTTGTATATAGATAAGTATGGGAACAGAGAAACGTGTCCTTATATAATTTCTTTTTTCCTTGGAGCCTGTTTTACGGTTACTTTGCCTGCGCTCCTTAAGGGAATCTTTATCTTCTTTCGGCTCATTCATGATTCAATTCTTTCTTAAAAGAAAACGAAGCAATAAAATATATATATGGTTTTGTATTTATTGCTTCGTTTTAAGCCTTTTCAATAGATGTTGCAACCTAAGGAATTATTTTTCCTCAAAAACAAATTCAGGCTGTAATATAGGTTTGTAATCCTGCGGCACAGGGAAAAGGAATGTTACAGTATCATATGCACCTGCGCCTGTTCTTACCACTGTCATGCCCAATCCTTTTAAAGTGCCGTAGGTAATACCCATAAGAGGATTATTTGTATCAACGCTTGTATCATATATGTTTTTAGGCAGCTCAACCCATCCTGTAGCGATATTGACTATACCTCTTCCGAGTTTTTTGCCCATCTTCTCTATCACGCTGCCTTCCTGCGCAAAAGCAGGCAAAGCAACTGCCGCCATACATAGCACCAATATACCTGATACCGCAATTTTAGCACCCTTTGACATCTGTAATCCTCCTTTTATATTATTCTACTATATAGTCTACCAATAGGTAAAAACATTGTCAAGAAAAATTTCTCATATACTCTATATCTTTTAACATATCCTCTCTCGAATGAGGCTCAATAGTTATGGCAATATTGCTGTCAAGCGGCTCTATTTTATCCAAAAGATACTTTACCTCAACAGATCCCTCGCCGAGTACAAGGTGCTGGTCTTCTCTGGTATTATTATCTGAAAGATGCACCTCGTTTATAGAGCTTTTTGGATATGCTTTAAAAATTTCTTTCCAGTCCATAAGGCCGAATATCGTATAATGGGCAAGATCAAAGCACGCCTTAAACATCGGGTATTCTTTAATAAGATAGAAAATAGCATCAGGGCTGTCGTCTTCTGAATTTTCTATACTAACCGTAACATCAAAGGCCTTGCTGCAATTTGATATCTCCTTCCAGGCAAATTTTGAATTCGCTCTCCATTGGCCTAGATGCCTCTTGTGATATACAGGATCATAATGGCTATGCAATACTATATTATCACATTCCAGCCTGCGGCATATATCAATACCGGATACAATGCGCTGCCTCGATATATCCCTTATCCTGATATCGGAGCTCGCCGGGGCCAAATCTAAAAACGGGCCATGAATTCTTTTCAGGATATTATTTTTTTGGAATTGCTTATTTATGCAATCTATCTGGCCCGGTTTATGATTATCTATAAATTCAGAGCTCACATATATCTCAAAATTCACGCCAAGGCTCATGTAATACTCGATATTCTCAAGAAGCCTTCCAACTGCTATATGATAAAATATCCTGTTTTTGTCAATCTTCATATCAAGTTTCTCTCTGGCCCATAAAAATATCACGAATATCGTTAAATATATTTATATACGCATCTGTCCTGTAATCAGGGTATGTCCAGCTTAAAGGCTGAAAAGTATTTTTTTGATAAAACAGCGTGGTTTCAGCATATATGCCCTTAGACAGATATATACGGTGGCTATAATCTTTTGTTGAGGCAAGTACCAGCTTTGCGTCGGTAATGTAACCGGGGTCTATGTTTACCGAACGCTTAAGAACAGGCGTTCTTTGCGCAAAACACCCCTCAACTTCATTGGTAAATATTTTTATTTCGGCAAGGCGAACGGGGTCTATGAGCTTGCTGAAGCTTAAAAAATATCTCTTTAAAGCCGTTCCCATCTCATTGGCATAGTATTTCGTAAAATCAAAATCTATTGTTTTACTTCTGTAATCGATGCCGCCAAAGGCCTCGACAAGTTTTTCTTCTGCCTGGTTTGAAAATATTTCTGATGATGAAATAACCCCTGCTATCAGCTTTACCGGACAGGGGCGCTCAACAGCTCCCATAAATTATAGGCTCTTTACCTCCCACACCTCTTTATCGAGTATGTGGGCAATGTTATCTATTTCATGTATCGCGTGTTCGATAACTTTTCTGAAGTGCTGTGCGTGCATGTGAGACTGTTCCATTTCATAAAGCCGCGCTCCCATATCTTTAAGCTGGATATACATCTCTTTAAGTTTAACAGCATGGCGATAATTACGGAATTTATCCCTGAGAAAATCTCTTATCCGCTTTCCATCGCCCCTTTTAATTCGCGTTATAGATACTCCCATACCGGGATAATAACCGACTTGGGATGACTTGGCTATCCAGGCAACTCTTGCATCAACTGTAACAGGAGTTGATGCCTGCAAAAGACTAAATTCCAGCTGCAGTTCAGTGCCAAGGGGGAGCGGTTTTTGGGTTTTTAAAAAAAGCCCCTTTTGCGTCATATCTTTTGTCTCAAGAAGATATGCATTAAGAGTATGCCTGGTTTTTTTATCCAGCCTGTATACCTTTATCTTTGTGGTTACAGCAAGCCTTTTCATGTATCTTCTATCGCTTTTTTTCATGATTTTTAAGGAAAATATTATTTTATATGTTTATCTTTTTGCGGGCCTTTTTCAACTATCAAAGGATACCTTACCTTAAGCTCACCGTTTAAGAGTACTTCAACTGCGTATTCGCCCGGGGAATCAAAACACAGGTTATTAAACCGCGCCACTATACGGTGTTTAGCTTTTAAATCTATAAGATTGAATTCGGTCTCCTCATCTTCGATAAGTTTTACATTATCCGTCTTCAGTAATCTTGTTTTCTGCTTAAATTTGCCTATACCGCTGCACCAACAGTTCATTACATACAATTTGGGATGAACCGCGGGAAACACAGCTGAGCCTATTGTCTCGAAAAGCCCTATAAGCATAAACTTTCCATTGTCCTCGCGCCTTACATCATCGCATAGAACTGAAAAAAGAAGTGTTGGTTGTATCTGTTCGGCATCCATATAGACAATTATATCAGCATAATCACTTGTCTGCAAGAGTAAAAACACATACAATGCATTCTGTGAAACAATCGGAAACAAATAGTTCAAAAGCCTGCAGCAATTTTCGCAGGAACGCAAAAATTACCCCGGCGAGGTAATTTTTGCTCCACGCTGCTGCTCGCTCTCGCATAGTAGCTTTATAGGGCGAACCATGCCCGCTCGCACCAGCAAGGTCCCGCTCAGATTACTGCAGGCTTTTTTGTATCTAAACGCATTTAGTTTCGTTAAACTCAGACCGTTGCTTTCGATAATATCCTGCTATCCGAGGTATTTGTTTATGGATATTAGTCGTTCATGCCTTTGCCTTCTCAGCGATGCCTTAGTGTAGCTATAAACATTTATGCCTTTATCGGAGCAGCGATTTGGATTTTTTTGCCCTGATTTTAGGTCTATGCAAAAATACCATCGCTGCGAAGATGAAGGTATAAATGTTTTATATTTACGAATAATAGATTAGAAATGAATATTCTTGAGAGTCCTTGACAAAAGTATACATGGACGTATATAATAGTCCCAAGGTTAAACTATGTATAAAGAATTCTATGGCCTCAAGGAAAACCCTTTCAATGTAACAAGCGACCCTCACTTTCTTTATATGAGCAAGCGCCACAGAGAAGCATTGTCATCGCTGACTTACGGCATAAAAGGAAGAAAAGGCTTTATCGAAATAACAGGGGATATCGGAACAGGTAAAACAACTCTCTGCCGCGCGCTGTTAAGAGAACTCGATTCTCACACAAAAACCGCATTTATATTAAACCCAAGGCTTTCTGAAATCCAGTTTATCAGGGCAATTGTGGATGATTTCGGGATACAGGTAAAAAGCAACAGCAAGATTGAAATGATAAAGGCATTAAACAGATTCCTGATTGAACAGCTTAGCCTTGGAAATAATGTAGTGCTTATTATCGATGAATCACAAAATCTTAAAAAAACTTTACTGGAGGAGATAAGGCTGCTGTCAAACCTGGAAACTGAAAAAGATAAACTTTTTCAGATCGTACTCGTAGGCCAGCCTGAACTGAAACAAAAACTGGCTTCACCTGAACTTGCCCAGTTAAGGCAGAGGATCGCCATAAGATACCATATGCTGCCTCTTGATAAGGATGATATAGGAAATTATATCAGACATCGCCTTGAGGTAGCAGGCTCTCAGGATATTGTCTGGGAGGATGAGGCCATTGATGAGATATACAATTACTCTAAAGGTATACCGCGCCTTATAAATATAGTATGCGATAGGAGTATGCTTTTAGGGTATGTAAAAGCGATAAAAAAATTCAACAGGGACATCATACAAAGGTCTGTTTCAGAGATAGAAAACACGGTTTTAAGATGAGTATTATAAATGAGGCTTTACAAAAAGCAGGCGGGATTAAAGAAGCAGGCGCGGATAACATCGCTAAAGATACCGAAAAGCCTGGAATTGAATCACTTGTCAAGGATAAAGAAACACCGCATTATAGATGGATTTATATTGCCGGGATTTCTGTATTACTTATTGCCGCGGCTTTGGCTTTATTCACAAAAAAAACAGGTACGGTTAAAGAGAATCCTCCGCTGTCAAAGATCATACCAGATGCTCAACCACCAATAGCCAAGCAAAGCCCCATTAATGCTGTTGACGATAATCTTTTACCGATATTGCGGGGCAGCCTGCCTGATGTATCTGAATTCAAGCTGACAGGCATAGTCCTCGGAGAAGGTGCTCCTATGGCCATTATAAATGAATTAGTATATATGAAAGGGGATACAATAAAAGATTTAAAGATATCGGAGATAACAAAAGATGTTGTTTCGCTCGAGAAAGATGGCAGGACATTAGAATTGCGTGTCAAATAATATTAATTTTTACCGTTTTACTACCTTAAGAAATGCCCTTACAATAAGCGGATCAAATTGCGTTCCGCTGTTTCGCTTTATCTCTTCTATCGCCTTTTTCTTGGGCATTGCTTTCCTGTAAGGCCTGTTAGAAGTCATTGCCTCATACGCATCTGCCACCGCTATTATCCTTGATTCAATAGGTATTGCATCTGCCTTCAACCCATCTACATAGCCTGTTCCGTCATAATGTTCATGCTCGTGATATACAATTGGTACAATTTCTTTTAACCGCGGGAGATGCTTAAGTATGTTCACGGCATAAATAGGGTGTTTTTTAATTACCTCAAATTCTTCTTCCGTAAGCCTTCCCGGTTTAAGCAATATATGGTCAGGAATGCCTATCTTTCCTATATCATGAAGCATACTGGCAAGCTTGATCCTGTCTATCTTCTCACCATATAGCTTTAAGTTCCTGGCGATAGATACTGCTATACCTGTTACCCTGCTTGAATGGCCGTGGGTATAATGGTCTCTGGCATCAATAGCCGCGGCAAGCGAGACAATGCTTCCTTCATATAAATCATGCATCTCCTGAAAAAGCTTGCAATTGCTTATTGCTGTACCTGCTTCAGAAGCAAGGATCATAAGAAGCTCAGCGTCATCTCTATCAAAAAGATGCCTGCTCTTATGTTTTCCCAAATTCAATACGCCTTGTATCGCATTATCAGACATAATCGGTATGCTTAAAGCAGATCTTAGTTTAAGCCCGCGCATGAACCTTCTAACGTTTCCGGGCATCTTATAACCGTTGCTTATTATTATCGGCTCTCCTGTCTTGGCAGCTGTGCCGGCAATGCCTGAGCCAACCTTCACCCTTGCGCTCTGAGCTATACGTTTAGGTATGCCAATAGAACTTTTGATATACATATAGCCGTCTTTTTCCAGGAGCATCAGGGATGCCCTGTCAGAACCGCTTTCTATAACAGCTGCCTCAAGTATAAGGTTGCATAGCTTATCAAGGCTATGGACCTTGATCATTTTCTTGCCGTACATCATTATTGTTTCAAGCCTGGCAAAATCCCTCTTTTTGTATACATCAGAAACACATATTATGCTATTAGCTATGGTTTCAATTATTATATTATTCGCGGTTTTCAGCTTTTCAATATCATTCTTGTAGTTTTCTGAAACAATCTCGACAAGCATGGAGCGCAAAAGCATAAGCCCCCGTATAACATCTACAGAATTTGAAGCGCTCAGATAATCATTAAAAATAAGCCTTTTAAGGCAGGAATCGCACAGTTTTAGCTCAGGCTTTATTATGTCGTTAATAAAAGCCTTAAATACTTCCTGCATACCGGTTTTATGAGTTTTTCTAGATATTACACCCTTATCCCGTAGATGGCCAGGCACATCAAATATTGAAGCAGACCATCTGCCTATGATAGATTTAAACCTGGATTTTAATAACAGGCATATTTCTTTTCTTATATTCTCATTTTTCATATCTGTTGAACCTATTTCGGCACATTAAGAACAAATGAATCCTTGATGCCTTCTTTTGACCGTAAAATATCCGCTAAAGCAGTTGCCGACTCTTTGTCTTTGAACTCTCCTGCATAAATAGTAAACCTGTCTTTACCCGAAGCAAAGCTTGACTTGCGTATAAATGGCTTATAACCCTTAGCCTCAAGATTAAGTTTAAATTTTTCCGCATCAGCAAGCCTTTCTGAGACAGCAACCTGCACCGTATAACGGGCTTTGGATGTTGAAACAGTAATATTAGCTGATTTCACTTTTGGCCTGGAAAAAGAAATGTTCCTCAGCATAAAAATTAAAGAAAGTAATACCGCAAAAAATATTATTATATATATAAAGATAGCCTGAAGCCTCTTTGCGCTTATTCCTTTTATCTTTTTTAATCTCCTTTTTGCCTGCTCAAGCTCTGACTTTAAGGCAGTCAATTCATTACGTATCTTGGACATATCATCCCTGTTATCCTTGCCGGAGAGAGAGGGTTTTCTGTTAAATTCTTTTTTATCTCTTGAAGGCTTATTAAAGACATCGGTAGAAACGCCTACAGCACTGCCATATAGCCTGCCTCTTATATCCTCCTCTGTCAGTGGGGTAAATTCTCTTTTTTCTTTTAGATTATAACCAAATGCCATCTATACTAATACCTCCTTTAGTGCCTGCGGGATACGCCTCGGTTTTCCTGAACAATCCGTACATACATGCACCGTATTCCCCTGGGCCAAAAGATCTTTATCGCGAAACACCTTGCATGCAAAAGTAATGCTGGTGTTTCCAGTTTTCGAAATCAAACAATCAATGCTTAATAGATCATCATATCGCGCGGGCATTTTATAAAAACATTCGGCGCTTACAACCATAAGCCTCAGACCCATATCCTGCTCTATCCTGCTGTATGGGTATCCTGCTTTTCTTAAAAGCTCTGTCCTTGCCACCTCAAACCAGACAAGATAATTTGAATAATACGCTACCCCCATCTGGTCTGTTTCCTTGTAACGGACTCTCAGCTGTGTTGTGTGCTGTATCATTTTGGATTGCTGCTGGCCTTTAATCAATGCATCTTGTAATGAAGCACTATGACCTCAATACCGTTAAACAGCAACCTTTCGCTTTCCTGAAAATTTTTCTTCTTTGTCAAAAGCTTTATGGCCGGGCTCATATTGGATGTCGCCCTGAATACAACCAGTTTATAGCCATTCATCTTGCAAAAATCAATAGCAGTATCAACCAGCATAATCCCTATATCCCTTCCGCGATGGCTTGGGTGGACAAAAAGCCTTCTTAAAAGAGCTGTTGTATCGCTATCCTGCTTTATTCCAACGGTACCTATTATCTCGCTGTCTTCTTCCATAACTAAAAACTTTTCTTTCAGGTTCCCGTAGGCCTGCGATATATTTTCCAGATCGCCATACTGGTATACCTTCTCATCGCCTGGGTATTCTTTCTTCATAATAGAACTTATAAGCGACTTTATACTGGATGAATCTGTAGGCTGAAATGATCTTATCTGCATATGTCTCCTTGCGATTTACCCTTATTTACATTTGTGGGGGTGATCATAATATATAATTAATACATAGACATGTCAATACACTAAAGGCTTTACCTTAACTTTTTTTAATAGCACTTAAGAACAGCTCTTCTGATAATACCTGCGGGCACATTACCGCAAACAACAGCATGGCCTATGGATTCGGGAAGAATCCACCGCCTCTTGCCATTTATCGTCTTTTTATCATATAGAGTAGCTGATAAGATGCTTGAAGGACTTATCCTTTTTATTTTAAGCGGCAGGCCAACAGATTTTAAGATATTCTTTAATCTCTCAGCTGAAGATGTATCCGCAATGCCGATAGAAACCGCGATATCAAAAGCAGCGAGCATCCCTATTGCCACCGCTTCACCGTGATGAATACTGCTGCTGTAAGAGGCTGCTGACTCTATAGCATGGCCTATTGTATGGCCAAAATTTAATATACTGCGATAACCCTTTGTCTCCTGCTCATCAGCGCTTACAACTTCCGCTTTTAATCTGCTGCACCGGGCCACTATATATGCAAGGCAATCGGCATTAAGGCTTAGAATATCCGCCATATTTTTCTCAAGATACGAAAACAGCGTTTTATCAAATATTACCGCATATTTTATAACTTCCGATAAACCATTTCTTACCTGACGCATTGGCAGGCTTTTTAAAGCTCCCACATCAGTTATAACAGCCTTGGGCTGGTAGAAAGCGCCTATAAGGTTTTTAGCAAAATCCAGATCAATGGCAACTTTGCCTCCTATTGCCGCGTCAACCTGCGCAAGAAGAGTTGTTGGGATCTGCACAAAATCTATACCGCGGCGATATGTCGCTGCCGCAAAACCGCCCAGGTCTCCTACAACGCCCCCGCCCAACGATACAAGACACGCGCCCTTTCCCTTGTCAAACCTTGCCAAGGACTTTACAACCCGCAACCAGCTGGCATATGATTTTGCTGATTCTGAGTCCGCCACATTGAAAAACATAGTCTCAAAACCCGCACTTTTAAGCGATGTTTTTAATGTCCCCGCATAGAGAGAGGCTACTTTCTTATTTGAGACTACAAAGCAGGCCTTAGAACGGCTGACTGCCCTGATAATCTTTCCTGCTAAAGAAAGTGCGCCTTTTCCGATATTTATGTTATAACTTCTCTCGCCAAGATCTACTTTAATCTTTTTCATAGACTTTATTTTCCAATTTTATTTAGTATAACAGTAAATGTATAAACTGTCAACATGCTAAGGGAGTTAGATTAGATTAAATAATAGTAAATAACTTAAGCGAAAGCTTTCAGCAATAGCAACACGTTGGATAGTAAAGCGCTTGCGCCTTTATCGGAGCAGCGATTTGGCTTTTTTTGCCTTGATTTAAAATATATGGCAAAAATACCATCGCTGCGAAGATAAAGGCACAAGCGATATTTTGTATACTAAAGCTACTTTTAAATAAGGGTACACTTTGGTGTTCAGTTCAGGAACAGTCAGCCGATTGAAAATCAAAGCGTCTGTAAACGTTTAGAATAGGGAGATGGAAACATTGAGGTATCTTACAACAAGCAATACAACGCCATATATAAGTTCTCTTAAGATCCCGCTCCAGAGAAGCAGTATTATTAGCAGAAAACCATAAGGTTGTATTTTATTGTAAAAGACGAGATATTTATAGGGCAGGATAGCGCTTATTATTCGTGAGCCGTCAAGCGGAGGTATGGGTATAAGATTAAATATGCCCAAAATAACATTGATTATAATTGCTAATACTATTACCTGCCCAATAAAGGTCTGCGCTAAAAACGGTGCGGTTTTGATAATAACGCTTAGTATAAAAGCAAGCGCAAAATTAGCTGATGGACCTGCTATGCCTACCCAAAACATATCCCGTTTAGGATTGTTAAGGCTCATGAAATCAACGGGCACAGGCTTTGCCCATCCAATAGGGGGCATACGCAGAAGAACAAGTAAAAGGGGCAGGATGATAGTGCCAAATGGATCAATGTGCGCTAAAGGGTTTAATGTAAGCCTTCCCATATACTTGGCAGTCGGATCTCCGAGCTTATACGCTACCCAGCCATGCGCAAATTCATGCACAGTAATCGCGAATATAAGAACTATAAATTGTAATGCAATGTAGAAGAACATAATCCTACTTGATTATAGAACCGGGAGAGATGTCTTTATCGAGAGTCAAAATAGAAAGCCCTTGATCATTAGAGGCGGCAAGAAGCATTCCGTTGGATTCTATGCCTCTTATAACAGCAGGTTCAAGGTTTAGAACAACTGCTATATTTTTACCTACGAGCTCTTCAACGCCATAATAATTTCTTATGCCCGCGACTATCTGCCTTTTCTCGCCTCCTATATCGATATCAAGGACATATAGCCTGTCAGCCCCAGGATGCACTCTGGCCTCGATTATCCTCGCTGTCTTGATCTCAATTTTCTTGAAATCTTCATAAGTAGCCATACAATATACTCCTTTAAATGATCCTACTTCTTATCTTTACCTTTTGGCGCCGGTTCCTTGGCTTTAGCTCCAGGGGCTTTGGCAATACCTGCTGCCTGCGCCGGTGCTCCAGCTGTCGCAACTGCCTCACCCTCTACAACTTCTTTCTTTTCTTTCTTTATCTTCATCTTTACAATTTTTACTTTAGGAAGTCCGAATATGGAATCCTTCTCCTCGTTCCACTTATTTTCTTTTCTAAGAAGGATAATCCTGGCAAGCCTTTTTAATACGCTTCTCTGTTGTTTGTTTTTTCCACTTTTAAAACTCGGGTGAATTGACATTTTTTGTTACCTCCTTAAGGATTTTTTATATTATATCTTTCTTACGATACAATCGCTATAAGACTTGCGTAATTTTTTCATTTGAGTATCCGCGCTCTGCCTGTCCGTAAATTTTCCTACGCAGGTTATGTAATAATCCCCTTTTTTGAGCACAAACGCGTCATTGTTCCGCGCTTTTAATTGCTCTGTATGTTTTTTCGCAATTTCTTCCCTTGTATATGACGCCACCTGAACTGTAAATTCGAAAGGTGCCTCAACATCAACAGGCTTTACCTGAGCGGCTATCTCTTTTATGGCATCTTCCTGTTCGAAAACAAAACTTTCAGATTCTATACGCTCGGTTTCTTCAGTCGCTTTACGGGTTTCTGCCTGTCTTGTGGAATCTAAAGATATATATTTACCTTTTTCCACCCCTATAGAAAATATCACAGCCAACGCTATAATAAAACCTATGAATACAAATATAAGGTGCTCAAAACAAAGATTAATCGAAAGCTTGGGCTTTTTTTGCAGAAAATCCCTGGAACGAATCTTCTTTTCCCTGCTTACAAAATCCTCAAAAAGTTCTTTTTGAACCTGTCTTTTTTCATCCATGACAAAACCAGCCCATCTAAATCAGATTATTATAACACAAAAAAAAAGCATTTCAAGGTTTTAGTTTACGCTAAGCATAAAAAGGTCTGTGCTGAAATTGATAGACGGATTATCCCTGCTGCCCGTGATTTTCAAATCCGCATTAGACCAATCGCCTTCCTGCTTGAAGAAGACCTTTCTTATGGACTCGGGTATTCCGGATGTCAGCACCTTAGATAAAAATAATTTAATGCTGAAATCTATCAGGGTATCATCTGCTGCCCCGTAAGCATCGATCCTAAGGAGCTCTCCATCAAGATAGAGCGATTTTAACAATAATCGGCCCGCTTGATATGAAAACTCCCCCCTTGCGGAATAAAATTCCAACTCATCAATCCGTGCTAGAGATAATACTTCGAACACATTATGAATAATTTTTGAATCAATATATGAAAATCTTACACCCTGCAGCTTGAAGTTAAGCCGTACTCCTTGTTTTAAAAAATATAGAGGCGAGAATCTTAAAATCCCGGAATCGGCGTGAAGATCTAATCCATCATCATTTCTTATGCGCAATGACTCTATACTTATATTATAATTAGAATCTATACGAGCCTTGGCAATGTCAACATCAGCTCCAAGCTGACGCGCCAGGTACTCTGAAAGAATACCCCGGACAATGTTGTCCCTGAATAAAAAAACAGCAGCCAGCACAAGCAACAAGAAGGCTGCTATAAATATAATCTTTTTTTTCTTCATAATGGCCGCTTAAGTTCATCCGCGGATTTTACAACAAGGGCCTCGAGCCTGCCATCTTTGGCTATAGCGACAAGTAAATCCACTACAGCGGGGTCAAACTGCTTGCCCGCCTGGCGCCTGATCTCTGACACAGCCATCCTGAAAGGCATTGGTTCCCGGTAAGGCCTGTGGCATAACATTGCCTCAAACGTGTCAACCACTGCCATGATCCTTGAGCCAAGCGGTATCTTATCTCCCCTGAGCCTATCAGGGTATCCTGTTCCGTTGTATTTTTCATGGTGATGAAGTATTATAGGTATGACAGGCTTTAACACATCAAGATACTTAAGAACCTCTATGCCCCTTACCGTATGGGTCTTGAGCATCTTTCTCTCTGTCGTGCTTAAAGCCTTCTTTTTCTGAAGGACCTCTGTAGGCATAACAAGTTTTCCAAGATCAGGAAGAAGCGCTGAATAATGCAGTATTTTAAGCTCTTTCTTTGTAAGGCCTATCTCTCTGCCAAGCTCCAGCATCAAATCCTCGAACAGGATGGTATGGGTATAAAGCCTTGGAAACTTAGCGTCTAAAAGATATCCTAATGATTTTATTGTGCCAGTCGTAAGGTCTTCCTGCTCTTTATAAAGCTGGGCGTTTCTTATCGCTATTACAGCCTGCTCCGCAAGAGTTGTAATAATCTCTCGATCAAATATAGAAAATTTTTCTGTCCCTATCTTGTCTCGTACAATAATGACGCCGCAGGTATCTTCATCAACCAGCGGTACGCAGAGAATATTTTCCCTGCAGACAGACCTGCCTGTCTTAAATACTCTAGCCTCAATCGGCGTAGGATTGCTATTTAATTTAAACAAATCTTTGCTTTTTCTATAGTCGACAGAACTGATGCACTCAAGTTTTTTTGTTTCCTGATTTAACATGCATATGCGCGCCCTCTCTGCTTTTAATATCTGCAGGCTTAAACGCGCTATCCTCGGGAAAAGTTCTTTTATATCAAGTGTAGAGCTTATAAGACGATGTATAGTGTGAACTGTTGAAAGCGCTATGGCCCTTGGCCTTACAAGCTCATATAACCTCGCCAGCTCCAGAGCCTTATTTATCTCTTCAGTGATTGATTTGACATATCCCAACAAGACCTCTGATAAGGCATCGCTTACTGTGGATTTAAGAGCGTACATTCCAAAAAATCCAACCAGTTTCGCTTCTTTTATAACCGGCACCGTCACGCCAAAAGTATCGTTCTGCTTTAATCCAAAGCCCACAGGCTGCCTGGATCGCTGAGCCTGAGTCATTGAACGCATAATACTTTTTCTGTAATCAGCAAGCAAAAGATAATCCTGCATTTCACGGGCCCTCTTGACAGCAAAAAACGGTTTTATACCTGCTAAGCTTTTTTTGTCCGCTGACCACCATAAAGGCTTAAATAGTAATTTATCAAAAGCTGATTGCAATTCCTTAAAGGACCTGCTTTCCAGCAAAAGATTTATAAACCTGCTGTCTTTTTTCGACTTTTTATTTTGTATCATCACACCCTCTCATACGGCTGGAAAAGTTTCTTATATTCATCAAGCGCGTATCTGTCTGTCATGCCTGCTATATAATCGCATATCACCACGCGCCGGCCCGCTTCATCCATGGCCTTTTCTCTATATATGCTGGGCAGCAGCATTGGCTGCTCAAGATAAAGGTTAAAGAGTTTATCAATAAAAAACCTTGCCTTGTTTGCCATGCGCATAACACGGTAATGCCTGTAAAAGTTTTCAAAAAGAAAATCCCGCAGTTGAGTTCTCTGCCTGTTCACGGGATCCGAAAGCATTACTATCCTCTCCGGGCAACATCTTACTTTATCGTAAGAAATTATGTTAAGCTGCTTTATGCGCGTATTCGTATTATCTATAAGGTCCGTTACAAGAATATTTATTATGTTCTTAACCAGCTGGTACCTTTTCTGTTCAGCATGCATATAAGTATCTGCATCTTTTGTATTGGTATTGATAAGTTGCCAGATATCCAGGCCTGACATAGCATCTTCTGACAAAATCCTGCTTCTTAATCCGTCATCTATGTCATGGCTATAGTATGCTATCTCATCCGCCAGGTCAACAACCTGCGCCTCCATAGTCGGCATACCTGTTTTACTGAATTCTTCTATCTGAGGCGGTTTATCGTATGATGTGCTATGTCTTACTATGCCCTCACGCACTTCAAAAGTAAGATTTAATCCTTTAAATGCCGTATACCTCTCCTCCAGTATATCCACTACACGCAGGCTTTGTATGTTGTGGTCAAATCCGCCATAATCCTTCATAAGCACGTCTAAGATTTCTTCGCCAGAATGCCCAAAGGGCGTATGCCCTAAATCGTGCGCCAATGCTATAGCTTCAGCAAGGTCCTCATTAAGGGCAAGCGCCCTGGCTATGGTACGCGCTATCTGCGCTACCTCGATCGTATGAGTAAGACGGGTACGATAATAATCTCCTTCGTGATTCACAAAAACCTGAGTCTTATATTCAAGGCGCCTGAACGCTGTAGTATGTATTATCCGTTCGCGATCTCTCTGATACAGATAGCGGTATTGATGCTCATCCTCCTTGTGGTGCCTGCCCATGCTTGTGGCAAGACTGGCAGCATATGGGGCGAGCATGCGTTCTGATATGCTTATCGTGTTAATTTTATTTGACATTTTTCTTTAACCTGTCATAAAGCCCGCTTAAGGATTCTGATATCACTTTCACATCCGAAAAAACAGGCATAAAATTTGTATCACCTTCCCACCTGGGCACTATATGTATATGCACATGACCCGGATAACCTGCCCCTGAGATCTTTCCTATGTTTATGCCTATATTAAACCCGTCCGGCTTTAACACCTTTTTGATGAGCCTTGTTGTCCTGTTTAATAATGTCATAAGATCTGTAATCTCATCGGGTGAAAGTTGTTCCAGGCTGGATTTATGAGCCTTGGGGGCAACCATTATATGCCCATTATTATACGGATAAAGATTAAGCATGGCAAATGAATACTTTGAATCCTCTACAACCAGGTGGTTTTTTTGGTCCTTTGAGAGCCTTGCCTTGCAAAAGATGCAGCCTTTTCTTTTTCTTTCATATATGAACTTGCTTCTCCATGGAGCCCATATTTTTTTGTGAGTAGACATCTTTTATAACCTCCGTAGTTATTTAATGCCCCTCTCAGAACCGAACGTGACCATTTCGGTCATTCGGCTCCCCGAGAACACATCCTA
>Ga0268277_1000474_pt1 | contig 31966 bp, 32 predicted proteins | sample saktaG_5_FD_190132 | JGI IMG/M metagenome (GOLD analysis project Ga0268277, IMG submission 190132) | Saline water microbial communities from Sakinaw Lake, British Columbia, Canada - sak_2010_1_5_50m | ecosystem: Environmental > Aquatic > Non-marine Saline and Alkaline > Saline ... | reverse complement strand
TTTTGGCGAATTTCGGGCGGGCAATACAAAAAAGCCATTGGTCGATTTGATTTGTTTGAAATTTTGGTGTAACATCATAGTAGTAACAGATAAATGGATACCTCAATATAATGTTAATCTTTTATTGATTATATGTCAACTAACCAAAATTTAGCAAACAACATAAAGAAATTGCGAGAGGCCAAAGGGCTTTCGCAAGAGAAGTTAGCGCGATTAGCCGATGTTGCTAATAATACGCTTATCAAAATGGAATCGGGCGAAAACCAAAACCCAACATTAAACTCGCTCAAAAAGGTTGCGAAAGCCTTTGGTGTGAGCGTTGATAATTTGATAAAATAAATATTGCAAAAATGTCGGGGGGGGGGTATAATAGAAGAAGTAGAAATACAAAAAATTATGAACAAAATTTTGGGCAAAATCGAGAGAGAGAGAGAGAGAGAGAGAGAGAGAGAGTAAAACACGCTCTCCAGATTTTTGTTTATCTAACTTTTTCACTTAAACTATGACACCGTTTTTGCGGTGTTTTTTGTATTTTATTATTAACAATTAATTTTTAAAAACTTTAAAAACTATGTGGGAACAATTTTATTTTTCAATTTTAATCGCTGGATTCGGCGGTGGTATTGTGCGAGGATTAGTCGGTTTCATCAAACATCAATATGCTTACAAAAGCGTGAAGTTTGAACTTTATTATTTTTTGTTTATGACATTTATTTCAGGAATTATCGGGGTTTTGTCTGCCGTGGCGACCAAAGAATTAGGTTTGTCTATTCTTGGTTTGAGTAGTTTTACGCCAGCTTTAGCTTTCATCGTTGGTTACGCCGGAGGGGATTTTTTGGAAAATATTTACAAAATTGTCTTAAAGAAAACATCAATTTATGAAATTCCTGCGGTGTTGCAGGAAAAATAAAATTTATGATAAAACACTTTTCAAAATTTAAAATAACTTTCTATACCTTTTTAATTTTCAGCTTATTGCTGACAAGCTTTCCTGTCCTCACATTTGCATATCCAGCATATACAGAAAATTCTGATTTAGTTATTGCTGGCCCCTATGATACGGCAATATCAGGAACGGCAAATTGGGGGTCTACGTCAGGCGCGGATACTCGAGATTTTATTACCGTCGGACAAAAATATCGTATCCGACAAAATGGCACAGTTTCTCGGGTACGACTTTGTACTGTAAACAAACCGGAAACAATGACAGGATTTTATATTAGAGTTTGGAGAAAAGATGGTTCTGTTTATGATTTGGTGGGAACCAGCAATAACATAATCAACGATATTGTTGCAGGAAATTGTACAACAATTGATTTATCAACCTCCATTACGGTAGTACAAGAGGGAGATTATTACGGCTATCGAATAGAGGATACAGGAACCGCACATACACATTTTGCGCGAACATCGCAAACCGGAGCTACTACATATTATGTTAATAATGCGGTGCCAGACTCAAATGACTACGATTGGACTACTAAATTATCTTTGGCCGGGGCAGTTTTGCCGATTGAACTATACATGACCGCTCCGCAGGCCGCTTTTATCGGTGATTCAATTATTGCCGGACATCCCGCACATTACAGTTTTTTGGAAACGACTGCGACAACAAATATTAATTCCACAATTGAAAAACAATTTGGGAATCTAACGGGATACACTTATCAAAATATGGGTATTGGTTCACAAACAACTGCGGGTGTTTCATCAAGATTTACTACTGATATTATAAATTTAAAACCTAAAATTGTTGTAATAGAGGGTGGAGTAAATGATATCGCCGGAGCTGTTGCAAAATCAACTTTTATTGCAAACTGGACGAGTATGCTTGACGCGGCGCAAGCCAGTAGCTACATAACGACAATAATTGTTTTAAAAGTTTTGCCGTGGACAAATGGCTCAACAGCTAATATGCAGACACGAGATGATTGGAATGCTTCGCTTACCACTTTGGCAGCTGGATATTCTAAAGCTATTGTCGTTGATGCAAGTTCTTATGTTGGACAATTTCGAGCAGGTGGTGACGCAGGTAATCTTTGGGATATACAAACAGCATATAATCAAGACGGCGTTCATTTTAATCAAGCTGGCCATACTCAAATTGCACAAGCGATAGCCGACGCTCTGCCAAAACCCTCTGCCACTTTTGATAATGATTTTTCAACTTGGAATGCTGGAAATGTAACCGTAAATTATAATTTAATCCAAACAGGCGGAAGCACTAATACAAATATTTCTCAAACTGGATCATCGGGTATTGAATATTCAACCGACGGCTCAACTTGGGCAGACGCAACAAAAGGAACGGGTGGAGATAATTTAACCGGTTTGACTAGCTCTGCTTCTCCGGGCACAGACCATAGTTTTGTCTGGGATACAGCAACTGATTTGCCGACAACAGAAGATAGCACAGTGTATTTAAGAATAAGACCGAATGACGGAACGACAAGCGCAACAGATTGGGTTGTCAGTAATGCTTTTGGGGTTGATAATGTAGCACCGTCTTCTGTTGGTGTGCCGACCTTTGGAACAATCGCAACTTCATCAATTCAAATAACTAAACCAGCGACGGTAACAGAAAACGGCTCGGGTCTTTATCAATGGCAAACGAGAAGAAATGAGGTAACGGAATTAGGATATATCGCCACTTCTACAACCTCGCTGACCGATTCTGACTTATCGGCAAATACACAATATACTTATGATGTTAAATTCAAGGATAACTCAAATAATGTTTCAAGTTATGGTACGCAAGCAAGCAAATATACTTTAATCCAAACTCCAGACGGAATTTCTTTTGATACTGTTGCGGCCAATAGTTTAACAATTTCCGCAAGTGGAACTATTTCAAATTTAAACTCCACGTCGTCAGGATTATATTTTGCCGAGACATTGGGAAATACGGGTGGTGCGGATTCAGATTGGAAACAGACAAATTCATATCAAAATACCGGATTGTCGGAAAACACGCAATACACATTTAAGGTTAAAGCGAGAAACGGGGACGGAACGGAAACGGATTATACAACAACATCGTCAAAATATACTTTAGCAGATACCCCAACTAATCTTTTGGCTTCTTCAAATTCAAACAGCGTAACTTTGACTGTTGATAGTTTTACAAATGATACCAGCGGTCAATCCGGCTACTATTTTTCCCGTTCTGGCGGTGGAAATTCCGGTTGGATACAAACTAATTCGTGGACAGACACAGGATTGTCTTGCGGTAACTCATATACATACACAGTTAAATACCGAAATGTGGACGGAACCGAAACAAGCGAAATTTCAACGACTAAATCAACAAGCGGGTGTGGCGGAGGTGGCTTGCCGCCTGCGGCGTATAACGCACCGGCTACGCCGGTTGGTGGATTTAGCGTTGTTGCTAACAACGGATTGGCTACAACGGCAAACAGAATTGTAACTTTGAAATTTAATACGGGCTCTGATGTTAAGAAAATGGCGATTTCTCTAACAGGTGATTTTAGCGATGCGAGTCAAGAAAATTATTCGCCGACCAAACAAATTGACCTTTGTTCAAAATTCGGAGGTTTAATAAAAAATCCGACTTGCCCCGATGTACAATATATGGTTTATGTAAAATTTTATACGCAATACGGCCAAGCGTCTGATGTTATTTCAACGAAAATAAATTTGGTGACTACGCCTCAATTTTCCGCTCCTGCTATGGCTTTTACGAAAAATCTATACCTCGGATCAAAAGATAACCAAGTGAAAGCATTACAACAATTCTTGAATCAAAATGGGTATAAATTGGCAGATTCAAGCTGGGGTTCACCAGGGAAAGAAACCAACTATTTCGGCACACTTACCTCCAACGCACTTACAAAATTTCAAGAAGCAAACAAAGACAAAGTGGCTGGAATGATAAACGAAAAGGGATTTTTGGGTTCGATTACGCGTCAGTTTATCAATTCGTTCGCAAGCACAGCAAACACAACAACACCCACGACAAACCAATCTTCAACTTCCCCTATTTTTACAACGCCACTTTACAAAGGTTTGCAATCCAATGATGTCCGTCGCCTGCAAATCCTACTCGCAACTAAGCCCGAAATTTATCCCGAAGGATTGATAACTGACTACTTTGGCCCATTAACTGAAAAAGCGGTTCAAACATTTCAATTAAATTTCGGCGTTGTTGCCTCAAGTGCTGACCCAGGCTTTGGTTATGTCGGACCGAAGACCAGAGCAAAATTGCAAGAAATTTTTGGAAATAAAAATTGATTTTTCCTCAATTTTCGCCCGCCCGAAATTCGCCAAAAGAAAACAGCGGAGCAAATGGAAAATTCCTCCCCAAACCCCTCCTTTTCCATTTGCGACATCCGAATTCAAAAACAAATCAGCCGAAGTTCTGGCAAATCCTTTCCCCAAAAAATAGTTTTGCCAAAACTTCGTCCGCATTGAAGCCCCACGCACTGCACGAATACTTGGAGGGCAGAACCCCGAAAGAAAAACACCCTTTCCTTTTTCAAAAGAAAATTCACCCCCGCCAAATCAGAAATGCAAGGAGTGTTTTTTCTTTCGGGGTTGCTGGCATACTCGCCAGTGCGTGGGGCTTTCTCCGAGCGTACGGGGCAGTTTCAAGCCACCACGCACGCGGAGCGTGCGAATTCATTACCTCACTTTGTTTTGGAAATAGGTGCGAGTTTGGTACAATAGAGACACCAGAATGGAACTTAGCGGTTGAGAACCAACCAAGGAGTGGGCGTGCCGTAGGCACGCCCACTCTGTTTCGCCCGTTTTCGCCAATGAATTCGCCAATGAATTCGCCAATGAATTCGGATTCCCGCCTTCGGCGGGACGGATTGTTTTTTCGCCAAGAAGCAGGTGCGAAATCAGAAGCAATTTTGACTCATAGTATTTGCTTAATACAAAAAGAATTTTTATTACTATGATAAATAATATGGAAAATAAAAAATTCTTTTTGTATGCTCGCAAGTCCACTGATGTCGAGGACAAACAGGTGTTAAGCATTGACGCTCAACTCACCGAATTGCGGGAATACGCCGTTCGGGAAAATATTGAAATTTCCGCCGAAATCATAGAAAAACAATCTGCCAAAGTTCCAGGTCGTCCGTTGTTTAACAAAATGATGTTAGAGATTGAAACTTTCGGCGGAAATATTCTCGCATGGAATCCCGATCGTCTCGCCCGCAATTCGGTGGACGGAGGCAAAGTGATATATCTCCTCGACACAGGGAAACTTGCGAGCATTAAATTTCCAACTTTTTGGTGTGATAACACTGGTCAAGGTAAATTTATGCTCAATATGGCTTTCGGGCAAAGCAAATACTATGTAGATTCTCTTTCCGAAAATACAAAACGAGGACTTCGCCAAAAAGTCAGAATGGGTATCTTCCCAAGCCAAGCGCCTGTGGGATATTTGAATGACAGTAGAACAAAGACGATTGTGGTGGAAAAGAAAAAATCTCGTATCGTGCGCTTGGCTTTTGAGAAGTACACCAAAGGAAATATGCGACTGGAAGATGTGTCTGCTTTTTTGGCGAAGTCCGGCGTTACCACCAGAACAGGAAAGAGAATCTCTAAAACCAAAGCGTCTTTTATCCTCTCAAATCCTTTTTATATCGGACTATTCAAATATGGTGGTGAAATCCACGAAGGAAAGCACGAGCCAATCATTTCAAAGAAACTTTTTGATGAAGCACAGGTAATGTTGAAGTTTCGTGGACAACCCGAGCGTAAACCACAGAATGAGCCACAACCATATTGCGGTCTCATTTCCTGTGCTTCATGCGGAATGATGATAACTGCTGAAAACAAAACGAAGCGACAGAAAAATGGCAATGTTCACCACTATGTATATTACAGATGTACCAAAAAATCTAAAACGGTTAAGTGTCCTGAAATGTCGCTTCGTTCTGAAAAATTGGATGAGCAGTTATCATCCTTAATCAAAAAAGTTTCTTTGCCCAAAGACTGGGCGGAGGAATTGAATCGTCTTGCTTTGCAAGACCACAAAAACTCCGCCCCGTCTTTGACTGCTTGTGTGGAAGAAAAAAAGAAAAAGATTTCTTCTTTGTCGGAAAAGTTAGAGCGACTTCTTACCGGATATTTAGACCAAGTGATTGACCAACCAGACTACTGTTTACAAAAAGCTAAACTGTTATCCGAAAAGAAGTCGCTCGAAGAAGAAATGACCTCTCTTTCACACAAGCAGAATGATTGGCTCGCATCTTTCCAGAACTGGCTAAAAGACGCTCAATCCTTGGACAAAATTGCTTCTGATTCAGACCTTTTTGCGAAAAAGGTCTGTGCCAAAGAAATCTTTGGCTCGCACCTGCTTCTTGGCGAAAAAACCCTCCGTCCCGCCGAAGGCGGGAATCCGAATTCATTGGCGAAAACGGGCGAAACAGAGTGGGCGTGCCTACGGCACGCCCACTCCTTGGTTGGTTCTCAACCGCTAAGTTCCATTCTGGTGCCCGAGGCGGGACTTGAACCCGCATGAGATTTCTCTCAAAGGATTTTAAATCCATCGTGTATACCATTCCACCACTCGGGCATAATTTTGTCAAATTGGAGGCACGGATGGGAGTTGCACCCATGTAAACGGTTTTGCAGACCGCTCTCTAGCTGCTTGAGTACCGTGCCATTAAATTTTTAAAATTGCACATATTTCCTGGTCAATTCTCACCGGTCGCAATTGAAAATATTTTTTAAAAATATCCAATTTCCTCTCTAAAAATAAACCAGATGGATTATTCCCATAAAAAAATTTGAACCATCTTAAGCTTTCGGTAGTATCATATTTCAAGTAATACGCACAACTGCTAGGGATATAATATATACTTCTTTTCCCAAAATTTGCAAACATATTTGCACTATCTCTCAACCCTTCTAAAAATTCTTTGCTTCCGCTTATGAAAATAATGGCTAGTCCCTTTAGAATCGTTTGCCCATATTTCCCCTTACCTCGTTTTATGTGGACGCAACCATCTCCATCAAAATAGCCCCTCATAAAATGTCTAAAATGGCTTTCTGGAATCTCGTTTGGAAATTTTATTGTTAAAGATTTTTTTGGTGTTAATCCTAATTTTATTAAATCGTTATAAATTTCTCTGCTTCCAATGCGCAACCTGAATGAATCCGCGCTTCTATAAACTTTACCGTTATTATATTTTACAAAATGCGATGGTTCAATGGATATTGGATGCTCTGCTTTAAGAACTGATTTAATCTTTTCTATAATATCGCGGTCTACACTGTCAACGTGAAAATATTGAGTTCTCGATGAAACAGCATTTGTTATATTGCCATCAGCATAAGTAAAACCTAACACATACGCCATTTCGGGCGTCCATGCCTTGAAAAAATCCTTATTAAATTTATAACGGTTGTGCCCTCCTCGAGGATCTATCGAAAACATAATTTATATGTTTTCTCTTATTTTACCTCTATTTTCCTTCTTTTTCAACTGGCGCGTCCGCTGGTTCATCCGCCTCCGCTTTCACTAAAAGTTCTTCTATTTTGGCGGCATGGCTGATTTCGGTTTCTTTCACAAACTTTATTTTTGGAACAGGGCGCATGCGAAGAATTCTGTTAATTTGGTATTGTATGTCGTAAGTTGATTTCTGCAAAGCATTTAAAATTCCCGCCGACTTTTCTTCCGGGAAAACAGAGATATAAGCTTTGGTCTCAATCATATTTCCGGTTGTGTCCACCCTGGTTAAGGTAACTAAAATTTCAGGCGAAAAAGCAAAATCTTTTAAAAGGATTTTGCTTATCTCGTGTTCCAATAATGAGTTTACGCGATCAATTCGATTTACCATAAAGATTGACTTTTTTCCCGATGGCTTCGCCATCGAGGATCCTCGACAAAGTCGGGACGATTCTATTGTTTGACATTATCAGAGTTCTCCTTTTTTGTGTTCTTCGGTGTAGGCGGCTAAAACATCGCCCTTTTCTATTTTTACGTCACCCTCAAAAAGTATTCCAGCTTCATCGCCCTTTCTTAGTAAATCAATATCTTTTTTATCGCGCTGGAGGTTTATTATTCTCCCCGCGCCTATTTTTTTACTTTCTCTCAAAACCTCTAATTTTAATCCTTTTTTCAGCTCGCCTTCAGTTATTTTTCCGCCAACAATCTGCCTGTTTTTTTCCGCCCAAAAAACCAAGATTGTTCTCAATTTTCCTATTTCGGTTCTTACTATTTCAGGTTCCAGTGTTTTTTCCAAACCTCGTCTTACATCTTGTATTAACTCATAAATTATTTCGAATGTTTTAATTCTCAGTTTTTTTGCTAAGTCATTCTTCATAAATTGCATAACCGTCGGGCTAATCTTTACCCTAAAACCTATTATTACCGCCTTCGACATTTCGGCCAGTTTTGCATCAGTCTCTGAAATATCCCCGACTTCTGATTTTAAAATGCGCAAAATAACTTTATCTTGAGGAAGATTCTTTAACATAGCTTCTATCGCCCCTAAAGATCCAAAAACATCTCCCTTTAAAACAATATTCAAAACCTTTTTATCGGGATCGGAATCCAAAACCGTTGACCCGATTTCTCTTTTTGGTTTTTCTTTCTTTATTTCTTCTTCTGCTTTTTCAACAGATTTATACGCCCTAAATTTTTCTCCTACGGCAGGAACGCTTTCAAAACCCAATATAATAACCGGCTGAGAGGGGAAGGCTTTTGTAATTTCTTTTCCTTGAAAGTCTTGAATAGATTTTACTTTAGCTAAAGCTAAGTCTGTTGCAATAATATCTTTTTTTCTTAGAGTCCCCTTTTTAATTATGGCCGTAGCTACCGGACCCTTATGACCGTCCATATACGACTCTATTATTAATCCCTCGAGTGGCGCGTCCTCCTCAGATTTTAAATCCTGGAGGTCGGCAACCAGCAATATCACTTCAAGTAATTCATCAATACCTGTTTTTTCTTTTGCCGAAACCTCAACAGATGGAATTGTCCCACCAAAAGATTCAACTGAAACATCTGCTTTTGCCAGTTCCCCTTTTATTTTATTGGGATTTGCATTTGGTAAATCCATCTTGTTTAGCACGACAATCATCGGAATTTCAGCTCTTTTTATAGCCATTATAGCTTCTTTTGTTTGTGGCTGAACCGATTGGGCTGCATCCACAACAAGCAAGGCAATATCTGCAACTTCTGCTCCTCTAGCTCGCATTGCTGAAAAAGCTTCGTGACCCGGAGTGTCAATAAACGTTATCTTTCCTTGCCCTTCCGAAACCTTGGCGGAGGAGAGTTGTTTTTCTGTCTCAACCTCGTAAGCTCCTATGTGTTGAGTAATTCCCCCTGATTCTTTTGAGGTTATTCTAAAATCCCTTATCGCTTCCAATAGAGAGCTTTTTCCATGGTCAACATGTCCTAAAACAACCACTACCGGTGGCCTGTTTAATATTTTTTTCCCGATGGATTTGCCGTCGGGAATCCGCGATTCCGTCGGGACAGTTTTTTGCTCCTTCTTTACCATTTTATCTAAAGACTATCGTTTAATTTTCATTGCGCACGACAGCGCCTCTACCTCTTCTTTTGACAAAGGATAGTCAGACTTACCTTGGTTTATTATTTTGGCGTAAACTCGGTTGCCGTCTTTTACAAAAAGGCTGGAAATAAGAAAGCCATTATTCTCATTATCTAGTAGGGCGATAACAAAGCTTTGGTTTCCTCCTAGATTACTAAAAGGATTAAACCTGACAACACCTATTTTTTGGAATGCGGACAGAGAAGTGTTTTCCAGGTTTTTTATTTTCTCTAAAGCCTCTTTGATTTCCTCGTCCAGTTTGTCATCTCTCCTTTTTTGTGACAAAAGAATGCTTTTCAAATCTTTTATCTGTCCGTTTTCCAGAAGTTCATTTATTTTTTTATCGTTTTTGTTCGTACGCAAAAGAAAAACAACGTTTATCGCCAATAAAAGCAAAAAAACAATGAATAGTAACAAAAAAAGAATCGTCTGCGTTAGCATACCCCGTTAGAAGCATGAAGCAAAAAATATTTTGTAAAATATTTTTTACAAGTCTCCGAGTAGTTTATTGTAATTCCGAGCATGACCCGCCAAAAACTTTTGCTTCTAGCGGGGCATACGATATTATAATACAACGAATTCAGAAAAACTTCAACCTGCAGTTTGATCTAAGCCTTATTCTATAGCGCTCCAAATTCCAGGGTCTTCTATTCCTAAAACCCAGGCGGAAAAGCCCCTGAAGTTATTTTGTTTTATAACATCTAACTTATTGCTAAAACTTTGCTTGTCTTGGAGCCAAACCATATACTGCTTATTTTGGTAAAAATAAGACATCCAAGAAGCCCCAAGATAGCTATCGTAAGATGAAACATGCCAATAATTATCTTTTATATAAGAAAGCTTGGCATACGTACCAGACGCCACAACTTTTTTAAAAGGATTGATGCTCCATTCCCAATGATAAAGTGGAATCCCAAAAGATAGTTTTTCCGGGGGGATTTTATCTTTTACGTAATCTAATATCCTATTAATAAATGGCAGAGAGGCCACAGGGCCGAAAGAATTTGGGTCGTCATATGTCATCATGCTTATAAAGTCAACGGCATCAGCTATTCTGGCGTAGTCAAAAACTCCGCTCCAGTTTTTAAAGGCGTTTGTATCTTCATAATCAACGCTACGGGTTACCGCAGCCACGCTTAAAATCAGACCATTTTCGTGTAAATATTTTGCAGTTTTTTCAATAAAAGAAGAATATAAATCTTTGTCCAGATAGCTTATATTTTCAAAATCAAATTGCCAGCCAATATAATTTTGGTCTTCAGCCTCTTTTGCAAGAGATTCTATCACATTATCCTGGGCTTCTGCCGAAAGGAGAAGATTATGCATTACACTTTGTTTAAAGCCCGCATTTGTAATTAATGGCATAACCTTTACCCCCGTTTCTTTTATTTCTTTTTGCAAATCCTCGTCTAACCCACCAACAAGTTTTAACTCAGAAGAAACTGCGTAGAACTGTGGAGCTAAAATATCAATTTTGTCTGCATTTGTTTTTAAACTTTCAATACCCTCTTTTTCTTTTCGTTGCGACATGTAGAATATTTTTTCTGTTGGGATTGGGGTTGGAATTGGCGTGGGAGAAGGCGAGGCTACAGCATCATCAGCTAGAGAAATATTATTGTTTTGGTCGCTGAAAATTGAAAGAGGGGCAACAAAAAAACTAATCAGGCAAAAAATAGTAAAGAGATAAAAAAATCTGCTTTTCATTTATTCATTTTAACAAACATTTTTTTAGTTAGCAAAAGATAGTTCTTCACACCCCATCAGAGATTTTTCAAACTCTATCGGGGTAAAGTTTCTGTAAAAAAAATCCGCGGAAGCCGCGGAATTTAGGGCAGGCTCAAATTATTTTTTTTGACCTGCACAGTATTAAACCGAAGAGAAAAGGAGCAAGTGTTATAATCGACGAAGGTTCGGGAATTAGGTCGCCCGACAAAATAATATCGTCGAAATATATGCAGTCGCTGGCGTTGTTCAGCCGCGAACGGATTCTGAACTGAAATAGCGCATTGTCATCTGCGGTCGCAGGCAAAAGTAAGCTAACATTGTGCCAATCTGTGCTGGCTGGAGCATTTATATAAGCAGATACCGTGTTCCAACTCGAACCATCTGGCGACCACTCGATAAATAAAGTATCGTTGCTTTCTAACCCATCATAAACCCTGGCCCAGTATTCAAGCGTAATATTTTCATAGCCGGACAAAGATTGCGTCAGTAAAAGAACATCTCCATCTAAAGCGTATGGTCCAAAAATCTGTGCGCGCTTTGAGCCGGAGTGAACATTTCCGCCGGATGTGTCCCAGTTTCCACCAACGGATGTCCAAGCGGAAAAATCTCCGGACTCAAACCCGTCGCTCCAAATCATTTCAGCTTTGGCTTTTGAGCACGGCGCCGAAATAAACACCGCCATCACAATTACCGCTCCTAATTTTTTCATGAGCATTTTCTCCTTCAAAGAACAAGGTAAAAAAATAAATGAGCCACGAGCCCAAATATTTATTTATTTTATTTTATTACACAATCAAAAATCAGACAAAAAGTCTTCTATTGTTTTTTGTGTTTCATCCGCATTCTTAACTTTCATAAGTTTTTCTCTAAGTTCTTTAGCGCCTCTAAATCCTTTTGCGTAAGAGTGGAAATGTTTTTTTATACCTTCGAATGGTTTACCGTTGTCAAAAAATTTAGCATGCTCAATAATTGCATTAAGCCTCTCTGTAACAGCTGGAATTTTGTCAGAAAAGAACCACGGGTTTCCCAAAACCGCCCTGCCTATTACAACGCCATCTAATCCATTCTCTTTAGATAATTTGTGGGCTTCTGCCAAAGATTTTACGTCGCCATTTCCCAAAATTAAGGTCTCGGGTGCATATTTATCCCTAAGTTTTACAACCTCTTTTGCCAGATCCCAATGAGCGGGCCCAAAATATTTTTCATCTCTAGTACGAAAATGCACCGTCAACGCAGCTATATTTTCCTCCAAAATTGTGGGAATCCATTTAGCAACTTGATTTTTACTGTATCCTATACGAGTTTTTACGGAAACTGGGATTTTACCCGCTCCTTTTTTTGTCGCCCTAATAATTTCTTTTGCCAAAGCAGGATTTTTTATCAAAGCTGCGCCACCTCCTTTTTTTTCAATATTTCCGTCTGGGCAACCCATATTTATATCAATGCCGTCAAAGCAGAGTTCTGCAACTTCCCTTGCTGCTTTTTCAAAAGAAAGCGGATCTCCTCCAAAAATCTGGGCTATTATCGGGCGCTCTTTTGGATTAAACTTTAAAATTTCTAAACAATAATTTCTTCCTCTTGAAAACAAGCCATCGGCTGAAACAAATTCAGTCCAAAAAAAATCCGGCTTGCCGTATTTCAAAAACATCAGCCGAAATGCCTCATCGGTCACACCAGACATCGGCGCTATAGCCATAATAGGCTTTTTTCTTGTGCCCCGAAGGGTAAATTTTTTCCAAAAACCAGAATCCATAATTCTCTAAAAAAGCACCTTTTTTTGAGGCGCTTAATCATGCGGAGGAGGTGGGACTCGAACCCACAGGCCCCGTAAAGGGCAGAGATTAGCAATCTCTTGCAATACCATTATGCGACTCCTCCTAAATTATAATTAATAATGCCTTATTTATAGTATCTTTTCAAGTGTTTTGCATTGCTTGTCCCAATGATTTTAAAATATTTTTCAATTTTTCCTTTATCTTCTATTTGCACGCATCTGCCATTTCTTATTCTTGGCGATAGATTATTTTTTTCTAAAATATCAAAAATTGATTTTATTAATTCTGGCGATGCACTGGTTATATTTAGTCTTTTGTAATTATATGATTTATTTTTGATTTTATGACATTCATTAAAAATACAACCATCAGTATCCATAATTCCCCTTAAGCACGCTTTTTCAAATTCCGAATTTTTTCTAACCCATTTTGGAATATCTAACCCTTGTTTTAGTTTATTGCCTATATGCAATCCTAATTTTTTATTACAAAATTCAACCAGTTTTATTCTTGAAACGGCAACAATCATCAAAGTATGACTATCAACAAAATAAATTGATGCATCAACGTTAAATAACTTCTTTATTAATTTTTTTATAAAATATCCATATTTTCTATCAACTATGCTATTTGTAGAAATCATTACTTGGTTTTTGGTGATTCCTCCGTCGCCTATTATAATTCCGGTAAACTCCGCTAATTCTCTTGAAAACAAAGGAATTTTTATTTTTATCGTATTTTTAGCTTTTCCTTCTTTCTCCCACCATTCAAACCACTTTCTTTTCCGGTATTCAGGGTCCCCAATTGTACCGTATTTTTTTATAGTCGCCAATCCACCATTTTTTGCACCAAGATTAACATACCAAAAAGGATCTTTTATCTTAATATTCTTTGGCAACTCTAAGTCGAAAAGTTTACAAATCCTTTTTAATTTATCAATAGGTATTGAATATTGCTCCCTTTTCCAATCGTTTAGAGTCCGACTATGTATATTTATTTTTTTAGCTAACAAATGCCAAGAAAAATTTAGTCTTTCAGCTATTTTAAGTAAAAATTTAGACTGTTCCCCTTTAGGAAATATTGCTCTTTTTGAATATATCAACTTAGCCATTATTCCATTATATCATAAAAGTATAGTAATAGAAGTTGATTTTTAACTTATTTTGTGCTAAAAAAAATCTGGAGGAGTCGCTTAATGGTAGAGCACCACTCTTGAAAAGTGGCGTCCGTAAGGATGTGTGGGTTCGAGTCCCACCTCCTCCGCCAAGATAAAACTGCTTAAATAATTAAGCAGTTTTTATTTGACTAAAGGTGTAAATTGCTTTAATATTCAAACGAAAACACGCGCGTGTTTTTTTGTCCGTTGACATCTTGAATAAGGAAGTGAGAGATGAAACGAATTAATCCAAACCATATCACGCTGTTTCGGCTTATTGTTGCTGCACCCATGGCGTGCATTTTTCTTTCTGGCGGATATTTGTGGTTCGCCCTAGCAACTATGGCCATCGGAGAATTAACGGACTTTCTTGATGGGTTCGTCGCCAGAAGAACAGATCAGGTATCTGATGTGGGAAAACTTTTAGATCCTCTGTGCGACTCAGTTTTCCACATGACCATCTGGATGACTTTTTTGTCTATCGGATGGGCGCCGTTGTGGGCAGTGGTTCTGTTTTTTACTAGAGACGCTATTATTTCTACTATCAGGTCTTGCCTGGTAAAGCATGGAATTACGTTGGCCGCCAGATGGAGCGGAAAGATTAAGGCGGTATTTCAAGGCGGGTCGCTGATAATACTTGTCATTTTGCACATTCTTCTTGATGAAAAAAAAGTTTCAGGCATTCAGACAATAATTATTCTCGCAGCCGTGATTGCAACCATATGGTCCTTTATTGACTATAGTTTGTACTTCTATGGAGAGGTGAAGAAAAAGAAAGTGGTCTTTGTGCGAGGCGCGAAGGCATAGCCCTGGTTTACCAGTGGCTTTTTTTTATTCTTCGCGGGCGATAGCTATACCCCAAACCTGTTTGGTGCCTGCTAGTTTTAAGGTTTTTGCGCATTCTTCCATTGTGGACCCTGTAGTATAGACGTCATCGACTAAAAAAATCTTCTTCCCGGCAAAATGATTTTTCCCGCCCAAGGCGGGTCCGCCCCGGGCGGATATTTTAAAAGCGCCTTCCAGATTTTTTTCTCTTTCCTCTTTTTTTAATTCCATCTGCGACCTCGTATTTTTTATTTTTATCAAAACATCGGAAATTACGGGAATTTTCAGAACCGCGGAAAGTTCTTTCGCCAGTTCTTCTGATTGGTTGTATCCGCGTTCTTTTAACCTCTTTTTGTTCAAGGGAATCGGGACTAAAATGGAGTTTTGCCAAATTTCGTTTGTATTTTTTCCCGAAAGCACAAAGTGCTCTATTAAAATACTCGCCAAGGTTTTTGCCAAATCTTTTAAATACGGTTTGTATTTAAACTGGTAAATTAATTTTTTTGTTAGAGCTTTCTCTTTGTAGGAGAGTGCGAAATAAAGACCTGCGAGCTGTTTATTTTGGCACCGGTTACATTTTCCTGATTTCTGTTCGGGTGGCAAACGAGATGGGTTTGTATTGCAAAGGCAATAATTATATTCAGAAATATCTAGAAGTGTACGGCAGTCGTCGCAGAGGTAGGCCCCTTCTCTCTGGCATCCCAAACAGAATCTCGGGAAAAATAAATCAAGCAAAAAAAGTTTGAGTTTTTTTATATACTTATTCACAGTGATGTTTATTTGTTTTTATTATATAATGAACTTGGCAGTCTGCCTAAGTTTTGCAGCCAAAAGGTTTAGGTTATATTAAATTAATTATAAAATGTCAGATTTATAGTATGGGTTCAAGTTTGTTGAACAATTTCGACATAAAAAAACTGAATGTCTTTTCCAATCCCCTAAAAATGTTTTTTCCAAAGAAAATGATCGGAATTGACATCGGCACTTCGTCGATAAAGGTTGTTGAAATTTCAAGATGGGGACAAGGGAAAACTTTGGAAAATTACGGGCAAATAAAGTCTGCATCTCTATATAAAGAGCCTTTCAGAAATATAGAAAAAGGAAGCTATCTTCTTTCTAATTATTTTGTTTCAAGAGCGATAAGAGCCGTTTTGGACGAATCAAAAATAAAATCAAAGGCGGCTATAATTGCAATTCCCGATTTTTCAACTTTTTGTACGTCTTTTGAGTTACCGCCAATGGATGCAAAAGAAATAAAAGGAGCGATTTATTATAACGCTCCCCAATATATTCCTTTGCCCGTAACAGAAACGACACTGGATTGGAAATTAATATCAGGAACTCCGGGGGATGGCCAATCTGCCCTTAAGGTGATGTTGGTTGCTATTCCTAATCAAATAATAGAAGACTATCAAAAGGTTGCCCAAATGATAGGATTAGACCTTTATGCTGTGGAGGCCGAAGCGCTCGGTCTTGTCAGGTCTTTGGTGAGAAGCGACAGAAACTGTGTTTGTGTAATGGACATAGGGGTACAAAGCACAACCATAAACATAATTGACAGGAAAAGTCTTAAAAAAAGTTACAGTTTTGATTTTGCGGGAGCGCAGCTTACATACAGTATATCTTCGGCATTAGGTTTAGGGCACATGCAAGCAGAAGAACTAAAAAACAAAGAAGGATTAATTTCTACAAAGGAGGAAATATCTAAAACATTATATTTGCTTATAGATCCCTTAATAGTGGAAGTTAAAAAGATATTATCAGATTTCTATCAGGAAGAAGGAAAAGAGGTTGATGAGATATATTTAACAGGAGGAACGTCAAGCCTACCGGGATTGAAGGAATATTTTACAGAAGTTTTAAAAAAGAAGGTAGAAATTCCCAATTGTTTTTCAGAGCTTTTATACCCGCCGATTTTAAGCGAAACACTGGAAGAAATGGCGCCAAGTTTTTCTGTAGCTATGGGTGTTGCGCTTGGGGGTCTCGAGACATAATGCACGAATAAGCGATTCGTTGTATAATATAGAAATGGCTTCGCCATTTATATAATTACATCGTTCAGTCAGAATGAAAAACTGTTCATTCGATAAAAAATAAAATAACTTTTCTTTTTTATCTCGTTCGTATTTTTCCATTCCTCCTTCACTAGTAATTATAAATCAAAATTAACGATGGATTTTAATACAATTTTCCAACTTAGGACAAAGAAATTCTGGTGGATGGATGTTGTTTTTTATTTTGTAATATCTTTATTGATATCCACCGTACTTTGTTATGTTATTTTTGCAGCAAAAAATAGTTTTTTACGCCAAGACATAGAAAAGCAGATTGAAGAGCTGAATAAAGTTGGAACCGAACAGCAAAAAGCGGACGAGAAAGATGTTATAAACTACAAAAAGAAAATAACAGATTTCACCGGCCTGATGCAAAATCACCAGTTTACTTCCAATGTGTTTGCTTTTATGCAACAGCGAACGATGCCGAATGTCTGGTTTAAGCAGTTCAGTTTAAACGAAAAAAGCGCCACAGTACAATTGTCGGGTGAGGCAGATGATTTAGATGCTGTTAGTAGGCAGATAGCAGTTTTAGAAAAAGATAAATATGTAAAGAGTTTAAGCACACTAACGTCTTCTGGCGATGGATCTGCAAGGAACAGTTTTAGCACAAATCTTGTTTTGAGCTCGGATATATTTGGTTACCTGTCTATCCCGCCGGCAGAACCAGCTATTATACAGCCCGAATTGCCACCGGCCGAACCCGAAGCGACTCCCAATCTAAGCGAAACTCCAAATCTCGCCGAAACAAATAACGGAACGCCGGCCAATCCTGGAGAGGGGCGCCAGCCGGGAGAAACAAAAAGCGATGCAAAATTCATTCTTTCTTTCCACTTACGTCTGACCCCGGAAGTCATAGGTTTGCTCAATCAGACAAACTACACGGTTACTTTGAGCGTTCCATACGGAACAGATATTAAAAATTTAGCGCCGATTATTATGGTGTCTCCCGGAGCCACAGTTTCTCCACTTTCCGATGCGCCACAAGATTTCACTAATTCAGTAGAATATACAGTTACAGCAGAAGACGGGTCAATTCAGTCGTATGCTACCCGCGTGATAGTCGGTCCTCCGCCAGTTGTTGATGAAAAGTCCGCTCAAAAAGGATCCTCTGCCTTATTAATAATTATAATAACAGTTTTGATTATTATTGTTGTGGCGGGAGCAGTACTGGCATTTTTAGTTTTTAAAAAACGAAGAGCAAGACAACAATCTTTTATTCAAAAATAAATGAAAATAGACCGTCCAATTGCCATCGCTATAATGTTCTTTATCGTTTTGCTTTTAGCATTCTTTTTTGTGGTGCCCGAATATAAAGTGTTTGGGCAGCTACAAAATGAGCTTGCCGAGAAAAAAGCGGAGTATAATGCAGAGTACGATTACTATTCGGCAATAGCTAAAACCCATGGCGAATTGGTAGCTCACCAAGAAGACCTAAAAAAAATAGATGATGCTCTTCCAACCGATCCAAGCTTGGGTAATGCGGTTTACTTTTTACAACAAACAACCAAAGAAAACGGCATGCTATTAAAAAACCTTTCTTTGTCCAAATCGTCTTCCGGAGGAAATTCAGCTCAGCCCGACAAGCAGACAGTAAAAGATATAGTTTTTTCCATGGATTTGCTGGGCGACTACGCTTCTTTGGGGAGACTTATTATATCTTTGGAAAATTCTTCGCGAATTTTTGAGATAACAGATATCTCTTTTGGCTCAGCTTCTCAGGCGGTATTCGGGGGCGACCAATCTCAGTTCCAGATGACAGATGTGTACAGTTTTAAATTGCAAGTGAAAACACATACATATTAAAATTAGGGTATAGCGTATAGGGTTTAGCGTTTAGCATTTAGTCACTAAAACCCTACTACCTAAACCCTAAACCCTAAAAAGTGGCAGTAGTATTTATATCACCAAAACAAAGACAAAGAGCGTTTTTTATGGGGATAACAGTAATATTTCTTCTGTTTTTAATTGCTGTTTCTTTGGGAGTTTTTCTCGCTAAACCGAAGGAAGTTTCTCCAGTAATGGTTTTTAACAAGCCAAAAGTTGATATAAATATGAATATTTTTGATTCAGACCAATTTAAAAACCTTCAGCCGTTCACCGAAATGCAAATTCAGTATGTTTATGTAGCAACCACAGAAAGTGGCCAATTAAAAAACGGTTTTATAACAGCCATCTCGCTAGATCAGGCCAGACAAATATTGGCCAGTCTGGGCTTAAATGTCACCAAACTGGAGGAGGCTGCAATCGGGAGGGATAATCCGTTTACTCCATATTATCAGGACATTGTTCCATCCGAGCCAAGTTAATTTTGAAAGCACAATAAAGAGCGATTAGTGTAAACAAAGTAAACAAAAAATAAAATTATGGATCTTCTGCAAGAACTATTTGCACAAGGATTTTTAACAGAACAGAGGCGGGAAGACCTGCGCAAAGAAGCCCAAAAAACCGGTAAACCGGAGGAAGAAATTATTTTGCAAAAAAACATTGTGCCAGAGGAAATGCTTTTTAGTATAAAGAGTAAGCTTTTAGATATCCCCTTAAAAAAAGTAAGAGCCGAAGATATTCCTTTTGAGGTTTTAGATTTAATATCGGAAGAGGCGTCTATCAATTACAAAATGGCCTCCATAGCGAGAAAGGAAAACTCTGTGCAGATTGGGATGGTTTATCCTGAAGACATTGCAGCCCAGAATGCCTTAAGATTTCTGGCTAATCAGGAAAATTTTACTTATCAGATTTATTTAATAACGTTAAGCAACCTGACTGATCTTTTAAAGCAACACAGAAATATATCAACAGAAACCAAGAGAGCACTAGAAAAGCTTAACGAAAGCCGTGAAGACCAGGATGTTCCGACCAAAACTTCTTCAAAGCAAGACATAGTAGAAGACGCTCCGATAATAAAAATGGTTTCTGTGATTTTAAGACACGCTGTTGAAGGGAACGCTTCCGATATCCATATTGAACCTGGCCGTGAAAAACTTACCGTAAGATTCAGATTAAACGGAATTTTGCATTCAAGCTTATTTCTACCGTTAAAAGTTCATCTGGCGATTGTTGCCAGAATAAAAATTCTTTCCGGGCTTAAAATAGACGAGAACAGAGTCCCCCAAGACGGAAGATTCTCCAAAAAAATAAATGAAGGAGATATCGATTTCAGGGTCTCCACCTTTCCCACTCTCTATGGTGAGAAGGTTGAGCTAAGAGTATTAAATCCTGCCAAGGGCTTGAGCTCTTTCGAGGACTTAGGTCTGGAGGGAAGAAATTTAGAAGTGGTAAAGAAGACCATAAAAAAGCCTTACGGTATGATTTTGTTTACCGGGCCTACGGGGTCTGGAAAAACAACGACGCAATACGCAATTCTGCGCGTTTTAAACCAGGAGGGAGTTAATATTGTTACAGTTGAAGATCCTATAGAATATTCGATAGAAGGGATAAACCAGTCTCAAGTAAAACCGGAAATCGGATATACTTTTGCCCGTGGCCTTCGTCAGATTTTAAGGCAAGACCCTAACATTATTATGATTGGAGAAATTAGAGACGAAGAAACAGCAGACTTAGTTGTTAACGCCGCGCTTACCGGGCACATAGTGCTTTCGACATTACACACAAACTCTTCCATTGGAGTAGTTCCAAGGTTAATGGATTTGGGTGTAAAATCTTTTTTGATTCCGTCTGCGCTAAAGCTTGTTATAGCGCAAAGGTTAATCAGGACTTTGTGCACACACTGCAGAGTAAAAATAAGGCCGGCAGAAAAGGTAAAAGAATATATTTTAGAAAAAGTAAAAACCATGCCCCCCTCTGCAAAAATTGGAGTAAAAATAGAAGAGCCCCTTTTAATTTATACAGCGAAAGGTTGCGACGCTTGCGCGTTTACTGGTTATGCGGGAAGAGTAGGTCTTTTTGAAGTTTTATCTATGACAGATGAGCTGGCCGAATTAATACAAAAAAACCCCCTTGAAAGCCTTATCTCAAAAGTTGCCCAAAAGCAAGGCATGCTTACTATGGAACAAGAAGGAATATTAAAAGTTTTGAAGGGAGAGACGACAGTCGAAGAAGTGGCCAGAACCACAGAGTAAGAAATATAATATATTTTTAACATAGAAGAGATAGCGGGTTTTCATCTTTTATATTCTATGAAAAAAATCCTACTTGTGGAAAATGACGCCTTCTTGATAAATGTCTACACCCAGCAGTTTAGGAAATCAGGTTACAGCACTACAATTGCCGCGAACAGAGAAATTGCCGCAATCAGAATTAAGAATATAAACCCCGATTTGTTAATTTTAGACTCTGACGCATCAGAAGAAGACGCCTTTTCCGCCTTAAGAAAAATTAAAGAAGATGCGGGTATAAAAGAGCTAAAAATGCTGGTCCTTTCGGGGTTTAACAAAACAAAACAGCTGGATGACTTCTCAGCTCCTTTTGCCGCCGTGTGTGTTTCTAAGGCTGAAAGCACAGCAGAGGAAATTGTAAAAGAAATAGAAAAATTATTAAACTGATTTTAATTTTATTCCATGGATTATTTAAGCTATTTTAAGAAACTTTTAGATGTTGTGGTTAAAGAGGAGGCTTCCGATTTGGATATATCCGTAGGGCATCCGCCAAACATAAGAATTACCGGCCAGCTTGTTCCATTAAGCAGGGAGCAGGTGATTTCACCGAAAGATTCTGAAGGCATAGCGTTTGCCATTATGTCTGAAATTCAACGAAAAAGATTTTTAGAGCAAAAAGAAATGGATTTTTCGTACGATTACGAAAGCAATGGTAGATTCAGAGTGAATGCTTTTTTCCAGAGGGGAAGTATAAGTATCTCTTTGCGTTTTATCCCCTCTGCAATAAGAACCATTGAAGATTTGAGCCTTCCCTCCATCTTACATGACTTTGTTTCTCGTCCACAAGGCCTTGTTTTAGTGACGGGAGCAACGAGCCAGGGAAAATCTACTACGTTAGCGGCCATGATAGATGAGATAAACCATACAAGAGCGGTTCACGTTATTACAATAGAAGACCCGATAGAATATACTTATCCCGTCGATAGGGCTATTATCGAACAAAGGGAGGTTGGCATAGACACGTTTACCTTTGCCAACGCTTTAAGAGCGAGTTTGCGCCAAAACCCGGATGTTATTATGGTTGGAGAAATGCGAGACTTGGAAACAATTTCAACAACAATCACAGCGGCCGAAACGGGACATTTGGTTTTTGCAACACTTCACACAAATTCTGCTCCCCAAACGGTGCACAGAATAGTGGACGTCTTTCCTCCGGAACAGCAGGACCAGATAAAATTTCAACTGGCCAGCTCGCTTTTAGGAATTGTTTCGCAAAGATTAATCCCAAGAATTAAGGGAGGGTTTATCCCTGTTTGTGAGTTGTTGATTTGTAATAACGCGGTTGCCAACTTAATTAGAGAAGATAAGGTTCATGAAATTCCTGCTGTCATAGAAACTTCTGCAAAAGAAGGAATGATTTCTTCCAGCAGGGCTTTAGTCGATCTTGTCAGGAAGAAAGAAGTTTCTCTAAAGAATGCGGTAGATTACGCGTTAGATCCTAACGAGGTGAGGAGCTTATTGCGATAAAATAATGAAATATACTTATAAAGCCAGATCTAAAGAAGGAAAAATCCAGACAGGGACGGTTGAAGCATCTACAAAAGAGACGGCCGCTCTTCTTTTACAAAAATACGACATTATTGTAACGTCTATAAAAGAGCAAAGTGTTTTAACCTCTCAATCTGTAAATTTAGGTTTTCTGAATAGGGTTTCTAAAAAAGATTTGGCTATATTCTCCCGACAACTTTCTGTAATGGTGCAGTCTCGCGTTCCTATTACGCAGAGCTTGAAAAGTTTAGCCATTACTATCAAAAATCCTAATTTTAGAGAAAAAGTTTTAAAGGTTTCCCAGCTGGTTGAAGAAGGCAACTCTTTATCAGAAGCAATGGATGCTTTTCCGGAAGTTTTTAATATATTTTATGTAAGTTTAATAAAAACTGGTGAAGCGTCCGGAAAAATTTCTGAATCGCTGTCATACCTTTCAGACCACCTAGAAAGAGAGCACGATATTTCCTCGCAATTATTGCACGCGATGATATATCCTGCTTTTGTTATTGTTGTTTTGTTTACAGTAATACCCATGGTTATATTTTTTGTAATGCCCCGTCTTGTAAGCTTAATTGAAGAGACCGTTAATGAGCCCCCTCCGTTTACCGTGGCGATGATTAATTTTTATGCGTTTATTTCTCATTATGGCTGGGTATTAATAGTTGGATTCGTTTTGATGGTTTTATCTATCGGCTACTATTTAACAACTAAGCAAGGGAAGATTAAATATGAAGAGTGGTCACTAAATGTTCCCTTTTTCGGTCCGCTTTTAAAAAAGATATTTCTTATCAGATTTGCTGAAAATGTTTCTACTCTAATAAGCGCAGGCCTTTCTATTAATAAGGCTTTAAAAATTACGCGGGATACGGTGGGAAATGTAGTTTACAAGAGGATTTTTACTGAAACAGAAGAAAGCGTTTCTCAGGGAAAAAAAATAAGTTATGTTTTAGCAAAATACCCCAAATACGCTCCGCCCTTTGTAGTACAAATGGTGCAAGTGGGAGAGGAAACGGGAACGCTGGACAAAAACTTGTTGCAAATAGTCGATTTTTACAATAAAGAAGTAAAAAGGTCAGTTGAGACGTTTACGGCGCTGTTAGAGCCGATATTGATAATTTTCTTGGGGGCAGCCGTCGCTTTTTTGGCAATTTCCGTCATAGCCCCGTTATATGGAACGCTTGGAACAATATAATTAAAAATTTTAATTTTAAATTTCAAATTAAATAATTTCAAATGCAATCAAACAAAAATTATATCAAACAAAGTCAGCTTCTAACGGGGTTCACACTCATTGAATTAATAATTGTTATAGCAATAACTGCGATACTCGCCGGGATTATTTTGTTTACCGTGCAACAATATCTGAATACAGGGAAAAATGCTAATATCTCGGGCAATATTGCCGTTTTGGTCCCGGCGGGCGAAGCCTGGTACAACGGAAACGGCAATAGCTACCAGGGATTTTGCGATCCTGCTGGAAATAGCGCAATAAGAAATGCGATATCTCAAATGCCCGCAGCCGCCGATCTTACCACCTGCTATACAGGCAGTGGTTCTTCCAATTGGACATCTGTGAGCAACCACGCAGGGCTTTGTTGCTATGTTAACCCCACCAATGACGCATGGGCGGCCTGTGTCATAAAGTATACCGATAAGACGGAAGCGTTTTGTGTTGACAGTCGGGGAGTAAAAAAAGATATAACAAAAAGTGAATGTGAGGGTCTTGGGGGCGAGAATCCATTACAATGCCCAAATTAGTTTTCCACAGGTTTGAATATTATGGGGGTTTACCCCGTTAGAGATTTGAGAGTATAATAAAGTTGTCTATGTTCTTATAACCATCCCCAAGTATTTTTTGACTTATCCACAAGTTGACCTCTAACGGGGTTTACACTTGTGTTTGTAAATATGTTATAATAATATTAATCAAATTGTAAGAACAATTTCTAAAGGTCGAATTTGTCTAAACAAACGTTTAGAAATCCTAAAATAAATGAACGATAGTGAATTTACCCCGCCCTCTATGCTGTAGGTGTTTGCAAAAGAACACGAACATAGAGCTTAGGGGGCGGGGTTGCTCGCTTCGTTCGCAAAATAAAAATTAAAAAGAGAAAAAAATGAATAAACAAAAAGGTTTTACACTTATTGAGCTTATCGTTGTTATTGCCATTATCGCAATTTTGGCAGCCATCGTTTTAGTTAACGTTACTCAATACATAAACAAGTCGAAAACAGCGGCGATTCAGGCGAACTTAGACACATTAAAGACACAAGGAGCCGCATACTTTGCCGACATAACTAATGCTAGCAATTTCGGCGCTGATTTTGAAGCAGATACTGTTGTTGGATGTCGCAGCCCTGTAAGCGCTGCGATTACAAATAATTCGGGAACCCTTGTTTGTCACGGAGCTGCAGCAACTCAAGCCTGGTGTGCTTCTTCAGTTACTCCAACCCCAACCGATGGAACTAACAGTACTTGGTGTGTCGATAGTGCAGGTTTCACGGCTGCTGGAGATTGTGCTGGTACCGTTTGCGTAGCATCATAGAATTAGCAAAAATGGATTTAAAACAGAGCCCAAAGGCTCTGTTTTTTTTGTTTTTAGCTTTTTTAATTTTTCTTAGTCCTTTCTAATTTTTCTTAGCCTTTTTTAAATTATGCGTGAAATTTGTCGAACGACAAATTTCTTACTATTTGTGACGGAAAAAAACTTCGCTCCGACTGAAAGTAGGGCGGGGAGGAGGTATTTCTTCTCAACCCCCCCCTTTTTTTCTAAATTCTGCGTGAAATTTGTCGAACGACAAATTTCACGCAGAGAATTTACGTGCTATAATTAATATATGCATCTCACTAAATATAAAAATCCTGAAAGACAAAAATTATCAGAAAAGATTTTACTTCAGCTTGCTGATAGTGTTGATTTTGGTTGTACATACAGATTTGAAAAGGAGTTTGGTTTTTCTGGCAAGATTTTTAGGAATATGATTGGCGCAAATAAAAACAATCTTAAGGATAGCATAGCAGAATTGAGAAGGTCTAAGTTTATAGAAAAGAAAGAGGGATACAAAGGGTCTGTTATAATTTCTCTTACTGAAAAGGGCATGCTTAGGGCGCTTGGTTTACGCTTTAAAGCCCTGCATGATAAAAAAGAAAATTGGGACGGAAATTGGAGAATGGTCGCATTTGATATACCCGAAGAATATCGCAAGGGCAGGAATGCTCTGAGATACAGGGTGCGCATGGCTGGGTTTTTTGAACTTCAGAAAAGCTTGTTTTTGTTTCCTTACGACTGTGAAAAGGAAATAAAAGACCTTATCAAATTGTTTAAACTGGAAAAATATGTAAGGTTTGCTCTGGTAGGGTTTATTGATAATCAAGAAAAACTGAAAACAGTTTTTGGTCTGGAATAATAGCTGCGTGAAATTTGTCGAACGACAAATTTCACGCAGATGAGGATGCGTGGATAGAAAATATTTATACAAGCGTGTTTTTAGCAGGATGTTTTTAAGCGATAATAAATGTTAAAATTAGACAATGCTTATAACTTACTTAATCGGTGCCCTTGTTTTTTTGTTAGGGGTTTGTATCGGAAGCTTTTTGAATGCCGTGATTTATAGGCTTGAGCAGAAAAAAAGCTTGAGCGGGCGGTCTTTTTGTCCCAATTGTAAACACAGATTATCGTGGGCAGATTTATTCCCCGTTTTTAGTTTTTTATTGTTGGGCGGAAAGTGCAGATATTGCCACAAAAAAATCAGTAGCCAGTATCCGGTAGTAGAAATATTAACGGGATTGATATATCTACTAATTTTTAATTTTGTAATTTTTAATTTTTCAAATAACGTTTTAATTTTTAAATTTTTAAACGCCGGATTTTTCTTTTATATTGCGAGCGCGTTGATTGTCATACTTGTTTATGACCTAAAGCACTATGAGATACCAGACAAAGTTTTGCTTCCTGCAATTGGAATAACATTTTTATTTCAAGCCGTCACTTCAAGCTATTTAATTGTTAATTGTTTACTTGCGGTTTTAATTGGGGCGGGATTTTTCTTTGCTATTTTTTGGTTTTCTAAAGGCCAATGGATGGGTTTTGGAGACGTAAAGTTAGCTATTTTAATGGGCCTTTTGCTTGGCTATCCTAATATTTTATCCGCTTTGTTTATGGCATTCTTTTTAGGTGCTATAATAGGAGTGATACTGATGCTTTTGAAAAAAAAGGGATTAAAAAGCGAAATACCCTTTGGTCCGTTTTTGGTTCTGGGAACCTTTTTGGCCTTACTATATGGAACTCAAACAATCCAATGGTATTTAAATTTATTTCAAATTTAAAAAATTCGGAAAAAGGCACAACTCTCATTGAAATTGCAGTGGTGCTTTTTATAATTGCTTTGTTTTTCACGATTATGATTATAGGCCTTCCCGAAATTGAAAGGAGATTTGCTCTTTCAAGGTCTACCTATAGGTTGGCTCAAGATCTAAGAAAAGCGCGGGATTTATCAATTTCCGGGGTTAAGGTAAAAGATAGCGCTGGGAACGAAATTATACCGAAAGGAGACGGTGTCTATATTAATATAACAAATTTACTGGACGGGACAAAGGAATATGTTATATATGCTGATGTTAGCGGTGACGAGCATATGTATACTGATAATGGGTCTTATGAATATTGCAAAGATAAAAATCCGATAGATTCAGATTGCGTTATAGATATAATTAATATAAGTAAGGAAAATCCCAGCTTGTATATAAAAAGGATTAATACTGTTGCCATAGACCCCAACGACGGTCATGAAATAAACAGTACTACAGATGTTGCGAGTATAAATTTTTTACCCCCTAACCCGAACGTAAAAATGGTAGACACAGTAGGAGGGGATTTTATTTCTGTTGAGATTGTTTTGGGAATAGACGGTAGTTCAAACGAAAGAACAGTTTCTATAAACAAAGCCGGTTTAATAAACATTCAATAATGAGAGTAACAAAAAAAGCGGGGTTTACCCCGTTAGAGGTTTGCAAAATTAGTGTTGCAAATAAAAAATGAAATTATCAATAATAGAAAAAAAATATTCCAAGAACAGCGGGCCTCTAACGGGGTTTACAATAATAGAGCTCGTCATTTCCATTTTCATTATAACCGTGGCCGTTGTTGGAATTTACAGCGCTTTTTCATTGGCGGTGATTTTATCTTCTGACGCGGCAAATCGCCTTACGGCAGCTTATTTAGTGCAGGAGGGGCAGGAAATAGTGAGAAATATAAGAGACACAAATTGGCTTAAGATAGATGCTGGCACAGAGACTGACTGGCTTGCCAACGAACTTGATAATGCCTGTTCGTCGGGGTGCGAGATAGATTATAATTCAACTGTGGCAATTCCATGGCAGCAGGCAGACCACTTAAACATAAATGATAACGGGTTTTACACGCTTTCTACAAGTGGCACCTCTCCGACAAAATTTAATAGAAAAATTACGGTTTCGCAAATTGAAAGCTACGCTGTATTAGTTAAAGTTGAAGTTTCATGGGACGAGAAATCGAATCTTCTTTATCTAAAACAAGAGGCAGGGGTGTGCAACACAAAATATAATTGCGTGGAAGCAGAAGCAACGCTGTATAACTGGTATCCTTCGGCTACCCAGCCATAATAGTAAATATTTTTTCAAAATGAAAAAACAGAATATTTCCAACTTAAAGAAAGGTTTCACTCTTATTGAAATGGTGGTGTCTATTGCCGTATTTTTGCTTATATCAGGGGTAGCAGTGGGGATATTTCTTTCTATAATAAATCGCCAGAAAGGAGTTTTATCCGAACAAGAACTTTTAAACCAGATTAGTTATGCAGAAGAGTATATGTCCCGCGCGCTTAGGATGGCAAAAACATCTACGTCAAACACCGATATTACATGTTTAAGTTTAGGAAATATTTATGTTCTCACTTCGCCCGAAACAGCTCCAGACTTAGGGCAGACAGGTTTTTATAAAGGTATAAAATTTTTAAACCAGACAGAAGGAGAATATGTTAATGGCGAAAGAAACGCTATGTGTGAAGAATTGTTTTTAGATAATACCACTGATCCCGCGCATCCAGTTTTAATGATTAAAAAAGGCGATGATCTCGCTGTTGCTATTACTTCACCGAATATGAAAATAAATTACGTAAAATTCGGCGTTAACGGGCTTACGGGAAGCTCAGCGGATTGTACCGGTCAGCCGGAATGTCCTGCTGCAATTAGTACAGATGAAATCCAGCCAAGAGTGACAATATTACTGGGTGTTTTTATGCCCGGAAACGATGGTGGTAGCGGGATATCCTGCACGACTAGTTTAAATTGTCCGACAGTAAACGAGGGATGTGATAACGGCAAGTGTCGACCGATAAAAATATTTCAGACAACAGTTTCGCAAAGAAATCTAAACGTAAATGTAAGTGCGCAACCATAATGAAAAATGACAAAAACAATCAAAAAGGTGTTTCATTGATTCTGACAATTTTTGTCATGGTGATTTTACTGGCGGTTGTTCTTTTTATGGCGGTATTATTGTACACTGAAGAAAGAAACGTAAAAAATTTAAGCGATTCCGTAACAGCATTTTTTGCAGCCGACAGTGGCGTGGAAAAAGTGCTTTACTATGACAGAAACGTTTTACCGACAATAGATACCGGTACGCCCTGCGCAGATGATGGCGAGTGTTCTACTAATCAGACCTGCGATGGTACATGTAAATATACTGCCGACCGGGGACTGTGTTCAATGCCAGATACTTGCAGCGCAGGTTCTACGAGCTTGGATTGTAACAGTATTGTTAAGGAAGGTGCCGCAGATAGTGGTGAAATCCGCGACTATCTAATAAACAATGGCTTAGATCCCGCCGATTATCCTAACAGTTGCGATCCTGAAATATGCAACGCGTGCCAAGTTTCTTTTGATACAGAATTAAACGATAAAACTTATCATACGGTGGCAAAAGTATATCCCTCAATTGACAAAGCTTCCACTGATTTTGACATTAAATCAAAAGGTTCTTTCGCCCGTTCTTCCAGGCGGGTTGAAGTATATATTTCTTCTCAATATGCGCCGGAAGCGATTACCATAATTAATGCTTGCGCTACTCCAATTTCTGCCGGCTCGGGAGAAGAAGTTCTTATTCAAGCAGAAATACACGTTAATCTTTATGGTGATTATATCAACCCGGATACTGTTAAGGCTTACATAAAAAGCTCAAGCGATCCCCACAACGGAAATACTATCGACACATTGGATCTTTGTGCTTATGACTTGGCCAATTGCTCGCGGGGCGATCCTAATAACAGTTATAGATACATAGGCTATTGGGACAGTACGGGCTATCAGTTGGGATCTTATTATGTGGATATAGAAGTATCTGATACCCAAGATCCGCCTGTTACAAAAATAAAAACAAACATTCTTCAATATCCTTCATGTATAGGACAATAAAAAAATATTTACCTCTTTTATCAGTAATAATCTTGCTGGGTTTTATATTTTTGCCCAAGTTTTTTTTGTTTGCACAAGACCCTGCTTTTGAAATTTATGGAAACACAGGCAGTTGCAATAATATGCAATCTTATCCTTTAGTTGAAGACACACATGCCGATGTGTCCGGTAATTTTACTACCATAACAGCTCGCGTATGTGATGTATCGGGAGTGGTTCGTGTTATAGCCAATATTGAAGATCCAAACACCGGACTTTCCGATAATCCAAATTATGTAAACTTTGCGATGTATGATGATGGTAGCCACGGAGATGACGGATCGGGTGATGGCATATGGGGGATAATTATAGATACTACAGACAACACTCGTATCAATTGGGACGCAAACTCTCTTTACTATATCAGTATTACGGTTACAGATACGCTTTTTAATACCAACATAAACAGAAGCACCGGAGAATTTCTCGCCTACGAACATGCTACATATTTTGTTATAAGCGGAGCCGTGCCAGCTGAAATAACTAACTTTGAATGTTCTGCTTCTTCAGTACAAGCTGGCGCCTCGGTTAATCTTTCTGCAACTTTAGCTAACCTAGTTGATGGGTCTCCAATAGCTGGCGAAACAATAAATTTCACAGATATAACTGATTCTATTGATATTGGTTCAGTAGACACGGATGCTACAGGTGTAGCTGAATTAAGTTATCTGACAAGGGTTGGTTCTAGCGACGCCGAGCATACAATAAGTGCAACACATGGAGGCACCGGAAAAACAGTTTTATTAGATGTAATTCAACCCGCTCAGCTCTGGGCTTCCAACACAGAAGCGATTTGGAACTCTAGCTATTATTACTATGACCCTTACAATACCTACGATAAGGATTCTAGGGCCCAGTTCATTGTCTCAGCGTCTGATTTAACTACAGCAGGATTAGCCGCGGGAAGCAATATAAACGCCATTTATCTGAAAACTTACGAGAAGCCAGGTCGGGATTTGTCCAGCTTTAGGATAAAGGCAAAACTCATACTCCCAACGGTAATCCAAACAACCAGCTGGGAAGGAGGATGGACAGAACTTTTTGGTCCCGCAACTATTAATGTTAATACTACTCCTGTTGATATGAGTCTAACAACGCCAGGAAGCTGGAAGAGATATGAATTCTCCCCGAATTTTCAGTGGAATGGTACGAGCAACATAATGTTTGATATATCAAGAGATGACAACACTTACACATCGGGCGGAGACATGTATGTGCGTACGGGCGTCGGCACTAACAGAATGTTTGCTGGAGGTTGCGACAACTGCACCGATGGTTCGGGATTACAGATACCGTATAGAATAACAGGAAGCGGCAATGGCACCCTTTTTACCTCTTGCCCCTCGATGAGGATTGGTTTTACGAATGCGACCACTAGTACCAATATAGTATTTTCAACTCCGAGTACCGCAGGAGCCGGAGTATCCATAAATCTTTCTGCTACGCTTACCGGACCAGGCGCCCTGAGCGGCAAGAGCATAAAATTCAGGGATGATACGGACAATGTTGATATAGGAAGTTTTATCACCAACGCATCTGGAATAGCCCAGATTGCATATGTAGTGCCATTGAGCGCCTCGGTTGCCACTCACACCTTTAGAGCAATTTTTGCCGGTGACGTAGAGTATATTTCATCTGAAACAAGTAATTCAATAAACATAACATCGGGCGTTATCCAGCTCTGGGCTTCCAACACAGAAGCGATTTGGAACTCTAGCTATTATTACTATGACCCTTACAATACCTACGATAAGGATTCTAGGGCCCAGTTCATTGTCTCAGCGTCTGATTTAACTACAGCAG
>Ga0268277_1000472_pt1 | contig 32132 bp, 34 predicted proteins | sample saktaG_5_FD_190132 | JGI IMG/M metagenome (GOLD analysis project Ga0268277, IMG submission 190132) | Saline water microbial communities from Sakinaw Lake, British Columbia, Canada - sak_2010_1_5_50m | ecosystem: Environmental > Aquatic > Non-marine Saline and Alkaline > Saline ... | reverse complement strand
AATACATGGCTTACCGTCAAAGTCTCGGGTATTCAAAGAACCCTTCAATATCATGGCTTAAAATCTTTGACCGGTACTTGAAATCGCGGAAAGTTGACCAACAGATATTATTGCAACCATCATTCTTCCTTGAACTCAGAGCAGATCTCAAACTTGAAATGCGAAGCGTCAACAAGGTCCTCTCTGCAACCCGCATATTTTTCCAATATCTGATTCGTAAGGAATACTATACAGAAAATCCCCTGCGGGACGTTCCGCCACTGCAAAGCAGATCTTTTATCCCCTTTGTTTTCTCGCCGGAAGAAACCGATCAACTGCTTGCGGCTGCGTGCAAACGGATACGAAAAGGCCAAAAATACTTTTTGATGGATATGGCACTCTACCTGGCCATTGTCCTTCTGGCACGATGCGGGATGAGAATCTCAGAACCTGTCCGGCTGTTGCGGCATCACTACCGCTCCGATGATGGCACCATCTATATCGAGAAGACCAAGTTCAGAAAGGACCGATTGGTCCCCGTTCCCAAAGATGTACTGCCAGAGATCGAAAATTACCTGGCGGTGCGAAAAGCCTTATGTCCCGATGATCAAAATCATTATCTCCTGGCCGGACGAAAGCAAAGGGCATTGACAGACAACAAAATACGCCTGGTCTTTCATCAGGCAGTGAGGGACATGGGTCTTAACAGACCAAAACAGTTTATAGGTAATATTACCTTCGGATCACCCACGCCTCACAGCCTGCGGCACTCCTTTGCCATAAACACTTTAAAGCAGCTAAAGGAGCGAGGGAAATCCCCACAACATGCCTTGCCGGTCCTTGCCGTTTACATGGGACATCTGAAATATCAACATACCGGGGCATATCTCAAGGTATCGGATGCCAAACACCTTGCCGGATTGATCGAATTTGTAAAATCCCAGGTGATTACATGAAGCTGTCAACCTGTATTCATCAGTTCTTTGAGAAATATCTTCCCCATATAAAAGGGGTAAGCCAAAATACCATCAAGGCATACCGGGATACGTTTGGGCTTTTTCTCCCCTTTGCGGCAAACTATCGTTCCATAAAAATCGCGTCTCTTGCGGTTGACCACCTGACATCTGAGTTAATCCTGGACTTTCTGGATTACCTTGAATCGGAACGTAAAAACTCTGCAAAAACAAGAAACCAGCGCCTGGCATCAATCAAATCCTTAGCCAGGATGATTCGATTTATGTATCCGGAAAAAAGAAAACTTGCAGAAAGGATACTGGATATTCCTCAAAAACGCTCACAGAAACAACTCATCGGCTTTCTGTATCCCGATGAAATCCTCAAGGTCTATGAATCCGTTGACCTTAAGAAAAGCGAAGGCTTGCGTGACTACACACTATTGCACCTCCTATACGACTCAGGCGCCAGGGCCAGTGAGGCAGCAACGCTTAATGTAGACTACCTCGATACCCGGAATAAAACACTTGCCATCCTGGGAAAAGGAAACCGATACCGGTTAATAAACATTGATCCTAAAACCGTCAGTCTCATCGAATTGTATATTGCCAAGTACCGCACAGCTCCTAGGCCGCTATATCAGCACCGTTTGTTTATCAATCAACGGGGTGAAGAATTTACACGGCATGGCATTTATAAAATCTGCAAAAAGTATCTCTCAAAGACTTTAGGTTCCAAACGCCTCAAGGATATCAGTCCCGCGCACAGCCTGCGTCACTCCTGTGCTGTCAGGATGCTCTCTTTCGGAGATTCAATCTCTGATATCAAAAATCGTTTAGGTCATGAAGATATGCAATCCACAACGGTTTATCTTCATCTGGATCTGTCACGAAGAAAAGAAATACAGAAACAGTTCATCGCACATACACAATCCGTTCTCGCTCAGGATCCTAAAATAGATGAGCTGATTGATTGGGAAAACAGAGAAGATATTTTAGCTTGGCTGGACAGCCTCTAAAACTGCGGCACGGTCCAAAGCCGGACACGGAGAGGTATGCCACAGGACTATTTATTATGTTGACAGTTTCTTTGAACCTGTGATGACAAGCACTGTTATCCTGTTGTTTTTACAAACGATATCACGTTTCCATGAGCCGTAGCGATTACTTCCATTCTTTCAATGGGTTAAGCCCACTCGCAACATAATAGCAGATAACTGAACTCAGAAAAGCGACAGTAAATTTTGATGGCTTCGTAAAAAGTCAAAAACTTGCCAATTTGTCATTCCCGCGAAAGCCGGAATCCAGTAATTACACGCAGTTATGGATTCCCGATCAGGTCGGGAATGACAAAACGACAGAAATTCGGACTTTTTACGAGTGCATCAAATTTGGGATACAGTAAAGCTGTATGAACTTTTGGATTTTTCAACAATGATCACGACATGATTTAGCTACCCTAAAAGTTTACCTCCGACAGTTTCACAACCGGGCGCAGCATTTTGTGGTCACTTTTCCTTGACACATAAGAGCATTTCACTCTATATCTCTTGCATCAAAAAGGCAATTCTTGTCAAAAAGATTTATCTGCAGAACTGTGAGAGGCATGGGGAACATTCGAATAAGTACGGAAATATTTCTTGACAACATCCCGCAAGTTAACCTATAGGTTAAGTAATGGATATTGAGATACTCCGATCTGGCAAAGAGCTCAATCTGTATGCTTTGGTTGTAAATGGAAAATGCCTAATTCGTGACTTCATCAATAGCCTTGAAAATCAGTCCAAGAAGCAAGTAGCAAAATTATTAGAGCAAAGAGCAGCTCATCTTGTTGTATCTAATGAACAAAAATTTCGTTCCATCGGGGATAATATTTTTGAATTAAAAACTCGCGGTGGCGTAAGAATTTTATGTTTTTGGGGTGGGCCAAAAAGATTAATTATCACACATGGATTTTTCAAACCCACAAGAAAAATACTTCAAGCCGAAAAAGCAAAAGCAATTAGATGGTTTAAAGAATATCAGGTTAACTGCCGATTATAAGCAAAGATTAAGGATTTAAATAAAAAAAGGGGAGAGACATGAATAGTACAGAAAAATGGTTCAGCGAACTTTTGGAATCATTTAAAGATGATTTCGACTTTCGTCTTGAGGGACTAATCTTTGACCTTACTGAACATATATGCAAAACAATGAAAGACAAAAACATTAAACGTAAGCAATTGGCAGAGGCTTTAAAAGTATCTCCTGCAGCTGTGAGCAAGATTCTAAATGGTAACTCTAATTTTACGATCCGCACATTGCTGTCCCTCGCTGATGCATTAAAAACTGAATTGAAAATTGAATTTAAAGAAAAAGGAATTTCCACTTTTGATGTAGACTATACGACAGCATCACAAGCTATAGAGAGTAAAAGGGCAAGCTCATTAGATACAGCAGATATTCCAAGAATTGAACCTTGGATAATCGACAATTTAGAACAAAGACCAACATCTTCTTTTTAATATAGGAGAAAAACATGAAACTAAGCAAGGCACTCAAAGATGTCATAGTAAACGAGATTAAATTTGTTTTTAATAAAATGAAGGAAAGTGCTGAAATCGAAAAGAAGATTTTTTATTTCAGCGCAATTCCTGCTGAGTTGTTAAGAGTGCTCAATTTAGAATATGATCCGGATATTCTATACATTCACCATATTGTTAATGACACTCATATTGCGTTTCAGCAAAGGATTGCCGCCATAAAACGAGGGGACACGGTTGTCACCATAACAGATGAACAAATAGGCAGTCTTGAACATTTATCAAATGAACTGGGGAATAGATTTGAACAAAACAAGGAAATGGATGACATATTAAGGAAATTTGTTATGTTATCATACTCAACATCTGGAAATGGTTATTATCTTATGCAAAAAGGTCTTTTGAAAATATAATGCACGTCTATTTAGCCTTAAATCAGAGATCTTCTTTCCAGATATGGATTGCATCTCTTAACTCCGTTGTTAATTTTTCAGTTTAAGACATCTGCTTAACATCTTAATCGATACTGCCAAAACAAAAGGTTTCTACAGCTTGCCAATAGAATCATTCCCTTTTATTTTCTCCTTTTGTCACGAGACCTTTGCATAACGCCCCCTTTTGTCCAATTTCTGCGTCAGGCTCAAAGTTTAATCCTCGAAATATCCAATATATTCCTGTGGTTAAAATTTTTGCCTTCCTTGAACTTGAACAAAATTGAACATTTTGCAAAGGTCTCGTCACATGCAGGAGTTGGGGTCATCTTCTCCACGCATTGGGGAAGTTTGCCCCTCTCAAATGCTCACTTTTTTTTGGCCATTCGTATTATTTCAAATAAATCAATGAATTATGTTTTGGCATTAGCTTTGCACTAATATATTTACAAATCAACGATGGAGGTGACTGATTATGACCACAAAGAAGAAAATACTTTTGATAGATGATGACAGGGATTTTCTAATGGCAACCAAACTTATCCTTGAAAGTGGTGGATATGAAGTATTTCTGGCGGAAGATGGGAAAAGTGGTGTTGAGATGGTGAAATCAGTATCCCCGGACCTTACCATTACAGATATGATGATGGAGACGTGGGGTGAGGGATTCACGGTGGTAACAAAGATACGTTCCACGGAAGCAGGGAAAAACATGCCATTGATCATGTTGAGCGGAGTTGATCTTCAGGGACCGTATCAGTCATTTGAACCTCCCGAGGAGTTTCCAAAGGTAAATATGGTACTGCATAAGCCTGTCAAGGCCGATGATCTCCTGAAATATGTCGAAAAGCTGCTTGGGTAGGTAAATATGACAACAAAGACCGGGAAAGAACTCGTTCTAATAATTGATGATGAGGAATCCATACGGGACGGGTGTAAGCAGGCACTGGAAAAGTTCGGGTATGATGTGATTACCGCGAGAGACGGCGAGGAGGGCGTCAGGATTGCCAGGAAAAGCCGGCCGGAGATGGCCTTTGTTGACCTCAAGATGCCCTCCATATCGGGTATGGAGATCATAGATATACTTTCAAGGGATATACCCGATATGGTCTTGATTGTGATCACCGGCTATGCATCCATAATCTCCGCAGTAGAGTCCATGAAGAAAGGGGCCTATGACTACCTTCCCAAACCCTTTACTCCTGACCAGTTGAGGGCTGTAGCTAAACGTGGGTTTGATCACCGCAACCTCAAGATGGAAGCAAGAATGTTGAGGGAAGAAAAGGCGCAGATGGAGAAGACCTTTATTACCTTTGTAAGCCATGAAATGCGCTCTCCGCTTATAATCATAGAGCAATATCTCGAAGCTCTCAAGACAGTGGCAGGCAGTCGTCTGGATAAGGATGCTGTTGACATTGTTGAACGGTGCAATAAGCGTATTCAGAGCCTGAAAGATCTTGTTGAACACTGGCTGGACATAAGTCATATAGAAAGCGGTATTTTCACACCGAAGAAAAGTCTTGTTAGCATTGCCGGCGTTGTTATGAGAAGTGTAGAGGAAATGACCCCCCTTTACCATATAAGGGAGCTTTCGATAGAAACGGATATTCCGGAGGATATACCGGAGGTAGCTGGAGACGAGGAAAGCCTGGTGAGAGTTTTCGTAAATATCATGGGCAATGCCGCAAAGTATACACCAGGCGGGGGTAAAATATCCATACGGGTGGAACATGATGAACACTATGTCAGTATAAGCATATCGGATACAGGAACGGGTATTCCCAGGGGAAAACTGCCTTTTATCTTTGAACCGTTTTACAGAGTAAAGGGAAAAGAAGAACAAGAAAGGGGTTCGGGGTTGGGGCTCAACTTCTGCAAAAAGATCATGGAAGCTCATGGTGGAAGGATAGAAGTTGCATCAAAAGTCGGGGAAGGTACAACCTTCGTGTTAAAACTCCCCCGGTAGGATATCAGTTATGAAGTGCATTGATGATAACTACTACGAATTACATGAGGAAGATATTCCTGGCAGCTGTTTTCTGTGCAGGCGAAACCCGGGGAGATTGTTGATTGTACGGCAAATCGCAAGCATGAAGATGATTCATATGTGCCCGAGCTGTATGGTGAATAACCTGTCTGAATTTTTGCTCGATAACACGAGACCCTGGGTGAGCAATAAGGATAAATTGAAAAAATTGTGGAACAAGCCTTGAACATTAAATTGATAAGAACTTGCCTTTTTTGTGGAGGAAGTGGCAGGCAGCTTATGTTAGATGCCTGCCACTTTTTTTGTGCGATGTCGAAGCATTGTTACGTATATTATTGTTCTTGCATGTGATTCGATACCATAGTAGTATCCATGCCGTATGTCTGGGGGGTCATTTATAGCAGAAGAGACGTTCTGTATAATACCTCTCATGCAGATCGATGTTCGTCGTCAGGTCTTAAGAATTCCGACAGGAGGAAGGATTATATGGATAAGAATCTGATTATCATTGGAGGCGGTGCGGGGGGTCCTTCATCTGCTGCAGAGGCAAAAAGAAGAGATCCGTCCATGAACGTGACCATCATAGAGCGGGGTGAACATGTCTCCTATGCGGCCTGACCCATGCCCTATTACATCGGTGATGTAATTCAGGACGAAAAGAAAATGATTGCCAGAACACCGGAACAATTCGGGAAAACCGGCGTAAACGTAAAACTGAATACCCGTGTTGAAGAGATTGACACGGAAAAAGGGGTAGTACGGTTATCGAACGATGAAACAATGCCCTATGATACGCTGGTCATGGGGACGGGATCGGATGTATTTCTGCCCGACATCCCCGGACTTGATCTGGAAGGTGTATTCAAACTGAAGAATTTAACCGATGCAATCCGGATCAAATCATATATCAAGGAAAAAGGTTGCCGGAAAGCGATCATTCTGGGGGCCGGTTTTATTGCCATGGAGATGAGCGAGGCCCTCACAAATCTCGGTCTTGAAACCAGTGTTGTCTACCGGGGTGAACTGCCCGTCAAAAAATGGGACCCCGGGTTTTCGAAGATGATTCTTGAAGAAATCAATGAAAATAAAGTTTGTTTTATTCCACACAGGACACCGGTGGCCATTGAAAAAGGCGGCGCCGAATCTTCACTCCGCTTAATTACCAACGATGGGGAGATAGAAGCAGATCTCATTTTATGTGCCCTGGGTGTGAAGCCGAGCACAAAATTGGCTGAAGAAATCGGCCTTCAATTAGGGGAAACGGGTGCCGTTAAGGTTAATTTCTCTCAACGGACATCCCGCGAAGAGGTTTATGCCGTTGGTGACTGTTGTGAAGTATTTCATCGTGTAAGCGGAGATTGGGTATATATGCCTCTGGGAGATGTTGCCAATAAGCAGGGGCGTGTCGCAGGTCATAATATTGGGAATTATCCCATGACGTTTCCGGGAATTGTCGGCGCACAGTCGTTCAAGATATTTGGTCTTGAGGTTGCTGCTACGGGTATTGATGAAAGAGGCGCCACGAGGAGCGGTTACCATCCCGTGAGTACTATTATATCGGGGACTCCCATCGCCAAATCCATGAGCAGGGGTCAGAAGCTTGGGCTAAAGCTTATTGCGGACAAATATTCCGGAAAACTCCTCGGTGCCCAGGCCGTCGGACAAGGTGGGGCTGTAAGCAGGATAAATACGTTATCTGCTTGCCTGTGGTCGGGCATGAACCTTGACGAGATCGGTTACATTGACCTGGCTTATTCGCCGCCTTTCGGTGGTGCCTGGGATCCCATTCAGATTGCGGCCCAGGCCTTGAGAAGAAAGTTATAGATACGGGAAGCTTAGACGTGAGGAGCTGCCATCGTTGTAAACAGGAAATTGACGTAAAAGAAAAAGTGGGGAGGATGGAAGTCTGCCCTATACATGCGGGAATGAAGGCGATTATCGGGGTGGGGTTAGATCCGAATTGTGATCAAAAATATAACCTACCGATCGGAGGCTTTTAAAATAGACGGGATTTTTTGGATTATCCTCAAAATACTTTCGAAACCTCACAATGAAATTGTCAACAGTACGGGTCGCTGTTCTTCTTGTATATCCCCAGACTATTTCCAGCAGTTTGTCTCGTGAAAGAGGCTTCCCCCGATTGGCTATAAAGAGCTTCAGAAGTTTGATTTCCTGTTCGGTCAGCCTGACTTTCCCGCATTTGCAATGGGCCGTGAGAGTGTCGAAGTCAATCATGTTGTCACCAAACGTGTAAGTCCCGGCCAACGAAGAAAGGTTGTCTTTATTCAGATTTCTCTCATCGCGGCGCCAGGATACCCTTGTTAAAAGTCGATCTACCCGTAGTAAAAACTCGTCAAGGTTGAAGGGTTTCGAGAGATAGTCGTCCACACCGTAAGAAAGACCCTTCACCTTATCGTCGGGGGAACCCTTGGCCGACAAGATCAGAATGGGAATTCGCTCGTCCTCCAGGCGGATATTTCGAAGGACGGATAATCCGTCAATACCGGGGAGCATGATATCCAGCACGATCAGGTCAGGCTGCCACTCCTTCCATTGTTGAAGTCCTGAAATTCCATCCGGTGCGATGGTGACACTATACCCGTGAAGGGACAGGTTCAGTTTCAGACCTTCCGCTATATGTTCCTCATCTTCAACGACGAGGACGCGTTTTTTTTCAGAATCTTCCATATTAATCAAATCAGGTGTTTTTCGTTTCAACTATTGATGCATTCGTAAAAAGTCCGATTTTTTGCCACTTTGTCATTCCCGATCCCCGATCGTAGCCGAGGACAGGCTTGATCGGGAATCCAGAACTACTCGTAATTACTGGATTCCCGCTTTCGCGGGAATGACCAGTTCGCGTATTCTTGACTTTTTACGAAACCGTCAACTATTTAACTCTTCAGGAATTGACGATGTCCGAAAGGGAAGAGTTAAAGTAAAGACCGATCCCTTTCCTTCTCCTTCGCTCCGGGCAGAGATCTTTCCTTTATGAATCCGGGCAATGCTCTGCGCCAGATACAGGCCAAGTCCAGTACCCCTGGCAGACATATTATCCGACTGGCCGACCTGATAAAACTTCCTGAATATCTTTTTAGTTTCACCTTTTTTGATTCCGATACCGTTGTCCTCAAAGCGGATATGCAATCTGCGTTTTTGCAGCTCAAACGTAATGTCGACTTTGGGTACCTCGGATTTGTTATACTTTATAGCGTTAGTCAGCAGATTCATCAAGAGCATTTCAAACAGAGACGGGTTGATACGATATGGAAAAGACCGGCCTGAAGGATTCTGAATTGTGATTTCGCATTTCCGGAAAAGATAAGAGTTGTTGCTACAAAACCCTTCAACGGTCTGGACAAGATCCGATATGACGAACTCCCCTTCATAGTTCCTGCTTTCAATCCTGGCAAGGTTCAATATGCGGGTGGTATTGTCCGAAAGGCGGTCTGCATCCTGAATCATGTAATGGATGTACTTGAGCTGATCATCCCGTGAGAGATCGTGCTTCAAAAAGGTTTCCAGATACAGCTTCAAAGAGGTGACGGGGGTTTTCAGCTCGTGGGTAAAATTGTTGATAAAGTTATGCTGCAGTCTGTAAAGCTGCACCAGTTTTTGATTATATACAAAGATAATGAATATCCCTGCCAGAATAAGCCCCACAAGAATTGAGATGACAAGAATCACTACCCAGGTCTGAGATGCCAAAACCTGATCGGGATCGAGATTGAAGCGTCGTACAAGCGTCTTGAGACCAATACTGACCTCCATGTACCAGTAAATATACAAGAACAGTGACACGGCCAGGGCCACGATTGAGAAAATGAAGACAAGGATTGGATGGAAAAACCACTTTGATCGAGTTATCATTCATCAAGATTTACAGTACAGCGCGAGTTCTGTCAACTTCCAAATATCCTGATGTTTTCCCATAACACCCTGGTTTGTAAAACTTTTGTAAAACAGGCAAGCAGGTCTATCTTTCATAGACCTTCTGTAATAAGAGCAGAATTATGTTTCATGGAGAAACAAATACAGAAGGTCAGGAGTATTATAATGACGACGCAACCTGTTCACAGACTTGGGACCGATGCCCGGGTATTATTGTCCAGCGTTTTTGGGCCCTATGCTCAAAATGACGAATATGGAAGCCGGAAAAGCAACCCGATGGAACTTTATCAAAACCAGGTCACACGGGTTCAGGGAGTGTTTTCCCTTAGAATGTTTCATCGCAGCTTTGGATTGATGTTGATTCAGTCCAATATCAGTGCCCCCTGTACGCTCCTGGATTTTCCCTCCCTTGACCGTTTTGTCCATGAAATCCGGCATCATTCCTATGATATCGTAGGTATCAGCTCGATTATACCGAATACAGGCAAAGTAAAAAAAATGTGCGAACTGGTTCGCCAACACCTTCCGGATGCGACGATTGTTGTTGGCGGACATATTGCCAACAAGGATAATATCCATGAAATCATTGATGCGGATCATATTTGTAAGGGAGAAGGCGTCAGGTGGTTTCGAAGATTTCTTGGACAGGATGAAGACGCTCCCATAAGGCATCCCCTCACTTATTCCGGATATGGCACGAGAATCATGGGCATTACCCCTCGTGAAAAACCGGGAGAAACCGCGGCTATCTTACTCCCTTCCGTGGGCTGTCCCGTGGGGTGTAATTTTTGTTCTACTTCCGCCCTGTTCGGTGGTAAGGGGAAAAGTGTCAACTTTTACGAAAGTGGAGATGATCTTTTTTCCGTGATGTGTCAGCTTGAAGAGAAACTCAAGGTTCAATCTTTTTTTACCATGGACGAAAATTTTCTCCTTCATCGAAAGAGAGCCTTGAGGTTGCTTGAATTAATGGAGAAAAATAAAAAAAGCTGGGCATTATATGTTTTCAGTTCCGCCGGGGTTTTGAAATCTTATACGATTGAACAATTAGTCGGATTAGGAATCTCCTGGGTCTGGATGGGTCTCGAAGGCGAGAGCAGCAAGTATCAAAAGCTTAAAAATGTTGACACAAGGGCCCTTGTACGGTTTATACAATCTCACGGGATTCGCGTTTTGGGATCTTCCATTATCGGTATGGAAAACCACACACCGGAAAACATGGGCCGGATTATCGATTATGCCGTCAGTCATGATACGGTTTTTCACCAGTTCATGCTGTACACACCGATTCCGGGCACTCCCCTGTATGAGCAGCACCGAAAGAACGGGACACTTCTTCCGGAATCGGAATTTCCTGTGGCGGATGCACATGGTCAATATCGCTTTAATTATCGCCATCAGAACATTTACGACGGCCGGGAGGAACAGTATATTTTGGATGCCTTTCAACGTGATTTTGAAGTCAACGGGCCCAGCCTTGCCCGTTTGATAGGGGTGCTGTTAAAAGGCTGGCAACGGTATAAGAACCATCCGGATGGGCGTGTTCGCGATCGTTTTGCCCGGGAGGTGAAGCCCCTGCGGACGACCTATGCGGGAGCAGTCTGGGCAATGAAAAAGTGGTGCCGGGGAAATGAACGTATGGCGGAAAAGATGGGTTCTCTTCTCCATGAGATTTATAGAGAGTTTGGCTGGAAAACAAGGATGATCGCGCCCCTGGTTGGGAAATACGCTTACGCCGCCCTGAAAAAAGAGGAAAAAAGACTGGCAAGTGGCTGGACATACGAACCTGCAACATTTTACGAAAAAAACGAAGCAGCCCTCACTCTGGAGAAAACCGCACCGGTCAACGTGAAGACCGAAGCCCTGAAAATTCGGTGGGTTACCGGCGAACGCTCCCCGGCCTGAGTGTTTTGCAAGGGTCTCAGTTAATCGGGTCAGATCTTGCAATGCAATATCTAATCGGTTATAATGCCTCGCATGTCGGGACCATTGCACATGGAATTCAATCACATTACCTCAAGTGGTAATGCCCGTTTTCAACATTTTCCCATTCATCATGGAAAAAACGACTCCGAGGTATGCTCCCCACTGATCAGCAATGTTATTGACACAAAAGCATTCAACCCGAATTTTACGGCAGGTATCGTAGCGAGACGCTCAGCCGAGCCGTTGAAGCGACTTTGTGACCCAGGCATATCCCCCACCCGCTCCATCCCTTAATCATTTTCAGGAAAAAGGGATAAAATGGATCGTAAAAGTGTAAAAAATATGGAGGAATTATGAAGAAATCATATGCATCGGTGATCCTCGCCCTTTTTTTGGCGGCGTCTGTTTCTTTTGCCGGGGAAACCGTTTCGTCTCAAATTAAAGAAGTCACTCTGTTTTCCGGACAGGCTCTGGTCAAGAGAGAGGCCATCGTAAAGGTTCATAAAGGTCTTAATGAGCTCTTTCTGGATGTGGAAGCATTTCGTGTGGACAGAGATTCCGTTTCGGCAAAAGTATTTGGCAAGGGGGAGATTCTCAGCGTTCAATTCAAGGAGATCTATTTAAAGGAATCGCCCCAGGAAAACATATTGATCCTGGAGAAAAAGATTGAAGAACTGAAAAAGTCAAAGAGAACTCTATTGGATAAAAAAGAAGTATTGAATAAAAAAGAGGCTTTTTTACAGTCTTTAATCGATTTTTCCCAGACACAGGTTCCGCAGGACATCAAAACCAGTTTTCCCAAAACAGAGGATTTAAACAAGACTCTTACGTTTTTGGCTTCTAATTTTCAAAGTATTAATAATAAGAAACAAATCCTCGATTCCGGGATAGAAGACATTGAGAAAGAAATAAAAGTCCTGGAGCAGGAATTGACCTCTTTGCAAAAGCCCCGCAAAAAAACAAAAAAAGTCATAGAGGTGTTATTTAATTCTTCAAAAGAACAGAAAATCAAGATTGAAGCGAATTATTTAACCCGAAACGCATTCTGGAGGCCCTTGTACAAGGTTTCCGTTCCCCTGACGTTAGAAGAAGTCGATTTAACAATGTTTTCGAAGATTTGGCAGAAAACGGGTGAGGATTGGAAAAAAATCGCATTGTCGATTTCAAATGTCATTCCCTTAAAAGGTGTGGGGCTTCCTAAACCTTCAAGCTGGTTGCTGGACATACAAAGACCAAGAGAAAAGGCCACGAGGAAAGCAGGACGGGTTGCTTTGGACAAGGCAGCACCGGCTCTTTCTATGGAGGCATTGAAGGAAGATGCCGATTTCGAGGGAGTGTCCGAAGAAGAGGCAACCGTTATCCATGCCCGGAAAAAAGAATTGCCCCTTTCTTTTGAATACAAAATCCCCCAGGCACTGGATATAGAATCGAGGGATAAAGAAACGATTTTGCCCCTTTTCGCCAGGAAGTTACAGGGGGAATTTTTCTATTATGCCGTTCCCCGGAGGAGTGCTTTAACTTTTCTGGTATGTAAGGCCGGTACTGATAAAGAATTTTTAAGCGGGCCCTTAAATGTGTATTTTGGAGGCCGTTTTATAGGAAAAACCTTCCTGCGCGAGAAGAAAGCGGGAGAAGATTTCCATTTGAATCTGGGTGCAGACAGAGAAGTCAAGGTGAAAAGAGAAAGAATAAAGGATAAAATCAAAGAGACCTATTTCGGAAAGATCGAAAGAAATACCATCATCAGGGAGTTGGCCTTTAAAATTACGTTGGAGAATACAAAAGAGAAGCCGATAAAGCTCCGGTTATCAGATGCCATTCCCGTGTCGAGGACGGATAAAGTGGAAGTTAAAGATATAAAAATTACTCCTCAGCCAACTGAAAAAGACTATCAGGATAAAGAAGGGGTTATGCTCTGGGAGTACAAACTAAAACCCGGGGAAAAACAGGAAATTAATATAGCGTTCGTTGTTACGTATCCCAAAAATTTGCCATTGCTCGGATTATAAAGAATTCTCATTTGATGTGCGGATCCGGAAAGGAGAGATAAGTGTTTAAAAAGATTTTGTTGCCGACTGATTTTTCGGATGTGGCAGAAAAGGCCCTGGACTGTGTAAAACAACTAAAAAATGCAGGCACAAGGGAAGTCGTAGTTCTTCATGTTATTAAAAAAAACAGCCTTCAAGTTATTGCCCAGTACAGCTCCATAAGGGATTTTGAGGAAGTTGAAAAGGAAGTGGAGGGAGACGCGAGAGAAAAATTAAGTCGTATAGAAAAGGAGTTGAGAGAAACAGGTTTCCAGGTCAAGGTAAGAGTTGAAACGGGATTCCCTTTCAGTGAAATATTGAGAGTGGAAGATGAAGAGGATGTTTCCGCTATCGTTATCGGGTCCCATGGATTGAGCAATATTAAAGAGATTCTCCTTGGGTCAGTTTCGGAATCGGTGATAAGAAAAGCAAAAAAACCTGTGATTGTTATAAAGAGGTAATACTGACTTTTGCGAGAATATCTATTAACAACATTAAGAAAGGGAGGAAAATTCAATGTTTAAAAAAATTGCCTTGATCGTATGTGTCGTTTGTCTTTTTTTTTCTTTTTCATCAATTAAGCCTGACCTCGCTTTTGGCGCGGAAAAACCCTTTATCTTTGGATTGCTTCTTGTTGGGCCTTATAATGACCGCGGGTATAGCCAGGCACATTTCGAAGGGGGTGAATACGCTCAAAAAAAGGTTCCCGGCACAAGGATGATTTATATTGATAAAGTCAATCCCGCCGACCGCCCGGGTGTTACCATCCCTCAACTGGTGGACGATATGGTGGAAAAAGGCACCAGACTCGTTATTGCAAATTCGGATGATATGAAAGACGGGATACGAGAAGCTGCCATCATGCATCCTGATATCCATTTCATTCATATTTCCGGAGATGATGTGCTGACCGGTAAAGCTCCGAAGAACCTTGCCAATTTGTTCGGCCGGATGGAATATGGCAAGATGATGGCCGGTTTTGTCGCGGCACTGACAACAAAAACCGGCAAGATCGGATATCTCGGACCCCTGGTAAACGATGAAACGCGCCGGCTTGCGTCCTCATGCTACCTGGGTGCGAAGTACGCCTGGGAGAAGGTTCTCAAGAAAAACCCGAAGGATTTGAAATTTCAGGTCACGTGGATAGGATTCTGGTTCAATATCCCCGGCGTTACCGCTGATCCCACCCAAGTCGCTCAAAACTTTTTTAACATGGGGTATGATGTTGTAATTTCAGGCATAGACACAACGGAGGCCGTTGTTGTTGCAAGACAAAAAAAGCAGGAAGGAAAGAAGGTATGGGCCATTCCATACGATTACATCGGTGCCTGCGAAGGTGCTTCTGACGTTTGTCTCGGAGTCCCTTATTTTAACTGGGGACCCGGTTTTGCTGCATTTATCAAGAGTTCCATGGCGGGAAACTGGGAGGCTAAATGGATCTGGCTCGGTCCCGACTGGAAAGATATCAACGATCCCGATACAAGCACGGTGGGTTTTGCCAGAGGGAATGCACTGTCATCTTCAACAGGGAAGGCTCTCTCGGCTTTCACCCGCGATCTCGGTAAGGGAAAGATACAATTATTCAAAGGACCCCTCTCATATCAGGATGGAAGCCCCTACCTCAAAGCTGGACAAGTAGCCACGGATGAACAGATCTGGTACATGAAGCAACTGTTAAAGGGAATGATGGGACAGAGCGGCGCGAAATAGAAACATATTGTTTTATTCTGATACTTCCGGAATTGGGACAACTTATTTCGAGGTCTCATTTCACGGCAGACCCTAAGTGCAGATTGCTTACCCTTGCTTTCTGCACTTTTGCTTTATATCACAAACCGGGATCATGGAAGATGTGGATTGAGTTAAAAGATATTCACAAGCATTATGGCTCCGTGAAGGCCAATAACGGTATAACCCTCACAGTAAAACCGGGTACAATACACGGTGTCCTCGGTGAAAATGGTGCGGGGAAAAGCACATTGATGAAAATTCTTGCGGGGTATATCGGGAAAACGAGTGGTAAAATCCTGCTGAATGGCTCTGTTGAAGATTATCATACCCCTGCGCAGGCTGCGAAGCTGGGCATTGGCATGCTCTACCAGGAACCCCTTGATTTTCCGCCTTTAACTGTTCTTGATAATTTCATGATCGGTCAGACATGGGGCATCAAGAATCAGAAGAATTTTTTCAGGAAAGAATTTGAATCCCTTGTCGATCATTTTGATTTTACACTTTATGCTGATGACGCGGTGAAAAGGCTCACCGTTGGTGAGAGGCAGCAACTGGAGGTATTGAGGCTTCTGGCCCTGGGGATAGAAGTGTTGATACTTGATGAACCGACCACGGGAATATCGCGAGAGCAAAAAGGAACACTCTTTCAAGCCCTCAGAAAGCTTGCCTCCGAAGGTAAAAGCGTCATACTGGTATCTCATAAACTACAAGATTCAGAAGCGTTATGTGATAAGGTTACCGTTCTGCGCGAGGGTGTAGTAACAGGGTCAGTTGATCATCCCTATGATGAAAACACACTGTTGAAGATGATGTTTGGTGTTCCGCCCGGTACTCCGTCCCGATCTGCGGTAGAATACGGCGAAACGGTTCTTTCCATGAACGGGGTTTCCGGCTCCGGCGGTCGCACTGGTCTTTCCGACTGTACGGTAAGCATAGAGCAGGGTGAGATGGTAGGACTTGCCGGTTTGGAGGGAAGTGGTCAGGGGGTTTTTCTCCGTCTTGCCGGTGGGATAACGCAACCGTCTGCGGGATCAATCGAACTCCTGGGGGAGGAGATGCAGGGAAAGAGCCTCCATACCTTTAAGAAGGCCGGTGTTGTGTTCCTTCCGACGTCCCGCCTTGAAGAGGGATTGATGCCGGGGCTGAACATTACGGAACATTTTGCACTTCAGAATCATGAGGACGGATTTTTTGTAAAGTGGCACGAAGCCTCCGAAACAGCACAGACAAAGATTAAAAAATTCCGTGTCATGGGAACGCCGGAATCGACGGTGGAAAGTCTGTCCGGCGGTAACCAGCAGCGGCTCCTCCTTTCCTTATTATCGAAAGATTCGTTACTTCTTTTATTAGAGCAACCGACCAGGGGGCTTGATGTGGAATCGGCCAACTGGGTATGGCAGCATCTCCACAAGTATTGTCTGCGCAGGACAAGCGTTGTCTTTTCTTCTTCAGATCTTGAAGAGATTCTCATGGTTGCGGACCGTGTCCTCGTTTTTTTCGACGGTCGGATTGTGAAAGATGTCAGAAAAAACGAGACAAATATTGATGAGTTGACTCGAGCAATCGTAGGAAGGGTATAGTTTTGGAAATATTCATCAGATATTCCCGAGAACTTGTCCTGACGCTGATCGTCGTATTTGCCTTTACAACGCTCGTTCTTCTGCTCGCCGGAGCCCCGCCCCTTGCCGCCTATTATCAGATTTTTAAGGGATCATTAGGTTCATGGGTAAAACTGGGTCATGTGATCAGGGTCTGGATACCCCTTACACTCTGTGCCTGCGGTCTTTTATATACTTTCAGGATCAATCTCTGGAATATCGGTGTCGAGGGCCAGGTCATGATGGGGGCCGTTTTCACCACATTCGTTCTCCGTTTCGGCATGGATGGACATATGCCGTTTATGTATCTTTGTGCAGCCTTTATTGCAGGGATCGCCGGAGGGGCAATCTGGGCGCTTATTGCCGGATATTTAAAGATAAAAGGGGGAATTCATGAAATATTCGCGGGCCTTGGTCTCAACTTTGTCGCCCAGGCCATCATCCTGTGGCTCATCTTCGGCCCCTGGAAACGGCCCGGCATTGCTTCCATGAGCGGCACGGAACTTTTGCCGCGGGAATTGTGGCTTTCCTATGTGTCTCATATACGCCTTTCCCCGGTGGGTCTCACCCTTGTCGCCATTGCCATCGTTGTAACGGCACTGATGCTTCGCTATACGAAAATAGGCTTATATTTAAGAGCCATCGGGAGCAATCTGAACGCGGCCCATATGTTCGACCTTGACCCCCGTGTATACATGCTTGTTGCCATGATTTTTGCCGGCGGATTTGCCGGACTCGCGGGAAGCATACAGGTGACCGGCGTTTATCACCGCCTTCTTCCCGCAATATCAAGTAACTATGGTTATCTGGCCCTTCTCGTGGTGATGCTTTCCAATTACAATGTATGGGTTTCCCCGGCAGTCGCCTTCTTTTTTGCATGCCTTAATGTCGGCAGCATCCAGCTTCCGATGATGCTTCAACTGGACTCATCGTTAAGCGGTGTCATCCAGGGCGCCCTTGTCCTGGCGGCGCTCGCCGTTCACGCATGGAGGATGCGTTCAAAGCGCTTGGAGGAACAGGCCTATCATGAATGAGCTCCATCTCACCATATTGTTTGCAGGCGTTATCGCCGGGGCTGCACCCATTTTGCTGGCGACCATCGGAGAGACCATTACCGAAAAGGCGGGCATAATCAATCTATCCCTGGATGGTTCAATACTCCTGAGCGCCATGACCGCCTTTGTAGTTGCCTATGAAACGGGCAGCCTCCCCATGGGTTTTGTCTGTGCCGCGCTGGTAGGGGGATTGGTTGCGGCTATCGTCGCCGTCTTCAGCGTCTATCTTAACCAGTCCCAGGTGGCGGTTGGATTTGTACTGACACTCATGGCACGGGACCTCGCCTACTTTTTAGGCAATCCATACACTCGCATCCAGGGGCCATATGTCTCTCAGCATCCGATTCCTTTCTTTCACGATATACCATTTTTGGGGGGCATATTTTTTAATCACAGCTTCCCCGTTTATTTCAGTCTCCTTTTGATAGGTTTGTGCTGGTGGTACATGTACCGTACCCCTCAGGGACTGAAACTGAGATCAGTAGGAGAAAATCCGAGAGCGTGCTTTGCCAGGGGAATAAACCCGCGAGGAATACAGATGCTTTACGCTGTCTGTGGGGGATTGTTCGTAGGACTTGCAGGCGCCACTTTTTCCCTCTGCACAAAACCGGGCTGGGGACGCCCGCAGGGGGCCGAAGGCACGGGATGGATAGTGCTGGCTCTTGTTATTTTCGGCGGATGGCATCCCGTACGGGCCGCTATCGGCGCCTATCTCTTTGCATTTTTGCAGGTGATCGGTATATATTTCCAAGGCTGGCTACCTTCCGTGCCCGCCCAGGTTTTCCAGGTTGCCCCCTTCCCTCTCATGATTTTCACGCTGTTGTTAATTAATTTCTTCCAGAAAGAATCTGTCCTGAACTGGGCCGAAGGCAAGGCCTGGGTGAAATCGGCACTCGGAGCCTTTTCCGGAGTCATGCCGACTGCCCTGGGAAGGCCCTACAAGCCTGATTGATCTTGAAATTCCTTTTGACAAACCCCTTCTAATTGTCCCTAATGCCTCCGAATTTGATTTTTGGCAATTCTACTTATGTCCTGTATTATGGTATTGCAGAACACCTCGATACAGAAAATCTTCTGAGACCTTCTGAAATACCGGTGATAGGGGAGGAGTGTTTTAACGGTGGAAACAATAATGAGAAGAACCATATTCGATGCATCTATTCTTAATACGCTTCTTCACTGGATATCGTCGTTTCTTTTAAGGCTTTTTGGCTGGCGCAAGGAAGGAGAGCTGCCGGATATTCCTAAATACGTCATAATCGCGGCACCTCATACATCAAACTGGGATTTCCCCGTCACGCTTGCCTATGCCTTCGCCTACAGGATCAAGGTGTTCTGGATGGGAAAAGACGTGCTGTTCCGGAGACCGTTTGGTCGCATTATGAGGTGGCTTGGAGGAATCCCCATTGATCGGGCAAAGTCTCAAAATGCCGTGGCGCAGACGATACGGATCTTTAATGATATCGAAAAGCTGATTATGATAATTTCGCCGGAGGGGACGCGTAAAAAAGTAAGATACTGGAAAACCGGCTTCTATAATATTGCCCATGGCGCGAAGGTTCCTGTTTTGCCGGGCTTCCTCGACTTCCGGCGCAAGGTCGGAGGGTTCGGGCCCGTGATTTTCCCGACAGGGGACATTGCTGCCGATATGGAAAAAATCCGGGCCTTTTATGCGACCATCACCGGAAAACGCCCTGAATCATCGGGCCACGCGAATATTGCGGTATCCGGTTGACAGGGGAAGCAGATGTATGACCATGAAGAAAAAATTCCCATATTCAAAAATGAGGAACTCGCAAAAAGCCGTAAAACCCCCTCTCCCTGATGGGAGGGGGTGAATACAACACCATTTCATTCACTTAGAGCAAAATCGCAAAATCGGGGTAGAGTAGAGAATTGGCAAGTCAACCATGGCGTAGCTATTTAGGCACCGCCAGATGAAAGGGGCGGAAACAGATAAGCTTGCCTAAAGCAGACATCGCCAGTTCCGGTTACGGGAAATTAATGCTTTCACGAAGTTTCCTTTTGTTATTAATAGTAGCTCTATCGGTTGCCCAACGACCAAGCTTACCTGCCGCTTTGGAGCGCAACGGAAAAGCGGTCAGGTGCAGCGTCCTGTCAGCCAGACTTGCTGCCATCTCAAATTGCCTTTCATGTTTTATAATTTCACGCGTCTAAGTCTGAGCGAATTGCTAATCACGGAAACTGAGCTGAAGCTCATTGCTGCTGCAGCTATTATTGGTGATAACAGTATTCCAAAGAATGGATACAACACTCCCGCGGCAATTGGAACACCCACCGTGTTATAAACGAAGGCAAAAAATAAATTCTGTCTGATATTACGCATGGTGGCTCTGCTTAATCGTCTGGCTCTGACGATACCCCGCAAATCACCTTTGACTAAAGTGACACCGGCACTTTCTATTGCCACATCGGTACCTGTGCCCATGGCAACACCGACTTGGGCCTGTGCCAGCGCAGGAGCATCGTTAATACCATCACCTGCCATGGCAACAATACGGCCATCTGCCTGAAGCTGCTTAATTAGTTCAGCTTTTTGTTCAGGCAATACTTCGGCATGTACCTGGTCGATCCCCAGTTTGCCAGCAACTGCTTTCGCGGTGGTATGACTGTCACCGGTAAGCATCACTATCTTGATACCTTCGGCATGCAAATCGCGAATGGCTTCGACTGTTGAGTCTTTGATGGGGTCAGCGACACCGATTAAACCTGCCACTTTGCCATTAATAGCGATCAACATAACAGTCTTGCCTTCGGAGCGTTGTTTGTCCGCTTGTTGCGACAAGTCTCCCGCATTGATGCCCAAGCTTTCCAGCAGTTTTACGTTACCCGTCGCCACCGCATATCCATCAATTTCACCCGTAACGCCTTTCCCTGTAATAGATTGGAAGTTATTGGCTTTAACCAGCTCAATCCCCTTTTCTTCCGCTCCACGCACAATAGCTTCTGCCAAAGGATGTTCGCTGGCGCGTTCTAGGCTGGCGGCTATACGTAATATGTCATCTTCGGTAAACCCTTCTTCGGCTTGCACTGCGACCAGTTTTGGTCTGCCTTCGGTCAGCGTACCTGTTTTGTCCACTACCAGGGTATCGACTTTTTCCATGATCTCCAGTGCTTCGGCATTCTTTATTAAAACTCCGGCAATAGCACCACGCCCCGTTCCCACCATGATAGAAATAGGGGTAGCAAGTCCCAGTGCGCATGGACAGGCGATGATAAGTACAGCAACGGCATTAACAACGGCATGTGCCAGGCGCGGCTCAGGACCCCACACCCACCAGGTGATAAATGCGATCACGGCAACGCCAACCACGGCAGGTACGAAATAACCTGCCACGACATCTGCCAATTTTTGAATCGGTGCTCGCGAGCGTTGTGCTGCGGCCACCATATTAACAATTTGTGCCAGCAAGGTATCGGAGCCGACTTTTTCTGCCCGCATTAATAAACTGCCCGTTCCATTAACCGTCGCGCCGATGAGTTTCTCACCGGCTACCTTTGCCACCGGGATGGGTTCACCTGTCACCATGGATTCGTCTACGTTACTTTCACCGTCGATGACCGTACCATCTACAGGTACTTTCTCACCGGGACGAACACGCAAGGTATCGCCGGGCTGCACCTGCTCCATCGGGATATCTTCTTCCGTTCCATCATTTCGCACGATGCGTGCCGTATTCGGGGCGAGTCCGAGCAACAGCTGAATGGCCGCATTGGTTCGTGAGCGGGCACGTAATTCAAGTACTTGCCCCAGAAGCACCAGGGCCGTGATCACGGCTGCTGCTTCAAAGTAGACATCTACCAAACCATCTTCCATTTGCATGATGGGTGGGAAAATCTGTGGAAACAATAAGGCCACTACGCTATATACCCAGGCTACGGAGACTCCCATCGCTATCAAGGTAAACATATTGAGATTCCAGGTCCGGATGGATTGCCAGCCGCGAACAAAAAATGGCCAACCACCCCATAATACAACAGGTGTTGCTAATGCAAATGCAATCCATTGAACCGCTTGCATCGAAAGCCAATTCGGTAACCAGGCAGGCATCAAATCAGCAATCATGGCCAGGAAAAACACAGGCGATGCCAGCACGGTGCAGACCCAAAAGCGACGGCTCATGTCGATGAGTTCTTCATTTTTTTCTTCAATGCTGAATGTAACCGGTTCCAGGGCCATACCGCATTTCGGGCAATTCCCGGGATGGTCCTGTTTCACTTCTGGATGCATGGGGCAAGTGTACACGGTTTTGGTCGCAGCAACCGGTATTCCCATTGGCTCCAATGCCATCCCACACTTAGGGCAATTGCCGGGTCCCTTCTGTTGAATTTCAGGATGCATGGGGCAGGTGTAGGTCATTAACTCATCATGTGTTTCAAGAGATGGTGATGTTTCCTTATCCAGATATTGTTCCGGGTGCTCTTTAAATTTCTGCAGGCAATGTTCACAGCAGAAATAATAATTTTTGTCTGCATAATGGTAATAGTATTCGGAGCCACTTGATACCATCATGTTACAGACAGGATCTTTGTACTGGCCTTTTTCTTTATTAAGTTTTGTACTCATGTCTCCGTATCCCTTTTAGCCATCGGAAGCTAACGTGGTCTTCTTTATGCCATGCCCTATAGCTATCATCGTCAACAATACTGGTTAAAAAGTTGAAAATTTTCTCGGGAGTTGTTTTGATTTTTATTGAATCTATAAGAATTACATCTTCAAAAAATGCCATATTTTAGTATCTCCTTTTTCGGCTGCAACACCCGTGAATGTAGTGACCAGCGAAATCACAATCGCCAAGATAATGATTAAACGCATTTTTTTACGACCTCCTTACCAAGGTTAACCTTTCGCTATTTCTCCAAGTTTAACAGGTGACTACCATTATAGCAACGAAAGGTTGTATGGCATAAGTCAAGTAAGGGGTCACCCATTCCAGGTCTACACATTTCACATTTGTCAAATGTGTAGACGCGCCCCCCCCCCGCCTATTGACAAAGGTGCGGCTCATATGTGTTATACGCTGATGTAAAGACGTCTAATCAATTTCCTAAACATTCTCCTGATTGTTTTTTCAAATTCCGGAATTCCCAAAAAAACAACTTGCTTTATTGTGGATATATAGTAAAAGGTAAAATCCATTGTAGGGTATTATCTTTTTTATTTATGAGAGACTGCTATATCAAACCGCGCAATCCTCTTGTATAGGATTATGCGGTTTTTTTTATTTTTAGCGGTTTCGGGATAAGGAACAAACATTATGAATACATTTGCAGATATTGGCATTAACAACGATATCCTTAAAGGGCTATCATCCTTAGGATTTCAAGAACCAACCCCGGTTCAGGCACAGGTCATTCCATTAATGCTGGAACGACAAGTAGATCTGGTAAGCCTGGCGCAAACCGGAACAGGCAAAACAGCGGCGTTTGGCCTTCCATTGATTCAGCTGACAAGCACAAAAAGCAGGCAAACGCAAGGGTTGGTTCTGTGTCCTACGCGGGAGCTTTGCGTGCAAGTAGCCAGAGATTTGGAAGCCTATTCCCGGCATGTTGAGGGATTAAGAATATTAGCAGTTTACGGTGGTGCAAGTATTGAGCAGCAGATTAAAGCCCTGCGTAAAGGTGTCCAGCTTATTGTTGCAACCCCGGGCCGCTTAAATGACTTAATCAGGCGCGGTAAGGTTGACATATCCGGTGTGCGTTATGTTGTGCTTGATGAAGCTGATGAAATGCTGCAAATGGGTTTTCAGGATGAATTAAACGCCATACTGGCCCAGACACCCTTAGAAAAAAACACATTTCTGTTTTCGGCAACGATGTCGAAAGAAGTTGCGGCTATAGCCGGCAAGTATATGTCTGATCCTGTTGAGGTTACAATCGGTGAACGCAATGCAGGCGCAGAAAATGTGAGTCATGAATATTACATGGTTCCTGCCAGGGATCGCTATATTGCTTTGAAGAGAATCGTAGACAATTGCCCCAATAATTATTCAATTATTTTTTGCCGTACTCGGCAGGAGACCAATGAAGTAGCCAATAAATTGATTCAGGACGGGTACAACGCCGATGCTTTGCATGGAGATTTGTCCCAGCCCCAGCGCGATCAAGTGATGAAGAAATTCCGCTGCAAGAATCTGCAAATACTTGTGGCAACCGATGTTGCTGCTCGTGGCCTGGATGTTAATGATCTAACCCATGTGATCAATTACAATCTTCCTGACGATCTTGGCAATTATACCCATAGAAGCGGTCGTACCGGCCGGGCTGGGCGTATTGGAACATCGGTTGCTATCGTTCACATGAAGGAACGATTTAAGATCGGGGAAATTGAGAAGAAAATCAAAAAGAAGTTTAAGCAGTGCCGTATTCCTTCAGGTGTGGAGATTTGTAAAAAGCAGCTGGTTCGCCTGGTTGATGTCGTTGCGAAAGTTGAGGTGGACTACGACCAGATTGATCCACTGTATGCAGAAATTTCAGAAAAGCTTGGATCCCTGGATAGCGAAGAGCTTATCAAGAGATTTGTTTCTTTGGAGTTTAATCGGTTCTTGGAATATTACAAAAATGCTCCTGATCTCAATGTAAGTGATGGGGCGAAAGAACGGCAGGGTAAAAAAGAACGGCAGGGTGGGGAGTCTGCTAACAATTCAAACCGCAAGCAGAAGTTTACCCGGTTTTTTCTTAATGTTGGCCGGTGTGACGGGATTATGCCCCAGGGTCTGATTGGAAAGATTAATGGTGCTCCTGGTGTTGGGCGCATTAAAGTCGGAAAGATTGAAATTATGCGGAACACGGCCCTGCTTGAAGCAGATAGCAGATTTACACCCCAAATACTTGACGCTTTTCAGCATGTTAAAATCAATGGCAAAACAGTGTCCATTGAGGTTGCCCGAGGCAATCACGACACAAGTCTGCCCAAACATGGCGGAATACGCCACCGTAAAGGGCGCAAGTTTAAGGCTGCATAGATTGTAGCGTGAAAGCCGGCAATTTTATTTGTGTTGAGGAGTCTGGCAACACATACAGTTGAAGCAAATCGTGGTGCAGCAAAAATTATAAGGAGAGTGATAATGAAAATTTATGTTGGACAACTGCCTCACAATGTAAACGAAAGTGAATTAAAAGAACTCTTCTCAGAGTTTGGTGAGATTGCCAGTGTCAAGTTGATCATGGATCACTATTCAGGAAGACCAAAAGGCTTTGGTTTTATCGACATGCCGAACAATCCAGAAGCAGATGCAGCGATAAAAGCCTTGAATAAAAGCATGCTCAAGGGAAGAGAGATCAAAGTAAACCAGGTGCAGCAAACGCGCCGTGATAAACGTTTGAAGCGTCGTTCTCGATATTAGACTGATTTGCCTGAGAAGACAGGTGATTTTGGATTGCAAAAATTACCAAGGAAAATAAGAGATAAGGTCGATAAGGGATCAAATCTACGTTTAACCCATGAGCAATCTATTTTCTCTTATTTCAATATTTCTTCTGATTTTTTCTCTTTATTCTTAAACTTCTATGCCCCCTTGAATCTTGACTAATTAACAACAAGGGTCAAGCGTAGACTTGACCCCATTCCAGACCCATTCTTCCATTCCATTCCCATCAATGCCTGATTGTACATTTTCACGGGATTTTTACTCGTTCACAATTACTATCCTGAACGGATACGTAATTTCTATGGACGGAGTTGCGCATAACCACTCTTTTTGTTCGCGGGAGAACATTTTTTCTTTCCCGATAAAAAACTCTTGCATTTTATAAAAAGAGGTTTATTAGAGATCTCAGTAGCGATAGATTCCCTGAAGTAGATTCAAGGGGTTTATTGCTGAAAAAAACAAACGAATAGGGTGAACCATGATTGATATCGAATACTTTTTCATTGTAATGAAGATGGCATCTTCGGATTCTGCCGTCTTACTTTGATGATTCTCTGTCTCTATTCGCAACCACTACTACGGCAGAGTGTTTCCTTGCAGAATAGACCTTTTATGTCTCAAGCATATTGATGTATCCCATTATAGGAGGAACAAAACCACATGGAGAACAAATCCGCAGCAATCTCCATCGGCATAAAAGCCGCCCAGCCGCTCGCCGTTGATCTCACCGACGAGCCTCCATCGATATCTGAGATTCTCTCAGAATCACCGTACCACCTCCCCCGGTCTGTCACAAGACTCCCCGATACGAGCCGTATCCCTATAAGCACCCGCTCGAGTGAATTTATGCGCGAATTCTTCCCGAACGCCACAATGGCAGACTGGTCAAACTGGCACTGGCAGATCCGCAACAGCATCAGCACAAAGGAGAGCATCCAGCGGATCATCAAACTCTCTGAAGATGAAACCTATGCAATGACGCATAATACCTGCGGGATGCCGATTCGCATCACCCCCTACTATGCAAGTCTGCTGGACAGGGATGATCCATCCCAGGCCGTTCGGAGATCCGTCGTTCCCGTCATGGGTGAATATCTTGTCAGTCCTTCGGAGGCTGCCGATCCCCTTGGAGAGGAAGACCAGAGCCCAGTGCCGGGTCTGGTACACCGCTACCCTGACCGCGTCCTGTTTCTCACCACCGGATTCTGCTCCACCTACTGCCGGTACTGCACCCGGTCCCGCATGGTGGGCAACAATCATCGGTTCAGGGGAAGCATTGCACAGTGGCAAAAGGCAATTGCATACATCGAGGAAAGCCCTGCAGTGAGAGACGTGCTCATATCGGGTGGAGACCCCCTTACCCTGCCGGACAGCCAGCTGGAATACCTGTTGGGAAGTATAGCACGAATACCGCACGTGGAGATGATCCGCATCGGCACAAAGGTGCCGGCTGTTCTCCCCCAGAGGATCACACCGAAACTTCTGCGGATCCTGAAAAAATACCGTCCCTTGTGGATCAGCATCCATTTTACCCATCCTGACGAGCTGACCCCTGAGACTTCTGCGGCCTGCAACCTCCTGGCTGATGCGGGTATCCCGCTGGGAAGCCAGACAGTGCTCCTCAAGGGGATCAATGATAATGTCCAGATATTAAAACCGTTCTTTCAGGGACTTCTCAGGATACGTGTCCGGCCGTACTATCTGTATCAGTGCGACCCGATCCACGGGTCATCGCATTTTAGGACCTCAGTGGAGACAGGCCTGGAGATGATAGAAGGGCTGCGCGGCCACACGACCGGGTATGCCATACCCCATTATGTCATCGATGCCCCCGGCGGAGGCGGCAAGGTTCCGCTCCTGCCAGACTATTTCCAGGGCCGTGAAAACGGCGATGTGATCCTGAGAAATTACGAGAAGAGAACGTTTCGATACCCCGATCCCAACCAGGCCGGAATCTGAGGGAGTTACCATGAAAATAGGCATCACATACGATCTAAGGGATGACTACCTGAAGCAGGGGTACTCCCTCGAAGAGACCGCTGAATTCGACCGGGAAGATACGATCCAGGCCATTGACGAAGCCCTCGTTACCGGGGAATTTGAAACCGAGCGGATCGGTAACATAAAAGAGCTCACCCGCCGGCTTGCCGCCGGACAGAGGTGGAACCTCGTGTTCAATATTGCAGAGGGCATGATCGGCATCAGCCGTGAGGCCCAGGTGCCTGCCCTGCTCGATGCATACAACATCCCCTACACATTCTCCGACCCGCTCGTGCTTGCCCTGACCCTGGACAAGGGCCTTGCCAAAACCATTGTCCGCCAGGCAGGCATTGCAACCGCTGACTTTGCCATAGTGAAAGAACGTTCAGATATCGGCAAGATCACGTTGCCATACCCGCTCTTTGCAAAGCCTGTAGGAGAAGGGACCGGCAAAGGCATCAGCGATGCATCCAGGATCGAATCGCAACAAGAGCTTGCAGAAGTCTGCTCGCAATTGCTGCAGCAGTTCAGGCAGCCCGTACTCGTTGAAAACTATCTCCCGGGCAGGGAATTCACCGCCGGCATCGTGGGAACAGATGGAGACGCACGGAGTATCGGGGTTATGGAAGTCCTCTTCAAGAAAGACCATCAAGGAGATGCCATCTACTCCTATGCCAACAAGGCCAACTATAAGGAGGTTATCGAGTATAGCATCCCGGAACCAGAGGCCGTGGAGAAATGTGCCCGTCTTGCGCTTAGTTCATGGAAGGCCCTGGGCTGCAGAGACGGCGGACGGATCGATATCCGCATGAACGCTAAGGGCGTTGCCAATTTTATTGAGGTCAATCCCCTTGCAGGCCTCAACCCGGTGCACTCCGACCTGCCGATCATATGCAGGCTCAACGGCATCCCCTACCAGGAGCTCATAGAGAGGATCGTGCGTTCCGCGATGAAAAGGGTAGCGGCGGAAAAGAGATGAACATTGTTGTTGCCCATAACCCTGTAGGTGAACATGCACCCGAGGATGAGCGTGATGTGCTTGTCCAGGCCGTGGAAGTTTCCGGGGCGCTTCGCTCCCTTGGATTTCAGCCTTTCTGTGTGCCGTTCGAACTATCCGGGGATATATTCGCGGAATGCCTGCAGGAGATAAACCCGGCATGTATCTTCAACCTCGTGGAATCGGTTGCCGGCGACGCCCGGCTCATCCATGTTGCGCCCTCCTATTTCGACCACCTCGGCATCCTTTACACGGGGGCGTCCGCCCAGGCCATGTTCCTCACCTCCAACAAGGTCTTGTCTAAACAGCTGATGACCCTGAACTATATCTCAACCCCTGCATGGTTCGTCCCGGGCCATGTCCCGGCCGTCAACCTGACCTTTCCCGACACCTACATCATCAAGGCGTTGTGGGAGGAGGCTTCTGTGGGAATTGACGGCGACTCCGTGATCAGGGCCGGGAACTGGGAAGATCTGGAACGTCTCATACTGCAACGCTCTAAACAGCTCGGATTCGAGTGTTTTGCCGAGCAATATATCGAGGGCAGAGAATTCAATATTTCCCTGCTTGCCGGTGATGGCGGCCCGGATGTACTTCCTGCGGCCGAGATCAGGTTCAATCTTCCCGAGGGCAGCCGTAACATTGTGGATTACCGGGCAAAATGGGAACAGGATTCGGATGAATACCAGGGCACAATGCGTTCCTTCGATTTTCCTGTGCATGACTCCGTACTCATAGAAACCCTCAACTCCATTGCGCTGCAATGCTGGGACAGCTTTGAGTTGACAGGCTACAATCGGGTGGATTTCCGGGTAGATGCCAATGGGAAGCCATTTGTTCTGGAAATTAACGCAAACCCCTGCATATCCCCGGACAGCGGCTTCGTGGCTGCAGCGCAAAGGGCCGGACTCACGTATCCCATGATTATCGAGCGCATCCTCCATGAGGTTATTCCCGATAAGATTGCCGAAAACAACAGACAGCCTGTGGCTAAGAGCATGTTATGATTCTTCATTACCGCGATCGCCTCGTTGAATCGGACCTTCAGGCAGTCCAGGAGATTGTCGAGTCCACCGGGTTTTTCACCCGGGCTGAGATCGGCGTTGCTCTCGAGCTGGTGCAAGAGCACCTTGCAAAGGGCACTGCCAGCGGATACTCCTTTCTCCTTGCCGAAGACGGCCTGGGCGTTACTCTCGGGTACACCTGTTTCGGCCCCATACCCTGCACACAGGAAAGTTTCGATATGTACTGGATAGCCGTCAGGCCTGACCACCAGGGCTGCGGTATCGGGAAAAGCCTGTTTGAGCAGACAGAACAATCCATAGCAGAACTCGGCGGGTCGAGGATATATATCGAAACATCTTCCCGAGCAACGTATGCACCCACCAGGGAGTTTTATCTGAAGTCGGGCTACCGGAAAGAGGCAGCGCTCAAAGACTTCTATTCCCCGGGGGATGACAAAATCATATTTACCAAGGAACTCACATCCGGGAAATCTTCCCGATAGACTTGATGCGAACACTTACGGACGAGCAGTCGCGACACAGCATAAAAGACTTTATTCCGGATACTTGCTCCTGACCTCGGCATTATATTTTTACCTAACCCTCCCGGAAATTACTCCGCAACGGGGATATTATCAAAAACCCCTGCGCGAAGAAAGACTTGCCTCCATGCTTTGCCGTGGAAGAAAAGGCCTGCTTGACTTATTTGTTGTTTGGCCTTGGGGTCGGATGGAAAGATATTTGTCAAAGTGCCCAACGTAGAAGTCACCAGCCTGAAAAGCCAGAATGAAATTGGCAGATGTAAAGTTTTATACAAAATGATGTTGATGCGAAAAACGCCTCGGCTTTTCCGGTCAGGGACACTGAGTGGTTGGCCATGCACTATTTTTTGGGAAAATACTTCACTCCGGCAATATTTTTAAAATCTGAATCCTGAGTCCAGATTACGGCATCGGATGCCTTCGCTGTTGCAAGAATAATACTGTCTGCCATTGGAATACCGTGTTCCAGACTTAGTCTTGAGGCTGCAATCGCCAGTGGGGCTGTTAGGGCCACAACAGTTCCTCTTTGCATAGCAACGACCGCTTGTAGCGCATCATTCTCATTGGATTCTCGAAGGACTACCCTAAAAACTTCATATATCGTTACCGTTGGGATAACAAGGGAAGCTTCATCATTCAAAGGAGTTAGGAAGTGCTTGGCATTAGGCTCATCCGCGAAGTATGCTAACCAGCCGGAAGAATCGACGATATTCATATCCTATCTTCCTCTCTTTCGAATTCCGTATTTATGCCTTTTAGGAACCCGCGAAGTTCGGCAATATCTCGTTCAGGGATAAACTCAATCCGTCCGTTATATTCAAGAACCTGCATCTTTTGACCAGGACGAAGATTCAATGCCTCCCTTACTGTTTTTGGTATAACGACTTGATATTTTGGTGATACGGTTACTGTTTGCATGCCAAAACCTCCATCGATTTTGTTTAGTATTACAATATCATGATCGATATGGTTTTGTCAATTTTATTGATGGTCAACGACAAACTCACCGGCAGCGAGGGCAGCAAGCCCTTACTGTCAGGTGAAGTGCCATGTTGGCCGATTAGTAAATACAGGCATCTAAAATGGAAAGCACTTCTGACAGCAACTCATCACTACCGTGTTCGATACGTTTAGCGCGGCGAGACCGAAAGTCGACAGATTTAACTTGCTCGACCATGATGAAGCCCGTAAGCTTACTGTCTGTTGGAATAGGTATGTGAAAGGGGAAACCGCTCTCTGTATTCGTAATTGGGCACACAATAGCCAAACCTGTGCTTCGGTTGAATAGGTCCTTGCTAATAACAAAAGCTGGGCGCCGCCCTTTCTGTTCATGCCCCGATTGTGGATCAAACGTGATCGCGATGATGTCCCCTTGTCTGGGGATATAGGCAGCCATTTACCAAACCTCCTTACCCCTCGGCTCTCCCCAGTCAACTTCGCTGGTTTTGTAGTTCTCAGGAATACGTGCCACAAGATCCTTAAGCTTGTGCTGCCCACGTCTCCGTTTGGCTGGTGTGACAATCATAATACCGTCTTTTACGCTGATATCCACCTCATCGCCGACACCAAGCTGTGCATCTGCGAGTAGGTTTTTGGCGAGACGAAGCCCCTGACTATTTCCCCACTTTTGAATTTTTGCATGCATGTGACTACCTCCTAATGTATATCCGAAGTATAGCCATTTTGAGATAATTGGTCAAGGAATATTTTCAGGCCAACGAAAAGGTCACCAGCCGGAAAAGCCAAGGTAAAATTTGCAAATGAAATGTTTTACGCAATATTACGTTAATCATAAAACGGGTTTAATTCCCCGCAGCTTGCTGCGATAAAATCGATGAAATCAATCTCTTGATACCCCGTAGCTTGCTGCGGGGTAGTTCATTGTGAAAAATGCCCTGGCTTTTCCGGTCTGGTGGACTGAATTGTGTACGCCCGGCACGGGCGTGAACTTATGGGGTGAAAGTCCCCTATACGTGAACCCTGCTAATGTGGTGGACATATTAGCAAAAGTATTAGCCGAAGGCAAGGGCGTTTCCGTGAGGAAGGGTCTGAAGGAAGCCGGAGTGCAAAGCTATGAGCCGACGGACAGAAATAGCATACAAGGCCAAGTCTCCGGGTAAG